>Ga0187894_10000753_pt1 | contig 43554 bp, 33 predicted proteins | sample GBC1701081metaG_FD_136650 | JGI IMG/M metagenome (GOLD analysis project Ga0187894, IMG submission 136650) | White microbial mat communities from a lava cave in the Kipuka Kanohina Cave System on the Island of Hawaii, USA - GBC170108-1 metaG ... | reverse complement strand
CTTCGCTCTCGGTGACGGTGGGTCACCTGGACATCGGGAGCACGGCGAAAATCGACGTCACCGCGCGTGGGTATCTGGGGGCGAACCGGCCGGGCAATATCGGCAGCCCGGCCCGCACCGCCGGCAACAGCTTGGGACCGCTGGGGCGCGTCGGGGGCAGCCACGCCGGCCGCGGGGGCTGGCAGGGCAGCCCGGGCGCGGCGCCGGCTCCCGCGCCGACCTACGGCGACATCAAGGACCCCAGCCTGCCGGGCGGCGGAGGTGGCTGGCACCAGAGCGGGTACGACGGCGGCGACGGAGGCGGCATCGTCCGCATCAAGGCTGCTGGCGCGACCATCGCCGGCATCATCGACGCTTCGGGACAAAACCACACGTACGGCGCGGGCGCGGGCGGTAGCGTCAAGATCGAGATAACGGGGGGCGGAACGTTGGGGGTGACCGGCTCGGTGCGCGCGCGCGGCGGTGATTCGACGTACAACGGTGCGGGTGGCGGCGGGCGCATCGCGGTGCTCGGCTTCGCCGGGGCGTCCAGCGCGTTCCCGGCCAGCGTGTTCGATGCCCGCGGCGGCGACTACACGAACCCGCCCGACCGGCCGGACGATCGCAACGGGGGCGCCGGGACGGTTTTCCTGAAGTCCGCCGCCGAAACCAACGGGACCCTCATCATCGACGGCAAAGGCTTTTCGACCGACACCGTCGCCCCGGAGCGCTACGTCCCGGCGGGCGTCACGTTCGACGCCGTGACCGTGACCGGAGGCGCCCAGGCGGCGCTCGGCGATCTGAAGACGGGCAACCTCACGCTCGGCGCGGGCGGCGTCGCCTTGGATACCGTCACCCTGAACGGCAGCCTGACGCTGAACGGAACCATGCTGGAGACCAGGTCCGTCACGGTGGGGACGCTCATCCTCGACGGCAACGCGGTTCTCACGCATCCGCCGACCGGCATCTCGGGGGTCCTGCCGTCGCTGGTGGTCGACGTGGGGACGCTGACCATCAGGGCGGGCAGCCGCATCGACGTGGTCGGGCGGGGATACCTGGGCGGAGACAAGGGCGAAAACAAAGGCCATCCGGGACGGACCAGAGGCAACCTCATCGGGCAGAACCGGTACGTGGGCGGAAGCCACGGCGGCCAGGGCGGATCACAGCAGCAGGACATCACGGCGGTCTACGCGCCGAGCCCGAGCTTCGGCGACTTTCGTGACCCGCGTGACCTGGGCGGCGCAGGCGGGGTCAACAACGCCGGCGCGACCAACAACGGCAACGGCGGCGGTCTGGTCCGCGTCAAGGCGGCGAACATCACGTTGGACGGGCTCATCGACGCCAGCGGCGAGACCGCGTACTACACGGGCGGGGCGGGCGGCGGCATCAAGATTGACGTGACCGGCGGCGGCGCCATCACGGGATCGGGCGTCGTGCGCGCCAATGGCGGCGGCAGCAGCAGCTACGGCACGGGCTCGGGCGGGCGCATCGCGATCGTCGGTCACGGCGCGGCGCTGCCCGCGTCGCTGAGCTTCGAGGCGCGAGGCGGCGATCTTCCGGTCACGGGCGACGACGACCGCCGCGGCACGGTGGGCACCATCTTCCTTCAGCGCGCCGGCACCGACGGCGATCTGATCTTCGACAACCAATCGAAGGCGTCGCGCGCCACGTTCACCGACATCGGCGTGTCCGGCCTGCGCTTCGATCGTGTGACGGTGGTGCGGGGCGCGCGCGTGGCCTTGCGGAGCTCGGTCGTCGGAGGGTGGACGCTCGACGGCTCAGGCGTGCAGACCGCGGTGAAGGTGGCGAGCATCAGCCAGGCTGCCAACCTCGCGGTGATCGACACGGAAGTCGAGGTGGGCAGCGTGACCGTCCCCGGCCTCACGCTCTCCGGCAGCAGCGCCGTGGCGCAGGCCGCCCTGAGCCACCCGCCCGCCGGCGTCACCAACCCGGTGCCGTCATTGACGGTGGACGTGCGCTCGGGGAACGTCGCTCTGAATGGCTTTGCCAGGCTGGACGTCAACGGACGCGGATACCTGGGCGGTGACGCGGGCGACAACCTGGGACGCAATCAGCGCACCGTCGGAAACACCGTCTTCGGGTTCACGCGGCGGACCGGCGGCAGCCACGGCGGGCGCGGCGGCTACGAAGGCGGCGGGCAGGCGGGCGATCCCAACCAACCGCCGGCTCCCGCGTATGGCAACTTTCGGGCGCCCACCGACCTAGGCGGGGGGGGCGGATGCGCGGCGTGCGGAGGCCCGGGCGGGACGGGCGGCGGCCGTATCCACGTCCAGGCCGTGAATCTCGACCTGGGCGCGGGAACGAGCGTGGAAGCGAAGGGCGATCCGAACTACTACGGCAGCGGCGCCGGCGGCAGCATCTTCGTGGAGCTCACGGGGGCATTGACCGGCAGCGGCGCCGTCGTGGCCACCGGGGGCGAAAGCAACGGTTATTCGGCGGGGGGCGGCGGCCGCATCGCCTTCGTCGGATATTCGGGCGGCACCGGCGCGGTGACGTTCGATGCGCGCGGCGGCGATTACACGTCGGACGCGCGGCCGCACGACCGGGCGGGGAACGCGGGTACCGTCTTTTTGCGGGCGGCGGGGGACGCGAACGGGCAACTCGTCGTCGACAACAAGGGCGTGATGCCGTTCTCCACCGCCAGCTATTCGAACCTGGACGTCGGCACGGTCGCCTCCCTCACGGTGCAGGGCGGAGGCCGGGTGGCGGTTGGCCCGGGAAGCGCGGTGTCGGCTTGGACGCTGGGCGCCGGTTACGTGTCCGTGGACGCCATGAGCGTCTCCGGAGCCATCTCGGCGACGGACACCGTCATCGAGACGGGATCCATCACGGCCGCCAGCCTGTCCGTGCTGGGCACCGGCGTCATCAGCCCGCGGGCGGCTGGCGTCACCAATCCGGTGCCCTTCTTGAACGTCGCCGTCGGGGCCTTGACGGTGGCCGCTACCGCGCGCCTGGACGCCAGCGCGCGCGGCTACCTGGGTGCAGAGCGCCCCGGCAATCTCGGCAACCCCGGCCGGACCGAGGGCAACGTCCTCGGCCCGGCGGCCTTCGTCGGGGGCAGCCACGGCGGGCGCGGCGGGCAGTACTCCGCCGGAGCGGCCAACGGATCGGCGGCGGTTTATGACAGCATCAGGCTGCCCATCGATCTCGGGGGCGGTGGCGGGCGTGCCGCCAGTGGCCTGGGGGGCAACGGGGGCGGCCGCATCCACATCGTGACCGGCACGCTGGCGCTGGACGGCGTCCTGGAAGCGGACGGCGAGCCCTACTATCAGGGCGGCGGGGCGGGTGGAACCGTGTACGTCAAGGTGACGGGGGATGCCGGATTCACCGGGACCACGGGAAAGATCTCCGCCCGCGGCGGCGACACCAACGGCTACGCGGCGGGCGGCGGCGGCCGCATCTCGGTCGAGCTCACCGGCGCGGGAAGCGCGGTGCCGGCCGGCATCGTTCTCGACGCCGCGGGGGGTGACTACACACCGGGTACCCCCGGCGCCGCGTATGACTATGCGGGCGCCGCAGGGACCATCTTCATTCGGTCGTCTTCCGAGACGCAGGGACGTCTGATCATCGACAACTACGGCGAGGGAACCCGGGGCGGAACGCTCACGGTGCGCACGCCCATCAACGCGACGCTGCTGGGCGCCATCGACGTCCTCGAAGTCAAACGCAAGGCCAGGGCGTGCGTCGTCGCGGGAACCCTGACCGCCGGATCAACGATGACGGATCCGGACTCCGAGCTGCTCACGGGAGGCTGCCCATGACCTGCCGATACGAAGGGATCCGCGCGACGTTCGTCGGGGCGTTGGCTTTCATTGCCGGCGCCGCCGCCGGTTGTGGCGGCGACGCTGCCGCGCCCAAAGACGCCGCCACGGACGGCAGCGGGGGCGACGTCTCCGGGGAAGCGGCGCCGGCAGAAGGCGGCGTGGGCGGGGCCGAGGTGGGTCCCGAGATCGGATTGCCCGACGTCGACGAATCCGACGCGCCGCCGCGCCCGATGGTCGCCCGCAGCATGACCAAAACCAACGGCGAGGCGTCGTTCGGCCCGGCCGGCCCGGGCATGGCGCGCAAGCTCCTGGTGATGAACCGCACTTTGAATCGGCCCATGTCCCTGGCCACGGTCGACGCTGTCCGTCAGGGCAAGGGCACGATGATGCGCATCGCGAAGGACGAGGAGGGCGTGGAGCCGACACTCCTGTGGGCGGACGACGCCGACGACACCGCCGCCGCGCTCGACACGGAGAAGCCCGACCTGCGCGCGGTGGGCCAGGCCATGGACATCGAGCTGCGCCCCAGTGACTTCATGGGCGTGGGCGCGCTGGGTGATCTGACGATGCTGCTCAAGACCGGCAGCCACATGGTCTTCATGCCGCCGCCGCCCGCCGGATTCGACCCCGCCACGGCGCAGTTCCTCGCCTACAAGGCCCCGCTCGACGGCGTCTACTACATCGTGCCGAGCGACCGCCCGCCCGCCAAGGCGCTGGAAGCCCGCAGCGGCCAGGCCCGCATCGTGCCACTGCGCGGTCCCGTCAAGGGCCGCTTCGGATCGTCGCCCAGCATGGCCGGCAAAGCGGTGGGGACGGCGGTGGCGACCGCCCCGGCGGCGGCGCGCGCCCAGCCGACGCGCGCCATCTTGACCTCCGCGATGGAGATGGGCGGCCGCGTGCGCATCGCCTTCACCATCACCGACCCCGACGGCAAGCATGAAGGAACCCTGGTGGGTATCGACACCACCATTCCCAACAAGCATCTGCCGCGCGCCGAGCGGACCGTCGACCTGCCCGTCGGGCTCGGCGATCACTTCGCCTGCGTCCGGCCGGTCTGGCTGGGCGGCGACAAGGACGAATCCCTGTCGTGCATTCCATTCACCGTCGCCGCCGGGGAAGGAAAGCCGGACCTGCAAGTGGCCGTGGCGCTGGAAGTCGGCGCGAAGCCCGCCGAGGGCATGCCGGTCACGCTGGAGCTGTCCATCAAGAACAACGGCAGCGCCCCGTCGGGACCGTTCGACATCGAGGTGACGGAGTCGCGCGACGGGCGGGCCGAGAACGGCGATGGGCAAGTGCGCACGCTCCGTATCGAGAGCCTGTCGGCCGGGGCGATGATCGATCGCTCGACGCCGTGGGTGCCGGAGGTCTCGGGGACGCGGTTCGTGGTGGCGCGGGTCGATCCCGGCGACGAGGTCGCGGAGGTCAATGAAGAGAACAACCGCACCTATCAGGTGACGTCCGTGGCGGTCAAAGCCGCCAACCAGCGCCCCACCATCGCGGTGGCCGGCGCGCCCAAGCGCGTGCGCGAGCGGACGGCGATCGCGCTCGAAGCCGCCGCCGACGACATGGAAGACGGCGACGTGGGCAACAACGTGATTTGGCGCTCGTCGCGCGACGGCGTGCTGGGCACCGGCAAGGAGCTGCGCACCAGCAGCCTGTCGGTGGGGCGCCACCGCATCTTCGCCGAAGCGTCCGACAACCACGCGTCGGCCAAGCGGACCGGCCGGGCCGAGGTCGAGATCGAGGTCTACCGGGAGGTCACGGGCAACTCGCCGCCGCGCGCGACCGCCGGCCCCAAGCGCTCGATGGCGGTCATGCAGGCCGCCGTCGTGCGCGCGTCGGTGCGCGATCCGGACGGCGACGCGGCCACGGCGGTGTGGACACTGCTGTCGAAGCCCGCCGGATCCAGCGCGACCACGATCTTCGCGGGCGATCCAAAGGTGGTGTCCGTCACCCCCGACGTCCCCGGCATCTACGAGCTGGCGCTGCGGGCCACCGACGGATCGGTGGATGATCGCGATCGCACGGTGCTGGAGGTGGCGGGGGCCAACCAGCCGCCCGTGGTCAGCCTGGCCGCCGTGCCGCCCGGGCCGGTGAAGATCGGGACGGCCGTCATGCTGGATGGAACCGCCGTCAGAGATCCGGAGAACGACGCGCTCACCACCAGCTGGCGGCTGATCCGTCCCACCGGCAGCAACGCCCAGCTCACCGGAGTGGACGGCCTCATCCCGAACGTCACCCTGGACGTGGTCGGGTCCTATCGCGTGCAGCTCACCGCCGAGGATGGGCGGGGCGGCAAGACCACCGGCGAGATCACGCTCGTCGCCAACGACGGAAAGCCCAAGCCCGCGTACAAGGACCTGGTGGCCACGATGAACACCGTCATCACGGCCGGAGACGCGAGCCTCGACGGTGTCGACAAGGACATCCTGATCGACGGCGGCACGGTCACCATCGACGGCAGCCACACCTACCGCTACGTGCGCGTCGGACCGACCGGAATCTTGAAGCACGCGGCGTCGACAGCCGCCACCACCGGCAAGATGGATCTGACCGTCGTCCACCGTTTCGAAGTGGCGGCGGGCGGGCAGGTGCAGCTCGACGGGCTCGGGTACCTGGGCGGCAACAAACCCGGGAACACGGGCATCCCGGGGCGCACGACGGGCAACCTGGCGGGGGTCAACCGACGCGTCGGGGGCAGCCACGGCGGACGGGGCGGCGCCTCGACCAGCCCGGCGAGCCCCACCACGGAGTCCAACCCGTCCTACGGCAGCTTCCGCGATCCCGCCGACCTGGGCGGCGGTGGCGGCGACTCGGCGGGCGGCGGAAACGGCGGTGGCCTCCTGCGCATCAAGGCCGAGAGCGTGGTGGTTGACGGCGCCATCGAGGCCAGCGGCGAATCGCAGAACAACGGCGGCGGCGCCGGCGGGGGCGTCAAGATCGAGGTGACCGAGTCGGTGTCGGGCGCCGGCCGCATCCGCGCCAACGGCGCCACCGCCTGCTGCGGCAACGGCGTGGGCGGGGGCGGCCGCATCGCCGTCGTCGGATTCGATCCCGCGCGGTCGAACCTGGCGGCGTTGACGTTGGAGGCGCGCGGCGCGACTTACACGACCAGCGCAGACGACCGGAACGGATCGGCAGGCACGGTGTTCATCAAGAGCGCGACCGATCCTCAAGGCACTTTGATCCTGGACAATTTGGACACGGCGCCGACCGCCACCACCGAGACCACGTTGGGGTCGATGCCCGGCGCGCTGGACAAAGTCGTCCTGCGCGGCGGAGCGCGGGCCGGCCTGGGCGCCGTGGCGATCGCCGGCCTCGACCTGACGGGCGGCGTCCTGCGGGTGGACGCCTTGTCCATCACGGGCAACCTGATCGCGACGGACGCGACCCTCGAGACGACGTCGATCACGGCCGGCTCGGTGCGCCTGCTGGGAACCTCGGTCTTGACCCATCCACCCACCGGCATCACCAACCCGCCGCCGGGATTGACGGTCACCGCGGCTCGGATCGAGGTCGGCGCCACCGCGCGCATCGACGTCGTGGGACGCGGTTTCTTGGGTGGCAACCGCGGCGCCAACGCCGCGAACGCCGGACGCACGAAGAACAACGTGCCCGGCCCCAACATCGATGCCGGCGGTAGCCACGGCGGCCTGGGCGGAGCCAGCGCCGTCCCCGCCACGGCCGCCACGGATCCCGCGCCTGCCTACGACGATTACACCAACCCGTCCGAGCCGGGCGGTGGCGGTGGCAGCGCGACGTCGGGCGGGGGCAACGGCGGCGGCGTGGTGAAGCTCAACGCCACCGACCTGGTGGTCGACGGCATCATCGATACCAGCGGTATTACCGACGGCGCAGCGGGTGGCGCGGGCGGTACCATTCGAGCCGTCGTCACCGGCAAGCTGTCGGGCAACGGCGTGCTGCGCGCCAGCGGCGGCGACGGCGGCTGCTGCGGCGGCTCGGGCGGCGGCGGCCGCATCGCCATCACGGGCTTCGACGGCGCAGTTTCCACCCTCGACGGCCTCACGCTGCTCGCGGCGGGCGGCGGCACGAACATCACGCCCAGCGGGCTCGACTACAACGGCGGCGCCGGCACCATCTTCATCAAGAGCGCATCCGACGTCGGCGGCCGGCTGATATTCGACAACGACGGCGCGGTCACCAACCTGCACGAGACCGTCATCGCCAACGCGACGCCGCCGCTGGCCTTCGACCGCATCACCGTGCGGGGCGCGGCCAACGCAGCCGTAGGAACGGCGACGGCCGCCGCCTACGACCTGGGCCCCGGTCGTCTCGAGATCGCGGCGCTGGCCTCGACGTCGGATCTGGTCATCGACGGCACCACCGTGGACACCGCGACCTTGACCGCCGCCGGTCGGGACGTCCATGTGATGCGCGGCGCGGTCTTGACCCACCCACCGAGCTCCGCGGTGGTCGGCAGCAAGACCTCGCTCTCGATCACGGCCGCCACGCTGTTGATCGACGGGTCGTCGTCGGTGGACGTCAGCGGACGCGGCTATCTGGGCGGCAACCTCCCGGGCAATACGGGCGAGCCGGGTCGCACCCTCGGCAACCAACCCGGCGTCAACCGGCGTGCCGGCGGTAGCCACGGCGGCCGCGGCGGCGCCGAAACCGATCCCGCCACATCCGGAAGCGAGTCGAGCGCGGTCTACGATTCGCTGGTCGCGCCCGACGAGCCCGGCGCGGGGGGCGGCAGCTCGTCCACTCCCAACAACGGCAGCGGCGGCGGGCTGGTGAAGATCACCGTCACCAACCTGATCGTTCACGGCGGCATCCGCGCCGACGGTGACCCCGGCGACAGCGGGGGCGGGGCGGGGGGCGCGGTGCGCATCGACATCACCGCCCCGGGGACCGTCACCGGTTACGGGAGCATCAGCGCGGAGGGTGGCACCTCATGCTGCTACGGCGCTGGCGGCGGCGGCCGTATCGCCATTGCCGGGCACGACGCGGCGGCGTCCGCGCTCGACGGCACGTTGCGCGTGTCCGCCGCGGGCGGCGCTCGCAACACGGCGACCGCCGAGGACCGCAACGGATCCGTCGGGACCGTGTTTCTCAAGCCGGCAGGAGCGACGTCCGGGACGCTGCTGTTGGACGGCGGCGATGTGATCACGCGCGGCACCGACACCACCCTGCCGGCCGGCAGCCCCACCGCCTTCGACGCGATGGTGGTCCGCGGCGGCGGGAGCGCCGCCCTCGGTTCGACCACTGCCGTCAGCTACATCCTGGGTGGCGGGCGTCTCACCGTCGATAGCATCGTCCACAGCGGCAGCCTCGCCATCCATGACACGACCGTCGAGACCAGCACCCTGACGGCCAGCGGAGCGGGCGCGGTGCTCGGGCTGACCGGCAACACGCGCATCCGTCATCCCGCGACGACGCTCTCCGGCGCCGCCACCCGCTCGCTGGTGGTCACCGCCGCGACGGTCGACCTGGGGCCTCAGGCGATTCTCGACGCGCGCGCGCGCGGCTACCTGGGCGGCAACGTCCCCGGCAACCCCGGCGGGGCCGCGCGCACCCTGAACAACGTGGCGGTGCCCAACCGCAACACGGGCGGCAGCCACGGAGGCCGCGGCTGCGCCGACGTGGATCCCCAGACGGCGGCCAACTCGTCGCCGCTGACCTACGGCAGCTTCCGGCAGCCGGCGGGCGGCGGGGGCGGCGGGGGCAACATATCGGGTACCGGAGCCAACGGCGGCGGATTCATCCACGTCATCGCCTCCGATTTGATCGCAAACGGCGTCATCGACGCCGACGGTGGTGACGGCGGCAACGGCTCCGGTGCGGGGGGCGGGATCAGGGTCGACCTCACCGGCGCCCTCACCGGCACCGGCACCATCCGCGCCCGGGGCGGCGGCACCGGCGAGCGTGCGGGAGGCGGCGGCCGCATCGCCATCACCGGCTTCGACAAGAACGCCTCGGTGTTCGGCAGCCTGTCCCTTCTCGCGCGCGGGGGCTGGTACACCGAGAGCGTGTCCGACTACAACGCCGGCGCCGGCACGATCTTTCTCCGCGACGCCAGCCAGTCCCAGATGTCGGGCGGCCGGCTCATCATCGACAACGAAGGGTACCCGACCCGGAACGTGGAGACCACCGTCGAGACCTCCTCGGGCCTCACGCTCGATCGTGTCGACATCATCCGCGGCGCCCGCGTCTGCACCACCGGAACCTTCACGCCCGCTCCGGTCGTCGACGCGGCCAGCACCGTCAGACAGGCGCAGACCAGCTGCAACTGATCGGGCGGCGGCTGCATTTGCGGTCCTAACCACGTCCTCCGGCGTGTCAACGCCTTGTGGCGTGGCGCGCAAACCGCATGTTCCCGGTGCGCGGGGATGCGCGGAAGGGATGCGTTTTTGATGAACCCGATGAAGCGAAGCACGGCCATGTCGCGCGATCCGAAGGATCGGGCTGAGATAGGGGAACCACTCATCGGTGACGGCGGCTCCGGCGGCGAGGGCAAGGGCGCCTCGACCGTGGACGACGTCAGCGTTGACAAGGACGCCGACGTCGACGTCGACCGGAAAACGAACGGCGAGATCCGCCGTACGCCTGAGCCGGAGGACGTGCCATGACCGGCTCGCAATGCGAGACCTGCGGCAACGACTACGACAAGGCATTTCACGTCGTGATCCACGGAACCACGCACACCTTTGACAGCTTCGAGTGCGCCATCGCCGCTCTCGCGCCGACCTGCGCTCACTGCGGGTGTCGCGTGATCGGTCACGGGATGGAGCAAGCCGGCCGCATGTTCTGCTGCGCGCACTGCGCGCACAAGGCAGGCGCTCAGGCGCTCGCCGATCGCGCCTGACACACTCCGCCGCGTTGACGAGGTCCGTAGAACGCTGTATTACGCGGGGGCGGAGGTTCCCCCATGCGTCTCGCTTTCACCGTCGCGGCGTTGTTCATCGGCGTCGTCGCGCCCCGTCCCGCTGCCGCTTCCGAGCCTCCCCTTCCCCCCGCTCCGTCCCCTCCGGGCGCCGTCCTCCCCGAGGCCAACGAAGCGTGGCCCCGGCTCACGATTTCTCCCGGCTTCCAGATGTGGCGCGCGGTGGCCGCGACGGAAGGCGGCGATCTCTTGAACCCTCATCTCATCGGGATCGTGGTCAAGGCCCAGATGACCGTCAGCGACATGGTCGCCCTTCATATCCGCGGGGCGTATGGCTTGAACTCGACCAAGACGCCCACCTTGGAGCAGACCGCCGCCGCGTGGATGGTTGGCGCCGGCCTGGACATGTACTTCGCGCTCGGAAAACGGGTCATCTGGTACAACACAATGGGCCTCGGGTTCCAGCAGGCTTGGCTGGATGAAGACCTCCGCGACCACCCCAAAACCCACAACCCGGGCGCTTACTTCGTGACCACCCTGGACATCACCATGGGCAAGGGGATCGGTATGTGGATGGACTGGGGCTGCGGCGTCGTGGGGCCCGCGTTCGCCAAGACGGCGGGTCAGACCTCCCGGACCTGGCACATCAACCCGCTCGGCGCGGGGGGCTTTCGGTTCTCGTTCTGACGCGCGGCCGAGCAACCCGAGGCTCCTCCTGCGCGGGCGCTGCGGCCGCGCTGGCGCTCTGCGCGCTGGCGGGCACCGGTTGCGGCAGCTTCGAAGATCCGGTCGTCGCGGCGGAGTGTGGTCAAGGCCCCCCGACCCTTGCGATCTGGAGCGGCATCGACCAACGCCTGGCGCCCCTGTCGGACGGTGATCGCATCTACGTGCGTTGCGGCAGCCAGGGGCTGCGGCACATGCGTTTTCAGCTGCACGCGCAAGGCGTCGCCGCCTCGTTCCGCTACGCAGCCAAGCTGGCGGATGGCGAAACCGGCCGCGTCCTGGGCGAGATTGCCCCGGCTGCCTCGTTGCCGTTCTACGTCGCCGCCACCGAGGGCGGGGGCTGCCGATCTCCCGACCTGATCGTGATCATCAACCCGCCCAGCAGCGAAATCGCCGAACGGCCCGCCACCCTGACCGTCGCGCTCGCCGCGCCAGACGGAGTCCCCTTTCTCGAGGCCAACCTATCGGTGGTGGTCGACGTGACCCAGATGAACTGCGACCTCTAAGACCTTCAGCCGGCCCTAGTCCTCCAGGGGACTAGCTACAGACTTTCGGTGGGCGGTCCGCCACCGGGACGTGGGCCGCGGCGGTGGGCCTGGTCAGGGTGGAGGCGACCTTGGCGCAGGCAAGGACCCGCTCCGCGGAGGGGAACGCGATCGCCACCTTGCCCGGGCCGGGGCTTCCCGTGACGATTCCGGTGCCGAAGCGGGCGTGGATTACGCGCTCCCCCGGCGCGAAAGATTCGCTGGCGGCGTACGCGCGCGGCGGCTTCGACGGATCGAAGGGCGGCGGAGAGGAGAGGGTGGGGACCTCGCTGGTACGGCGCGGGCGCGATCGCGCGGCATGACCCCGGGCGGCGGTCGGGCTGCCGCCGTCACTGTCGGACGCTCCGGTGCGATAGCTGTGGTGTCCGCCGCAGCGCTTGCACACCACCTTCGCGATGCGATCGCCCACCTTGGCCATGACCACGTGCCAGGTCTGGCCGCAGCGGCCGCACAGTCCTTCGATATCCTGACCAACCCCAGGTGTCGCCACGTGACCACCGCGCCTATACGTAAGCGGGATCGCGGTGCTCGCCGAATACGTCGCGAAACACCTGACAGATCTCGCCCAGCGTGACGTCCTTCTTCACCGCTTCCAGCACCGCATCCATGACGTTGCCGTCCGCGCTCTCACACGCGCGGCGGACGGCGTCGATCCCCTGCTGGGCGGCGGCCGCTCCCCGCCGCGCCCGGAGCGCCCGCACCCGCGCCGCCTGCTCCCGCTCGGGCGTGTGATCGATCTTGAGCGTGGGGATTCCGCCCGGCTCGCCCGCCACGTACTTGTTGACGCCCACGATGATCCGTTCGCCCGTGTCCACCTGCCGCTGGAACGCGTACGCCGAGTTCGCGATCTCCCGCTGCGGATATCCCTCCTCGACGGCCCGGACGATGCCGCCCATGTCGTCGATCTTGGTGATGTAGCGCATCGCCGCCTCTTCCATCTGGTCGGTCAGCGATTCGACGAAGTAACTGCCTGCCAGCGGGTCGGCCACCGACGGGATCCCCGACTCCTCGGCGATGATCTGCTGGGTGCGCAGCGCCAAGGTGGCCGCGTCCTCGGTGGGCAGCGCATAGGTTTCGTCGTAGCTGTTGGTATGCAGCGACTGGGTTCCCCCCATCACCGCCGCCATCGCCTGGATGGTGGTGCGGACCACGTTGTTCAGCGGCTGCTGAGCCATCAGCGACACCCCCGCGGTCTGGGCGTGGGTGCGCAGCAGCCACGACCGCGGGTTCTTCGCTTTGAAGCGGTCGCGCATGATCTTCGCCCACATCCGGCGCGCCGCACGGAACTTGGCGACCTCCTCGAAGAAGTCGTTGTGGACGTCCCAAAAGTAGGAAAGGCGTGGCGCGAACGTGTCCACGTCCAGGCCCGCCTCCATGCCGAGCTGCACGTATCCAATCCCGTCGGCGATGGTGAAGGCCAGCTCTTGGACCGCCGTCGCGCCCGCTTCACGGATGTGGTAGCCGCTGATGCTGATGGTGTTCCACAGCGGCATCTTGCGCGTGCAGTGCACCATCATGTCGCGGATGATGCGCATGTGCGGCCGGATGCCGCAGATCCATTCCTTCTGAGCGATGAACTCCTTGAGCATGTCGTTCTGGATGGTGCCGCCCAGCTTGACCGCCGGAACGCCCTGCTTCTCCGCCACCGCGGCATAGAACGAGAGCAGGACCACCGCCGGCGCGTTGATGGTCATCGACGTGGTTACCTCGCCCAGGGGAATCTCGTCGAACAATCGCTCCATGTCTTCCAGCGAGGACACCGCCACACCTTCGCGCCCCACCTCCCCGAACGAGCGGGGATGGTCCGCGTCGTATCCCATCAAGGTCGGCATGTCGAAAGCCGTGCTGAGGCCAGTCTGGCCCTGCTGCAGCAGGAACTTGAAACGGCGGTTGGTGTCCTCGGGCGTGCCGAAGCCCGAGAACATCCGCATGGTCCACAGCTTGCCGCGGTACATGGTCTCGTGGGGTCCCCGGGTGTAGGGGAACTGCCCGGGCGCGCCCAGCTTCTCCTCGTAGCGCCATCCGGCTTCTTCCAAATCGCGCGGCCCGTACACCGCCTTGACCGGGATTCCCGACATGGTCACGCGTGACGCCGGCGGATCCTGATGTCGTCGTGCCGCGGCAGCCCCGACGGCGGCGGGCGGCTGGTGATCGGCCCTTTTCCTCGCTGTCTGCTGCATGACAAGAACGTTAACCGCGGCCTGCCCCGCGGACAAGCCGGACTAGCAGCTAGCAGCCCGTGGTCGGGTTGCCGCCGTGCTGGATCCGGATTCCCGCGCCGGCAGGGTGGGTGTCATCCTCGATGGTCACGTCGCGGATCACGACGCCGGCGACGGTGGCGTCGCCCGGGCCGCTTTGGTCGCGGCCTCCGCCGCCTTCGCCACGCGCTCGGCTTCGATGGCTCTCCACCGCTTCTCGAAGTCCGCGACCAACGCCGCGAGGTATGTGTTGCCCAGGCTGGTCAGGCTAGTCTCGACGGCCCTTGCCGCGCGATCGAGCCAGCGCGAGTCGTCCGCGGGCAATTCCGTCTCGTCCAGCGGATCAGCGTCGCCGGCGGGGCGGCCCCCGGTGCGCACCCATCGCTCCGCCAGCTTCGTGAGGTGATCGGAGATCCAGCGCGGCGCCTCGCCCGCCGACCGCCCCAAGACCTTGCCGCCGTCCTTGAATGCGCCGACCAACGCGTCCTTTTCGGCGTGAGAGATCGCGGCGTGCATGGCGGCCCGAAGCTGGGATGCGCGCTCTCGATCGATGCCCGCGCCCACGTGCAGGCGCGCGCAGTAGTGATCGAACAGCGTCCCGGTCTGGAAGCTGGTGGCCATATCCTCGGCCCGCCGTCCCACCGCCAGCAGCGCGAAGAACTTCTTCCAGGCGAGCTTGAGCGCCACCATGGTCGCGGCGGTCAGCGTGGCGTTGCGCAGCGCCGTTCCTTCCCGGGGATCCGCCAAGAGGTCCGCGGAAGACTGCGCCAGATCCACGCGACGACGCTCGGCGATCTTGATGAGCATTCCGGCCCGCACGCGCCCCGCGAGATAATCGTCCATCACCGGAAGCGGCACCGCACCGCCCACCACGCTGGCCAGCAGCGATCGCTTGACGATCAACGCGCGGTTGTCGGCCAGGTGCGCGACGCCACCGCTCCCCCCGGCACCGTCGTCGGTGCGCTCGACCCGTTCGGGCCGTTCGATCAAGTCCACCGGATCGCCTCCGCCCGATTCCTTCATGGCCGCCTTTCCGCGCGCTTGCCCGCCGCTGCCGACGTGGGCTGGCCGCCGAGCCCTCCCAGGAGGGCGCGCTCCTCGGGGACCGTGCGCTGCCGGACCGGGAGATCTTCCGCCGCGTCGGGACGGGCGATCGCTGGAGTGCTCCCAACGCCGTCGATGTCCGCGCGGAGATCGATCTCGCCGCGCAGATCGTGCCCGTCGCGCTTCAGACCGTAAGCGGCGCGGACGACCACGGTCAGCGGCGCGGAGGTGGCTTCGTCCAGGCGGACCTCGCCTTCCAGGCGATGCAGCTGGACGGTTTGCCGCCAGCTTCTCAGCGGATCCTCCCCGGCCGTACCGGTGGCCGCCGGTTCCGGAGCGCTTTGCGATCGGCTGAGCTGGAATCCCGCCGCCGGACGGCCGTTCACCGGCGCCGCCGGCAGCGGATCCAGCCCGGCGAAATGCCCTACCAAATCCCACGCCGCGCCCGGCGCGCTCACGGCCTCCGCCAGCAAGCGGGACGGCTCGGGCTCCTCGGCGCGGCGTCGGATCATCTTGCCGTAATAGCGTAGCGCAACGTTGAGCTCGCGGCCGTACAGCACGACCTCGCGGCCGCCGTCGGCATCGTTGCCCTCGACGAGGCGGTAGTTGCCGGCCCGGTCCAGCCATACATCGGTGGTCGTGGTGACGCCTTCTGTCCAGCCGGCCGGGCCGGGACGCCCGACGGAAAAGCGAGCCTTGGCGCGCCAGTGAGCGTCGCCGAGCTTGGCCAGGGCCGCCGCCACGGCCCCCGGAGCGAGCGCCGCGGCGACGCGGGCCCGGGCGTCTCCGTCGCGCGGCGCGCGCGCGCCCGAGCACGCCCCCCCCGAAAACACCATCGGCGCGACGAAGACGACGGCGGCCGCCGCTGTCATGGGCTGACACCGGCGAGCAGAGTACGAGACGACAAGGTTCACGGGGATGCCGGAACATAGCGCGCATCGCGGCGGCGGGCGTCTTTGAACGGCCGCGCGTCGAGCTTCTGCGCGACTTCATTGGTACTGTGGATGCGTGGCGGACATCGACGCCCTGGTCTCATCGCCGGCGGCGATCGCGGCAGCCGCCCTCTTCGGCGCCATCTGGGGGAGCTTCCTCAATGTCGCCATCGCGCGCGTCCCGCAGGGGAAATCCGTGATCCGACCGGGCTCTCACTGCTTCGCGTGCGGCCGGCCGGTTCGAGGCTGGGACAACATCCCCATCCTGTCTTACTTCGTGCTGCGCGGGCGATGCCGCGCGTGCGGGGCGGCCTTCTCGGCGCGTTACGCGCTGGTCGAGGCGTTGACGGCGCTTTTGTCCGCGGTGTTGTACTGGAAGTTTGTGGGGGCCGCGACCACGGCCATCGGCAGCGGTGCGGACGTCGCGCTGGCGGTCCGCCTCGCCCGCTTCGGGCTGTATTTCGCCTTCACGGCCGCGCTGATCGTGTTGTCGTTCATCGATTTCGACACGAAGACACTGCCCGACGTCATCACCCTGCCCGCCATCGTCATCTTGTTCTTCGCCGCGTTTGCCGTGCACCAGGTTCCGTGGACGGAGCGGGCCATCGGCGCGGTTGCGGGTTACCTGTTTGTGTTCCTGGTGTCCGAGGGCTACTACCGGGCGTTCAAGCGCGAAGGCCTCGGGCTGGGCGACGGCAAGCTCCTCGCCATGGTGGGGGCGGTGTTCGGGTGGAAGGCGCTGCCCTTCGTCTTGTTCGCCGGGTCGTTCATCGGAACCGTGGTCAGCGTGCCGCTGCTTCTGTGGGCCCGCCGACGCCGCCCCGCCGCGCCGAGCGACGATCCCGAAGCGCACGTCGCGGCGTTGCGGCTGGTCGAGATCCCGTTCGGTCCCTACCTGTCGCTGGGGGCTGTCGTCTATCTCCTGTTCGCGGACGCCGTCTGGCGGCTTGCGCGCGACGTCCTTCTTTGAATCGACCTCAACCCTGAGGCGACAACGACGGCGATAACGCGCCGTCCGCGCCCGCGGCGGGCACTTCGGCGCCCGCTTGCGCCCGGCGCTCGCGCTCCTTGCGGTGATCCTTCGCAATCAAGACGTAAACCGACGGAACCACGAACAGCGTGAAGATGGTCCCGATGGTCATCCCTCCTACCAGCACGATGCCGATCGAGTTGCGCGCCTTCGCGCCCGGACCGCTGACCAGGGTCAACGGGAAGTGTCCGAAGACGGTGGCGATGGTGGTCATCAGGATGGGACGAAGCCGCGTCACGGCCGCCGCGCGCACCGCTTCGACCTTCGACAGGCCGGCCGCCTGCTGCACATTCGCGAACTCGACGATCAGGATGCCGTTCTTGGCGATGAGGCCGACCAGCGTGACGAGCCCCACCTGTGAGTAGATGTTGAGCGTCGTCGTCCATCCCTCCGTGAGCCCGAACTGCAGCCCGGGTGGCCCCGAGAACTTCAAGAACGTGAACACCATGGCGCCGAACATCGCCAGCGGGACGGACCCCCCGAGGATGACGATGGGATCGCGGAACGAATTGAACTGTGCCGACAGCACCAGGAAGATCAGCACCAGCGCCAGACCCATGGCCGGCAGGAATTTGCCGCCCTCCTGGCGGTGCTGCCGCGACTCGCCCGTGTAGTCGTAGCGCGCGCCCGGCGGCAACACCTTCGCGGCCGCCGTCTCCAGGACGTTCAGACCCTCTTCCAGCGAGCGCGGAGCCACGCCCGAGATCTTGACGGAGTTGATCTGCTGGAAGCGGTTCAGCGTGCGCGGCTCGACGCCGGTGCGCAGGGTGGCGATGGACGACAGCGGGATGAGGGTGCCGTTCGGACCGGTGACGTGAATCTCCTTGAGCTGATCCGGCGTCAGGCGCCCGGCACGCTCGACCTGGGCGATCACCTTGTAGCTGCGGCCCTCGATGTTGAACCGGTTGACGAAGTTGCCGCTCAGCATGACGCCCAGGTCCGCGCCCACCTGCTGCATGGTCAGCCCCATCGACGCGATCTTCTCGCGGTCGAGCACGACCTCCGCCTTGGCCTGGTCCAGGCGCACGTCGATGACCGGCGGGAAGGCGAACTGTCCGCTCTGCATCGCCTCGAGCGCGATCTTGTCCGCCCATCCCACCATGTCCTCGTGGCTTCCCGTCGACAGGATGACGAACTCGACGGGAAACGTGCCCGAGCTCGGCAGCGCGGGCGGCAGGAACACGGGCGCGCGCACACCGGTGATCCCCATCAGCTTGCCGAACACCTCTTCTTGGATTGAGTAGATGCTGCGCTGGCGCTCGTCCCAGGGCTTGACCAGCATCCCGCCGAAGCCCCCGTTGGGGAACGTGATCTGGAAGCTGTGCTCGAACTCCGGCGTGGACTTGAAGATGCGAAACACCTGCTCGGTAAACGGCGTGAGCTGCTCGAGGGTCGCGTTTGCGGGCACGTCGATGGCGCCGAACACAACGCCCTGGTCCTCGTTGGGCGCCAGCTCTTTCGGTGAAAACGTGTACATGGGAACGACCATGAGAGACAGCGCGCCCCACACCAGGTACACGGCGGACCGGTTCGCGAGGGTCGTATCCAGCATGCGCGCGTAACGGCTGCGCATCCGCTCGAAGATCCGATCGACCACGCGCGCGAAGCGGTTGTGCTGCTGCGGCTTCAGGAGCTGCGACGCCATCATCGGCGAGACCGTCAGCGCCACCACGCCCGAGATGAGGACCGCGCCCGCCAGAGTGAAGGCGAACTCGCGGAACAGCGCTCCTGTCAGCCCGCCCTGAAAGCCGATGGGCATGTACACGGCGGCCAGCGTGATGGTCATCGCGATGATGGGCCCGATCAGCTCGCGCGCGCCGAGCAGCGACGCCTGCATGGCCGACAGCCCCTCGCGCATGTGACGCTCGACGTTCTCGACCACCACGATGGCGTCGTCGACCACCAGACCGACCGATAGCACGATCGCCAACAAGGTGAGGAGATTCAGCGAAAATCCGAACACCTGCATCAGGAAGACGGCGCCGATGAGCGACACGGGAATGGCCACCAGCGGCACCAGCACCGTGCGCAGCGACGCCAGGAACAGGAAGATGACGATGATGACGATGCCGATGGTTTCAAGCAGCGTCTTGCGCACTTCCTTGATGGCGTTGTCGATGTACTTCGTCGCGTCGAAGGCGAGGTGCGCGCCCAGACCCGTGGGCAGCTCGCGCTGGATGTTCGCCAGCTCGTCTCGCGCGCGCTTGGTGACGTCGAGCGAGTTGGCGTTCGGCAGAACCCATACCCCCATGAAGACTGCCTTCTCGCCCGACATCCGCACGTCCTGCTCGTAGTTGTCGGCGCCGAGCACGACGTCCGCCACGTCCTGTAAGCGCACCAGCGCGCCTTCCTCCTGCCGGATGACCAGCCGACGGAAGTCTTCGATGGACTCGATGTCGGTGGTGGCCGACAGGTTGAGCTGAACCAAGGCGCCCTTGGTCTGCCCGATGGCCGCCAGGTAGTTGTTGGCGGCCAGCGCCTGCCGTACTTGCGCCGGACTGACCTTCAACGCCGCCATGCGGTCGGGCTTGAGCCAGGCGCGCAGGGCGAAGGTCCGTCCGCCGAGGATCTCCGCCTTCTGCACCCCCGCCACCGCCGACAGCCGCGGCTGCACGACGCGGATCAGGTAATCGGTGACCTGATTCTGCTCCAGGATCTTGGAGTCGAAGCTCAGGTACATAGAGGCGAACGCTGAATCGGAGGGTTCGAGGCTGATGGCCGGGACCTCCGCCTCGGGAGGCAGATCGCCGCGGACCTGGTTCACGCGCGCGCTGATGTCCGCCAGCGCCTTCGCCGCGTCGAAGTTCAGCGCCAGGCGCACGTTGATGGTCGACAAGCCCTGGTCGCTCTGTGATTCGATGTAGTCGATACCGTCGGCGGCCGCGATGGATCGTTCCAACGGCGTCGTGATGAACCCGCGGACCAGGTCGGCGCTGGCGCCCAGGTAGGGCGTCCGCACGACGATGGTCGCGCTCTGCAGGCGCGGGTATTGGCGCACGTTCAGCGTGCGGATGGCGGTCAGGCCAGCGATGACGATGATGACGTTGACGACGATGGCCAGGACCGGCCGTCGTATGAACACGTCGGTAAAGCGCATGGTCAGCGGTTTTCCGGCCGCGGGCTCAGCGACGGCTGAATCTTGACGTCGTTGTTGACCATGATCGGCGCGCCGTTGCGCAGCTTGAAGGCACCCTGGGTGACCACCTCCTGGCCGGCGGTCAGGCCTTCGTCGATGGCGATGAAGTCCCCGCGGGGGGTCCCCAGGCGCACGAACTGCTGGCGCGCCATCTTGCCCGGTTTGCCGTCCAGCCCCATCACCGGCTTGCCCGCCTGGTCCTTGCGATCCTCGACGACGTACACCGAGTCGCCGTAGGGCGCGCGCACAATCGCGGTGGCGGGCACATAGACGACCGTCGAGCGCTCCGGCAGGACGATCGACACGGTGACGAACATGCCCGCCCGAAGCCGACTCTGCTTGTCGTCGACGCTGGCGCGCAGCTTCAGCGCGCGCGTGCTCGGATCCACCGTGGGATCGACCGCCGCGATCTTACCGTCCAGGGTTTCGGGCGGCTGCGTTCCGGGCAGTGCGATGCGCGCGGCCGTGCCGACGGGAATACGTCCCAACAGTTGCTGCGGAACCGTGACATCGACATAGACCGCGTCCAGCGATTCCAGGACGGTGAGAGGCGTGCCCGGGGTGACGTATTGGCCTAGGTTCACGCTGCGGATGCCGAGGCGGCCGGCGAAGGGCGCGCGCACGGTCTTCCGTTCGATCTGCGCCTGCAGGGCGCGCACGTCGGCGCTGACCGTCTTAAGCTGCGCTTCGTCCGCGTCGAGCTGGGACTTCGTGTACGTGCCGGTCTCGGTCAGGCGGCGCGTACGGGTGGCGTTGGTCTCCGCCAGCTCCAGCCGCGCCTGCAGCGAGGCCAGCTGCGCGCGCTCGACGCTGGCGTCCAGCTCGACCAGCGGCTGCCCGGCGCGCACCCGCGCCCCCGACTCGAACCGGATGGCACGCACGACGCCCGGCACCTCGTTGCTGATGGTGACACCGCGGGCCGCCGCGACATTGCCAACGGCGTCGATCACCGCCTCCCAGGTTCCGCTCTTGACCACGGCCGTCCCCACAGCCTCGGGCGGAGGTCCCATCGCCTGCGCGGCTTCGCCGAACCGCATCAGCATCGAGATCTGCGCGAACTTGGTTCCCCCCAGCAGCCCGACGATGACCAGCAGCAGAGCGCCGGCAACCAGGAACCGCATGACCCTGGATCCGCCGCGCCGTCGTGGCCCTCGCCCGCTCGAATCGTCTTCTGTGTCATGCGATGTGCTTTTGCTTGATTTCATGTCGAGTCTCCCGTTGCGAACACCGCTTTCACCCGCGCGAGCCGTCGCGCCCCACGGACCGCGCCAGACGGACGCGCGCCTGGCGCGCCTCGACGTGCGCGTTGACCAGCTCGAGCCGCGCCTGCATCAGCTCGGTCTCCGCGCTGGTGACCTCGAGCAGCGTCGCCCGACCCGCCCGGAACAGCTCGCGCCGCACGCGGTAGCCCTCCTGCGCGGCGACGACCCCTTGCTGCGCGGTCTCGAGGGCAGCGGTCGCCGCCCGCACCGCGTTCGTGGCCTCCTGCACCTCCAGGCGCAGGCCGTCTATCAGCGCCGCGCGCTGGGCGCCGAGCTCGCGGACGCGCGCCAGCTGCTCGCGCTCGCGTGCGTTCGCGCCCGGTCGATCCGTCGGGACGTACGAAAGTAGAACGCCCGCGTCCCAGGTGGTGTCCCACTGCTGGCGCGGCGGGAAGATGCGCTGGTTGGGGTTCGCGTAAGCGACGTTGCCCACCAGATCCAGGCGGGGCCAGCGCGCGATTCCCGCCAGCTTGACCGCCTCCTGCGCGGCCGCCTCGATCTCGCGCAGGGCACTCAGCTCGGGCCGCTGGCCGCGAGCCTCGTCCATGAGAGCGTCGACCTTTTCCAGATCGGGCACCGGCGGCAGCGCCGCCAGCACGTCCTCGCCGATCTGGTACTTCGCCTCCTCGCCATCGTGCATCAGGACGCGCAGCCGGGCGGCGGACAGCGACTCGATCTGCCGCGCGCGCACCTGGGCCAGCTCGACGGACTTCAGCTGGGACTGCGCCGCCAGCAGATCGGCGCGCGACACCACCCCTTCTTGGAAGAGGCGCTCGACGTCGTGGACCTGGGTGCGTGCCGTCTCCGCGCGCTGCTCCAGAACCAGGAGCTGCCCTCGAGCACGGATCCAGTCGTAATAGACCAGGCGCGCGTCGGCCGCGACCTTGCGGCGCGTGGCCTCGGCGTCGAGCTTGGCCGCGGCGACGCTGCGTGCGGCGGCGCGCGTCGAGCGGGACAAGCGAAGGAGATAATCCGACACGGGGACGCTGAGCGAGCCATTGACGGCGTAGTTGTTCAAGAACACCGGAAACCTGCCTCCGCCCGGAAACATGGGCGGATCGATGGGCGACAGACGCGTGTAGCGGGCGCTCAACGACAGGCGTGGCCAGAGCTCGGCCTTCGCTTGATCCTCTCGCGCCGACGCCGCCTCCGCGCCCGCCAGGCGCCCCTGGATGTCGGGGCTGGCGGTCACGGCGCGCCGGGCGACCTCGTCCGAGGTCAGCCCGCCCGGCACCGTCAGCGCCCGCAGGTGCGTCTCGCCCTCCTCGGGCGGCAGCCCGGGCTGGGCGGCGATGGACGACGCGCGGCCGGTCACGAACAACGTGATCGCGAGCGAGACGGGGGAGCGGGCACGGCGAGGCGGGCGCTGTGGCCACAGGCTGAACGTCATTTACGAGCTCACTTTCTTCCGAAGACGGTCGCGCTTTGCAGGGCGGCGGTCTCGTGCAGGGGTGCGCACCGGGCTCTTCGTCGTGCGGGTCACGACGGATAGATCCGCCAGCAGCGAGGCGCTGCCGATGCCTCGCAGCAGCAAAACCTGCACCTGGCGCAGCAGCGATTCCAGGTCGGGGCGACTCGGCGCGGTGACGATCTGACGAGCCAGCCGGTCGTAAGCGCCGGCGATCAGCGAGGCCGCCACCGCCGGATCGAGGTCGGCGCGATACAGGCCCTTGTTGATACCGAAGCGGATGTTTGTCTTCATCTTGCTCCGCGCCCGGTCGGCGAACTGATCGACCAGGTGGCGGTACGGCGCGCTCTGCCCCCCCTCGAACAGCAGCCGCATCAGGCCGCGGTTTTGCCAGATGAACGAGAAAATCTCGACGTCATTTGTGACCCAAAGGTCAAGAAACTGTTGCAGATCGCAGCACGATGGACAGTCGCCCGGCAGGTCGTCCAGGTAACGGGCCAGGCGCGCGACCATCGCCTCGACCAGAACGCGGAAGGCATCCTCCTTGGACTCGAAGTGCAGGTAAAACGTGCCCTTCGCGACGCCGGCGTGCTCCGTGATTTCCTCGACCTTGGCATCCGCCAGCCCGCGCTCGCCGAACACCGCCTCGGCGGCGCTCAGGAGCTTGATGCGGGCGTTGGGATCCGGACGGCGGGCCATGGTCGATTCATGACTTGGGGGTCACGAATATGTCGCACGGCGCCGCGCTGTCAAGCGAATCCGGACAGATCGCTCCGACCATAGTCGGCTCCCACGGCGTCGGAAGCGCTGCGTTCGATCGAGGACCAGACTTCGCCGAGGCCACGCGCGAAGGATCTGCGCTACAAGAATGGATTGACGGCGCGAACGGCGCCGTAGAGCCGGTCGTGCTCAAAATCCTCCGAAAGAATCTCGGCGAGCCCGTAGTGCTCCGCATAGGCCCATACATGGGCGTCGAACCATGAAAGCTGGTAAGCCGCCGCGCCCCGAAGGGCGGTGCGGACCAACGCCTCGTTGGGATACAGCACCGTGAACTGGCTCAGCATTTCTTCCGCGTACCGCCTTGCTTCCTCCATCGGCAGCAGGGACCGCCCGCCCTGAACAGGGCGCGTCGTGGCGGCGACGAACTCGACAATGGCCTGGTGAGGCACACGAACCTCGTCGCCGGCGATGCCCCTGCGCAGCAGGTCCATCACAATGGTCTGCTTGCGGGGATCGCGTGGATCGAATTGGTAGACGAGGACGTTCGTGTCAACGAGAGCGGCCACGATCGTACAGATCCTCCCTCCTCCAACCGCGGTTTCCACTCTGTTCACACGGGCTCCAGGGGGGTTGGCCGGCGGCCCACGCCCGGTATCTCTTCATCGCCTGATCGAACAGCCGCAGCTGGGCCTTGCGATCCCCTGGCTTCGGCCCTCTGTCCGCCGGCACGACCCGGATGACATCGCCCGCGGGAACCCATTCGATTTCATCGCCGGGCTCGATGCCATATTGCTCAGCGATGATTTTGGGCACCGTGACCTGAAGCTTGCTCGTGACCTTGCTCATTCTCCTTACTCTAGCAAGGACGACTTCCTTGTCAAAGCCGTGGTCAGCAGCGAGCGGTCGGACACCGACACCGGGGAGCAGCCTCCGTCACGCGATGCGGTTCAAGAGGGGCTCGCCCGCCGCCAAGCGCGCGAGGTTCGCGACGATGATGTCGGCGATGCGGCCGAAGGCCTGGTGCGTGGACCCGGCAATGTGGGGCAGCGCGACCACATCCTCGCGCGCGAACAGCGGATCGTCCGGATCCCATGGCTCGTGAAAGTGCGTATCCAGGCCCACGCCGCCCAGTTTTCCCAACGCGAGGGCGCGGTCCAGGGCGCCCCGGTCGACGATGGCGGCGCGCGCGCAGTTGATCAGAAAAGCGCCCGGCTTCATCCGGGCAAAGGCGTGGTCGCCGATCAATCCGCGCGTGGCGGCGGTCAACGGGCAGTGCAGGCTGACGAAGTCGGCGCGGGCGAACAGCGCGTCGAGCTCGGCGGCGCCGCTGCGCGACCGGACCCCGACCACTTCCATGCCCAACGCGGCGGCGGCGCGGCCGAGTCGGCTGCCCGACTGCCCGAGGCCCACGATTCCCAGCACTTGGCCGCCGAGCTCGATTCCCACCGGCACGCCGATGGCAGCTTGGGCGAAGGCGCGCCGCGCGGCCGGAAGACGACGGGCCAGCGCCAGCATGAGCAGCAGAGCAGCCTGCGCCACCGAGTCGGGATTGACGCCCGGGGCGTTGCACACGGGCACGCCGCGCGCGCGCGCAGCGGCCAGGTCGATGTTCTCGTACCCGACGGCCGGCTGCTGAATCAGCCGAAGGCCAGGGGCAGCGGCCAGGGCGGCAGCGTCGATGGGCGCGTTGGAAGGGAGGATGACGTGCGCATCCGTGATGGCCTCCGCCAGGGGCGTCGCCGGATCGCGCGCGCGGATCACGGCGCCGCGGGGCAGCTTCGCCCGGATGGCGTCCACCACCGGAAACCATCCGGTGCCGCAGAACATGATCCGCAGGGCGTCGTCGCTCACGCGCCCTCGCGCGACGGAAACGGATCACACGCCATGGGCGGCGCGGACGTCCTCGATGATGCGTTGAAGCTGGTTCTCGACCAGGGCGCGAATCTCCGTCAGGCGCCGCGCGCTATCGGCCTCGAAGCGGAGGACCAGGACCGGGCCGGTGTTGGATGCGCGCACCAAGCCCCAGCCACCCGGAAAGCGGACGCGCGCGCCGTCGATGTCGACCACGTCGTAGCGCTCGCGGAACCAGGCCACCGCGCGCCGCACCACTTCGAACTTCAGGTCGTCCGGGCACTCCATACGGATCTCGGGCGTGTTGTGGAAGACCGGCAGCGTGTCCACCATCTGGTCGAGCGGCACGGCCGACCGGGACAGGAGCTCCACCAGCCGCGCCCCGGCGTAGACGGCGTCGTCGAAGCCGAAGTAGCGGTGGGCGAAGAACATGTGCCCTGACATCTCGCCCGCCAGCGCGGCCTTCTCTTCCTTCATCTTCACCTTGATGAGCGAGTGCCCCACCTTCCACATCACGGCGCGGCCGCCGTGCGCGACGATGTCGTCGTACAGCGCCTGGCTGCACTTGACCTCGCTGACGAAGCTGGAGCCCGGATCCTGCTGCAGGATGTCGCGCGCGAACAGGATCATGAGCTGGTCGCCCCAGATGATGCGGCCGCGGCCATCCACGGCGCCCACGCGGTCGGCGTCCCCGTCGAGAGCGATGCCCACTTCGGCGCCGGTCTCGCGGACGCGCCGGATGAGGTCTGCCACGTTGGCGGGAACGGTGGGATCCGGATGGTGGTTGGGGAAGCGTCCGTCGGGATCGCAGTAAAGGCCCTCCGCCTCCACGCCGAGTCCTGCGAAAATGGGCAACATTGCGGGACCGCCGGTGCCATTGCCTCCGTCCACCACGACCTTCACGCGGCGCGGTCCGAGCTTGATGTTGTTGACGATGTAGTCGACGTAGGGCTTGAGGATGTCCACCGTCGTGACCACGCCGGTCGGCCCCGGGGCGGCGAAGTCGCGCGTCTCGATGCGCCGCCGCAGAGCCTGGATTTCGGCGCCGTGGATGGTGCCGCGGCCGACCATGATCTTGAAGCCGTTATCGTCGGCCGGGTTGTGGCTGGCGGTGATCATGACGCCGCCGTCGGCGGATAGGTGGAACACCGAGAAGTAGAGCCCGGGCGTATGGACTACGCCCACGTCCGACACGTCCAGCCCCGCCGCCAGCAGCTCGCGGCGAAGGGCTGCGTGAATGCGCGGCGACGATAGGCGCGCGTCGCGGCCCAAGGTGATTCGGCGGGCGCCCGCCTCACGAAGGTGAGCGCCGATGGCGCGCCCCAGATCCGCGACGAAGTCGTCGGGAAAGTCGCGCTCGGCCACGCCTCGGATGTCGTACTCGCGGAAAACACGCGGGTTCATGGTCATGGTCAATCAGTCGAGGAGCGACGCGCGCCCCGCCTCCTTGAGCCGCTCCACGAGCTGCCGCACGTCTTGGGCGCGGTCTTTGGGGATGACCAGGACGGCATCGGGGGTGGCGACGACCACGAGGTCGCGGATGCCTAGCACACCCACGAGCGGACCGCCTGCCTCGGCGACGATCACGCTGCCCTGCGTGTCGATGGTGAGCGTGTCGCCGGCCGTCACGTTGCCGGCGGCGTCGCGGGGGCGGATGTCGGCGAGGGCCGACCAGCTTCCCACGTCGTTCCACCCGAAGTCACCAGGCACCACGCGAAGGCCGGCCGCTTTCTCCATGATGCCGTGGTCGATGGAGATGGCCTCCACCGCCGCGTAGCCTTGCGCCACCGCTGGGCCGAACGCCGCCGCGGCGGCCGCGGTCTCGATGAAGGCCGCCAGCTTCGGCAGGTTGCGCTGGGCTTCCGCCAGCAAACGGCCGGCGGTCAGGAAGAACATGCCCGCGTTCCACAGGTAATCGCCCGACGCGACATAGCGCTCGGCGGTGGCACGATCCGGCTTCTCGACGAACTCCGCCACCTGGAGCACGCCTTCGCTCACGTCGCCGGCGGGCCGGCCCACGCGCACGTAGCCGAAACCGGTCTCCGGGCGGTCGGGACGGATCCCGACGGTGACGATGGCCTCGGGCGCGTGCGCGACCGCCCGGCGCAGCGCGTCCGCGAAGCGCGCCTCGTCGGCGACATGAGGATCCGCGGGCAAGACAGCGAGGACCGCGTCCGGCCCGTCCGCGCGCAGCACGAAGGCCGCGGCCAGCCCCACCGCCCCGGCGGTGTTGCGCGGCTGGGGCTCGACCAGCACATGGGCTGGCGGAATCCCTGGGACGGCCTGGCGCACCTGCGCCTCCTGATCGGCGGCCGTGACCACGAGCGTGCGCTCCGGCGTGAATCCGGCGATGCCCGCCCGCCGCACCGCCGCCTGCAAGAGCGACTCGCCGCCGCCGCCCAGGGGCAGGAGCTGCTTCGGGCGGCCGCGGCGGCTGGCGGGCCACAGACGCGTGCCGCCGCCGCCCGCGAGGATCACGGCGTATGCGCTGCCGGCAACGGACATCAGGGGTCGCGAATCTACATCATCCGTGTTCGACGGAACGTTCAATTGCCGTATGCAACTTGGAGGTCATGTAGAGTGATCGGGTGATCGGCGTCCCCCTGGTTTTGGTCGGGCTCGCCCTCGCCGTCATCGGGCTTCGCGTGGCGACAGAGCAGCGCCGGCCCGCCAGCCTGGCGGGCGCGCTCCTCGCCCCGGCGGGATTGTGGTTGGCGTTTCTGGGGGCCGCGCGCCTGGCTTCGCCCGGCTTCTTCGGTCCATGAAGGATCTATGAAAGCCGCCTCCGCCGCGTCGGCGGCGGCCATGGCGACCGCGCTGGTCAGCGCCGAACCGGCGGCCGCGGGCCCCGCGTCCCGCCCGGCGGCGGAGACGGCGGCCGTGCACTATGACGTTGCGATCACCGAGCCCGCGACCGGTGAGGCCACGGTGACGGTGCGCCTTCGCGCAGCGCCTTCACCCCTGGAGGTCGCCATGCCGGTCTGGTCACCGGGGGTATACCGGCGCGTCGACTACGGCCGCGCCGTGCAGCCCATCGACGCAGCGGCGCGCGGGCGGCAGCTCGCCTGGACGCGAGTGGGCCGCGCCGGCGCGCGCGCGGAAGGCGACGGCCGCTGGCGCATCGACGGCGTCCGTCCCGGTGACCCCGTGACCCTGCGTTACCGCATCACCTGTGATCGTCTGACGGAAGAGGGATGCCGCATCACCGCCGAGGACGCGTACCTCAACGGACCGGCGCTGCTGCTGCACATTCCGGCGCTGCGTGACGCGCCGGTCACGATTCGTTTCCAACATCCCGCCGGATGGAAGATCGCCACCCCTCTCGATGGCGGACCGGACGTCTTCCACGCGCCCGGCTACGACACGCTGGTGGACGGCCCGACGCAGATCGGCCGCTTCGGCGACGCCACGATCACCGTCGCGGGCGTCCGGTTTCGGATGGTGGTTCGCGGCGCGGGCGACGGAGTCGCGCGCTGGCTGGCGGCAGCCCTAGGGCGCATCGCCCGCGCCCAGCGGACCCTGGCGGGCCCCTTCCCCTTCAAGCGTTATCTGATGGTGGTGCAGCCCATCGACGCCGATCGCATCTTCGGCCTCGAGCACGCCAGCTCGGCCGCCGTCCTGGTGCCCCGCGGCCTGCTAGCCCGGGCCGCGACGTCCGCTGCCGCCGCCGCTGGGTCCGTGCCGCTGGACTTGCAGTGGGTGATGGCCCACGAGCTGTTCCACACATGGAACGCGAAGCTCCTGCGGCCGCGCGACCTGGTGCCCTACGACTACCTCCGCGAGCAACCGAGCCGCCTCCTGTGGTTCGTCGAGGGCGCCACCGAATACTTCGCGTACCGTTCGCTGCGCATGGCGGGCGCCGTGGACGATGCTCGCTACCTGGGCCTGCTCGCCGGAGAGATTGGACGCGCGGTGGCCGCGACCACCGCCCCCGCGCCGCGAACGACTCCGGAAGACGAGAGCGAGGCGATCTGGCGGCGGTCGGACGCCTCCACGGACGGCGAGGCTGCCTTCTACAGCCGCGGGCACGTGGTCACGGCGCTTCTCGATCTCGAGCTGCGCGCGCGCACGAGCGGGGTGTGGTCGCTGGACCGCGTGGTGCGCGACCTGGCCGCCGCCGCCGCCAGCGCCCCTGAGTCGGAGGCGCGCGTGCTGACGCGCGAGCGCCTTCGAGATCGGCTGGAGCGCGCCGGGGGTCCGGCCGTGACCCGTCTCTTCGACCGCTGGACCACCACGGCCGACGTGATCGACGCGCGCCCTACGCTGGCGGCCGTGGGCTTGGCGCTGACGCTCGCTCCGGCCAGATCCCAGGCCGACCCCGGTTTCGAAACCGAGCGGCGCGCGGGCGGGCTGCGCGTGGCCACCGTGCGCCCGGACGGCCCCGCCGCGCGCGCCGGGCTGACACCGGGCGAAAAGATCCTGAGCATCGCCGGCATTCCCGCAGACGAGAGCTGGGAAGCCCGCACCCTCGCCGCGCCGCCGGGCACGCGGGTGACGGTCACCGTGGAGCGTCCCGCCGGCTCCCTCGAGCGCGTCGTCATCCTGGGCGAGCGCCGCGAAGTCACGGCGGCCATCACAGAAAAAACACCCGCCGATCCCGCCCGCGCCGCCCTCAGACGCGCCTGGCTGGACGGCGCCCCACATGGTCGATGAGGCTGGCCAGCTACGGGCCGCGCTGCTGCTGCTTCAGCGTGAGCCATGCGCGATCGGAGGCGCGGGAGAGGCGCGACGGTCCGGCTGGCTTTCGCCCGCGGCGGCTGCCGGGGGGGCCATCCGCATACGGGATATGGCGCGAGCGGACAGCGACGGAGGAGGCGAGGACGAGGACCGGGCTCAGGCCCTTGTCGGACACCACGAGGCTAGGCTGCCAGGCTGGCGCGCTTCATCGCTTCGATGAAGCCTTCCACGGTCTTCTTAGCATCGCCGAAGACCATGGTGGTGTTGTCGCGGTAGAAGAGCTCGTTCTCGATGCCGGCGAACCCGGCGGCCATGGAGCGCTTGAGCACCATGACGGACCTCGCGAGGTCGACGTTCAGGATGGGCATGCCGTAGATGGGACTGGACTTGTTGTTTCGCGCGGCCGGGTTTACGACGTCGTTGGCGCCGATCACGATCGCCACGTCCACCCGCCGAAAGTCGTCATTGATCTGGTCCATGTCGAACAGCTTCTCGTAGGACACGCCGGCCTCGGCCAGCAGGACGTTCATGTGTCCCGGCATGCGGCCGGCGACCGGGTGGATGGCGAAGCGGACGTCGACGCCTTTCTCGGCGAGGGTATCGGTCAGGTCTTTCACGGCGTGCTGCGCCTGCGACACCGCCATCCCATAGCCCGGGACGACCACCACCGACTCCGAGCGGCTCAACATCTCCGCCGCCTCTTCAACCGACGAGCTGCGCACGGTCCCCTGAACCGCGGCGGCCGCGCCGTCGGCATCCCCCGCCGGCGCTTGGCCGAAGGCGCCGAAGAGGACGTTCGTGATCGACCGGTTCATCGCCTTGCACATCAAGATCGACAGGATGAGACCCGACGCGCCGTCGAGAGCGCCGGCGATGATGAGGATCTTGTTGTCCAGCGCGAAGCCGGTGGCCGACCCGGCCAGCCCCGCGTACGAATTGAGCAGCGCGATGACCACCGGCATGTCGGCGGCGCCGATGGGAATGACCAGCAGGACGCCGAACAGCAGCGCCAGCGCGACCATCACGTAGAACAGAGCGCTCGCCGAGGGGAAGAAGCACAGATAGATGGTGATGCCCACGATGCCGAAGAACAGGGCGATGTTCGACACGTTTTGCCCGCGGTAGGTCATGGGCGCGCCGGGCAGCAGACCCTGCAGCTTGGCGAAGGCCATGATGCTGCCGGTGAAGGTCAGGCCGCCCAGCATGACCTCGAAGCCCAGCGCCACCATCTTCACCGTGTCGAGGTGATGGTGGTGGCTGTGATACTCGGCGACGCCGACCAGCGTGGCTGCCAGCGCGCCGAACGCGTGCGACAGCGCGGTCCGCTGCGGCATGGCGGTCATGGGCGTCCAGATGGCGATGATGGCGCCCGCCACCGACCCGATGGCCAGCCCCACGGCGATCCAGGTATAGGTCACGATCTGCGCGTTCAGCAGCGTCCCGCAGATGGCGAGCAGCATCCCCAGCTCGGCCAGGAACATTCCGCGCCGCGCGGTGGTCGGCGAGCTCAAGAGCTTGAGCCCGACGATGAACAGCACCGCCGCCGCCAGATAAGCGATCTCGATGGCCCCTGCGATCGCCATGGTCGTGTCCGTCTAGTCCTGCCCGCGCTTGGGGCCGGGGGGAGGCGCCGCTACACGGCCGCCGCCGCGCGGCTTGAACATCTTGAGCATGCGGTCCGTGATGAGGAACCCGCCCACGACGTTGGTCATGGCCGCCGCGACGGCGATGACCCCCAGGGTAGTCCGCACGACCTCCACCTCTGAGCCGGCCGCCACGATGGCGCCCACCACCGAGATGGCGGAGATGGCGTTCGTGGCCGACATGAGCGGCGTGTGCAACAGCGGCGGCACACGATGCACCACGTGATGGCCAACGAAAGCCGCCAGCACGAAGATCAGCAACGCCGATATATGGACTCCCGATTCCATGGCCGCCTTCCTTAATGTCCTCCGCCCTTGAGCTCCGTGGTGAGCGCCTGGGCGACCTTCTTCACGTCGCCGAAGATCATCATCGTGCTCGGCGCTTCGAAGAGCTGGTTCCTGGCGCCGGAGAACCCGGCGCGCAGGCTGCGCTTGACGACGAACACCGAGCGCGCCGATCGGACGTCGATGATGGGCATGCCATACACGGGGCTGTGTGGCTCGGTCTCGGCCGCCGGGTTGACGACGTCGTTGGCGCCCAGCACCAGGGCCGCGTCGGCCTGCGCCAGCTCGGCGTTGGCCGTGTCCAGGTCGGCCAGCTTTTCGATGGGGACGCCCGCCTCGTCCAGCAGGATGTTCATGTGGCCGGGGACGACGCCCGCCACCGGATGGATCGCGTAGGTCACCCGGGCGCCGCGCTTTTCCAGCACCTTGGCGAGATCACTCACCGCCACCTGTGCCTGTGCCACAGCCATGCCATAGCCCGGTACGAAGACCACCGTGCGCGCGTTCTCCAGCACCATCGCCGCCTCCTCGGGGCCGCACGAGCGCACATTCGCGTAGTCGCCGGCCACGGCTCCGCCGCTACCACCGCCCGTCGCCGCCGCGCCGCCGCTGAGCAGCTCGCGCAGCGTCCGGTTGCTCGCGCCCGCCATGATGCGCCCCACGACCAGCGCCGACGTGCCGACCAGGCCGCCCACGATCACCAGCGCCGGGTTACGCAGGCCGAACCCGGCCAGCGCCGTCGCCAGCCCCGAGACGCCGTTGACCAAAGAGGTCATGGCGGCTCGTCCCGGCGCCGGCCTCCCGGTCTCCAGGACTCCCGGCAAGCCGCCACCCACCGCGATGGCTCCCAGCAACACGGCGGTCGCGACCGCCGCCGCGCGCGCCACACCCACGTCGGTGATCAGCGCGCCCAGGTGGCCGCCGGCGGCGTGGATCAACGACACTCCTGCGACCGCCGCCCCGGCCCCCGTGAGCACCGCCAGGAACGACGCCAGCCGGGTGGCGGCCACGGGCGGCGTGCGCAGGGCGGCGCCAACGCCGGCCACCGCGCCCATCACAGACGAGGCGATGATCGCGCCCCACGCTGCCGCGCCGCCGATGTCGGCGACGGCGCCGCCCACGGCCAGCACCATCCCCCCCGCCGCCATAGCGTTGCCCCGACGCGCGGTACGGACGCGCGACATGAGCTTGAGGCCCAGAATGAAGAGAACCCCCGCAACCAGGTAGACCAGCGGTATGACGATGGCGGTCACGTCCCCGCGCTCACTGGCGGCCGCCGTCGCTGCGACCGGCGTCACCCGCACCGCGGCCACCACCCGCCGGGCCCAAGAGACGGTGTGTGGCCACGAACCCTCCCACCGCCGCCATCGTTCCCAGGCCGACGGTGACGCAGCCGAGGATGCCGCCCGCCGAGTCGATCCCGCCGCGCGCGAGGTAGAGCCCTGCCACCACGACGATGCCGTTCATGGCGTTCATCCCCGTGAGGAGCGCCGTGTACAAGGTCGGGGCCACCTTGCTGACGACGTCGTAGCCAAGGAAGCACGCCAGCGCGAGCAGGTAGACGCTGACCAGGAGCGCGCCGGTCATGCCGCGGCCGTCACGCTGCCGCCGCCTTGGCCACCAGGTCCGCGGTCGGCCCGTGCAGGATGCGTCCATCGTGCGTGAGCAGGGTCCCCTTGGTGACCTCGTCGTCGAGATCGATGGTGAGCTTGCCGCCTTTGGCGACGTGAAGCACCAGCTCCTGCACGTTGCGCGCATACAGCGTGCTGGCGTCGGCGGGCATGGTGGCGGGCAGGTTGGTGTGGCCGATGATCAGCACGCGCTCTTTCGTGGCTTCCTTGCCCGGTTCGGTCAGCTCGCAGTTGCCGCCCTGCTCGGCCGCCAGGTCCACGATCACCGAGCCCGGGCGCATCCCCCGCACCATGTCCGCCGTCACCAGACGCGGCGCTGGCCGCCCCGGGATCAACGCAGTGGTGATGACCACGTCGGCCGACGTGACGTGCTCCTTGATGATCGTCTGCTGGCGCGCGAGGAAATCCTTCGACATCTCCTTGGCGTACCCACCCTTGCCCTCGCCGCTCTCTTCCATCGGCAGGTCGATGAACTTGCCACCCAACGACTCGACCTGCTCCTTGACGACCGGCCGCACGTCCGAGACCCACACCACCGCGCCCAGGCGCTTCGCGGTGGCGATGGCCTGCAGCCCCGCGACGCCCGCGCCCATGATCACCACCTTCGCGGGCGGAACAGTGCCCGCCGCCGTCATCAACATGGGAAAGTACTTGGGCAGGCGGCTCGCCCCCAGCAGCACGGCCTTGTATCCGGCAATGTTGGCCTGCGACGACAGGGCGTCCATCTTCTGCGCGCGGGTGATGCGCGGCACCAGCTCCATCGCCAGCGTGCTCATCCGGCCCGCGACCAGCGCGCGCACGGCAGGAACGTTCCTGTGCGGCGCCATGAAGCTGATCAGCACCGCACCCGCCTTGCCTGCCGTCGCTTCGTCTTTGGCCAGCTTCTCGTTCCGAACCGGTGGCGCGACCTTGAGGATGATGTCCGCGGCGGCCCATTCGGCCGCCAGGTCCGTGACGATGCGCGCGCCGGCATCCTGAAAACGTTCGTCGCCGATGGACGCGCTCTCGCCGGCCCCGGCCTCGACGGCGAACGAGAGGCCTTCCTTGGCGAGGCGCTTGATCGTCTCGGGCGTGGCGGCGACCCGGGTCTCACCCGGCGCGCGCTCCTTCGGGACCAGGACCTTCAACATCGGCCCCGTTAATTAACACAAACGGCCCGGCCGCCGAAGGAACGACGCGGTCAGGCTCGGACGTTGCAGAACTGGTCGTAGTCGATCAGCTCGATGTCCTGTGGGCGAACCCCGTCGCCGCAGGTCGGACACCCCGGGTCGCGCCGCAGCTTGAGCTCGCGGAACTTGGTCCCGAGCGCATCGAACATCAGCAGGCGGCCGGCCAGCGTCTTGCCCATGCCGAGCAGGATCTTGATGGCCTCCGTCGCCTGGAGGACGCCCACCACGCCGGGCAGCACCCCCAGGACGCCGGCCTCCTGACACGACGGCGCCATGTCGGGCGGCGGCGGCGCCGGGTAGAGGCACCGGTAGCACGGCCCCTGCCCGGGGATGAACGACGTCATCTGCCCCTCGAAGCGGTAGATGCTGGCGTGGACCACAGGCTTACCGAGCCGCAGAGACGCGTCGTTCAGCAGGTAGCGCGTCGGAAAGTTGTCGGCGCCGTCGACGATGACGTCGTAGTCCTTGATGATGTCGAGCACATTGTCCGAAGTCAGGCGCGTGCGGTGGGGGACCACCACCACGTCCGGGTTGAGGCCGGCGATGGCGGTCTTCGCCGATTCGACTTTGGGCAGGCCGATGCGGTCGGTGGCATGCAGAATCTGACGCTGCAGATTCGAGGCGTCGACCACGTCGTCATCGACGAAGCCGAGGGTCCCCACCCCGGCGGCCGCCAGGTAGAGCCCGGACGGCGAGCCGAGCCCGCCCGCGCCCAGGCACAACACGCGCGACTTCAGCAGCTTGACCTGCCCGGCCTCGCTCACCTCAGGCAGCATGGTGTGGCGCGCATAGCGCAGGGTCTGCTCTGGCGTCATGACGAACGGCCGCTCGAAGGGCAGACCCGCGCGCTTCCAGGCGGTGTAGCCGCCCGCCAGCGACTTGACGTCGGTGTACCCGAGCTCGCCCAGCGAGCGCGCCGCCAGCGCTGATCGCGTGCCGCCGGCGCAATAGAGGACGATCTCCGTCGACTTCTCGGGCACCTGCTCTTCCACGCGCAGCTCCAGGAACCCCCGTGGGATCGAGCGCGCGCCCGGAATGAAGCCCTCGGCCCACTCGTCTTTCTCGCGGACGTCGATGATGACCGGGGCGCCGCCGCCGTTCCCCTCGCTCCGCCCGGCGTCCACGACGCGCTTGACCGTCTCGACGTCGATCTCGCGGATCTTCCCTTTGACGTCCTTCAGGTAAGACTGGAAGTTGCCCATGGGATCCCCTCGTTTACCTCCCGGGGCGGCCTCCCGCAACGTGCCGCTCGCGGCGCGCGCGCGTCGAGCCCTTGGGTTATAAGAAGCTACCTTGCCCGGGGCGAAGGCGGCGCTCTTCATCTTCTTGACGGTCGTGGGGATCGGTTTCCTCGCCGTGTGGACGCGGGCGCTGATCGCCGCGCGTCGCGCCGGGGCCGCCGCCGCCCAGGACCCTGTCACCGACGTCCGCCGTCCCACCGCCTATCAGCTGCTCGTGGGGTTCGTGACTGACTTCCTGGACACGCTGGGCATCGGGTCCTTCGCCACCACCACGACGCTGTTTCGACTCCGCCGCGCCATCGACGACCGGCTGATCCCCGGAACGCTGAACGTCGGCCACACCCTGCCCACCTTCGCACAGGCGTACATCTACATCACCATCGTGCAGGTCGAGATGGCGACGCTGGCCCTGATGATCGCGGCGTCAGTCGCCGGCGCGTGGCTGGGCTCCGGCGTGGTCGCCGGTTGGCCCAAGCGCAACGTCCAGGTCGGCATGGGGATTGCGCTGCTGGCGGCCTCGCTGCTCATCCTTGCGCGCCTCCTGGAAGTGCTGCCCCAGGGCGGCGACGACCTCGGGCTCTCCGGCGGCCTCCTGGTGGCGGGGCTCGTGGGCAACTTCATCCTCGGAGCGCTGATGACCGTCGGCATCGGCGCTTACGCGCCCATCATGATCATGGTCGCGCTGCTCGGTATGAGCCCCAAGACCGCGTTCCCCATCATGATGGGCTCTTGCGCCTTCCTGATGCCGGTGGCCAGCGCGCGCTTCATCCGCAAGGGCGGCTACGACCTGCGCGCTTCCCTCGGCCTCACCCTCGGCGGTATCCCGGCGGTCCTGCTGGCCGCCTTCATCGTCAAAGAATTGCCGCTGGACGTGGTGCGCTGGCTCGTCGTGGCGGTTGTGGTGTACACAGCCATCTCCATGCTTCGCTCCGCCTCGCGCGAGCCCACGGAAGGGACGGCCTGATGCCACACCCGCTTTTCGCCACCAAGTCCGTCGACCAGCTTCGGTCGGACGCCGAGCACGCCCACGGCCTCAAGCGCTCGCTGTCGGCGCTGGATCTGACGATGCTCGGCATCGGCGCCATCATCGGAACCGGAATTTTCGTGCTCACCGGAAGCGCCGCCGCCAAGAACGCGGGGCCAGCGGTGGCGCTGTCGTTCGTGGCGGCCGGTCTGGCGTCCTGCTTCGCGGGCCTCTGCTACGCCGAGATGGCGTCGATGATCCCCATCGCCGGCAGCGCCTACACCTACGCCTACGCCACCATGGGCGAGCTGGTCGCGTGGATCATCGGCTGGGATCTCATCCTCGAGTACCTGGTGGGCGCGGCCACGGTCAGCGTTGGCTGGTCCGGCTACGTGGTGGCCTTCGTCAACCATCTGTTCGGCGTCACCTTGCCCGCCGAATGGACGTCCGCGCCGATCAAGTGGGTCGAGGCCACCCAGTCGTTCGTGTCGACCGGCGCCATCATCAACCTCCCCGCCATGCTGGTAACCCTGGCGGTGACCGCGATCCTGGTGGTGGGAATCAAGGAATCGGCGCGGCTCAATTCGATCATCGTGTTCCTGAAGGTGATCGTGGTGCTGACCTTCATCGCCGCCGCCTTCAAGTACGTGCGCCGCGAAAACTGGGAGCCCTTCATTCCCGACAACCAAGGAACCTTCGGTAAATTCGGGATGTCGGGAATTCTGCAGGGCGCAACAACCGTGTTCTTCGCGTACATCGGCTTCGACGCGGTCTCCACGGCGGCGCAGGAAGCCAAGAATCCGAAACGGGACTTGCCCATCGGCATCCTGGCGTCGCTCGGCATCTGCACCGTCCTCTATATCGCCGTGTCGCTGATCCTGACCGGCGTCGTCCCGTACACCCAGCTCAACGTCGCCCACCCCATCTCCGTCGGGATCGCCGCCACCGGCATCGGCTGGCTCACGACCTTCGTCGAGATCGGCGCCATCGCGGGCCTCTCGTCGGTGATGCTGGTCATGCTCCTCGGCCAGCCGCGCATCTTCTATTCCATGGCGAGCGACGGCTTGTTCCCGCAGGTGGCCGCGCGCATCCACCCGCGGTTCGGGACGCCGCACATCACCACCATCGCCACCGGCCTGGCGTGCGCCGTGGCGGGAGGCATGCTGCCCATCGACATCCTGGGCGAGCTCACCAGCATCGGCACCCTGTTCGCGTTCGTCCTGGTCAGCATCGGCGTCATGATCCTGCGCCTCAAGCGCCCCGACATTCCCCGCGCCTTCAAGGTCCCGGGCGGTCCCTACCTGGTTCCCATCTTGGGCGCGCTGTCGTCCGCCGGGTTGATGTACACCGCGACCACGCACACCATCCTCCGCCTGTTCGTCTGGATGGCGCTCGGGATCGTCATCTATGTGTTCTACGGCCGCGTCCACTCGAAACTGCGAACCGCCCGCGCTGCGTAGATTCTCGCCGCCGGGCCTTGACGGCCGTTACGGCGGACAAATATTCGCTGCCGGTCCAACCCTGGAGAGGAGGAGCGAGACATGAGCTACATCGACGGGTACGTGGTTCCGGTTCCCACGAATAAGCGCGACGCCTATCGCGAGGTGTCCACCAAGGCCGCCGCGGTCTTCAAGGAGTACGGCGCCACCCGCGTCGTCGAGTGCTGGGGCGACGACGTCCCGGCCGGCAAGGTCACCGATTTCATGGGCGCCGTGAAGGCGGAAAATGGCGAGACCGTCGTCTTTTCCTGGATCGAATGGCCTTCGAAGCAGGTTCGCGACGAGGGAAACAAGAAGATGGAAAACGATCCGCGCATGAAGATGACGCCCGACATGCCGTTCGACGGAAAGCGCATGATCTTGGGCGGCTTCGAGCCGATCCTCGACACCGCCCGAGACGGGCGCAAGTAAGCGACGTCGTCCCGACGATTCGCCGCTAGCAGGCGCGCTTGCGGCGCAGGCTCCAGGTCAAGGCGGGCGGCGCCACCAGGGTGGTGACGATCACCATCATCACCACCGCCGAGAACGTCGCCTCGTCCAGGATCCGGCGCCCGTGCAGCGTCAGCCCCAGACCGATGTTGGCGAAGATGAGCCCCACTTCGCCGCGCGGGATCATTCCTATGCCGATGGACAGGCGGTCGAGCCCGCGTCGGACGCCGAGGCCACAGGCTTGCTTACCGGCCAGCGCCGCGAGGGTGAGCGCGCCCGCCAACCCCAGCACGCCCGCGCTCGCGAAAGAGCGGAGGTCGGTCCGCATGCCCATGAGGACGAAGAAGATCGGTGCCAGGAACGACGAGATGGGCCGCACCAGGTCATCCAGGCCGTGCTCGCCGCGGTCGGTGAAGTCGCGGTAGTGAACGTCCTCCAGAATGAGGCCCGCCGCGAAGGCCCCCACGATGGGGGCCAGGCCCACCGCCGTCGAAAGCCACGCCAAGAAGAAGCAGAAGGCGAGCCCCAGCGCCAGCAAAACGCCGCGCGCGCGCAGCTTGGACGCGAAGAAGAAAACTCGCCGCGACACCGTCACGCCCACCGCCAGCGAGCCAAACAGGAAGAGCGCCGCCTTCAGCACGATCCATCCGATCCCCAGGGCCGACACCGATCCGCCCTGATCCGCCGCCGCGATGGCCCCCGTGACCACCGCCAGGACCACCAGACCGAGGACATCGTCGATCACCGCCGCCCCCAGGATCACGCGCGCCTCGTCGCTGTCCGACCGACCCACGTCCTTTAGAACGCGCGCCGTGATGCCGACGCTGGTGGCGGACAACGTCGCGCCCAGGAACAGGTGAACGTACGTGCCCGCATCGGGGAGCAGCCATGCCCCCACCAGCCAGCCGAGCCCGAACGGCGCCGCGACGCCGAGCACCGCCACCACCAGCGACGTGACGCCCACCTTCATCATCTGGCCCACCGTCGACTCCAGCCCGATCTCGAACAACAGAATCAGGACTCCGAGCTGCGCCAGCAGGTCGAGGGCCGGATCCCAGCGCGCGCTCTCCAGCGCACCCCAGCCCAGCAAATGCAGATTTCCCAGCAGCACGCCGATCACCAGCTCGCCCAGCACGGCCGGCTGGCGCAGTCGGACCGCCAGCTCGCCGCCCAGCTTGGCCGCCACCAGCACCACGGCCACCAGCAGCACCACCGCCGCCAGCGGGCTTTCGTGCGCGCCCGCGGCCACGGCGGCGACTTCCATGCATCAAAGGATACCCGACGCGCGCGACCCCACAACAACAACACACAGAGGCTTGCTCGAGCCAAGGCGGCATGCGTAGAACCGTGCGGCCTTGTTGAAGCTAGATCCGGTCGCCACGCTCGCCCTCGCGGGGGCCGTCCTCTTCGGGGGCTACGGCATCCGGCGCCTGATTCCGCCGCTCGCGCGCTACAACGTCCCCGCGCCGGTGGTGGGAGGCCTGGTGGTCGCACTGCTCCTCACGCTGGCGCGCGCGAACGGGATCACGCTGCTCGAGCTCCAACCCGTGACACGCGACCCGCTGATGATCGCGTTCTTCACCACCGTCGGATTCGGGGCCAGCGTCTCGTTGCTGAAGATTGGTGGACCGCAGGTCATCCTGTTCTTTGCCATCTCCACCGTCTTCGCGTTCCTGCAAAATGTCGTAGGCGCCCTCGTGGCGCTCCCCTTCGGGCTGCACCCGCTGTTCGGCGTGCTTGCCGGCTCCGTCACGTTGACGGGCGGTCCCGCCACGGGCCTCGCCTTCGCGCCCCTCTTCGAGCAGGCCGGTGTTCCAGGCGCCGCTACCGTCGCGGTGGCCGCCGCGATGTTCGGCATCGTGGCGGGCGGGCTCATCGGCGGCCCGATCGGCACAGCGTTGGTCGAGCGCAACAAGCGGCGTGCGGCTTCGCGAAGCGCCGCTGCGCCCCCCGATCCCCCGTTGGCGTCGGCGTTTCTGCCCGGACCGGCGCCCGAGCCCCCGCCGCCGGCGGACGAAGACGCCGAGGCATTCAGCCTGCTCAAGGCGCTGTGCGCGATCCTGGTCGCGATGGCGGTGGGCGCTTGGGTCAGCCGCGGCTTCGCAGCGCTGGGCCTCACGTTGCCCGCATACATCGGCGCCATGTTGGTGGCAGCCGTCCTGCGCAATCTCGACGACCTCACGGGCGCGCTTCGGCTGTCTCAGCGCACCATCGACGACATCGGGAACGTCGCCCTCTCTCTGTTCCTGGCCATGGCCCTGACGACGCTCAAACTGTGGGAGCTCGCCGGCCTCGCGCTGCCGCTGATCGCCATCCTGGTCGCACAGGTCGCGCTGATCGCGATCTCGTGCTGGGGCATCTTCCGCCTGATGGGCCGCGACTACGACGCCGCCGTCATGAGCGCTGGCTTCTGCGGGTTCATGCTCGGCACCACCGCCAACGCCATGGCGAACATGAAGGCGCTGTGCGAACGCTACGGCGCCGCGCCCCGCGCGTTCCTGGTGGTGCCCATGGTGGGCGCGTTCTTCATCGACTTCACCAACGCGCTCCTCGTTACCGGTTGCCTCAACCTGCTTCGAGGCTGGTAGCGGCAGCCGCCGCCGGTGGAGCCGGCGGGGGCGGCGGGGGATCCACAAGCTGCCCCTCCCAGCGCGCCACCACCACGGTAGCCATGCAGTTACCGAGCACGTTCGTCGCCGTGCGCGCCATATCCATGATCTCGTCGATGCCCAGGATGATGGCCACGCCCTCCACCGGCAGTCCGAACGTCACCAGCGTCCCCGACAACACCACCAGCGACGCGCGCGGAACCGCCGCCACGCCCTTCGTGGTCAGCATCAACGTCAGCATCATCAGAAGCTGCTGGCCCAGCGTCAGCGGCACGTTCGCTGCCTGCGCCACGAACACCGCGGCCAGCGACAGGTACAACGTGGACCCGTCCAGGTTGAAGCTGTAACCCATGGGCAGCACGAAGCTGACGATGCGCCGCGGAACGCCCAGGCGCTCCATGTTCTCCAGCGCCTTCGGGAACGCCGATTCGCTGGACGTGGTGGTGAACGCCAGCAGCAGCGGCTCCTTGACCAGGGTCAGGAACCGCCGCAGCGGCAGCCGCACCAGAAACGCCACCGCCCCCAACACGAACACGATGAACACACCCAACGCGGCGTAGAACGTCCCGATCAGCATCGCCAGGTTCTTGAGCACCCCCAGTCCCTTGCTTCCGACCGTGACCGCCATGGCCGCTCCCACCCCATAGGGAGCGAATCGCATGACGATGTTCGTGAGCTTGAACATCACCTCGGACAGCGACTCGCACACCTGCAAGACCGGCCGCCCGCGCTCACCGACCGCCGAAAGCGCCACCGCGAACAATAGGCTGAACACCACGACCTGCAGGACGTCGTTCTCCGCCATCGCGCGCACGATGCTGGTGGGAAAGATGTGAACGACGTGGTCCTGGGCCGTCATCTTCGCCGCCCGACCAGCGATTTCCTTCGCCTCGGCCGTAGGCTCCGCCGGCAGGTTCACGCCGTCTCCCGGGCGCGTCAGGTTCACGGCCCCCAACCCGATGAACAGGGCGAAGGTCGTTATGATCTCGAAATAGATGATCGCCTTGAGCCCGATGCGCCCGATCTCCTTGAGGTTCCCCGCCCCCACGATCCCCACCACCAGCGTCGAGAAAATGAGCGGCGCAATAATCACCTTGATGAGCGCCAGGAACACCCGCGACAGCACCCGCACCCACGCCACCGCGCCCGGATGCCCCCCGAGCCCGTGAATCACCGCCCCCAGCGCCACACCCAGAGCGAGGCCGATGAAGATCTGCGTCGTCAGCGTGACGCGCACGCACCGTGCCATGCGCGCATCCTATCGTAGGCCTGCACAGCACACCCTACACGCTGCTATACTGCCGCCCAGTCATGAGCATGCAAGACGACGGCGTCCTCGTAACCAAAGTCGAGGACATCGTGAACTGGGCGCGCAAGAACTCGGCCTGGTACCTGCTTTTCGGGACCGCCTGCTGCGCCATCGAGCTGATGCAGACCGGCGGTCCGCGCACCGACCTGGAACGTTTCGGAATGGCGCCGCGAGCCTCCCCGCGCCAGGCCGACCTCATCATCGTGGCGGGCACGGTCACCTACAAGATGGCCACCCGTATCAAGGTTCTTTACGACCAGATGCCGGAGCCCAAATACGTCATCTCCATGGGGAGCTGCTCGAACTGCGGCGGGCTGTTCCAGCTCTCGTACAACGTCCTCAAGGGCATCGATCAAGTCGTTCCCGTGGACGTATACGTCCCCGGTTGCCCCCCGCGGCCCGAAGCCCTGCTCGAGGGCATCCTGAAGGTGCAGAAGCGGATGGAATCGGAGCGCGGCTGGCTCAAGCGTCTCTGGACGCGCGGCCGTCAGGCCGTCCGCGAGAACGTCGGCTAGCCGCAATGCCGTTCACTTAGGGCGACTGATTCGGCTGGGGCCTGGAGCCGTTCGAGGAAAGGTGAGGAAAATTGCCGAGTAGGACCAGGTGGTGAGGATCGGGCGATCTCAGCGGAGGTCGCCGTG
>Ga0187894_10000752_pt1 | contig 43576 bp, 36 predicted proteins | sample GBC1701081metaG_FD_136650 | JGI IMG/M metagenome (GOLD analysis project Ga0187894, IMG submission 136650) | White microbial mat communities from a lava cave in the Kipuka Kanohina Cave System on the Island of Hawaii, USA - GBC170108-1 metaG ... | reverse complement strand
TTCGGCTGGTCGTGCGCCGCGCGCTGGAGCGCACGCAGCTCGCGCGCGAAAACCGCCTGCTGCGCGAGCGCGTCGAGCGCGACTACGGCCTCGCCGGGATCGTCGGCGGCGGCCCGGCGATGAAGCGCGTGTTCGAGACCATCCGCAAGGTCGCCCCGACCGATCTCACGGTGCTGGTGCGCGGAGAGAGCGGCACGGGCAAGGAGCTGGTCGCGCAGGCGCTGCATGAGCTTTCGCCGCGACGCGAGCGAGCGTTCGTCGCGGTCAACTGCGCGGCGATCGCGCGCGAGCTGGTCGAGAGCGAGCTGTTCGGGCACGAGCGAGGCGCCTTCACCGGGGCCGACGCGCGCCGCGCGGGACGCTTCGAAGCCGCGCACGGAGGCACCCTGTTCCTCGACGAGATCGGCGACATGGCGCCGGCGACGCAGGCCAAGGTGCTGCGCGTGCTGCAGGAGCGCCGCTTCGAGCGGCTCGGCGGCACGGAGCCGATCGAGGTCGACGTTCGCGTCGTCGCCGCCACGCATCGCAACCTCGAAAGCGAAGTCGCGGCGGGGCGTTTCCGTGAGGACCTCTACTACCGGCTGCGCGTAGTCGAGATCGCGCTGCCGCCGCTGCGCGAGCGGCGCGAGGATCTACCCGCGCTCGCGCAGCGCTTGCTGGCTCAGCTCGGCGAGCGCCACACCCGCGCACCAAAGGCGCTGACGCCCGCGGCGCTTGCCTCGCTCGCGCGCCACCCGTGGCCGGGCAACGTCCGCGAGCTGCGCAACGCGCTCGAGCGCGCCGCGGTGCTCTGCGAGGGCGACGCGATCGACGCGGCCGATCTCCAGCTCGACCCGAGCGCGAGCCCACCGCCGGACGATCCGAGCCTCTCGTTCGGCGAGGCCAAACGCCGCGCGACCGAGGACTTCGAGCGCGCCTACCTACTGCGGGCGCTGCGCGCTCACGGCGGCAACGTCTCCCGCACCGCCGACGCGATCGGAATGGTGCGGCAAAGCCTTCAGCAGAAGATGCGGGAGCTCGGCCTGCGCGAAGCCCTCGCGAACGGTGATTCGGACAGCGCCTAGGAGCCCGCATCGAGAGGCGGCTCTGCTCCCAGAAGGTGAACCACTCCGTACGAGCGCCGCGTAGCGCTCGCCGGAGACAGCGCGGCGCCGCGCGCGCCGCACGGAGGATCGCATGGAATCGGAACGACCCAGCTTCTTCGCTCGCCTCGGATCGCTGCTGCGTGGACTTGGCTTCGGCTGGGTGCGTGAGCGCGAAGAGCGCAACCCGCGCGCGGTCTACGAGCAAGCGATCCAGTCGCGCCTCGCGCAGTACCGCGAGCTGAAGACCGCCGTCGCCGGGATTCTCTACACCCGTAACAAGCTCGAGGCCGAGCTCGCCGAGCGCCGTCACGAGATGTCCCGCACGGTGGAAGACATCCGGCGCGCGCTCGCACGCAACGACGACGCCGCCGGCCTCGCGCTCGTGCAGCACAAGCAGAACGTCACCGCCGATCTCGAGCGCATCGAGGGGGAGGTGGAGACGCTGCGCGGCGAGGCGGAGGACGCGAAGAAGAGCTTGATGCGCTTCCGCGAGGAGATCCGGCACCTCGAGCAAGAGAAGGGCCGCATGCTCGCAGCGCTGGCCAGCGCGCGCGCGCGCCGCCGCATGCACGAGGCGCTCGACGGGCTCTCGGTGGAGGCCGACGTGCAGGCGCTGGAGAACGTGCGCATGCACGTCCACCGCACAGTGGCGGCGGCGTCGCTCGAGCGCGAGCTCGGCGCCGGCGACGAGACTTCGCAGCGCATCCGCGCGCTCCGGCGCGAGGCGATCGAGGAAGGCGCGCGGCGCGAGTTCGAGGAGCTGAAGCGGCTGCACGGAGCGCGGCAGGTGAACGGCACGGGCAACGCGCTCGGCGCGGTCGCCACGCTGGGCAACGCGTGAGCGCCGCCCACGGTTGGACGGATGCACTCGCACGCGGTGCGAGGCGTCGCGTGCCGAGTCGAGCCCGGCACGACGAGCGCGAGTTCGCGCCGGAGCTGCGCGCGATCGAGCGCGCGCGCAAGCTCGCGCCTCAGCTGCGCATGCTCGGCCGCGTGCACAGCTTGTTAGGCGGTGCCGCGCTCGCCGCAGGTCTCGCGCTCAGCATCGTGCTCAGCTCGGCCGCGTTGTTCGCCGGCGGCTTCCCGTCCGAGCTGATGGCGCTCGGCGGCGCGGCTGTGGGCGCGCTCGCGCTGCTCGGTGTGCCGTGGCTCGCGTTCGGCTTCGGCCTGCATCGGCGGCGCAGCTGGGCGCGCGGGCTCGGCATCGTGCTGGCCGCGCTGCTGCTTCCGTTCGCGCCGCTGGGCAGCGCGCTCGGCGTCTGGACGCTCGTGGTCCTGCTTGCGTGGAGGCCTGACCTGGCACGCGCAGCGGGCGCCGATTGAGCGCAGCCCGCACGAGGCATCCGGCTTAGCATGGGCTCTCGAGAGGAGCCCCGATGCCCGAGCAAGTTCTGAAGATCGAGCACGACGGCGGCGTCGCGACGCTGACCATGAACCGTCCCGACGCGCGCAACGCGCTGAACAGCGCGCTGCGCAGAGCACTCCGCAACGCGTTCGTCGATCTCGAGCGCGACGCGAGCGTGCGTGCCGTAATCCTGACGGGCGCGGGCAACGCATTTTGCGCAGGCCTCGACCTCAAGGAGATGGGGGAGCGCGGCCCGGGCGCTGGCGGCGAAGGCGAAGCGGGCGGCCTCCGGCACGGGCTGGTCGAGACGATCGAGCGCTGTCCGCATCCGGTCATCGGTGCGATCAACGGCTTCGCGATCACCGGCGGCTTCGAGCTCGCGCTCGCCTGCGACGTGTTGGTCGGTTGCCCGGGGACGCGCTTCGCAGACACCCACGCGCGCGTCGGCATCCTGCCCGGCTGGGGTCTTTCGCAGAAGCTCCCGCGCGTGCTCGGCCCCGTGCGAGCGAAGCTGGTTTCGTTCACCGGGAACTTCATCAGCGCCGAAGAGGCGGAGCGCTGGGGGCTGCTCGCGCGCGTCGTCCCCACCGAGCAGCTGTTGCCGACTTGCCGGCAGCTCGCGAAGGACATGCTCTCTTGCGTGCCGGGTGCGGTCGAGGGCTACAAGCGCATGATCGACGCGGGCTATGCGATCAATTACGGCGATGCGCGCGCGCTCGAGGTGAAGCTCTCGAACGAGCACATCCGCTCGGTCTCGGCGAAGGACATCGCGGAGCGACGCGCCGGCGTCGTCGCACGCGGCCGCTCCCAATCGCATTGAGGCACTGAGGGCACTGAGCGTCGAGCCGCGTCAGTCGCGCGGCGGCTTCTCGAACTCCAGCAGCGCAGCGACTGCGACGCCCTCTTCGGCGAGCACTGCGAGCGCCTCGCGCGCGCGCGCTGAGATTCCGGTGCCGTCGATCGCGACCTTGACGACGAGAGGCTGGCTCGAGACGCGTCCGACCGGCGAGCTGGCGATCGGCGTCATGCGCGCCACCGGAGCCATGCTCTGGACCGTCGGATCTTTCTCCTCGGGCTCGTCGAGCGAGTCGGCATTCAGCAGGTCTGCCTCCGGCAGCGCGGGCTCGGGCTCCCGCTCTCGCGACTGCGCCGTCGGGCCGTCGGGAATCGGGTCCTCGTCGAGCGGAAGGATCTCGAAGCCGTCGGTGTTGTCTTCGAACGGCGTGGCGCCGCGAGCGCTCTCGATCTCGGGCTGCTCGTTCGGATCGCCCGCCAGCGGCGCGAGCTCGAGCTCCGGCGCGTTCTCGAGCGCCGGAGCTTCGAGCGAGAACTGCGTGGCGCGCCCGCGCTCCTGCGCGGCAGCCGCAGGCGGCGTGGGTCCACTCACCTCCGCGCCGACAGGCTGATGATCGAGCACGAAAGTGAGCTCGAACGACTCGATGCGCACGACGTCGCCGACGCTGAGCGCCTGGTGCTTGGTGCGCTGCCCGTTCACGTAGATCCCGTTCACGGAGTCGAGATCGCGCACTTCGTAACCGCCCGCGGCGCGCGAGAACATCGCGTGCCGGCGCGAGACGCCCGCATCGGCGAGCACGATCTCGCATTCGGGCGCACGCCCAGCGCAGAGCTCGCCTCCATCCCACGGCCGCAGCTGATGGAGCTTTCCTTCGCGCTGCACGATCAGGCCGGCGTGCATCTTTTCTGCGCGCGGGAGATTCAGCTGCGCAGGCTTGGGCGCTGCAGCACCCGCAGCGGGGGGCGCCGGCTGGCTCGGCCCAGGACCGAGCGGGGCGCCGAAGTCGAACAGCGACGTGTGCTCGAGTGAGGGCGCCGGCCGGTTCGCGCTTTGCGTCGCGAGCATCCGCGCCTGGGCGACCGGAAGAACCGGCGCCTCGGCGACCGCGGCGACGTCCTCGTCGCCGAACGCGAAGACCCCGTCCGGATCCGGCGCTGCGCTCGCGCGCGGGCTCTCCGAGATCAGATCGGCGGTCGCGCTCTTCGGCGGGCCCGGCTTGTCGGCCTGCGCAGGCGGATTTGCGACGGGCGGAGGCTGGAAAAAGGTCTGCGACGAGTCCCACGCATCGTTCGATTTCTTCGCCGGCCCTGCAGCAATCTGGACGCCCGGGTTGGCGTCGATGCGCAGCTCGTACTTGCCGAGCTGGATCACGTCTCCCGGCACGATCGGAACGCTGCCGCTGATGCGCGTGCCGTTCAGCTGCGTGCCGTTCTCGCTGCCGAGATCTTCCAGCACGAAGCCGCTGCCTTCACGCCGCAGAGTCGCGTGGAAGCGGCTCACCGCGAGGTTGTTGACGACGACATCGTTCTCGCGCATCCGACCGATGCGGAGCTGCGGGCCGGTGAAGGCCACCTCGCTCAGCAAGCGGCCCTTGAGCGAAAGCTGAACTCGGGGCGATCCGGCCATGCGAACCCTCGCGTGCGAAAGGCGATTCGTGCACGCGACTTTTCGCCGCTTCTGCGTGGCGACTTGAACGCCCATGCCCGCCACGCGCGAGGCCTTCGGCACGCGACTCCGAGAGCGGTTACGTCGCGCGCAGCCGCAGCAACGGGCGGAGGCGCTCGAGCGTCCCCGCTGCGATCTCGGTGAGCTGCACGCGATCGATGCCGATGCCCTCGAGGTCGCTGAGCGCCTGCGCGATGCTCGCGGGCTCGCCGACGAAGCGCGAGAGAAAGCCGACGCCATACGCCGCGCGCGCAGCCGCGGCGTGGGTAGCGGCAACCGCGCCAGTCAAAACGAAGATGCCGATCGGAATGTCCTCCCGAACGCGGCGCACGCGCGCGATCGCGTCGCGAACGTCGGCCTCCGAGACCGCGCCGTACTTCGCGAGATCGAGCGATCCGCCTCGGGTCGCGGGCGCGTTCGGCTTCACCTCGATGCGGTCGACCAGCGGCGTGATCTCGCGCAGCGTGCGCGGGCCGCCAGCGGAGCCGACCAGCAGCGGCGGCGGCGCGCTGAGATCGGCGAGACCCGGCTCGGCGATCGCGACGCGGTAGTGCTTGCCCGCAAAGGAACAGCGCCCGGTATGCAGCAGCTCGCGCACGAGCTGCATCGCCTCGATGTAGCGGCCCGCGCGCTCCGGGGCGGGCGGATAGGTCCAACCGAGGTGCAGGATTTCGTCCTCGACCCAGCCGGCGCCGAGGCCCGCCTCGAAGCGCCCGCGTGCGGTGCGATTCAGCGAGAGGCTCGCCTGCGCGAACTCGACCGGCGAGCGGAACAAGTTGTTCGCAAACGACGAGGTGATTGGGATGCGTTCAGTCGCGCACGCCATCTCGGTGAGAACCACCCAGAGGTGCGGATACGCGCGACCGAGCGTGACGAGGTGATCGCTCGCTGCCACGCCGTGCCAGCCCTCGGCCTCGCGGGCGCGCGCCCAGTCGCCAGGCCGTTCGGGCCGCGCGGAGTTGTAGTTCGGGAAGAACTGCATCGTGCGCTTCACCTTCCGCGGAAAAGGAGGAACGTCCGCAAGCTTCAGCTTTCCTCGTAGTGAATCGCAGCGATCGTGATCGTGGCTTCGCCTCTCGGCCGGCGCACTTGGACTTCGTCTCCGGCGCCGCGTCCCACCAGCGCGCGGCCGAGCGGCGACTCGATCGAGAGCAGGCCCTGCGCGGGATCCGATTCGTCGGGGCCGACCAGGCGGTACTCGGCACGCTCGCCGCTCTCTTCCTCGACCGTCACGCGCGCACCGAAATAGACGCGATCCGTGCGCGGCGGCGAGCCGCTCACCACCGTCAGGTTGTCGAGCTTCTGTTGCAGGAAGCGCAGGCGGCTGTCGATCTCGCGCAGTCGCTTCTTGCCGTAGATGTACTCCGCGTTCTCGGAGCGATCGCCGAGCGCGGCCGCGTCGGCGACTTGTTGGGTCACCCGCGGGCGCTCGATGCGCCAGAGCCGGTCTGCCTCGTCCTGCAGCCGGCGAAGGCCAGCCGGCGTGATGTAGCTGCCCATCTTTTCGAACTCCGCTCGGCTCCTAGCGCATCGACTCCGCTCGGCTCCGCCTCGCTGCGCGCTTCGCTTGCACCTTCGCCTCGCTGCGCGCCGTCTGCGCCGCTTCGCGGTTTTGGACGGCCTGCGGCGTCCCGAGCCGCGGTCGGCCGCTGCGCGCTGTCGTGCGGAAGTACCGCACGCTCCTTCCATCCCACAAGTCTCGACTCATGCCTATAACTCGCGCCCGTGCAGTCCTTGTTCGAGAAAGTGCGGGGCGCAGCCGAGCGCAGCGCGTGGTCTAGCGGCGTCGAGCTGGCGCGCGCGAACTCGGTCAGTCAGGAGCGCGCGACCGGCACGGAAGCGGTGCTGCGTGTGCGGACGACCGGCGGTCTGATCCATCCCACGGTGCTGCTGTATCTCGAGGACGAGGAGTGGGAGTGCGACTGCGGCGCGGACGAAGACCCGTGCGCACACGTCGCGGCGGCGGTGATCGCGCTGCGCCGCGCGGTACAGGAAGGACGCGCGCTGCCGGCGGCCGCCGATTCGGCTGCGGGCGCCCTCGCCTATCGCTTCCGCTCGCAGCCGACCGGCCTCACGTTGATGCGCGTCGTCGTGCGCGAAGGCAAGGAGCAGCCCCTGCCCGCCTCGCTCGCGGCGCTGCGTTCCGGTCGCGTCGCCGGGCCGATGGTGAGTCCCTCGCAGAGCGATGTCGCAATCGAGGTGGCACTCGGCGCGACGAACACGGGCGTGCTCCCGCGCGGCGTGCTGCGCGCGCTGCTCGCGCCGCTCGAAAGCTGCGACGACGTGACGCTCGACGGCGCAAAGATTCGCACGAGCCGCGCGCCGGTCAGCTGGCGTGCGCGGGTCGTCGACGACGGCGGCGGCTTTCGCCTGCTCGTCGTGCCCGAGCCGACGGTGAGCAGGGTGCTGCCCGACGGCTTCGCGTTATGCGGCGACGAGCTGCGCGAGCTCGGCGTCTCGCGCCTCACCGGACGCGAGCGCGAAGAGCTGCGCCCGCCGGGTCGCTTCTACAGCGCGGACGAAGCGGCGCTGCTGGTTGCCGACGTGATCCCCGAGCTCGAGCAGCGCGTTCCGGTGACGATCGAGACGTCGCGCCTCGCGCGCGGCAAACGCGAGCCGCCGCGCCTGCGGCTCGAGACCGAGCGCCGTGGCGACGAGCTCTCGGTGCTAGCGACGATCGTGTACGGCGACCCACCCAGCGCGCGCGTCGATGCCGGCAAGCTCGTCGCGCTCGGCGGTCCGATTCCGCTTCGCGACGAAGCTGCCGAGCGCGAGCTCGAGCGGCGCCTCGCGCTGCAGCTCGAGCTCGCGCCGGGCCATCGCACGCAGCTCGGCGCGAACGAAGCGATCCGGCTGCGCGAGCGGCTCGAGCGCACGGACATCGAGGTCGTCGGAGCTGCACACCGGCAGTTCTTCCAGGCCGGCACGCTCGCGCCGGAAATCCAGGCAGATGGAGAGCGCTTCGGCATCCGCTTCCGCGCCGGCAATCGCGAGGCGAGCGCGAACGCGGTGCTGGCGGCGTGGAAGAGCGGTGAGGCGCTCGTACCGCTGCTGAGTGGCGGCTTCGCGCAGCTGCCTGCGGACTGGCTCGCGAAGCTCGGTCCGCTCGTGGCCGATCTGCTCGCCGCGCGACGTCCTGACGGCTCGCTGCCCGCGAGCGCGCTGCCCGACCTCGCGCGGCTGTGCGACGCACTGGAGCAGCCGCGCCCGCCCGCGTTCGGGCGGCTCGCTGCGCTGCTCGGGAATTTCAGCGCGCTGCCCGAAGCACCGCTCGCGCCCGCTCTAGCGAGCCGGCTGCGCGCTTATCAGGGCGTCGGCGTGCGTTGGCTCCACTTCATGGGCCGCGCCGGGCTCGGCGCGCTGCTCGCCGACGACATGGGGCTCGGCAAGACGCTGCAGGCGCTCGCGGTCTTTGGCGAGCGCACGCTCGTCGTCGCGCCGACCAGCCTGCTCGCGAACTGGCGCGACGAGCTCGCGCGCTTCAGGCCCGAGCTCGAAGCGCACACCTATCACGGAGCCGACCGCGAGCTCGAAGATGCGGCGCCCGTCACCCTCACCACTTACGCGCTGCTGCGCCGTGACGCCGAGAAGCTGGCCGCCGTCGCGTGGGATTTGGTCGTGCTCGACGAGGCGCAGGCGATCAAGAATCCCGACAGCCAGACGGCGCGCGCAGCCTTCGCTCTGCGTGCTGCGCGGCGCGTCGCGCTCACCGGGACGCCGGTCGAGAACCGGCTCGAGGAGCTGTGGAGCGAGCTGCACTTCCTGAATCCGGGCTTGTTGGGCGGGCGCAGCGATTTTGCGGAGCGTTACGCGCGCCCGATCGCGGGTGGCGACGGCGAGGCTGCGAGCCGGCTGCGCGAGCGGCTGCGGCCGTTCGTGCTGCGCAGGCGGAAGGCCGAGGTCGCGCCGGAGCTGCCGCCGCGCAGCGACGTCGTGCTGCACTGCGTGCTCTCCGATGCTGAGCGCGCGATCTATGACGCGGTGCGCGCAGCGACGGCGCCCGCCGTGATCGAGCGGCTCGCGCGCGGCGGCAGCGTGATGGAGGCGCTCGAGGCGCTGCTGCGTATGCGCCAAGCGTGCTGCCACCCACGTCTCGTGCCGGGCCAAACACTCGAGCTGTCGGCGAAGCTCGAGCTGCTGGTCGATCGCCTCGAGACGGCCGCAGCCGACGGCCACAAGGCGTTGGTGTTCTCGCAGTGGACCTCGCTGCTCGATCTCGCCGAGCCGCTGCTGCGCGGCGCAGGGCTCGACTTCGTGCGCCTGGACGGCGCCACGCGCGAGCGCGGCGAGGTGGTCGCGCGCTTCCAAGACGATGCGGGCCCGCCGGTTTTCTTGATCTCGCTGCGGGCGGGAGGAACTGGATTGAACCTGACCGCCGCGGACCACGTGTTCTTGCTCGACCCCTGGTGGAACCCCGCAGTGGAGGACCAGGCCGCCGATCGCGCGCACCGCATCGGGCAGGAACGCCCGGTGCTCGTGCATCGTCTCGTCGCACAGGACACCGTCGAGGAGCGCATCCTCGCGCTGCAGGAGAGCAAGCGCGCGCTCGCCGCGGCCGCGATCGACGGCGGCGCCGGCGCCGAGCTGACCCGCAAAGACTTGCTGGCGCTGCTCGCCTAGAGGCCGACGCAAGTCACCAAGCGGGGACGTTCATACTTGCTGATGATTTCCGGGCCAGCCCTGCTCTCGAGACTGGCACGCAAGTCACCATTTCGTATGAACGTCCCCCTGGTGACTTGCCCGCTACCGTGCGCCGCCGTGCACGACTCCGCCGACATCGACGCGCGCGTCCGCGAGCACATCGCACGCTTCGGCTGGCATCTCGTGCTGATTCCGCCGGAGCACGGCGCGCCCGGCTGGGTTCACACGATCGGCCTCGAGGAGCGCTTCGCTCACCCGGAGCTGATCGTGTTCGGCAACGATCTGTCGATTCTCGCCCCTCTGCTGAACTCGCTCGGTGAGCGCGTGCGCGGGGGCTCGCCGCTCGTGGCCGGCGCGGAGGCTCACGGCATTCTGCAGGGCTTTTCGATCGCGTTGCGCGCAGTCTCCTCGAAATGGATCGAGCCGTTTCTGGGCAACGCCGCCTGGCACTATCGGCGCGAATCGGTGCCGGCGCTGCAGTGCTTCTGGCCCGACCCGACTGGAAAGTTCCCGTGGCAGCCCGGCTTCGACGCCTCGTGGCGCGACGACCAGCCGCTGCTCTTCGAACACGAAACCCACAAGGCACTCTCGGAGCGCATGCTCGCTGCGCTGCGCGCGGACGGCGCGCTTTGACGAAGCACGTCGCGATCGCCGGCGCAGGCATCGCCGGCCTCGGCGCCGCGCTCGCGCTCGCGCGCTCCGGTGTGCGCGTGACGCTGCTCGAGCGCGATGCGACGCCGCTGCCGGCGAGCCCGGTCGAAGCGTTCGAGAGCTGGCCGCGCCGCGGCGCGCCGCAAGTGAAGCACTCGCACGCGTTCCTGGCGCGGCTGCGCAACTTGTTACGAGACCGCGCGCCGGACGTGCTGGCCGCGCTGCTCGCCGCCGGTGCGGAAGAGCTCCCGCTCGCGAACCTGCTGCGCCCGGGCATCGACGATGCCTCGCCGAAGCCCGGCGACGAAGACCTCACACTGCTCGCGTGCCGGCGCATCACGTTCGAGTGGGTGCTGCACCGGCTCGTCGAGCGCGAAGCGAACGTGCGGTTCCGCGATGGATGCGAGGTGCGCGGGCTGATCGTGGATGGCGAGCTTGCGGGGCGGCCGCGCGTCGTCGGCGTGCGCCTGCGCAGCCCGGGTCGCGCAGAACGCGGCGCCAGCCGCGAGGCACGCGGCTTTAGCCGCGAGGCACACGGCATTGGCCGCGAGGAGGAAGAGCTGCGCGCCGATCTCGTGGTAGATGCGAGCGGGCGGCGCTCGCCGCTGCCGAGCTGGCTCGCAGCCGCGGGGCTGCCTGCGCTCGACGAGGCCAGCGAGCCGTGCGGCGTCTACTACTGCTCGCGCTTTTACCGGCTGCTCGCCGGCGTCACCTCTCCCGAGCGCGAGACCACGATCGGCGCCGATCTCGGCTATCTGAAGTACGCGATCTTCCATGGCGACGGCCGCATCTTCTCGATCACCTTCGCCGCGGCGCCCGAGGACAAGCCGATCCGCGCGCTGCTGCGCGAGGCGCCGTTCGACGCCGCGGCACGCCAGTTCCCGGTGATCGCGCGCTGGATCGATCCCGCGGTCAGCGAGCCGATCACCACCGTCTACGGCATGGACAACCTGCACAACGCGCGGCGCAGCCTCGCGCAGCAGGGCGAGCCGCGCGTCGCGGGGCTGGTGCTGTTAGGGGATGCTGCGATTCACACCAACCCGCTCTACGGACGCGGCTGCACCTTCGCATTGCTCCACGCGTTCCTGCTCGCCGATGCGTTGGCCGCGCACCCTCACGACGTGCTCGCAGCGGCGCGCGCGCTCGAAGCGGCCACCGAACGCGAGATCGTGCCTTGGTACCGGGCCGCGCTCGCGCAGGATCGCGACGCGGCCGCCTGGGCGGCGCAGCTGCGCGGCGAGGCGCAGCCGGGCGCGAGCGGAGCCGGCGGCGCCGTCGATGCGCGCGCGTACTTTCGCGACCTGATGCGCCGCGGCCTCGTGCCTGCGCTGCGTCTCGATGCGACGGTGCTGCGCGCGTTCTCCCGCGGCTTCAACTTGCTCGATCCGCCGGGCGACCTGATGCGCCGGCCCGAGCTGCTGCAGCGTGTGCTGAAGATCTATCAAGGCCGCGAGCAGCGCGTAGAGCCCGATCTCGGTCCGGGCCGCGACGCGCTGATTCGCGTGCTCGAAGCCGCTTGATCCCTCATCGAAGGAGTCCCGCATGCGCCTCACCCGCCCTCGTGTCGAGCCTCTGGACCCCGCCAGCGCGCCCCCCGAAGCTCGCGCGGAGCTCGCGAAGCTCGCCGACTTCGGCGGCGGCCGCGTGCTCAACATCTTCGCGACGCTCGCGCATCACCCGGAGCTGATGCGCCGCTGGCTCGTGTTCGGCAACCACGTGCTCGGGAAGTCGACGCTGCCGGCGCGCGAGCGCGAGCTCGCGATCTTGCGCGTGGGCTTCTTGTGCCGAAGTGAATACGAATGGGGCCAGCACGTGCTGATCGCGCAGCGCTGCGGAATCTCGGATGAGGAGATCGCGCGCATCGCGACCGGTCCCGACGCCGCCGGCTGGAGCGCGCAGGATGCGGCGATCCTGCGCGCTGCAGACGAGCTGCACGCCGACCAGATGATCGGCGACGCGACCTGGAGCGAGCTCGCGAAGACCTGGAATCGGCAGCAGCTGATGGACCTGGTGTTCGCGATCGGGCAGTACCACTTGGTCGCGATGGCGCTCAACACGTTCGGCGTGCAGCGCGATCCTGGGGTGCCCGGCCTGCCCTGACGAGACTTCCCGCCCGAGGCCCGGCTCCGTTTCGGAATGTGCTGATCGATCACAGCGCATTTCAGCTCAAAATCTCCCAGGCCGGCACGCGATTCGCGGTAGAAATACCCGGCGCGCGCGAGCGCATCGCTGGCGCCCATCCCTCGGAGGCGCCCGATGTCTCGATTCGCGACCCGAACGCTCGCCGCGCTGGGCCTGCTCGTGGCGGCGGCGCCCGCGCACGCTCAGAGCAGCGACGCCGGGCACACGGCGTGGGTGATCGTCGCAAGCGCGCTCGTGCTGTTCATGATGATCCCCGGCCTCGCACTCTTCTACGGCGGCCTGGTGCGCACGAAGAACGTGCTCTCGGTGCTGATGCACTGCATCGCGCTCACCTCGGTGGGCACCGTGCTGTGGCTGGCGTGCGGCTACAGCCTCGCCTTCGACACGAGCGGCATGAGCGTCGGAGCGACGAACCTGCACTCGTTCGTCGGCACGCTGGACAAGGCGTTTCTACGCGGGCTGCGCGTCGATTCGACGAGCGGCGCGATTCCCGAGGCGGCCTTCTTCGTCTTCCAGCTCACGTTCGCCGTAATCACTCCCGGGCTGATCGTCGGCGCCTTCGCCGAGCGCATGAAGTTCTCGGCGATGCTGCTGTTCTCCTCTCTCTGGATGCTGCTCGTCTACGTACCGGTCGCGCACATGGTCTGGGGCGGGCCCGGCGCGTTCTTCACCGACCTCGGTGTCTACGACTTCGCCGGAGGCATCGTCGTGCATCTGACCGCAGGAGTCGCCGCGCTCGTTGCATGCATCGCGATCGGCCCGCGCCAGGGCTACGGCCGCATGCCGATGCTCCCGCACAACTTGACGATGTGCTTCACCGGCACCGGCATGCTCTGGGTCGGCTGGTTCGGATTCAACGGCGGCAGCGCGCTCGCGGCAGATGGCAATGCCGCGATGGCGGTGCTCGTCACGCAGGTCTCCGGCGCGTCCGCTGCTGCGACCTGGATGGCGATCGAGTGGATCAAGCGCAAGCCGAGCATGCTCGGCACTGCGACCGGCGCGGTCGCGGGCCTCGCCGCGGTCACGCCCGCGTCAGGCTTCATCGGGCCGTTCGGTGGCTTCGCGATCGGCGTCGCCGCCGGCGCGACTTGTTATTTCGCGGCCACGTCGCTGAAGCAGCGGCTCGGCTACGACGACTCGCTCGACGTGTTCGGCGTGCACGGCGTCGGCGGCCTGCTTGGCACGCTGCTCGCCGCGGTGTTCGCCGCTCCGCTGTTCGGCGGCAAGAGCGATCCAGCGACGTACTCGATTGGCGCGCAGCTCGCGAAGCAAGCGACGGCCTGTGCCCTGGTCGCGATCTACACCGCGGGGATGAGCCTCGCGCTGCTGAAAGCGATCAGCGCAACGCTCGGGCTGCGCGTGGACGCCGACGGCGAGACGCGCGGGCTGGATTTGAGCCTCCACGACGAGGCCGGATACAACAGCTGAGAGCGCGCTTCCGGCGGCCGAGCGCGCTCCGGACGCGCTCCTACCAAGCGCCTTCAGCTCTCGTCCGCATAGAGCGCGACGCGCGGCGATCCGCCCGCGCAGATCCAGCCGCGCACCATGCCGGTCGTGTCGAACACCGCGACCGGCTCACCGCTGCGCGCGAGCGCGATGCAGCCGCCTCCGCCGCCGAGCGCGGCCACACGCGCGAGCGCGTTTTCGCAAGCGGCGCGCAGCGAGAGGGCGGCGAGACGCATGCCGGCATCCACCTCGTGCGCGAACGCGGCGCGCACGAAGCGCTCGCCGCGGCCGGTGGCGGAGACGGCGCAGCTCGCGTCGTCGGCCCAGGTGCCTGCGCCGAGAATCGGCGAATCGCCGATGCGCCCCGGCAGCTGATTGGTCATCCCTCCGGTAGAGGTCGCGGCCGCGAGGTGTCCGTCTGCATCGCGCGCCACCGCGCCGACCGTGCCGAGCGTTCCGGTCTCGTCGCGGTCGAGGCTCACGCGCCCGGCGGCGCGCGCGCTCGTGAGCTCGCGCTCGCGTTCTCTCGTCACGAGCCACGCTTGCTGCACGAGCTCGACGCCAGATTCGCGGGCGAAGCGCTCAGCGCCTTCGCCCGAGAGCAGGACGTGCCTTCCATCGTCGAGGATTCTGCGCGCGAGCACGATCGGATTGCGCACACCGCGCACGCATGCGACGGCGCCTGCCGCGCGCGTGCGCCCGTCCATCAGCGCAGCGTCCATCTCGACGGTGCCGTCGGCAGTGAGCGCGGAGCCGCGCCCGGCGTTGAACTGCGCATCGTCCTCGAGCGCGCAGACGGCGAGCTGCGCGACGTCGAGCGCCGACGCCCCGGCCTCGAGCCGCGCGAGGCCCTCGCGCAGCAACGTCGCCAGCACCTCTCGCAGCGCGCGGTCGCGCCGCTCCCCTAGTCGATCGCGCGCGATTCGGCCCGCGCCGCCATGCAGCGCGAGCGCGACGCCGACGGCATCCGCAGAGCCCACGGCTCGCATCTTCGCCCGAGCATGCCGCTCACGGAAGGCGTTGTAGTGTTGGCGCGCCAATTCTGGAGGGGCCATGGCGGAAGCAGCGGACGCTGCACGCGTGCGATACGAGGAGCCGGCGGAAGGCGTCGCGCGGGTCGTGATGGCCCGCGCCGATGCGCGCAACGCGCAAGACAAGCGCATGACCTACGAGCTGAACGACGCGTTCGATCGCGCCTGCGCCGACGACCGCGTGAACTGCATCATCCTCGCCGGCGACGGCCCGCACTTCTCTGCGGGACACGATCTGCGCGATCGCTCCACGCTCGACGGCTTCAAACCAGTGACGCCGTGGGGCGGCGCGAGCACGCGCCCGGCCGCCGAGGGCTACATGGCGGTCGAGCAGGAGATCTACCTCGGCATGTGCTGGCGCTGGCGCAACCTGCCGAAGCCGGTGATCGCCGAGGTGCAGGGCAAGGTGATCGCCGGCGGTCTGATGTTGATCTGGATCGCCGACCTGATCATCGCGTCGGAGGACGCCACCTTTCAGGATCCGGTGGTGGCCTTCGGTGTGAACGGCGTCGAGTACTTCGGGCACCCCTGGGAGCTGGGCGTGCGCAAGGCGAAGGAGCTGCTGTTCACCGGCGATGTGCTCAGCGCGCAGGAGGCGAAGAGCCTCGGCATGGTGAATCAGGTGGTGCCGCGCGCGGAGCTCGAGAGCTACACGCGCGAGCTCGCCGCGCGGATCGCGAAGAAGCCTGCGATGGGGCTCAAGCTCGCGAAGATGTCGGTGAACCAGGCGCAGGACGCGATGGGATTCTGGAATGCGCTGCAAATGGCGATGTCGCTGCAGCAGCTCGGCCACGCGAACAATCAGGAGCGTTTCGGAATGCGCGTCGACCCAGCGGGCATGCCGGTGGCGGTCGCGAAGAAGGCCTGAGCGGAGAGCACCGACACCGGGTCAGCGGATGCGCTGCACCCGAATCGTGCGGCCCTTCCCGTTGCGCTGCAGGTAGTACGAGCCGAGCGCGCCGGCCTTGATCTCGATCGCGTCGCCCGCCTTCACGATGAAGTCGCCGTAGTCTTCTTGGCGCCAGACTTGTCCGTTCTCGAGCGTCACTTCGAGCAGACGTGAGCCGGTCTGACTCACGGCGGTCGCCTTCGACGAGATCTCCCTCGGCGGCTCCGCTCCGTAGGTCCGGCGAAGTGCCTGCGCGCTCTCTTCCGCGGGGCGCCCGAACAGCCGCTCGCGCAACGTCGTGTCCGGATCGTCCGCGGGCTCCTCAGACGAAGACGCCCGAGGAGCCTCTGCAGGCGCCTCGGGCGTGATCTCTTCTCTCGCGCGGTCGACCACCCGGTCGTAACAAGCGAGCCGCGCGTCCGCTGCCTCGATCTTGCGGCAGCTGAGCAGCGTTTCGTCGTCAGCCGCGTGAGCGGCCGCCGAGAGCGGGATCAGCAGCGCGAGCCACCACCCCGCCCTCGGCTTCATCGATGATCAGAACTTCTTGCTCGCCCGGACCGTCAGCGCGCGGCCGACCGAGTCGTACGTGCCGGGGAACGTGTTGTTGCTGTTCTGGTCCGTCGGGCCCGCTTCCTGGCCAACGATCGGCGGATCCTCATCGAACGCATTCTCGAGACCCACCTGGAAGGTGAAGCCCTCGAGCATCTCGACGCCGGTCGGCGTCCAGCCCACGACGAAGTCCATGTAGTGCGTGTCGTTGATCTTGCAGAAGTTGGAGCCGCCCGTGAAGCAGTTGCCCTGGTCCTCGAACTCCGTTCCGCGGATGTAGCGCCAGCGGTAGCCCATGTTGAAGTCGCCGACGTACCAGGTCGTGCGCTGCACCCACTTCACCGTCGGATTCGGCGAGTTGCAGATGGGGCCGTAGATGCCCTTGCAGTGGTTCGTCGAGGCGCCGACGAACGGCGTGTCGTCCACCTTGATCACCTTGGTAGCCAGCCAGCCGATGTCGAGATTGCCCGCGTTTCCGAGATCGAGCGCGTAGTCGAGTTGGAAGTCGACGCCTTCGCCCTTGATGTTCGAGATGTTCTGCTCCGTCTCGATCAGGCCGAAGTTCGGGTTTCCGACTAGACCGCCCGTCAGTGTGTTGCGGTTTACGAACTGGCAGGCGAACGCGCCCGGGTCGCCAGTCGGGTTGTTCGCCGCCAGGTAGCAGAAGCTCAGAAGGTTATCGGCGTCGATGTTGCTGATCGCGTCCTCGATTTTCACCTTGTACCAGTCGATCTGGATCACCAGGCCCTCGAGGAAGCTCGGCTGCCACACACCACCAACGGTCAGCGAGCGGGCCTCCTCCTCTTTGAGATCGGGATTGCCGCCACTGAAGGCGTTGATCTGCCCAGAGATCACGTCCGGGACCGAAGTCGTCCAGACGCCGCTGCCGGGTGCGGTTTCGACGAACAAGCTCGCATTGACGCCCGTGTTCACGCACAGATCGCGAGTGAACGTGTCGACGGTCGTCCCGCCGCTCGCCTCGTTGAAGGCGGCGCACGGATCGCCGTTCGAGTTGTCGAGGCCCGGCGTGAGCGGCTGGCCGAACTCGAAGATGTTCGGCGCGCGGACCGCCACCGCGTACGTCACCCGGAATTTGAAGTCCTCGATCGGGTTGTACTCGCCGTCCACCTTCCAGGCTGTGGCGGTGCCGGAGTGCGAGTAGTCCGCCCAGCGGAACGCGCCACCGATTGCGAGGTTGTCGACGAAGCGTCGATCCTCGACGAGCGGGACTTTGAGCTCGCCGAAGACTTCCTTGACGGTGAACTCGTTGCGGACCGAGGTCGTCGAGCCGAAGCCGAGGCTGCAGTCCGGCGTGCTGTAGCAGTCGTCGGGGAACGAGTCCGACTGAACTTTCCGCCACTCTGCGCCGAACACCGCTCCGATCGGGCTTGCGCCGGGGATCTTGAAGGTTTCGCCGAAGTCGCCGGACACGTCGAAGTGCACGATGTCCTGGGTCGTATAGATCTCTTCGTTGATCGAGAGTGCAATGAACCCAGCCGCGTCGGAGTTGAGGCTCCCATCGCCGAAGAGGCTGCCGACGAAGCACCCGGCCGCCGCGCCGGCGTGGCAAGTGCCGCCGTCGACCGCGCCCGGATTGATCGTCGGGCTGCTGGCGTCGAGGATGTCCTGCACCCGCGCACCGGCCAGGTCGTTCTCGAACACGCGCGACAGCTCTGTACGGCCGCGCTGCGCCGAGAAGTCGTACGACCAGGTCTCGAGGAACGGCAGGTCGCCCTTGAAGCCGCCGACGAGCTGCCACGCCTGCGTGCGGTTTCGGGTGATGCGCGGACCGACCTCGATCGTGCGGCGGCCGAACGGGTAGAGCGCGACATCGCCGGGCCCCACCGAGCCGCTTCCGTCCGAATCGAACGCGGGGTCGTAGGCGCCCGTCCCCGCCACGTCGCCGAACAGCACGCTGCGCGACTGCGGGGTCAGATAGATGCTGTCGAACGGGATCTCGAACTCCGAGAAGAACGTTCCGGAGGGCGCGATCTGCGTGTCGACCTGGGTCTGCGCGAAGGAGAAGTTCGCGTAGAAGGTGAGCCACTCGAAGATGTCGTAGTGGCCCAGCGCCATCGCCTGATACCGCTCTTCCGGCACCTGATTGAAGTTGAAGGGACCGAAGTTGAAGCGGCGAGCACCGCGCGGAATCAGGTCGCCGTTCGCGGACGAGAACCCGACGAACGTCTGCGGCGTGAAGGTGGGGCCTGCGCCGCCCGAGTAGGAGCAGCCGCCGCACAGCACGTTGCCGTTCGTGTCGGTCGACGAGCCGCCGAACGAGCCGTCGGCCGTCGTGATCGCTCGCTCGGAGAACCAGCGAGCTCCGCCGGGCACCGCGTCGCGGTCCGTCCAGCCTGCGAACATCGTCAGGTTGCCCCGCTCGTCCGGAGCGTTCATGCCGAAGGTGGCGCCGAAGCTGTTGGTCGCCTCGCCGCCGCGTAGGGCGTTCAGATAGTCGTAATCGAACTGTGCGCCCTCGAAGTTGTCCTTCATCACGAAGTTGACGACGCCCGCGATCGCGTCGGATCCGTACACGGCCGACGCGCCGCCCGTCACGATGTCGATCCGCTCGATCAGCGAGGTCGGGATGTTGTTGATGTCGACGATGCCTTCGCTGTCGTAACCGACGAAGCGCTTGCCATCGACGAGCACGAGCGTGCGCTCGTCGTCGAGGCCGCGCAGGTTCACGGTCGCGACGCCGGGGTTGCCGTTGTTGACGCCCGGCGAGATGCCCGGGATCGCCTGCGGGAGCTCGCGGATCACATCCTCGGCATTGACGGTCGCGGTCAGCGTGATCTCGTCTGCCCCGAGGATGGCCACCGGGCTGTTGGCCTGGAGGTCTTGGCGCTTGATGCGCGACCCGGTGACGACGATTTCCTCAGCTTGCTGCGCTTCAGGCGGCGCGGCGGGAACCGGTTGCCCCTGAGCGGCGTCTTGCGCCAGAGCAGAGGTGCCTACAGAGAGAACCAACGCAAAGGCAAACCTGTATGTGTGTCGCATCACTGCGAATCCCCTAGAGACGCGCAACCGACATGGCCGCGTTGGGCGCGCACATTGCCACCCGGGTGGGGGATTTTCCAGCTTTATTTTGAGCGGATCTGCGGGGTTGCGTCCGACTCCGAGTCAGAGTTCAAGCGTGGCCGGACACCATTCCCCGAGCTGCGTCGAACGAAGCTCGAATGAGCCGCCAGATCGCGAGCGCCGCAGGAACTGCGGAGCGCTGGAGCGCGAGACGGGAATCGAACCCGCGACACTCGGCTTGGGAAGCCGATGCTCTACCAGCTGAGCTACTCGCGCGCGCCGCGAGTGTTAGCTCGCGGGGATCACGGCGCAATATAAGTAGGGCTCACTCGTCGACGATGTCGGCGAAAAGGTCCTCGAGCTCGTTCGGATCGTCGAGCGCGAAGCCCTCTCCCGCTCTCGCGTGCGACGGCGGCGGCTCCGGCTTCGCGTGTACGGGAGATTCCGCACTCGTCCCCTCGGCGACGACTTCGCCGAGCTCGAGCTCGGCGGAGTCCTCGAGGTGCGAGCGCTGGGTCTGCTCGCGACGCGCTCCGGCGGAGAATGGGGGCGAGAAGACCTCTCCCTCGCGCGGGCCCGCGCTGCCGCTCGCGCGCGGCGCAGGCTCCGGCGTACTCGTCAGGCTGAGATCCGTCACCGCGCGCTCGACATCGGGTGCGGTCGCGCTGACACGGCCGGCGCGATGCGCCTCGAACAGCGCGTTGTCTGCCAGCGCGTTGATCCGACGCGGCACGCCGCCGCAGTGCTTCGTCAGACAGGCGACTGCGGCGGACTCGAAAATCGCTGGATTCCCGCCGGCCACGCGAATGCGATGATGCAGATAGCCCGCCACCTCCTTGGTTTGAAGAGGCGGCAGCGAGAGGCGCAGATCGATTCGCTCGGCGAGCGCAGGCTCCACCGCGGCGGCATCCGCAAGTGTCGGCGAGCCCACGAGCACCAGCGTGACGAGCTTGCGTTCCTCGTACTCGAGGTTCAGCAGTCCTCGCAGCTCGGCGAGCATTCCGCGCTCGGCCAGCACCTGCGCCTCGTCGATGATCAGCACACCGTTGCGGCCGTCCTCGCGGACGATCGCGAGCTGCTCGTAGACCTGCGCGAGCACCGTCCCGAGCTCGCTCGACGGCGTCTCGACCCCGAGCTGCAGCGCCCAGCGCGTGAGGATCCAGCGCAGATCAGTGATGCCCGGCACGGCTACCAACATGCTCGCCTCGAACACTTCTTCTTCGAGCGCTTGGAGTAGGTGACGAACGAGCATCGTCTTCCCGACGCCCCCGCGGCCGGAGACGATGCACAGCCCCTTCGCCTGCAAAGCGGCTCGATGAAGCCGCTGCGTCGCGTCGAGGAACGCCGCGCCCTCGAAGTACCACGAGAGCTGTGAGTCGCCGCCGAAGGGGTCGCGGTCGAGGCCGAAGGTCGAGAGGTGCTCCACGCGAGGCTCCTAGACGAAAGAGATCTTCTTCTTGCGCCGCGAAGCGGCCGGCGTCGCCGGACCTGCGGCGCCCTTTCCCGGCTCCGCCTTCCGCGTCGGCGCGGGGGGCGGCGGCAGCTCCGGCTCGGCGGCTGCGGGTTCCGGATCGCGTTCCGGCTCGACGATCTGAGCCGGAGGCGCCGTCGGCTCCGGCTCGACCTCAGCGACGAAGGGCTCGGCTTCCGCCAGCGCCGCATCGCTCGTGTTTTCGCTCTGGAGGTCGTCGAACGATTCGTAAGCGGGAGGCGGTGTTGCCGCCGACTCACCGGCTTCGTCCTCGATCAGGTCGTCGAACGACTCGAGTCCGCTGCCGCCGTCGGTGGATGCCGCGGGCGGTCCATCGAGCGCCGCGAGCAGCTGCTCGACGTCCGCGACGCTGGCATCGAGGCCGCGCGCTGCTTCGAGCTCCGCACGTGCTCGCGCGAGATCGCCCGCGGCATGCTGCGCTCGCCCGAGGTCGACGCGCAGCGCAGCCTCCTGCTGGGGCGGCAGCGCGCCGCTCGAGAGCGCCGCAGAGAGATGTGTCACTGCTTCCCGCGCCCTACCCAGATCAAGCGCGCATGCGCCCATCATGTGCAGACACGCGAGCCTTCTTCCGGGGCTGCCTTGCGCGGCATTGAACTCGCCGAGCGCGTCCTCGAGCAGCCCCATTTCCTTGTAGGCGATGCCGAGGTCGAAGTGCGCCTCGTAGTCCCCCTCGCTGACCTCTCGCTTCACGCCCGCCTTGAATGCTGCAAACACCTCGCGGAAGCCTTCGCCCGAGGAATCGTCCTGTGCGGGCGCAGCGGCATCGCCGAGCGCCTCGGAGAGCTCTGCGGCGAGGTCGAAGTCTGCGCCGCCGAGCGGCTGCCCCTCCGGCGTCGCTGCGGGCTCGGGTCGGCTCTCCAGCTGGATCGCGACGTCGGGCTCGAGCGCGACCTCGCGCGCGAGCGCGGCGCGCGGGGCCGGCGGAGGCGGGGCCGGCGCGGGCGCGCGTCTCTCCGCGGGCGCAGGCGCGCTCGCCGGCTTCGCTTCGAGGCCCGTGTCGAGGTCGAGATCGAAGGTGCCTTCGCTCCCCGTCACCGCAGACGCGACGTCAGCCGCCGGAGCCGTCGGCTGCGGGCCATCGAGCTCGCCGAGCCGCAGCATTGCGCGCGGGTGATTGGGGACGGCGCTCAGCACCTTTTCGTAGAGCGCGCGGGCCTCGTCGCGCAGACCCTGCTCGCGATAGAACTCAGCTTCCTCGAAATCAGCCTCCACGGAGCTCGAGCTGGTCGAGGTCAGCTCCGCCTCGGGTTTGCCGGGCGGGACCTTCTTCGCAGCAGCGTCGAATGCGAACGCGCTCGAATCCTCGAGCGAATCCGAGTTGATCACCGCGGCGGCGGCCTCGCGCTCGCTGACGAGCTCGCTCCCCGCCGCGAGACCGCCGGTGTCGATCTCGATACCGGAGAAATCTTCGACCGCCGGCTCAGCCGGATCGCTGCGTGGCAGCGGCATGTCGTCGTCGATGCCGGGATCGATCTCGACGTCGAGCTCGGCGTCCGCGCCGGAGTCGGCCGCGGCTTCCGGCTCGGCCGCATCCGCCGGCGGACTCTCCGGAAGCGCGAGCGCCTCGGCGGCCTTGCGATCGAGCGGAGCGAGCAAGCCGCGGACGCGCGCCACGCCGGCCGCGTCTCCAGCGCTCACGTATGCGGCGCCGGCTCGCTGCAGCGCCGACGACGCGTGCGCACGATTGCCGAGCGCGAGCAGCGCTTCTCCGAGACGCTCGAGCGCGAGCGGGTTGCCCGGCTCGACGCGCAACGCCGCGCGTAGCGTCTCCACCGCGCGCTCCTGCTTTCCGTAGCGCGCGAACACGCTCGCTTCCGCGAGCAACTGATCCAAATCGACGGCACCCTCGCCGCTCGTCTCGGTGATCTCGCCCGGCCCCTCGGTCACCTCCTCCGAGAGCGGGAGCGAGACCTGCGTTGTCGCGAGCGGTGAGGAGGGCTCGCTCTCCGGCTCGAGGTCCGCGCTCGCGAGGCCGAGCGAAGCGTCGAGCTCGGGGTCGAGCTCGAGATCGGAGGAATCGCCCTCGAGCACGTCGGGCTCGGAGTCGCCGGCGTCGAAGGCTGCCTCGGCTGCGCCGTAGCGCTGGATCAGCTCGCGCGCGCGATCCTCTTCTCCGCGCGCGCGGAACTTCTCGGCGAGCAGCCGGAACGTGTCGGCCGCTTCCTCGCGTCGCCCTCCGCCCTCCAAAGCGCGTCCGAGCGATTCGAGCACCTCGACATCCTCGGGCGCAGCGGCGAGGAGCCTGCGCGCGACGGCTTCGGCCTTGGCGAAGGCGCCGCTCTCGAGCGCCGCGCGCGCGAGCGCACGCAACGAGGCTTCGCGCTCGGGCGCCAGCTCGAGCGCGCGCTCCAGCACCTTGATCTGCTCTTCGAGGTTGTGCTGGCGCTCGAGCTCCTTGACCACTTCGTCGTACTCGGCGAGCGCATCCTCGGGCTTGCCCTCGGCCCGTAACAAGTCGGCGACCTTGAGCCGGTTCGCGGTGTTCGACGGCTCGAGCGCGGCCATGCGCCGTAACAACCCGAGCGCCTGGCTCTTGTCGCCGGCGCGATAGGCGCCGTCGGAGGCGAGCTGCATCGCACGCATCGCCTCGGAGCTGAGCCCCATCCGCTGATACAGCTCGCCGAGCTGCGCGTGCACCTCGAAGCGCTTCTCGTCCAGCTTCGTGATCTGCTTGTAGAGCGCGACGGCCTTGGCGTCGAAGCCCTCGGCCGTGAATTGTTGGGCGACTCGCAGATACGCGTCGATCGCGTCCTGATTGCGGCCGAGCTTCAGGTGCAGGTCGCCGACCTTCAGGCGGATGTTCGAATCCTTCGGATCCGCCTTCAGCAGCGTTTGGTAGTCCTCGAGCGCCTTGTCCAGCGCACCCCGCTGGAGGTGCTTCTGGGCAGACTCGAGGATCTTCCGCTTATTCACCGCCAAACCAGCGCCCCTTCCCGCCCAAAGCGGGCGCCCGCGCCGCGCGCGGACGCTCCCCGATCGAGCCCGGCACGCTCCGACGGCCGGGCTCAGCAGCCGTATCGGGCCTTCGGGAGAGCCCCTTGAGGCGGCCGCGAGCGAGCAAGGACGCGCGCTGTGGGGCTTTGCCGGCAAGCGCCCGTTGTGCGCGAACCGCTGACCTCTTCGGTCCAAGGCGAGCGGAGCGCGGAGTTAGCGGGCGAGGCGCTCCAGCAGTCCCTCGAGGCCCAGCCGGTAGCTCGACGCACCGAAGCCCGAAACCACCGCCACGCACACGCCCGAGATCAGCGAGCGGTGCCGGAACTCCTCGCGCGCGAACACGTTGGAGAGATGCACCTCGATCGCCGGGAGCGCGACGCTCGCGATCGCATCGCGCAGCGCGACGCTGGTGTGCGTCAGCCCGCCGGCGTTCACGATCAGGCCGTGCGCCCAGCCGCGCGCCTCGTGGATGCGATCGATCAGCGCGCCCTCGTGGTTCGACTGGAAGCAGCGCACCTCGGCGCCCCTGTCGCGCCCCTGCTTGATCAGCGCCGCGTCGATCTCGGCGAGCGTCGTCTTGCCGTAGACTTCGGGCTCGCGCGCGCCGAGCAGGTTCAAGTTCGGGCCGTGCAGGACGAGGATGTTCATTTCGTTCCGAGCCCCGCTGGCCTGCGGCTCATTGCACGCGGCCGCGCCGCATGCGCGGCGCTGCGCGCCCGTTCATAGCAGCTCGCGCACGTCGAGCGTGTGGCGGCGCAGCAGGTAGCGCGCCTTCCCGAGATTCCCGCTCGGGTCGAGCGCGAGCACGAAGTACGTCTCGGCGTCGACGCTGCGTAGCACCACCTGCGTGCGCCCCATCGCGATCACCAGCTCCTCGAGCGCGCCGCCGTTCACCGCCATCGCCACCTTGCGCGCTTCCTCGAGCACGCGACCGAACTCGATGCCGAGCAGCGTTACCTCCTCGCTCTCGCCCGCGCCGCCGACCTCGGCGATCGGGATGCCGTCCGCGCCCATCAGCGCAGCGCCGAGCGCGCCGGGAGATTGGTCCACGATTCCTCGCAGGATCGCCTCGAAGCTCATGCCGTTCGCCTCCGCAGATTGTCGAGCCAGCGGGTCAGCGTCGCGACGACGCGCTCGCGCCGCCCTTCGTCGAGCTGCACCTCGCGCAACTGCCCGCGCGCACGCAGAGCGCTGCGCACCGCGCCCGCGCGCTCGCCTTGTCCCTGTCGCTCGAGCAGGCTGGCGACCGTCTCCGTCGCAAATGGCGACTCGGATGAGGCCACGTCGACGCCCTCGGGCGTGCCGTCCTCGATGAGCTCGAGCGCCGCAGCCGCCACCTGATTCGCGTCGTGCATCTCGTCAGCCTGCGACTCGGCCGCCTCGAACGCGGTCTCGAGCTCATCGTCGGCCAACGCCGCGAGCGATGCCGGCGCGCTGGCGCGCGGCCAGCTTTCTGCAGTGCTCGCGCGCGCGGGCGCGCCGAGCTCACCGCCGAGCGCGATGTACGCGCGCTCGAGTGCGCGATGCGCGCTGACCAGATCGCCGCTGTCGATCAGCGCGAGCACGTACGCGGCGTGCGCGGCCGGATGTGGCGATGCGTGCTCCAGCGCGGCCTCTGCGAGCTCGCGCGCGCGCTCGGTATGGCCGGCACGCCGCTCCGCCTCGGCGCGCGCACTGAGTGCGGCGCTGCTGGCAGCCTCCGTGCTGTCGTTCCCCGTCCTCGTCACCGGCTTGCCCCGCCCCGCGTTTCCGCGGGGAGTATCTCGCTCGCGAGCAGCGGCACCGTCTCCGCGCGCCCGATCGCGCGCAGCGCGACGAAACGGATGCGCGCATCTCGCCTTTTCTTATCGGCCGAAATGCTCTCGAGATAAGCGCGCCGCGGGAAGCGCGGCAGCTCGGTCGGCAGGCCCGCGCGCGCAAGTAGAGCGACCAGCCGCACCGCGCTGCCGGGCGTCGCGAGCCCGAGCTCCTCCGAGCGCCTCGCCGCGAACGACATCCCCATCGCGATCGCCTCGCCGTGCAGGACGCCCTTGTACTTCGAAAGCGCCTCGATCGCATGACCAAGCGTGTGCCCGAAGTTCAGCAGCATGCGCTCGCCCGCCTCACGCTCGTCGCGGCTCACCACCTCGGCCTTGATCGCACAGTTCCGCGCGAGGAACGGCAGCAAGATCTCGGGATCGAGGTCGATCAGGCGCTCGAGCTCGCGCTCGAGCAGCGCGAACAGCTTGGCGTCGCGGATCGCCGCGTGCTTGACGCCCTCGGCGAGGCCGGCGAGCAGCTGGCGACGAGGCAGCGTCTTCAGCGTGGCCGCGTCGATCCAGACGAGCTTCGGCTGGTGGAAGGCGCCGACCAGGTTCTTGCCGCGGCGCACGTTCACGCCCGTCTTGCCGCCGACGCTGGAATCGACCATCGCCAGCAGCGTGGTCGGGACCTGCACGAACGCGATGCCCCGTAACAACGTCGCCGCGACGAAGCCGGCCAGATCGCCGGCCACGCCGCCGCCGAGCGCGACGAGCACGCTCGAGCGATCGGCCTCGGCGGCGAGCAGCGCGTCGTACAGCTTCTCGGCCTGACGCAGGTTCTTGCTGCTCTCGCCGTCGGGAATCACGAAGCGCCGCGCCGCGATTCCAGCGGCCGCGAGCGAGCGCTCGACCTGCGCCGCATAGCGCTTCGCGACCGGGGGCACCGTGACGATGAACGCCCGGCTCGCTGCCGTGGCTGCCTTCACCGCCGCGCCGAGCTGCGGCAGCGTCCCGTGACCGATCGCGATCGGGTAGCCGCGCTCGCCGAGCTCGACTCTCACGGTATGAGCCGGCGCCGCGGGCGTGCTCACTGACCGGCTCCGCCCAGCAGCGCGACGATCTCGCGCGCGACGCGCCGCGGGTTGCCGTGATCGGCGTCGATGACGTGATGCGCGCGCAGGTACGCAGGCTCGCGCTGTGCGAGCAGCTCGCGCAGCTTCGCGAGCCGGCCGGCCTCATCGAGCCCCGCGAGCAGCGGCCGCGACATTCCCGTGCCCACGCGCCGCGCGAGCGTCTCCGCCCGCGCGCGCAGGTAGATGACGACGCCGCTCGCGCGCAGCCGCTCCGGCGCCCCGGGCTGTGCGATCGCGCCCCCGCCGAGCGCGACGACGCCGCCGCGCGCGGCGAGCTTCTCGATCGCGGCGCGCTCCCGCGCGCGGAACCCGAGCTCTCCCTCGCGCGCAAAGATCTCCGGAATGCTCATGCCGGCTTCGTCCTGAATCACGGCGTCCGAATCGTAAACGGCGCAGCCGAGCTTCTTTCCGAGCTCGCGGGCGACGCTCGACTTGCCCGCGCCCATCATGCCGACCAGGAAGACCGCGCGCTGCATCGATGCCGATCTTTACGAACTCCGCTCGGCTGCGCCGTTCTCTTCCGAGCTCCGCTCGGCTTCGAAGACTTCGCCTCGCTGCGCGCGGCCTGCGCCGTTGGCGCGGCGCTGGGCCGCTTGCTGGAACGACAGCGTTGTGCGCCGTCACACACTCGGCGGTTCCGTCTTCCGTTTCACCGGCGGCAGACGGACGCCAAACGCAAAGGGCCCGGCACCGTTTGGCGGTGCCGGGCCCCGATTTTCTGCGCGCGGGTCTCCGCGCGCCTGGCTACGAGCCGAGCTCCGGGTTCACGACGATGCGCGGCGTGATGAACACCAGCAGCTCTTGCCGGATGTCGCGCACCTCCTTGCTGCGGAAGGCGCTGCCGATCACCGGCACGCGATGGAAGTACGGCACGCGGCTCTCGCGGTCGGCGGTGCGCACCACGTAGATGCCGCCGATCACGAGCGTCTGGCCGTCCTTCACCAGCGTCTCGGTCTTCGCCTGGTTCTTGGCGATCGCCGGCGAGCCGGTCGGCGTGGGCACGCTGTCATCCGGAGCGTTCCGCTGCACCGCCACCTTCATGATGATGCTGCGGTCGGCGGTGATGTGCGGCGTCACGTCGAGCGCCAGCACCGCGTCAATGAACTCGAGCTTGGCGTCGCCGTCCTCGAAGGTCTGGAACGGGATCGACACGCCTTGCTCGATGCGTGCCTTGCGGTTGTCGAGCGTCACGATGCGTGGGCTCGAGATCACCTTGCCTTCGCCGTGGCTCTCGGCGCCCGCCAGCGTCAGATCGACGTCGAAGCGCTCATCGAGGATGAACGCGCCGAGGTTGATCGCGCCGGTCGCGAGCTCCGTGATCGGGTTCGAGACCGCGAAGCTGTTGCTGGCATCGCCGGCTCCGATGCCGGGCACGTTGCGCAGGCGGAAGCCATCGCTGCCGATTGCCGTGCGCGGCGTCGAGCTGGTGAGCGGGTCGCTGTCGGGATCCCAGGCGTCCTGGCGGCCCTGCACGCCCGCGCCCCAGCGCGAGCCCACTTCGCGGAGGAAGTCGAGGTTCGCCTCGACGATCTTCGCCTCGACCATCACCTGCGGCGTCTGCGTGTCGATCGCCTTGATCAGCGCGGTCGCCTCGTCGATCACCGACGCGATGTCCTTCAGAATCACCGTGTTGGTGCGCGCATCGATGTCGACCGTGCCGCGCGCGGAGAGCAGCTTCTTCACCATCACCGCGACGTCCTTGACCGTCGCGTAGTTCACAGGCTGCAGCTTCACGACGAGATCCTCGAGCTTCTCCTTCGCGCGGCGCTCCTGCAGGCGCGCCTCCTCCTCGGTCTTCAGCACTTCCGTCGGCGCGATGCGGAGCACATTGCCGACGCGCACGAAGCCGAGGCCCTTGGTCAGGAGGATCACGTCGAGCGCCTGGTCCCAGGGCACGTCGACCAGGCGAATCGTCACCTGGCCGCTGACTTCGTCGCCGGCGATCACGTTCAGCTCCGAGACCTCGGCGATCAAGCGCAGCACGTCGTCGATCTCGACGTCCTTGAAGTCGAGCGAGATGCGCCGGCCGCCGTAGACCTTGCCGGTCAACAGGCCCCCCTCTTCGAGCTCGTCGATCGAGCCGTTGCCATCGATCGAAGCCGGCGCTTGTCGCTTCGCGCCCGAGATCGTCTGCTCCTTCGGGCCAGCCGGCAGCTCGGGCGCCGCAGCCGCCTGCACCGAAGACTGGCTCGCCGGCTCTTCGAGCGCTGCCGCCATCACCGGCACCGCGGCCGCCTTCGCGGTATTCGCGAAGTCGATCACCAGCATCGCGCCGTTCTGCGTGACGCTCGGCTTCACTCCGGCCGCGCGCGTGATCACGACGCGAACCTCGGGCTCTTTCATCTCGGGCTGATCGAACGCGGTGACGAGCGAGACCACGCCCGGATTCTCGGGCGCGATGCGCACTTGCGCGGACGGATCGATCGACGCGCCGCCGATGCGCACCACGTAGGTCTCCGCATCCGGCTCCCACGCGCTGTAGTTCGCGGTGCCGTCGCTGACCACCACCACGCGGTCGCGCTCGCTCGAGCTGTCGAACTGAACCCCTAACACCGTCTGCATCGAGGGAACCGCGCCGACCGCTTCCTCGGCGGGCGCGGCCGGAACCGGCTCCGCGGGCTCCTCGATCGGAGACGACGCTTCGTCCGAGCTCTCCTCGGCGACGACCGGTGCTGCGGGCCCGCTCTCCGCAGCGATGCTGCTCGCCGGCGCCTCGCCGCCGAGCGCGATCGCCATGCCGCCGGCCAAAGCCTGAGAAGTCAGTGCGGGGAATGCACTCACGCCCTCGGCTGCATCGATCACGACGCGCACCTTGGTCTCGTGCTGCGCGACGCGCACGCGCGAGATCAGTGCACCGCCAATATCGCTGCGAGCGGGGATGCCCTCGCTCTTCATGCCGGGGAGGTCGATCACGAGTCGGAGCGGATCCTCGACCGTGAACACCTCGGCGCCGTCGATGCGGCCGTCGGCCGCGAGCTCGACGAGCACGACGCCGTCCGCTTCGCGAACCGAAGCGGCGCTCAGCTTCGTCGCAGGCGAAGCCGCCGCAGCCGCATCTGCGGTGATGCGCGCCGCGTCGGCAGCCGCGCTCTGCGCGTCGCCTTCGGCGTTCGCCCACGGCTCCGCTGCGCCCGCCGATTCGGCCGAGGCCTCTTCGCTGGCCGCTGCGAGCCCGAGGTCCTCGGAGGCGCCCTCGTCCTCCGCGACCGGCGCCGAGGCGCAGCCCAGCGCCAGCGCGAGCAGGAGCGAGCCCGCCGCGCGGGTGAGGACCCCATCCTTCAGGTTGTTACGAAGTACGGACATCGGACTCACCCTCCCGTGATCTGCCGAATGCGCATCTCGATCTCTTTCTCGGTCTTGTCGCCGTGGAAGTCGACGTACGACTCGAGCACCACCAGCGACGAATCGCTGATCTCCGTGACCACACCGTCGTTCTTGCCGATGCGGTCCCCGGTCTTCACGACATAGGCCTGACCCGCCGGATCCAGCACCAGCGCGCGGCGGCGGTCCGCCTGCCAAACGACGCCAGAGACGGTCAGCTGGCCGAGCTCGAACTGCTCGAGCGGGCTCGCGACGTCCGCGACGTCTTCGCGCAACTTGTCCTTGACGAACGAACGGAACGGATCGCGCTTGCCGGTCGCGTCGTAGCGGTAGCCCACGGCGCCAGATCCATAATGAGTCTGCCCGGCAGGCGCCTTGGCCGGCGCCGGCGCTCCCTTCGCCGTCTTCTGTGCCGCGGCGGCAGCGGCGCCGCGCGACTGCGCTGCCGCACGCTGCTTCTCGAAGTCTGCCGTCGTCGCCGAGCTGGTCTGCTCCTCGCAGCCGAGCAGTGCGAGTGCGGCCGCGAGCACGGCGATTCGCACGGTCGTGTTCATTGCGGGCCCCCCTTCGCCTTCTCGGGGCCCCCCTTCGGCCGCGCGCCCGGCTTCGCCTTCGCATCGGCCGCCGGCGCCTCTTCCTCTTCGATGAAGCGGAAGGTCGTCGCCTTCCCCTGGACCTTGAGGAAGGTCTGGTCCTCGCTCTCACGGGCGATCGAGACCTGCATCTCGCCCATGTTCACGATGCGCGGCAGCCGCGAGATGTCGTCGAAGAAGCGCGCGATGTCGTGGTAACGGCCCGTGAACTCGAGATCGATCGGGACCTCCGCGTAGAAGGCCTTGCGCACCTCGGTGTTCGGCTTGAACGAGCGGAAGTCGAGGCCGGCGTTCTTGCCGAGGCTCGATACGTCGGTCAGCAGACCGGGCAGCTCCTTGTCATTAGGCAGCTGGCGCAGCGCTTCCTTCAACCTGCGGTCGAGCGCGGCGATCTCTTCCTTCACTTGCGCTTCGTTGCCGGCCACCGCGCGCACTTCCGCGAGCCGGCGCTGCAGCTGCAGCTGTTGCTCGCGCGCCGCGCTGCGCTCGGCGCGCGCGGGCATGAAGAACAGGTAGCCGTAGGCGCCGAACACGACGGCGCACAGCGCGGGAGCCACGCCGAGCCGCGCCGCCTTCGGCAGCTTGGCGAGCTTCTCCAGCTGCGCCTGATATTTCTCGAGCCCCAGCTCCATCGCTGCCTCCTACCGCGCCGCGAGCGCAGGCGCGCCGGCTTCGACCGCGGCCTGCTTCGTCGGAGTCGCGGCGTTCTCGGCCTCGGCCGTCTGGCCGTTGCCGAGCGTCGCGGACATCTCGAACGCGTTGAGCTTGTAACCGTCGACTTCCCTCGCCTCGGTCTGCAGCAGCTCGACGTTCTCGAAGTACGGCGATGCGTTGAGCGCGGTGAGGAAGAGCGCGACCAGCTCGTTGTCGAGGCTGACGCCCTGCACCGTCAGCTGCTGCCCCTTCACTTCCAGCTCGGTCAGCCACATGCGATCGGGCAGATGCGTCGCGATCTCGTCGAACAGGTGCACCGGACCGCTGCGCGCGAGCGAGAGCTCGTCGATCACCTTGAGCTTCTTCTCGATGTCGGCCTTGGCGGCGCGGAACTTCTCGACCTGCGCGAGCTGCGGCGCGTAGCCGTCGATGTCCTTCTGGATGCGCGCCGCGGCTTGCTTCGCCGCGTCGACCTCACCGCCGTACCACCAATGATGAGCGGCGGAGAGAGCGACCGAAGCGCCGACCGCCGCGACGACGACCAGCAAGAACTGGCGCGCCCAAGCCTTGCGCCGCTCTTCGCGTACCGGGAGTAGGTTGATCGTGATCATCAGTCGTTCACCCTTCGCAGCGCGAGGCCGGTGGCCACCGCGAGCCCGGGGCCGAGGTCCTCGAGCATTCGCGCGTCGAGGCTGCCCGCGGCGACGATGCGCGCGAGCGGGTCGAGGCGTTCCACGGGCAGGTTGGTCTTGCCCTGGAACGCGCTCTCGAGGCCCGAAACCTGAGAGCCGCCGCCCGAGAGCAGCACGCGGCTGATGCGGCTCTCCGCCGCGGTCGCGGCGAAGAAGTCGAGCGAGCGGCTGATCTCGCCGAGCACCGTGTCCGTCACCTGGCGGATCGAGTCCTCGACTTCCTGCGGCACGACGTCCTGGCTCTCTTCGTGGCGCGAGCCGCCGATCTTCATGCGCTCGGCTTCTTCCCAGCTCACCGAGAGCGCCTTCTGAATCTCTTCGGTGTAGGCGTTGCCGCCGGTCGAGATGTCGCGCGTGAACGCCGGCGCACCGCGCGAGACGATGTTGATGTTGACGACCTGAGAACCGATGTTGACCAGCGCGACGACCTCGTCCGACGAGCTCTCGTAGTTCGCGTGGAACGCGTTCTCGACCGCGAAGGCTGCGACGTCGATCACGGCGGGCTGGAGGCCGGCGTCCGTAATGACTTGCGTGTAGTCGTCGATCAGATCCTTCTTGGCGGCGACCAAGAGCACGTCCATCTGCCCTTCGGTCTCACTGCCTTCGACGATCTGGAAGTCGAGGTTCACCTCGTTGATGTCGAACGGGATGTATTGCTCCGCCTCCCAGCGGATCGACTCGTCGAGCTCTTCGCGCGACATCGCTGGCAGGCTGATCTTCTTGACGATCACCGAGTGCCCAGAGACAGCCGTCGCCACGTGCTTCGACTTGATGCCGGCGCTCGCGATCGCTTCCTGGATCGCGCTCACGACTGCGCCGGAGTTCAGGAAGGCGCCCTGCACGATCGCCTCGGGCGGCAGCTTCGCGACGCCGACCTTGACGAGCTCGATGCCCTTGCTCTTGACCGCACACTCGACGGCCTTCACGCAGCTCGAGCCGATGTCGAGGCCGACGATCGATTTCGATTTTCCGAACGAGAACAGCATCCGTCCCCTCCTCAGGACCGCTCGGCGCGGTCGCTCGGAACGAGTTGCAACGGGGCGAACGCGCCGTCGCCGATCTCGAACACCTTGTCGCGATCGGAGACCTTCATCCCGAGCGCGAGCAGCACCTTGCGCTTGGTGTCGAGCCGGCAGGGGCGGCCCGCTTCGATCCGATCGACGGTGAGCGTGGAAAGGCCCGCCTTCCGAGCGAGCTCGGCCTTGCTCATCATCAGCGCTTCGCGAAAGCGCTGTACGTTGTTCCTCGGCACGAATCCCCTCCGCCGCGAACTCCCGGGCGATGCCCGTCGCAATCGAGATCACCTTTCGGCCTTCGCTTCCGCGGACTTGAGGCGAGCGGCGCATTCGCCTGGCGCGGCAGATCGCATCGCACTTGCCGGGTCGCAGCCGGGAGCCGGACCGCCACTCGCGAGCGGTCTTCTGAGCCATTGCCGCAAGCCAGCGCTCCGGCTTCCGATACGAGAACGGGGCTCAGGGGAGCCTCCGAGCAACGAACGACCTGGGCGGTCGTCGCGAACGCAAGCGATCCAGCGCGCGCGGCGCGCAGATCGCGCGCAGCGAGCCGCAGGCGAGCGAAGATCGGATAAGACGTGCGGGTGCTGGTAATCGACGACGACGAATCGCTGCGCGAGAGCCTCGAGCTGTTTCTTGCGAGCGAGGGCTTCGAGGTCGCCGCGGCCGCGGACGGCGCGGCAGCGCTCGCGCAACTCGAACGCGCGCCGGTGGACGTCGCGCTCTGCGATCTGCGCATGCCCGGGATCGACGGCTTCGAGCTGCTGCCGCAGCTGCTCCGCATCGCGCCAGGCCTGACCGTGATCCTGATGAGCGCTTATGGCGGGCGTGATCTCGCGATCGAAGCGCTCAAGCGCGGCGCCTACGACTACCTCGCAAAGCCGTTTCCTCCGTCGGAGGCGATGCTCGCGATCCGCAAAGCGCAGGAACGCGAAAAGCTGCGCCGTGCGAACGACTTGTTACAGCGCGACCTCGAGCGCGCGGTCGGCGAGCGACCGATCGTGGCAGCCTCGCCTGCGATGATGGCGGTGCTCGAGCTGATCGAGCGCGCCGCCGAGTACAAGACCACCGTGCTGCTCACCGGCGAGAGCGGCACTGGCAAAGAAGTGCTGGCGCGCGCGATCCACGCGCAGTCGGCGCGGCGCGCACATGCGTTCGTCGCAGTGAACTGCGGGGCGATCCCGGAAGCGCTGCTCGAGAGCGAGCTGTTCGGTCACGCCAAGGGCGCCTTCACCGGCGCAGACCGCGCGCGCCGCGGCCTGTTCACGGAAGCCGATGGCGGAACGCTCTTTCTCGACGAGATCGGCGAGCTGCCGCTGCCGCTCCAGGTCAAGCTGCTGCGCGTTCTCCAGGAAGAGGAGGTGCGCCCCGTCGGCGAATCGAAGGCCCGCACCGTCGACGTGCGCGTGATCGCGGCGACTGCGCGCGAGCTCACCCGCGAAGTTGCGGAGGGCCGCTTCCGCGAGGACCTGCTCTATCGCCTGGACGTCGTGCGCGTGACGGTGCCGCCGCTGCGCGAGCGGCGCGAGGACGTCCCGCTACTGGTGGACCACTTCCTCGCTCAGCTGCGCGCCTCGTTGGGCAAGCCGATGCGCGGCGTCGCGGACGACGCGCTCGCGAGGCTGGTCGCCTACGACTGGCCGGGCAACGTGCGCGAGCTCGAGAACGTGATCGAGCGCGCGATGATTCTCGCCGACGGCGATCGCATCACGCTGCTCGAGCTCCCCGAGAACGTCGTCAGCCGCGGGCCTGGCGCCGCGGCGGTTCCGTCCGCTGGCGTCGACCGTTCACTCGGCGCCGCGCGCCGCCGCTTCGAGGCGGAGTGGATTCGCGACGCACTGGCCGCCGCGCACGGGAATCGCACTCACGCCGCGCGGCTGCTCGGTATCAGCCACCGCGCCCTGCTCTACAAGCTGAAGGAGTACGGGCTCGGCAGGAGCTGAGATGCCCGCGCGCGAGCTCGGCTCGGCAGCGACGTGTGGTGTCAGGCCTGCTCGCGCTGCGCGCGCCGGCGGGGCCGCGCGTAGAGCGCGAGGCCGCCGATGCCAGCTGCCAGCATCGCGGCGGTGCTCGGCTCGGCCACCGCCTGTGTCAGCGTCAGCGTCTGTCCCGGTGCCAGCGCGATCACGTACTGGAATGCGGCGGTCACGTCGCCTGGCGTTCCTGCAAGCGCGTTCGAGTCACTCAAGTTTCCGGCGCTCGTCCAGCCATTCAGCGTGTTCTGGAGCCCCGGATAAGCGCTCACCTGATAGTGAGTCGCAGTCATGCCTTGCGAGCCCCAGCCGAAGGCGGGAGCAGTCGGCACGCCCGCGTCGGTGACGTCGATCCCCTGCCCACCTGCCAGCACCGTCGCGAGATCGTCGCCGGCCGTCCCCAATAGATCGAGGTCGAGGTACGAGTAGAAGACGAAGCTGATCGCGCTTGCGGAGTTGTTGGTGAACGAGACCGACCAGCCGAACCGGTCGAGGTCGGCGGCGCTGGTGTCGTCGGCCAGCGTGAAGTCGTAGGTCAGCGTGAGTGAGTTGCGCGCGAGACGGGTTGCGCCGTTGCCGACGTTCTGGTTCAGCACGATGCGCGACGACGCGCTGTTTGCGCCGGTCGCAGCGATCGCGCTGCCGCAGATGCCGGCATTGCAGCCGGTGCGGAAGCTGGTGTTGTTGACGGCCACCATGCCACTCGCGGTGCCGACGTAGCCGTACATCTGGTAGAGCTGGTCGGTGCCGCTCGAGCCGTTCCAGTCCGTCATCAGCTGGCTGTTCGTCGCCGTGAAGCCCCAGCTGTCGAGGTTGCGCACGGCGACATCGCCGTAGGTGAGATTCAGCGCCGAGGCCGAGCCGGCGGCCGCGAGCACGGCGACGGCCGCGAGGCTGCGAAAGGTCTTGGCGATCATGGGGGCTCCCTTGTCGAGCACCCCTCTCGTGCTCTCGATCACCTTTTTCGGGCCGAGCACGGGAATTCTTGAGTGTTTTCCACCACATCGCCGCGCTGCAGAACGGCCAAATGCGCAACGGCCCGGCAAGTCCATCGACTTGCCGGGCCGCGCGGCTGCTCGAGATCAGAGGTGGATCAGTTCGACACCTCGCGCCAGTAGAGCGTCCCGCCCTTGCCCACGCCGCCGGGCACGCAGTTCGGGTTCGTCGCCGGATCGCACGCCGGCTGACACGGCGGCACCGTGCATTGCGGGCGACTCGGGTCGATCAGATCGCCGTTCTGGTTGTTGACGATGATCGAGCTCTGCCCGTTCGGATCCGTGGTGATCGTGATCTGCGGCGCGGTCGGCAGACCGGACCCGATGTCGACGCTGCGGTCGTTCGCGGATGCGGCCGCGGACGGGCCCGTGAATAGCCCCTCGCCGCAAGTGATCTTGAAGCCGTAGATCCGCGCCGTGCCGCCCGAGGTACACGGCGTCGCCGCGCCCGTCGGGATGTAGGACGCAGTCAGCACGTAGTAGGAGAACGTCTCCGACGGCGTGATGAACTTCTCACCTTCGCTCGCGGTGAAGAAGAAGCCCGAGGAGGGCGACACCACCGGGCAGCCTGTCGTGGCCGAGACGTCGAGCAGGTCGGTCTCCAGCAGCGTCGTGCTGACACCGCCCGCCCACAGCGGATCCGAGTCCAGCACCGAGTAGAAGCGGTTGTTGTCCGCCGCGGTCGAGGCATTGCCCGTGAACGCCAGGTTGGCGCGCTCGCCGCTGCCGATCGCCACCCACAGCTTGCCCTTCTTGAGCACTGCCGTCGGCGGGAAGAAGAAGCTCTTCCACCAGCGCTGGCCCGTCGCCGTATTGAAGTAGGACGGCGCCTTGAAGAACTTGCCGAACGTCCAGTAGCTGTTCTGGTCGTAGTCCGGCAGCGTGCTGTTGACCGAGTCGTGACCGACCGCCTTGATCACCCACTTCCAGACGTTGCCGCCCAGATCGACCGCGTAGATCACGTCGGCGTAGCCGTCCGCGTCGAGGTCGTAGACCGCCGGTGTCGCGGCGAACGCATAGTGCATGCTGCGTTCCTCGCTGCCGACGACGTACGCGACCGTCGATGGGTCGGTCGTCGGCAACGCCGTTCCGGCCGGGTCGAACTCTTTCTTCGCGATCACTTTCCCGGTCTGCACGTCGAGAATGACGATCGCGCGACCCGCCTGCGAAAGGGCGCTGTAGTTCGCCTTGTCGTTCGGATTGCTCGTCTTGTCGTAGCCGGTCCCGAAGATCGCAACCCAGCGATCGAAGCCTGCGCCGCCGTTGTCGTTGCCGTTCACTTTGAGCTTGATCTTCGTGACGATCGGCTCCGACCAGGTCTCGCCCATGATCGCCTTGTCCGTGGCGAGCGCGTTCTCGCGCGGGAATTCCCAGAGGTAGCAGGGATAACCTGTGTCACTCGGGCTGCGTGAGTTGGGGCAGGACGTCGCCGGACCACGGGCCGGATCAGTGACGTCGAGCGCGAAGTACTGGTTACCGCCCTGGCGCATGCCAGAGACGAGCACCGTCCGCCACTCCGAGCCGTCGGTCAGCTGCGTGTCATTCGTCGTGCTCGTGTAGAACCACACGTCCGAGACGCGCGGAGAGCCGTCGACCGTGTAGAAATCTCGGACGCCGGAATCGCGCGGCAGCTCCTTCACCTTGGTGCGCGCGCTGTACGGCATGAAGCCGAACACTTCGTCGCCGGTGCCGGTGGCGTAGCTCTGCGTACCGGCGTTCCAGACACCTGCGTCGAACGCGTGCAGGAACCCGTCGTTCGAGCCCACCATGATGCGGCGCTCGCGGGCCTGATAATTCAGGCGGAACTGCGGGTTGCCGGCGCCGCTGAGCGGCGACGGCGGAGCGGGCACCACCACCGGGTCGGAGTGGAAGAGGTCGCCGAGCTTCCACGGCCGGTCGACGCAGCTCGCGAACTCCGTACCGAGCTCGCAGCCGCGAATCACCGCGACGATGTCGTCGCGCAGCTCGTCGGGCGTCGCCGCCGGCGCGTACGGACCGTAGTTGTAGGTGGGGATGTCCAGTGCCGTGAGCGCGAGATCCGTCGGCACCAGGTTCGGGCGGAACCACTCGATCTTCTCGCTCTCGAGCAGCATGGGGTCGACGAGGCTGGTCCACAGCTTACGGCCGCCCTCTCCGGTCAGGCGCAGCCGCGTACCCGCATCCCAGAACGGAACCGCGGAAGACTTGAACGAGCCGAGCGAGCACTCGGTCGGCGCCTCGGGATCGTTGAGCGCACAGTTGCCGCTCGAGTCCACGATGTGCCCGTTGACGTCGATCTTCCAAGCTTCGAGGTGGCCTTCCCAGAAGCCGTCCTGGGCCGAGGGCACGAAGCGGCTGGTATAGAACATGCCGCCCGACGAGGTACGCGCGGCGGGCACCGTCGCGGCAGTGAACGACTGCGACTTGCGCACGATGTCACTGACTGCGTTCACGATGTCGTTCGCGAGCTGGGTGGGATCGTTGCTCGTGTAGAACTGACCGCCGCCCACCGCGGCCGCCTTCTGGAGCAGCGCGTTGGCGAACGGAATCGTCGAGAAGCCGACCGTGTAGACGTCGATCGTCTGGGCGACTCCATTCGGGTTCGCCATGTCGGGGCGGAAGTCGCGCTCGTGCATGAACTTCGCGATGTCGTCGAGATAGAGCGCGCCCTCGGCCGTCGAGCTCGCGCAGTTACAGGTCGGAGGAATGACCGTCTCGTTCTCGCCGTCGGGGTTGAAGTCGCCGATCAGCGTCGTGAAGCTTCCGAACCCTTGCGACGTACTGACCGGGTTCGCGTCGAAATCGTCCATCGTCGGATCGCCGTCGGTGATCAAAATGACGAAGTTCTTCTGGCAGTCCCATTGCACGGGGCTGCCGGGGACAGTGGGCGGACCCGCGCCGCTCTGCGGACCGCCTTCACCCGTGGTCCTGCTCGTCGTGTACTGGTAGGCCGGGAACGTGCCCGAGACCGCGGGAGCCGGCCGTTCGGAAACCGCTCGGCCGTAGAAGTACGAGTAGACCTGGAAGAGTGACTCCGCGAGCGGAGTCCACGTCTCGCCGGTGAGCCCGTTGATCGCTGAGTCGAGATGCGCGCCGTGACTCTGGGTGACACCGTTCAGCGTGTAGACGTTCGGCACGCCCGCGCTCAGATAGTCGTTGATCGGAACGACGACGTAACCGCCGTTCGGATCGTTCGGAGCTCCGGCGCGACGGAACTGAGCGAGGCCGAAGCGTACGGAGCCGGCGGCGTTCACCTGACAGATCACTTCGCGCAGCACCATCTTCGCTGCGGTCACGCGCGAGCGGCGATACAGCGGATACGTGCCGCCGCCGAGGCAGGCCGAGGTGTTTCCGTTGGTCAGCGCGGTGATCGCAGTGATGTACGGCGTCGCGGCGGCGCTGAAGTACCAGTTCAGGTAGCGGCCATCCCAGCGCGTATCGAGATTGCCCGCGGCCCACACCAGCGCGTCGTGGAAGATCTCGCGCGGAGTGTTCACGCAGCCAGCGGACGCGATCGTATAGGTGCCCTGGCGAAACGCAGTGTCGCCAGCGCCGCTGGGGAAGGTGTCGCCGTCGATCGGATCGACGTTGTAGCTGATCGTATTACTCCAGTAGGCGCACGTCGGAGTTGCCGCGGGGTCGAACGCGCCGTGCCAGACCACTTCGTTCATCGAGCCCGAGTTGTCCACCAGCAGCATCACGTTCGGAGGCACGACCGCACTGAACAGCGCGGTGTCGTTGACCGTCTGCGCGAGCGCGGGCGCCGCGAGCAACGAGGCGGCAAGCGATGCGCACACGAAGCGAGTGAGTTTGCGAAGCATGGGTAGTGCCTCCTGGGAGATCTGGCGTCGCCCCTAATGAGCAAGCGGCGTGCCGCGGCCTCAGCGGCGCGCGCTGCGCCCCAGCCCCCGTTTCGGCGGGCCGCGCTGCGAACTGGATTGCGCAGCGCGCAATCCATTGCGGTCGCCGGCTTGCGCTCGCCCGCCGCGGGCGGCGCCCTCGCCTACTCGCCCGGCGCGGCCGGAGGCGCGGCGTTCACCGTCACCTCCCACTCGAACTGCGAGGCATCACCTTCGCTGTCGCGCACGCCGACCTTGACGGTGTGCTTGCCGGTCTGCTCTGCGCCCGGGCGCCAGCTGAGCAGGCCCGAGATCGCGTCGATCTCCATGCCGTCCGGCGCGTCGCTGAGGAAGAAGCGCAGGTTGCGATCGCCTTCCGCATCCTCGGCTTCGAACTGATACGTGAGCGTGCTGCCCTGATGCTCGAGCTGAGGCAGCTTCGAGATCGTCGGAGCCGAGTTCACGAGCTCGATCGGATCGAGCTTGCGAGGGTCGCTCTGCGAATAGCCGTCGTTTGCGACGACTTCGAGCGTGATCACGTCACCGCGCTTCAGCGCCTTGGTGTCGAACTGGCGCTCGTCGCCGGCCTCACTGCCATTCACCTGCCAGCGATAGGCGAACTCGACGTGATCGTTCTCTGGATCACTGGCCTCGGGCGCTGCAGTGAGCACGTCGCCGCGGCGGATCTTCTTGTTCTGCGGCGTGATGTACAGGAACGTGATCTGCGGCGGCATGTTCTCCGTGCGCGCCGAGAGCGAGAACGGCTCACTCGAGGCGCGGCCATCGCTCGCGGTCACGATCAGGTCGATGCGATCGCCGCGCTCGAGCACCGGCAGGCGCAGCGAGCTCTTGCTGGAGTCGCCTCGAGGCTCGCCGTTGATCGACCATTGATAGGCCAGCTGCACGAGGTTGCCGTCGGGGTCGCTCACGTCGACGAGCGCCTCGATCACGGCCTCCGACATCGGCTGCGGCGGATTGAAGACCACGTTCGCGATCACGGGTGGCGAGTTGCCCGCCTCCGCGTTCTCGTCCGCTGCGCCGCTCGCGCGCGCGGCACCAGCGGCGAGCGAACGCTGCGGATCGGGATCGGAGGCGTCGTCGCCGCACGCCCAGAGCGCGACGGCGAAGCCGAGGCCCGCCAGCTGGGCCAACCGAGAACGCATGCTGTCCCCTCCGAACCGCTCTTGTTATTGGCCGCGGTAGTCGCTGCCGCCGTGCGTCAGCAAGCCGTAAATGAGCTCGAGGCGCGCAGTCGACATGCGGCCGTCCATGCCGCCGCCCGCATTGTTCGGGCTGCGCCCCTCGACGTTGATTTGCCAGCGGGCCGTCTTCCATCCGCCGCCCGCCTCTGGCGGGACGCCCTCGGCCGCGCCGTCCGTGCCCGGAGCGCGCTTGATGCCACTCGGATTCGCAGTCGTGGCGTCCGGGTCGGCGCGATAGCTCGGCAGATTGCCGCCCTCGCGGTCGTAGACCGCGGTCGAGCTCAGCGTTTGCGTCGGAATCGTCGTGAAGTTCGTGCGCACCAGCTCGGCTGCATGCGCGATGCCCGCTTCGGCTGCCGCGAACGCGCTGCTCGAACGATTCTGAAATCCTGCGATGCGCCGGTCCTCGCTGGCGGTGTCGAGCGCGACGAGTCCGAGCGCGCCCATCAGCACCAGCAACATCACGGCGAGAAACATCGCCGCGCCGGCATCACGCTTGTGAAGTTGCTCGTGAAGTTGTTGGGCCATCAGCTGCAACCTCGCGGGCTCGAGCCCGCAGCCAGGGGGGTGTTGCGCGGGACCACCGTCCGCGAGAACACGCGCCGGCGGAAGCCGTCGAGGCCCGGCCGCGCGGGTGCGTTCTCGGTCTGCACGAACGCGCTCTGCGCGAGCGCCGCGTTCTGCGCGACGACGGTGTCTTGATCCGCCGTTCGCACGGCGAAGTTGAAGCGCACCGCACGCAGGAAGCAGTTGTCCTCGTTGTTCGAGGCGTAGGCGTTGAAGCCTTGCACGCCCGCCGCGGGGCAATCGCCGCCGCTCCATTCGTTTGCATCGCAGGCGCCGTCGCGATCGAGGTCGTGGAAGTAGGCGACTTGGAAATCTTCGACGTCGTCCGCCAGTAACAGGCCGTCGCGAATCAGCTGCGGCGCGCCGGCGCCGACCGCAGGTCGAATGAAGTAGATGTGTGCGGGAACCGCGAGCGGGCGAACGCCGGGCGTCGTCACCACCGGCGTCTCGCTGCCCCCGGGTACGAGATCCTGGCCGTTGAAGCGCACCTGCCAGCTGACCGTCACGACGGTGCCTGCGCCGGTCGCGACGTTGGTGATCAGGCCGCACTGCGCGCCTAGGGACGGGTCCGCGGGGTTCGTGACGATCACGCCGCCCGCCTGACCGCTGCCCGGCGTGAAGTAGAAGTCCGAGTCGAGCGAGCCGTTCGCCGGGCTGCTGTTGTCGTACGCGGGCGCCGCCGGGGCCTCGAGCGAGGACGAGGCGAGCGCGAGGCTGTTGGTGCCGGTGCCCGTATAACCGCCGGTGATCTCGATGCCGAGATCGGCGTCGCTGAGCGCCTGTGGGTTGGCGATCGCGTCCGAGTCGGTCACGCACAGCACGTCGCTGGCGAAGCCGCCTCCCGGTACGGCGTTGTCGACACCGGCAATCACGCCACCTGCGGCGATCAGCATGCCCGTCGCGAGCACGTCGCGTTCCATCAGGTCGCCGATCGCACGCTCGGTTTGCTGCGCCTCGGCGACGTCGTCGACGACCTCGTAGCCGCGTGATTGCTGGATCAGCGCCGAGGTCATGTAGAGAGTGATCAGCGCCAGGATGAACGCCGAGATCATCATCTCGATCAGCGTGAAGCCGGCCGCGCGAGAGTGATTGGGGGCTCTCATGGCGGCGTGCCCGCACCGTTGAACTTGAAGCTGGAAACGGCGTAGCGGCGCGCCGGCATCGCCGGCGGGTCGCCCGGCTCGCGCCAGGTGACGCGCACGTCGATCAGCCGCACGTCCGTGAGGCCGGCAACCGCCTGCACGCGCCAGCTGACAGCGAACGCTTGCGGCGTCACGCCGGCGGGGGTTGCGATCGCCTCCGCGCCGGTCACGTTGACGGTCGGCGTCCAGCCGCCGACCGGAGTCGTCGCCCAGCCCTGATACTTCAGCTGCTCGAGCTGATCGAGCCCGATGCGCATCGCGTCCGAGACGTGGCGCCCGGTGGAGGTGCTGCTCAGCGCCTGTACCTGCATCGTCAGCATGCCGAGCATGCCGATCGCGAGGATCGTCATCGCGATCATCACCTCGAGCAGGCTGAGGCCCGCACGAGCGCGCATTGCGACAGAATTCTTCACTGCGTCCACGTCGCCCCCGCAATGTCCCAAGTGAAGACCTTGGCGGTGCCGAGCGCGGTGAGGACGACCGCGAAGTCGCGGCGCTCTCCAGCGGCGAGGCCCGGCCGGCCGTTGGTGAAGTAATAACCGCCTGCGCCACTGCCGACGCTGCCGGCGACGCACGCGGTCGTGAGCGCGATCGGAATGCCGTCGCCGCGGAACGCGAACACCGGCGAGACGGCGCCCGTCGGGCGCGTGAAAGTCGCGCCGTCCGTGACCGCTCCGGCGCCGCCGTCCTCGGGAACGCGGCCGACCGCGTTCGTCACGCCCCAGAACGCGGTCTGCTGAACGCCCGGTTGATTCAGCTCCTCGGGCGACCAGCTCGGCTCGGCCGCATCGATGCAGCAGTCGAGATCGACGTCGTCGAGCACGAACAGCGGACTCGGGATGCCGAGCCCGCACGCGTCGACCTGCCCGGCGCCCGGGCCCGTCTGCGAGAACACCAGATGGCGGCGGCCAGTGCGCAGCGCCTGCTCGCGCGCATACCCGAATGTGTCCTGCGCGGCGCCTGCGCACCCCGCAATCCATTTCGCAGCGGCACGCAGCCGCGCGCACGCCCGCCCGGTTGCCTAACGACTGCGCGCGCCCCGCG
>Ga0187894_10000751_pt1 | contig 43737 bp, 36 predicted proteins | sample GBC1701081metaG_FD_136650 | JGI IMG/M metagenome (GOLD analysis project Ga0187894, IMG submission 136650) | White microbial mat communities from a lava cave in the Kipuka Kanohina Cave System on the Island of Hawaii, USA - GBC170108-1 metaG ... | reverse complement strand
TTTTATTTCGAAATAGATAATAGATTACAGATTTTAGATGATAGATCTATCCGTTAGCATCTATTATCTCTAATCTATTCCGAATAAATCGATTCGATAATGTTAGGTTTATCAAAGAACTCTATCAGCTGTTTTTAAATTAATCTCGCGAGCTAAATATGGTCAGAATATACCAGAACAGCAGTGCGATGCTCGCGAACAAAGTCAGCGACGCGGCGACGTGCTGTTTTGTGTTAAAGCGATGAAGCACGTTCGACGTTTCGTAGAGGATCGCGGTTCCGGCGAACGCGACCATAATGAACGCGAACACATTACCGAGCGTAAAGCCGAAGATCGCGCTTGCGACAATAAAACCTAACGCTGCAAATCCGCCGATCGCGATGATCGGGCCGAGCCACGAGAAGTCGGTTCGCGTGATAAAGACGGTCATCGTTATGCCGAGAAAGAGGCCGAGCGAGACAACGCCGGCTTTTAGCAGCACTGACGCATCGCCCGAGTAATACGTCGCGACCATTATCAGCGGCACGAAGATTATCGCTTCGGCGATGATGAAGATGCCGAGACCGAGATATTGCGTCGTAACTGAAGTTTCGGATGTCGCCCAGCGGTTTGCGAGGAACGAGACGCCCATAAACATGCCGAGCACGAGCAGCCAGCCGATCACGCCGCCTTTAAAGATGACTGACGCGATCACTGTCGCAATTCCCGACGCGAACAAAAAGCCTTCGACGGCGATGAATGCCATTATCGCGACGGCGAGCAGCGTGTAAGTTTTACGAATGAAGGACGCGCGATCTGCCGGTGCAGATTCGGCGACCGAGTTGCCAAACGATGTAGTGAAATCTTCCATAAAGCCTCCGTAATTTTAACGAACTGTGTCCGAATTAAGTTGTGCTCCGGCTCAACCGCCGTTCGTCTTCGAGCTGCTGCGAAACAGGGCATCGACACTCCACAGGCCGGAGCCGTGTGCGGCGATATACAAAAACGCGAAGCAATACGCGACAGCGAGTTCGCCTTGATTCTGTATCGGCAGCGCGCCGCGTCCTTGATGAGAATAAAAGTAAGCAACGGCCATCAAACCGCTCGACAAAAATGCAGCGAAGCTCGCGAATAAGCCGACCATTATCATAAATCCGCCGACGAGTTCGATAATGGCGGCGACGAGCACGAGTCCGCCGAGTTCACCACCAGGTTGACCGGACGGCGGCCACGCGAACATCTTCTGCGTGCCGTGCAGCATAAACATAAAGCCGAAAACTACGCGAAAGATCGCGTATGCGTAACTGGAATACCTGCCGAGAACACTGACCATACAAAGTTTCTCCTTTACATAATTTTGACGGAAGTATAGCACAAACCAACAAATATGAGCCTCGCGAGTTAGAACCAAATTGCACGCTGAGCCGTATTTACTTGCAAATTGCGTGATTTACACGTTAGATAGCAATAAGCGAAATGGAGCAGTTGGATTTCACAGGTCAGACGCTGGACGGCAAATATCAGATGACGCGCGAACTCGGTCGCGGCGGGATGGGAACCGTGTATCTGGCGACGCATCTCGGCACCGAGCGGCCTGTTGCCGTGAAGATCATCGCGCCGCAATACATGCAGCGAACCGAGTTTGTCGAACGCTTTCGTCGCGAAGCTCGCGCCGCCGGACGGCTGCGGCATCCGAACGTCGTTAATGTTACGGACTTCGGTTTTTCGAGCACAAAAGACGGCGAGGTCGCTTATCTCGTGATGGAGTATCTCGACGGCTGCACGCTCGGCGAGATACTTGATGAGGAACACAATCTGCCCGTCGGCTGGACGCTCGACATTCTCGATCAAGTTTGTTCTGCCGTCCACGAAGCGCATCAACAGGGCATCGTTCACCGCGATCTCAAACCCGACAACATCTGGCTCGAACCAAATCAACGCGGCGGTTACACCGTGAAGGTTCTCGACTTCGGCATCGCGAAACTCGAAGAGCACGAAGCTGCGCCGAGCGGCGAATTCCCGGCGGCGATCTCTGCCGCGCCGACGCTCGCAGTAGGTTCGGGGACGACGTTCGCCGGCGACGGAAGCGAAACGCAAGTCGGCGGCGAATCTGCAACTCGAATCTCCCCTCCTTACGAAGGAGGGGTGGACGCCGCTTCGGCGGACGGGGTGGTTCTTTCGTCGAACAGTGATCGCGACTATCGGGACGAAAAGCACACGGCGATATTGAACGACGGCGATTTCTCCGGCGACTATCAAGACACGGTCGGGACGCAGCTAATCACTTCTGACGCAGAGAACCACCCCGTCGGCGCGGGCGCGCCACCCCGCCTTCGTAAGGATGGGAGCTCGGGCACGACGGGCCGTTCGCTGTATGACCCGACGGGTTCCAGCGAGCTGACGCGCGTCGGCGCCGTTCTCGGAACGCCGCTCTATATGTCGCCCGAACAATGCCGCGGCGAACATCTCGACGCCCGCTCCGACATCTACAGCCTCGGCGTGATCGCGTATCAGATGCTGTCGGGCCATCCGCCATTCGAGGGCGATTTCAAAGACGTGATGAACGCGCATCAGACGCAGGAAGTTCGTCCGCTTGACGCTAAAAAGGTGCGCACAAAGATGAAGCGCGCCATCCACTCGGCGCTTGCTAAGAACGCGGACGAGCGCCCGCAGACTGCCGAGGCATTTGCCAGCGAGCTGCGTTCGCGCAGCGAAGGATTATTCGGGCTGCTTCGTCGCTCGCTCGTTATTTACAGCGAGCATTTGCCGAAATTCATAATGCTGACGGCGTTCTTTATGATCCCGATCGAGGTTTTGACGCTGGCGATGATCGGATTGTCGTTCCTGCGCGTGAGCGAAGTGATCGACGAGACGACCGCAAGCGTCCTGCTCGGCATAACCGGTTTTGCGTTGACGGCGGCGAGCATATTTTGCACTTATTTGAACAGCGGAACGATCGCCTGGATCGTCACGCAGCACCTCGCCGTTCCGCTTCGCCCTGTGCGACTTCGGCCCGCGATCAGAGAAACGCGCAAAAAGTGGAAGACATTCTTAGGCACCGGACTTTTGACGACCGTGCTTACGTTTGCGCTCGCTATCGTGACGTGCGGCATCGGATTTTTGGTGTTCTCGGTTCTCTGGATACTCGTCGCTCCGGTCGTGATGATGGAGAATCTACGCGGCCGTGTCGCGATGAGACGCTCGCGTCTGCTCGTAAAACGCTCGCTCGCAACAGCCGTCGGTGCTGTCTTGATAATGTTTTTGGTTCCGGCGATCGTTGCCGGCACTATCTCGGCCACTCTGAATCTCGTCGCAAAAGGCTTCGAGAGAGAGGCACAAAAAGTCACGACAGCGATCGAGGAGCAAGCTGCCGACACGCAAACGCCGCCGCCTGTCGCTGCCGAATCGCAGAATTCCGATACTCCGGTCGTAGAAAAAAAGGATGGCGATATAAAGATAAACCTCGGTCCTAATCGAGCGTTCCAGATAAGAGGCAAAGACATGGATATGCAGACGCGGGTCAAACGCACGGCGCTTGAGTCGCTCATCCAACTCATCTGGCTGCCGATACAGATCATCGTTATGTCGTTTTCTGCTATCATAGTTTCGCTGCTCTATTTGAAAACCCGGCTCGCGGACGGCGAATCGATGAACGATCTCGTCGAGCGATTTGAAGACGACGGGCGGCCACGCAAGAAGTGGCAGGAACGCGTCCGGCAACGACTGATCCAGTCGGGTCGAATACCCAGCAAGCCCTAGCAATGCGGTTCGCGGTAAAAATTTTCATCACAATTTGTGCGGTTTTTATAACGTGGTCGGGCGCGAACGCGCAAACCGTCGTGCGCGAGGTCAGCGGCAGTTCTATCGAGATCGTCAACCTTTCGGGCCGTGTGCTCGCCAAGGCCGAGGCTTTTCCCGACGGAAAAAAAGTCGGTAGTTTGAGCGCGACTTCGCCAACGGGCGTGACCGACGCAGAGATCAAGGTCACGAGCGTCGGCGGCAAAACGCTGATCGTCGTCGCGGCGTCGGATGCGAAAAAACGTATCGATCTCGCGCTGACATTACCCGAAAGAACAACCTTAAAGATCGAAACTTCCGCCGGCGGCGTCGAAGCGATGGGCAACTTTGCATCCGTGATCGCAAAGACCGATACCGGCACGATCGCCGTCGATGTTCCGACCGACGATCTCACATATAATTTTCTCTGGACCGAGTCGCGGGCGCGCTATCTCGCCGATTTTGATATTGCAAAAGTAAAAGAAAAGACCGCCGGACGTTTTGAGATAAAAGGACGGCGAAGTGCCGAAGGCAAAAGTAAAAAGGCAAAAGGCAAAAGTGAAGAGGAGAAGAGGGGAAAAGGCGAAGAGGAGGCGGAAACGCGGGCCGCAGAGAGTGTGGCTGTTTCAAATTCTGTAGTTCTAAACTTAACTACCGCACGCGGCATCATTTTGTTGAATGTTTCGCCGAACGAAGTTATGAGCGATCTGCGCGAGCGTCCGCTCACAAACGCCGCGAAAGCGATCGTTCGCAGCGGCGACAGCTTGCTGATGGAAGCGATTCGACGAGCGTCGCCCAAGTATTTCGGCGATTACGCACGCACGCTGCCGCCGATCTCGAACGTGCCGAAGTTTGCGACAAAGGTCACGCGGCCTGACCAACCAAACGCGGAAACAAAAACCGCGCTCGTGCGCGTCACCGATCTCAAGAATCGCGCGATCGACAATCTGACCGCCGACGATTTTGAAGTGACGGAGAGCGGCACGACACGCGAGATCGTTTCAGTAAAGCAATCGACGGCACCTTTTAATCTCGTGCTGCTGCTCGACGTGTCGGGCAGCGTTGAGAATTACGTAAATTTTATTCGCCGAGCCGCGCGAAACTTCGTCGATACGGTCGATACCAACGACCGCGTGTCGATCGTGATGTTCAACGACGACGTAAAAGTTCTCTCGACCTTTACGACCGATAAGCAAAAACTTTCGAAGAGCCTCGACACGTTTGACGCCGGCGGCGGAACGGCATATTACGACGCGCTTGCTTACGCCGTCGCCGACACGCTGCGGCCGATGAAGGGCGAGCGAACGGCGATCGTGATCCTCACCGATGGCGACGACAACCGTTCGTTTCTCGCGTTCGATTCGTTAATGGGATCGATACAGGAGAGCGGCGCGCTCGTTTATCCGCTGTATGTTCCGTCGGCGCTGATCGCCGCCGCTTTTGCGAATCCGAACGCCGACATCGATCCCGTGCGTCGCAAATATATGTCGCTGTCGGTCAAGGCCGAGGGCGAAGGCGAACGTCTCGCAAAAGTTTCGGGCGGCGTTTACTATCCGATCAGCGACGTCGCGCAGATTCAACGTGCATACGAAGACATCGTCGTCCAACTCCGCACCGCTTACAACATCACATTCAAGTCCGACGCACAGCCTGTGAATGGAGCCGGCTCGTCACCGCGCTTAAAAATTCGCTCAAAACGCGCGAACTCATTCGCCACCATTAATTCGATCGTCGCGCGTCCGTAGCCCGCACGTAAGTATGGGCCACGTCGAACTTTTCCAACGGAGCCCTTACTTACGTGCGGGCTACTGACACTCGTCGTTTCGTGCTAATATCTTCGTGCGATGAAAACTGATGTCCTGATATTGAGGATCGCGTTTGTTGGGCTGCTGATACTGCTCGGCTATTTGCTAAATCCGTTTGAGAAAACGCAGCGGTTCGGGCTCGGTAATCTCGGCAGCGAAGAATCGCGTCGCGTGTTGTCTGCGCTGCTCGGCGCGATCATCGGCGTTCTCATCATCGGTTTTGAAATGCGTGTTCATCGCGCAAGTTTGAAAACTTTGATCGGTGCCGCCGTCGGTTCGATCATGGGAATTATCGGCGCGTTTCTCATCGGTGTTTTAATCTCGATTCAAAAAGAAGCTGCGGTTTCGGCTGAGATGCAAACTTTCTTGACGATCTCGCTCGCGTTCTTTATGGGTTACGTCGGTCTGATGGTCGGCGCGGCGAAGGGCGACTATCTCGACTTGAGCGCGCTTGGCGGCCTTTTCAGCGACAGAAACGTAAAAGTCGATTGCAAGATTCTCGACACGTCCGTCATCATCGACGGTCGCATCGCCGATGTTGCCGAAACGGGTTTTCTCGGCGGAGCGTTGATAATACCGAGCTTTATTCTCGCCGAGCTACAGCAGGTCGCTGATTCGCAAGACTCGTCGAAGCGCCAACGCGGACGCCGCGGGCTCGATATGCTGCAGCGGCTTCGCAACAACAGCAAGCTCGATATTCAGATCGTCGAAACTGATTTTCCGAATGTAAAAGAAGTCGATCTCAAGTTGATCGAGCTCGGTCAGCAGCTCGAAGCCGTCATCATCACAAACGATTTTAATCTCAATAAGGTCTCGCAGCTTCGCGGCGTCGAAGTGCTGAATATCAACGAGCTTGCCAACGCGCTCAAACCCGTCGTTCTGCCCGGCGAAGCGATGCGTGTCTTCATTCTTAAAGAAGGTAAAGAATACAATCAGGGCGTCGCATATCTCGATGACGGAACGATGGTCGTCGTCGATAACGCACGTCGCCTGATCGGCAAAACCGCCGACATCGCCGTCACCAGCGTGCTGCAAACGACCGCCGGCAAGATGATTTTCGGACGCTTGTGGGAAGAGAAAGACGAGGTCAACGGCACCGCCGATAACACGTTCAATATTCACGACTCGCGCTCGCTCGGCTTCAGACGCGCGACCCGCGAGCTGCGACAAACGACCATCATTGAAGAAATAGATTAATCAGTGAATAACTAATAACGAACAGTGAACAGTGATCAGGAATCAACGGTCTTCACTGTCCACTATTCACTGTTAACTATTCACTGTTTATGAACACCGCCATCATCGTCGCCGCCGGAAGCGGTCAGAGATTCAATTCCGCAACGCCAAAACAGTTCGTTCCACTTCTCGGCAAACCGCTAATTCAACACACGCTGGAAAAATTTGAATCGTGTGATGCGATCGACGAGATCGTGTTGGTTCTCTCCGACGAAGGTCGCAGACTTTTTGAAATTTCAAATTTCACATCTGAAATTAAAAAGATAAAAACAATCGTCACCGGCGGTGCAACTCGCGCCGAATCTGTTCGCAACGGACTGAATGAAGTTGATCCTTTAACAAATGTCGTTGCCGTTCACGACGGAGCGAGGCCGCTCGTCACAGTTGAAGAAATTACACGCACGGTCGAAAAAGCAGATAAAACCGGGGCCGCCTGTCTCGTCGCGCCGTTTAACGACACGATAAAATCAATTCGCGGCGACGAGATCGTCGCGACACTCGACCGTGATAAACTCAGACGTGCGTTGACGCCGCAGGCATTTAAATACGAAGTTTTAAAACGCGCATTCGATCTCGGCGATCTGAGTGAGAATGTCACTGACGAATGTTACTTGGTCGAAAAACTCGGTCATCCGATAGCGTTTGTTGAAGGCAGTTCGAGAAATATTAAAATCACGCGGTCGGAAGATTTGGTTTTTGCTCAAGCTCTTTTGTCAGTAGCCCGCACGTGTCAGTAGCCCGCACGTAAGTAAGGGCTCAACGTAGCACACACTCAACATGAGCCCTTACTCACGTGCGCGCCTGCTGACACATTACCTTATTTTATGTTCCGAATCGGTTTTGGCACAGATATTCACAGGCTCGTCGCTGATCGACCGCTGATCATCGGCGGCGTGGCGATCGAGTCCGAACTTGGCGCCGATGGTCATTCGGACGCCGACGTGCTGATGCACGCAGCGGCTGACGCTGTTTTAGGTTCGCTCGCGCTTGGCGATCTAGGCAAATATTTTTCTGATGACGAGGAGCGATGGCGAAACGCTGAAAGCTCACAGTTTCTAAAATTTGCTGTTGGTTTGGTCAAAGCAAAAGGCTACACGATCGCAAATCTTGATTCAGTCATCGATCTCGAATCGCCGAAGCTTCGCCCACACATCGACACGATGCGAGCCAATCTCGCCGCCGCATTAGAAATCGACATCGATTGCGTAAGCGTCAAAGCCAAAACCGGCGAAGGCGTCGATGCCGTCGGTGAAAGTCGCGCCATCCGAGCACAAGCCGTCGTATTGATTTCCAAATCGTAGCCGAATTTTTAACGCAGAGATCGCAAAGAACGCAGAGGAAAAAGAATTTTTGACTTAACTCTGCGAACTTCGCGATCTCTGCGTTAAAATATCCAGATGCGGCCGCAACAGATCATCACAAAAAAACGTGACGGCAAAATTTTGTCGGACGGAGAAATTCGCGTCTTCATCGACGGCGTTTGCGACGGCAGTTGGGCCGATTATCAGATCACGGCGCTCGTGATGGCGATGTTTATCAACGGGCTGAATCGGCGCGAGCAATATTCGATAACGCGTGCGATGCTCGAGTCGGGAACGATCATGGATTTCTCCGACATTGACGCGCCAAAGGCAGATAAACATTCGACCGGCGGCGTCGGTGATAAGACTTCGCTGCTGATCGCGCCGATCGCGGCAGCGTGCGGGATTGCGGTGCCGATGATCTCGGGACGCGGTCTTGGGCACACAGGTGGCACGCTCGACAAACTCGAATCGATCTCCGGTTACAACGTCAATCTTTCTTTCTCAAAACTTAAAAGCGTGATGAAGTCGTGTGGATTCGGTCTTGTCGGTCAAACAAAAAAGATCGCACCGGCGGATAAAAAGCTTTACGCTCTCCGAGACGCGACGGCGACGGTGCCGTGCATTCCGTTGATCGTCGCTTCGATAATGTCGAAGAAACTCGCCGAGGGTCTCGACGCGCTCGTGCTCGATGTCAAAACTGGTTCCGGCGCGTTCATGCAAAAACAAACCGACGCTGTGAAACTCGCAAAGGCTTTGTGCGAAACCGGAAAGTCGTTCGGCGTAAAAACCGAGGCGCTCGTTACCGACATGAGTCAGCCGCTTGGAAAGTTCGTCGGCAACGCGCTCGAAGTTTACGAGTGTATAAAAATACTTCGCGGCGAAGCTGACAAAGAGATGCTGCCGCCGATCGAGTTGTCGGTCGATCTGACGGCGAATTTACTCGTTCAATGCAAAATCGAAAAGACGTTTGAAAACGGAAAACGGAAAATTGAAAATGTAATTTCTTCAGGCGAGGCGCTCGAAAGATTTAGACAAAACATTGAGCTGCAAGGCGGCGACCCGCGTGTTTGCGACAAACCAGAAAAGCTTTTAACTAAAGGAATAAAAGAAGTTCAGGTCGCAGCCGAATCGAGCGGTTATGTCGCTACAGTCGATACGCTCGAGGTTGGTCGAGCGGTGCGTGACATCGGCGGCGGGCGAACTTTTGCCGACGATAGGATAGATCACGCGGTCGGTTTTGCGAGTTTGAAGAAGATCGGTGACAAAGTTAAAAAGGGCGACGCGATCGGCATTATTTATTGCCGACGTCAGGCTCAAGCCGATTCGATTAGCGAAAACTTACGCGCCGCGTATAAAATAGCGAAAGCAAAGCCACAAGTTACAAAATTGATAAAGGCGAAGGTCTAAATTCATGAAACTTCGATTTACAGCGACCGTCATTCTGGTTCTGGCAGCGAGCTTGCTGCTGAGTTCGTGTGCGAACAAAACTGAAGCAAAACGCGAGGGCTGCAAGATCAAGGTCGGCATCGTGTTCGACATCGGTGGTAAGAACGATCGCTCGTTCAACGCCGCCGCGTGGGAAGGCGTCAAGCGCGCCGAGAAGGATCTCGACATCTGTCTTTACGATGTCGAGCCGGGCAATCCGACGTCGATCGAGCCGGCGATGCGGGCGTTTGCCGAGCGGAATTTTGATCTGATCTTCGGCGTCGGTTTTGCGCAAGGGCCGATAATGCAAAAGGTCGCGAACGACTTTCCAAATATAAAATTTGCGATCATCGACGGCGTGATATTTGAGGCCGACGGCAAAACGCCGAAGAAAAATGTTGCGTCGCTCGTCTTTCGCGAACACGAAGGCTCGTATCTCGTCGGCATGATCGCCGCGTCGAAATCAAAGACCGGCGTGCTCGGTTTCGTCGGCGGAATGGACATTCCGCTGATCCACAGATTTGCAAAAGGCTACGAGGAAGGCGCTCGATCCGTCAATCCGGACGCGAAGTTTGTCGTCAATTACGTCGGCGTGACCGACGGTGCGTGGAACAACCCCGGCAAGGGCAAAGAACTGTCGCTCGCGCAGATCGAGAAAGGCGCCGATGTGATATTTACTGCGGCGGGAAACTCGGGTCTTGGCGCGTTCGACGCCGTCGAACAATATGGCCGTAACGCTCAGGGCGAGGCCAACAAATTCGTCATCGGCGTCGATTCAAATCAAAACGGCGTCAAGCCCGGCTTTGTGCTGACATCGATGGTCAAGCGTGTCGATAACGCGTGTTACGACGTGGTCAAAGAGGTGCTCGGCGGCAATTTCAACGGCGGCTTTCACGTCTTCGGCCTCGACAAAGACGGCGTCGCATACGCAATGGACGACTACAACAACGCGCTCATTCCTAAAGACGTTATCGAAAAAGTCGAAGCCGCAAAACAAAAGATCGTCGCCGGTGAGATCAAAGTCACCGACGCGATGGCGAAATAGTTGTCTGAGAAGTGGTGTAGAATCAACGTATGTCGGTTCAAGTTGAAATTCCTGACCAAGTTTTCGAGGCCGCGGGTAGTGAAATATCTCGAAAGGTGCTCGAATCGGTGGCGCTCGAGGGTTTCAAATCCGGGCAGCTGACCCTGTATCAGGTTCGGAAGGTTCTTGGATTTGAAACACGCTTTGAGGTTCACGAGTTTTTGACCCGGAACGGAGTTCCATGGGTTAACTATTCAGTCGAAGACGCAAGAAAAGAGAGTGAAACCCTGCGTAAGTTACTTGGAAGATGATTGTTGTTTCGGATACAACACCTCTTCATTATTTGATCCTTCTCGATCAGATCCATTTGTTGCCGGAACTTCTGGGAAATTTCGTCATTCCTGAGATAGTTTCTCGTGAATTGCAGGCAGACAAGACTCCGGTCAAGATTAAGGCTTTCATGGCCGAACCTCCCGAATGGTTGGAGATTGTGTCGGATACAGGCATCATTGACGAAGGTCTTCTTGAGATTGACGCTGGCGAACGCGAAGCGATCTTGTTGGCTGAACAACTTGGTGCCGACGGAATATTGATCGACGATAAAGCTGGTCGGATAGCTGCAATAGAAAGAGGCATTTTTGTGATCGGCACCCTCGGTGTACTGGAGATCGCCGCTATCGACGGATTGATAGATTTCAAAAAAGAGATAAGCCGTATCCAACGTTTGGGGTTTTACGTTACCAAGGATCTGGAAAAATTTTTCTTAGAACGGCTGGGTTTGAAATAGTCATGCTTGAACTCAAAAACATCACAAAAACATTTGGCGAAGTTGTTGCGAACGACAGCGTCTCGATAACCGTTCGCAAGCGCACGATTCATGCGATCGTCGGTGAAAATGGCGCGGGGAAATCGACGATCATGCGCATTGCATACGGTTTTTACAACGCGGACAGTGGCGAAATATTTGTCGATGGGAATGCAGTGTCGATCAAAAACCCGCACGACGCGATCGCGCTCGGCATCGGCATGGTGCATCAGCATTTTATGTTGGTCGATACGATGACGGTTGCCGAGAACATCGTGCTCGGCGCCGAGACCGGTTCGGCGGCGAATCTTGATCTCGATAAGGCAAATGCTGAAATAAAGGCACTTAGCGATGAGTTAAAACTTGAAATCAACCCACGAGCTTTGATCGAGGACCTCTCGGTCGGTCAGCAGCAGCGTGTCGAATTGCTAAAGGCGCTTTATCGCAACGCCGAATTATTGATCCTCGACGAGCCGACCGCCGTGCTCTCGCCGCAAGAGGTCGAAGAGTTTTTTAACATTCTTCGCCGCATGAAAACCGCGGGTAAGACGATCATCATCATCACGCACAAACTCGACGAAGTGCTCGCGATCTCCGACGAAGTCACCGTGATGCGAGACGGCAAGTCGGTCGGCAACGTCAAAACTTCGGAGACAAACGCAAAAGACCTCGCACGCATGATCGTCGGTCGCGACGTTCTGCTGCGTGTTGAGAAAACCAACGCGTCGCCGCACGGCATAGTGCTCGAAGTGAAAGGCCTGAGCGTTCGCGGCAAACACGGAATGGCGGTCAACGACGTTTCGTTTCGCGTCCAGGCAGGCGAGATCGTCGGCATCGCGGGCATCGAAGGCAACGGGCAGACTGAACTTATCGAAGCACTCGCGGGGCTGGAGAAGCCTACGAGCGGTGAGATCTTGCATCTATCCAAGCCTCTTGTCCTGCCAAGGGGCGCCGCGACCTTTTTTTCGACACCTATCGGCGGCCTTGTCCTAACCCTGGGCATTTATATGCTAATCAGCGTAGTTCTACTCATTTTATTCCCCACGGAAAGGCTCGCGACCATACTAGGCGGCCTCATCGTGCCGGTACTTGGCATCGGCCTTATCAATTTCGTAAGGAAGCGAATGGCGACGGTCGAGCCTGAAGCCCCAGTCGTCTCGGCCCGTAAGCGTCGTGAAATGGGCATCGCTCACATCCCCGAAGATCGCCATAAACGCGGACTTCTCTTACACGCTGATTTGGCTGAAAACTCAATTCTCGGCGTTCACTATCGTCCGCCGGTTGCTGCTGCGGCCGGTTTTATGAATTCCGCCGCGATCAATAAACGCGTCGGCGAGATCATCGAGAATTTTGACGTTCGCCCGCCAAATCCTGCGCTGTCAGCAAAGTCGCTCTCCGGTGGCAATCAACAAAAACTCATCATCGGCCGCGAGTTTGAGCTTAATCCAAAACTGCTTTTAGTCTCACAGCCTACGCGCGGCGTCGATATCGGCGCAATCGAGTTTATCCATCGCAAACTCATTGGTCTTCGTGATTCCGGTTCCGCAGTTCTGCTCGTCTCCGCCGAACTCGAAGAAGTAACCGCACTCGCCGACCGTCTGCTCGTCTTGCGCGAAGGCAAGATCGTCGGCGAAGTCGATCCGCAAACCACCTCAACCGAAGACATCGGCTTAATGATGACGGGAGGATGACGGGACGATGACCGGCGGCTAAGTGTCAGTAGCCCGCACGTAAGTAAGGCTTATGTCGCGACCAATTCAAGTAATGGAATTGTAAAAATGGTTACTCTGAAAAGCATCGCGCCACAATTGGTCGTTCCCGATGTTGTCGAGACTGCGGAATATTACCGGGATGTTTTCGGCTTTAAGATTCTCAGTTACTTCGCCGAACCGCCGGTTTATTCGATAGTCGCTCGCGACGGACTGGAAATTCACTTTGGCAAAGCAGAAGCAGCCGGAGCGTCAAATTCGACTGTTCGAAGCGGCAGTTTCGACGTTTACATTTGGGTTTCGGATGTCGCGGCGATCTTTGATGAGCTTACGGCAAGCGGCGCGGAAATTCTCGAAGGCCCGGTGAAACGAATTTACGAGAGCACCGAAGTCGTCGTCCGAGATTGCAACGGCTTTGTGCTCACATTCGCCGACTGATCACGTCGCTGCTACAGTTTTCGTTTCGGATAATTCATCGCCAAAGGCGTCGAGGTTCCGTACCCGCCCATGACGCGAGTATAACTGCACCGAGATCGAGATCACGGATTGCGGCGTGCACAAGCTGGTTTTCGGAGAATAGGTTACTCGGAAGTTTCTGCGTCACAGCTGTTTTTTCCAGGCTTTGTACAGCACATCGATTTGACGAAGCGCATCAACGGTTGCGATATCTTTTTCGCCGAGCTTGTCTTTTAGGGTCTCATAGCCTTGCTTCAACAAATTCTCGGCTTCGGGAAAGCGTTTTTGTTTCATTAAACACTCGCCCAACGCGCTTTCGGCAATTGCCGTGTTGCGATCCTGAGGGCCGAGTTTTTCCCGACTAATTATCATGCCTTCGCGGAGGTATTTCTCGGCTTCCGCGAGCTTGTTATTCCGCGTCAGGGCTTTGCCTAGAACCAGATACGAGAGGGCGAAATTCCGATGTCCTTTTGGCTGATTTTTTTCCTGAATTGTGACTGCCTGTCGAGCAAGCGATACGGCTTCCTCGTATTCGCCGCGATAGAAATGAACGCGGCTAAGGCGAGCCATCGAAACTGAAAGCGTCGGACTCTCGTTGCCAAAAATTTCGCGGCGAATCACCAAACATTCCTTTAACGCGATTTCGGCTTCATCGAATCGCCCTGCGTCGGTCAAAACCATTCCGAGGTTTGAAAGCGTGGTTGCCAAGTCAGGTTTTTCTTCGGGAATCGGGCGCAAAATGCGTTCGGACTGGCGGTATAGGGCAATGGCATTTTCGTAATCACGATCCCGGATCAAGTTCGCTATCTCATTGGAAACGTCACCGATTATCGGGTCGTTCTCGCCCAAATTTTTGACGGCGTAATCCAGAACTTCACGGTATAGCGGTTCGGCCGCTTGCTTCTCGCCTTTGAAAAGATAAGTTTGCGCCAGGCTGTATTTGGCTTGCGCGAGATCGCGGGCGTGTTCGGGCGGATGCTTTTGGTAAATTTCAATCGCTTTCTGCAAATTCGGAATTGCTTCGTCATATTTTTCGAGGTAATTCAGCAAATCACCGAAGTCCGTAAAGCACTTTGCCGTTTTCGGATGATCTTCGCCTAAGACCTCCCGGAAAGTTTCGAGCGCAGCACGAAGAAGCGGCTCGGCTTGCTCATACAGTTCAAGATTAAAATAAGTAACGCCGATCGTTTGCCGAACCTCGGCCAAAACTTCGGGCTGATCCGAGAGTTCGGCTTCGGCTCGCGCGGCGGCTTTTTCCAAGACTTCGATGACCTTAATTTCGCGACCTTCCTTCAGCGGATTGGGAGCGCCGAGAGCGTCCTGCAAAAAGATATTTATGCGTTCCGCCTTTTTTTGCGCCAGTTGTGCACGGTCGCGTTCCGTCTTTGCAATGCGGTTTTGCCAGAGCGTCGCAATCAGTCCGCCGACGATCGAAAGAAAAATCAGAACGGCGGCGATAACCGAGATCTTATTACGTTTGACAAACTTCGACGCGTGATAGCGAACTGAATCAGTCTGCGCAATGACCGGCAATCCGGCGAGATAACGACGTATGTCTTCTGAAAATTCCGCCACCGAATTGTATCGGCGCGCCGGTTCTTTTCGTAATGATTTTAAGATTATGTTGTCCAAATCTCCTTTGAGAGATCGTGTCAGTTGTCCGTAGTTCGTTGTCCGTTGTTTTTCAGAGTCCGCCAACGGAGAACTCGCGACGGATGACGGACGGACGGGTTCAATTTCGGAAACGATTTCGACGATCTCGCCGTAGCTTTTGTCTTTGGTTTGAAACGGCCGAACTCCGGTCAGAAGTTCATATAGAATCACGCCAAGCGAGTAAACATCCGAAGCCGTGGAAATGCGCTCACCGCGAATTTGTTCGGGGCTGGCGTATTCGGGCGTAAGAACGCGCATTTGAGTTGCGGTCTGTTCGGCGTCAGTTTCCGTGTCGAGCAGCTTAGCAATGCCGAAATCCAGTAGTTTCGGCGTTCCGTCATTTGTCACCAAAATATTTGAAGGCTTCAAATCGCGGTGAATAACAAGATGCGTGTGTGCGTAAGAAACGGCCGAGCAAATCTCACGGAAAATCCGCAAACGCTCGGTCAGATTCGCGTCCGTTTGTTCGCAGAAATCTCCAAGCGGCAAGCCTTCGACGTATTCCATCACAAAATACGATAAACCGTCTGCGGTCGTACCGCCGTCGAGAAGTTTTGCGATATTCGTATGATTAAGTTCGGCTAAGATTTGCCTTTCATTCTGAAAACGATGCCGCATCGTTTCCGATTCAAAGCCGCGTTTGACCAATTTGAGGGCGGCCTTTTGAATAAATTCGCCATCGGCGCGTTCCACCAAATAAACGGCGCCCATTCCGCCGCGCCCGATTTCACGCAGAATTTGATAATTGCCAATTTTTTCGCCCGTCAAATTTTCGAGCGAAAAAGATTCCGTCTCAAAAGCCGGCGTTTCGATAAATTCGTCCGATTTTTCCGATGAAGCCAGAAGCGATTCGACTTCTTCGCGCAAGTTTTCGTCATCACCGCAGACATCTAATAAGTACGCGGCTTTATCTTCACGCCCTTGCGCCGCATAGAATATCTCTTTAATCTTTTCCCAACGCTCTGGATCCATGGGAAATCAATCTCTGACAATTTCTCTTCTTAGCCAGGCCTTTGCCAAACCCCATTCACGTTTGACGGTCGAAGCCGAAATGTTTAGAACCTCCGCCGTTTCCTGCAAAGTTAAGCCGCCGAAAAATCTGAGTTCGACAATGCGCGATTGCGTCACGTCAAATGTCGCCAAAGTCTGCAAAGCATCATCCAACGCGACCAAATTCAAATCCTTTTCGCCCGTAAAACTAACGGCTTCGTCCAATTCGATTTTTGTTACGTCGCCGCCGCGTTTTTGCGCGTCGCGCGTGCGTGCGTGGTCAACCAGGATCTGACGCATCAGGCGAGCCGCAATGCCGAAAAAATGCGCGCGGTCTTTCCAATCCGCTTGCGTTTGATCAACCAAACGCATATAAGCCTCGTGAACCAACGCCGTCGTTTGAAGCGTGTGATAATCCTTCTCACGCCGCATATAACCGCTCGCCAGGCGCCGCAGTTCGTCATAAACGAGCGGAAAAAGCTTCTCCATCTCTGCGCCGTCGCCACGGCTTATCGCCTGCAGCATTTGCGTTATTTCGTGCGACATAATTTTACGATTTTCGGCTGCGATTTTATCTTACATTGCAAGCTTTATCAATAATTTTGCCCTTTTTTGACCCATTTCGCCCGGCGGTTTCCGCATTATTTATTAGAGGAAAAATTTTTGAAAGGAGTGAAAGGTTATGAAAAGATTTCTGGTAGCAGCAATATTGAGTTTTATCGGCGTATTGGCTTTGATGATACAAACTATCTTGGCGGTTGGCGTGCCGAAGCGCATCAGCGTTGCGGCAGACAGCACGCAAGGAAATGGAACGAGTTTTTTCTCGTCAATCAGCGCGAACGGGCGGTTTGTCGCTTTTGATTCCACCGCGACGAATCTCGTGCCGAATGACACGAATACTGTCAGAGATGTTTTCGTCAAAGACCGTTTGACGGGCGCGATTGTCCGTGCCAGCGTTGCGGCGGACGGCACGCAAGGCAACAATGCGATTTGCAGCGGCGTTGCCGGAGGAAGCCATTCGCCGTCGATCAGCGCGGACGGGCGAATTGTCGCTTTTTCATCGTGTTCGACAAATCTAGGTCCAACCGACACGAACGGATTCGTTGACATTTACGCCAAAGATTTGCAGACCGGCGCGGTTACATTGGTCAGTTTTGGCGCAATTAGCGGTCCGGCGGTTCAAACAAATACAAGTTCGCAGAATGCGAGAATCAGCGGCGACGGGCGTTTCGTGGTCTTTGACACAGGCGCCAACAATCTGGCTGGGATCTGCGGAAATCCGCCTTCGCCGTGTGATACCAACTTCGCTCAAGATGTTTTTCGAAAGGACATCCAAACAGGCACATTGGCACTTGTCAGTCATAGACACGACAACGTCAATCTGGTCGGCAACGGTGGCAGCATTCTTCCCGCGATCAACGCCAACGGGCGATTTGTCATTTATCAAACAAGCGCGGGTGATATTCTCAATCCCGACACTAACAACAATGCCGACCTTGCGCGAACGGATATGGACGCGGGAACAAATCTCAACGTCAGTTTGAGAGCGGACGGAACGCAAGGACCCGGCGGTGTCGGCTCGTCTTCCATTTACTTGAGGCGACCTTGGGATATATCGGATGACGCACGATTTGTCGCGTTCACAACTACCGACGCGGCTGTTACTGGAGACAACGACGGCGGTTTATCCGACATTTATTTGCGCGATTTGCAAGCCAACACGACAGTTGCCATCAGCGTTACAACCAGCATGTTCGACAACGGATTGAGCGTTGACCCGTCTGTCAGCAATGACGGGCGATTCATCGCGTTCTCGTCAACTACCAGATTTCTTGAAAATCCGCCGACGGGTAATCAAAATACGTCTGATATTTTTGTTGTTGACCGCCAGCGAAACACTTTGCGGAGGGCGTTCTACGCGCCTTTGTCATTCGACGGTAACTTTGCTCTGGAGATGACTCCCGACGGCAACACCGCCGTTTTCTCAACGGACAACAACTTAATAATTCCAAACGACTCGAATATTTTCTTTGACGTTTTCGCCGTTGACTTACGCAACAACGCGCCATCGCAACGCAATCACGGAAATTTTGACGGCGATACTTTGGCGGATATTTCTATCTTTCGCCCGACAGACGGAACTTGGTGGTTTTTGCGCGGCGCGGACAATCTGGTTGGAGCAACTCAATGGGGATCAAACGGCGACATTCCCGTTTCGGGCGATTATGATGGCGATGCGAAAACCGATTTCGCAGTCTTTCGCCCGTCAAGCGGAGTTTGGTTTGTTTTGCGAAGTTCAGACTCGACATTTTTTGCCGAACCATTCGGTTTGAATGGCGATAAGCCTGTTGCCGCCGATTACAACGGCGATGAGAAAACAGATTTAGCCGTTTGGCGACCATCAGACAAAACTTGGTATATTGCCCGTCCGACGGGCGTGCCGGCGCAAAACTTCGATGCAATTCAGTTTGGGCTTTCAACCGACAAGCCATTGGTCGGAGATTTCGACGGCGACGGACGAGCCGACCAAGCTGTTTTCCGTCCGTCAAACCGAATTTGGTTTATGCGCGACAGTTCAACCGGCACGGTGCGGCAGATTATCTTCGGCTTGGACACAGACAAGCTAACGCCCGCCGATTTCAATGGCGACGGCATCACAGACATCGCCGTCTATCGCCCATCAAACGGCACTTGGTTTTTCTTCAAAAGCAGACGAAGTTCTTTGGGCGGCCCGTCGATTATCAATTACGACTATTCAGGTTTTCAATTCGGCATCGCCGAAGATCTGCCGTCGCCTGCCGATTTTGACGGCGACGGACGTGCGGACATCGCGGTTTTCCGTCCATCAACCGGAACTTGGTGGCAAATCCGAAGCTCAAACAATCAAGTCTTGGTCACGCAATTCGGGCTGAGCGGCGACGTGCCGATCCCGTTTTCCAGTGAATCGAATTGAAGGACTAAAACCTATGAAACGTGAGAATATGCTTGCCGGTCGTAACCGGGAGCGCGATCTTATCATGAAGGAGACCGGTTTATCAATAAAACATCGCTGGTTTCGACGCCGCGGATGACGGCGAGTTGGCTGCCGTCGGAGTTCCAGTTGAAGGCGATAACATTGTCTGAGGGAAAGTCGGTCAGTGGTTTTGGGTCGCCGCCGTCTAGGGGCTGTATCCAGACGTTCGGAACGCCATTTGGGCTGTTGAGGAATGCGATTCCTTTTCCGTCCGGCGTCCATTTAACAAGCCGTTCGACGACCGTCGGTGCAAAGTCGAAACGCTTGACCCGCGTTCCGTCCTCGACGCTGCTGATGCCGATGCCCCAACGCGATCGCTCGAAGCTCGAATCGAGATACTGATACGCGATGTATTTTCCGTCGGGTGAGAGAGAGGGGCGCGAGGCGGTCGTTTTTGTCAGTTGGATAGGTTCGCCGCCATCGATCGACATTTTCCACAAGGTCGGGTATGGCGGATCTAACAATAAGCCGCGACGGGGATATGAGCGGAGTTTTGCAGGAAGGTTTTTCACGCGAGGCAATGAACCCTTGAATCTGCCTTTCGTGATAAAGGAATTTAGCCACGAATACACAAATAAGATACGCTCTTTAATTCGTGCATTCGTGGCTAACCCTTTCTCTCTCCGAATATTGATTTCATCGCCGCAACGGCCCGCTCCAGATTTTCCATCGATGTCGCGTAAGAAAATCTAATGAAGCCGTTCGCCCCAAAACCGGAGCCGTCGGTGACGACGATGTGAGCTTCTTTTAGCAACCTGTCCCCAATTCCTGCCGAGGTCGCGAATTCGCCGCCGAGCATATCTCTCACATCCACAAACGCATAAAACGCGCCTTCGGGCATCGCGCATTTAAAGCCGTCGATCTCGTTGAGCTTTGGGATCAGCCAGTTCTTGCGGCGTTCATATTCGGCGGTCATGGATTTGACGGCGTCGAGCGTTTGCTCGATATCTTGCATTGCCTTGGCACAAGCGAATTGTACGAACGATGTTGGGTGCGTCGCCGAATGGCTTTGCAGCTTGACCATCGCCTGCGTCCATGTTGGGTTCGCGATCGTGTAACCGATACGCCACCCGGTCATCGCGTATGTTTTTGAAAAGCTGCCCGCGACGCAGACAAATTCGCGCAATTCTTTTGGCAGCGACGCAGAAGTAAACGGCTCAGCCGGCGGGTATGCGAAAAACAAATAACATTCGTCAGTTAAAACGTAAACGCCACGCGACGCGCAAGTTTCCACGATACGCCGCATTTCGTCAGGTGGAATGACGCGGCCCGACGGATTGTTTGGCGAATTTAAGATCAACAGTTTCGTTTTGTCTGTTATCGAATTTGCGACTTGATCGGCGGTGAGAACAAAATCTGTCGCTTCGGTCTCGATGAAAACGCTGTTCGCACCGCAGAACGTGACGATCTCAGGAAAAGTCACCCAAAAGGGTTTTGGAATCAAAACTTCGTCGCCTGGATTTAGCAACGTGCAGGCAGCATTGAACAGCGCCTGCTTGCCGCCACACGAAGCCGCGATCTCGTCGGTCGCCAATTCTGCTCCGAATCTGGCTTCATAAAACGACGCGATCGATGAGCGAAATTCAGCCAAACCGGCGGTCGCCGTGTATTTGGTTAAGCCTTTTCGCAAGCCTTCGATGGCGAGTTCTTTTATAAATTCGGGCGTGTCAAAGTCAGGTTCGCCTACTGAAAGATCAATGACGTCAACACCGTTCGTACGCATCTCGGCCGCCATTTGAGCGGCGATCAGCGTCGATGAACCTTTCATCGTGGCGACATTTTTTGAAACGGGGAAATTTGTCATAAAGGCGATTTTAACGCAGAGGTCGCAAAGAACGCAGAGTAAATATCAATTTGATTAGTAATTTCGTTATTAAAATTATTTCAGTGCCAGTTTTGTTCTTGCTTGCTCAGCGTGCTTTGCGATCTCAGCGTTTAACCATTCTTTGCCCGCATTCTTGCTTCAACGATCTCGGGGATCAAACCGGCGACGCGGCCGCCGAGTTCGAAGACTTGCTTCATCAGCGTTGACGAAACGTAGCTGTACTCCTCGCCGGCCATCAGGAAGACCGTCTCGATCTCAGGTTCGAGGCGTCGGTTCATCAGCGCCATGCGAAGCTCGTATTCATAGTCACTAACTGCTCGAATTCCGCGCACGATTGCTGTCGCACCGCTTTTTCGTGCAAATTCGGCAGTTAGCCCGGAAAAACCTTCGACAGTCATCTTGCAATCACCGGTTTTGACGCTTCGTAGGACTTCGCGGATCATTTCGCAACGCTCATCGACGGTAAACATTGGGTTTTTGTCGGGATTGTTGAGCACGGCGACGATCATTTCGTCAAAAAGCGACGCACTGCGGCGAATAATGTCGAGATGGCCATTGGTCAACGGGTCAAATGAGCCTGGAAAGATCGCTCGTCTCATAAGTTTACAGGACGCGTAGTTACAATGTAATTACAAAATGTAATTATTTTGTCAGCTTTCTGCTGCGAGCTATCAATCGCAGCTTTTTCGTGCTAGAATTTCGGCTAAATAAAACGCTTTTACATTAACACACAGCCGACATGAACAAAAACGGACAAGCCGCTGCATTTTACGACCTCGAAGGCACGCTGATGAGTACAAATCTCGTGCACACGCTCGCCTTTTACGCCACGCGGCAACAAGGCTTGTGGCAGACCGCGAAAAAGAGTGTCGGCACCGTGGCTAAGCTGCCCTTCTTTGGCGTGGCAGATCTGTATTCGCGAAATGTATTCAATGAGGTTTTTTTCAAAAGTTACGAGGGTTTTTCTCAAGATCGTCTACGATATTTTTCCGACGAGCTTTTTGAGGAAGTTCTAAAACCGGCGATCTTTGACGGCACGCCTGACCTGATCGCTCAAGGCAAAAAGATAGGGCAGCGACAAGTTGTCCTCACCGGAGCATTGGATTTCACCATCGCAAAACTAATGGATCATCTCTGCATCGACGACTATGTTGCAAACCGTCTCGAGTTCGTCAACGGCTACGCCACCGGCCGCGTCCTCCCGCCCGTCATGGCGTCGGCGACGAAAGCGAAATGGATACGCGAATACGCCGAGCGCGAAAACATCAATCTGTCGGAATCGTACGCGTATTCCGACTCGATCTCCGATCTGCCGATGCTCTCGATCGTCGGACATCCGGTCGCAGTGTGTCCTGATTTTAGATTGAAGCAAACGGCTCGACAGCATGATTGGGCAATATTAGATCTCAAATGAGTTGTGCGGAAAACGGAATATGCTAAAATAGCTACGGTGGCCACTTTTGGCGATGGAGGTAGCAAAAATGCCGTATAACGTAAAGGAAGCGAAGAATAATTTCAGCAGCATTATCAGGCTCGCCGAGAAAGGTCAGCCGCAAATAATCAAACGTCACGATAAGGATGTTGCGGTTATTGTATCGATAGAAGACTGGAAAAAATCCGGTGGAAAACAGGAAAGCCTTTTGGAGTTTTTGCAGAACAGCCCTTTGGATTTGATTCTCGACGATTTAGACAATCGTTCGCAAGAACCTGTCCGCGATTTTTCATTTGACGAATGAGCTATTTACTCGATACGAATGTTATTTCAGAACCAAAACGTCCGCGCCCGAACGAACGGGTTCTCCGATGGCTTACGACTGTCGATGACGGTGAAACGTTCCTTAGCGCGTTGACGATCGGCGAGATGAAAAAGGGAGTGGAAAAGCTTCCAAGTAGTCAAAGTCGGGCGCGCGTTCAAAAGTATCTGGAAAAAACACGACGTCGCTTTAGCGGTCGCATATTGCCGATATCGGAACAGACATTTCTCGTTTGGGGGAAAATGATCGCCGAATTGGAGAAACAAGGAATCGCGCGACCTGTGCTTGATTCTTTTCTTGAAGCGACCGCGCTTGAACACGACCTGATATTGGTAACCAGGAACGTAAGAAACTTCAAACATTCGTCCGTGACCATTCTGAATCCGTGGGACGACTAATCATTGATCCGTCCGTTTCGTTTGAAGCGGCCGGCATTGCACTATGATTGGACGATTTTGGATTTGAAGTAAGAAATAAGCCACGAATGCACGAATCAATTTTTGATTCTTATTCGTGCATTCGTGGCAGAAATTTTATGGCTCTACAACTACGACGCAAAACACACGAATCGATCGTGTATATCGACAAAGACTCGGCGCCGCGGATAATGCCGAACGGCGAGGATTTTATTATCAACGACCTGCCGGTCGGTACGCGGGTGATCTATCCTAATCCGCCGATCAAGGGTTTGCCTAATCGCGAGGCGGCGATTCGTTACGCGCTAAATCATCCGCTTGAGATGGAGCCGCTTTACGCGTTGCTTGAGCCTGGAATGCGAGTGACGATCGCGCTTGATGATATTAGTTTGCCGTTGCCGCCGATGGCTTTGCCTGATATGCGACAGACGATGCTCGATGTCGTGCTCGATATGTGTGCGGCGAATGGCGTCGATGACATTCACATAATCATCGCGAATTCGCTCCACCGCAAAATGACCGAGTGGGAAATGCGGCGAATGGTCGGTGCGAAGATCCACGACGAATTTTACCCTGACCGCTATTACAATCACGACGCTGAGGACGATGACAATCTCGTGACGCTCGGCCATACGCGTCACAACGAACCTTTGCGCGTCAACAAACGCGCGATCGAGAGTGACTTGCTCATTTATCTCAACATCAATCTTGTGCCGATGGACGGCGGGCACAAATCGGTTGCTGTCGGTTTGTGCGATTACGAAAGTCTGCGCTGTCATCACGAGCCGCAGACGATCAGAGATAGCGATTCGTATATGGATCCGCCAAAGTCGGCGCTCAATCACAAGGTCATTCGACTCGGCAAGCTGGTTGATGAAAACCGCAAAGTTTTTCACGTCGAGACAGCTCTGAATAACAAGATGTTCACCGAAGGCTATGACATTTTGACGCGGAACGAGGACGAGTTTTCGTTCGCCGATCGCATGAAATGGGAAGCGATGAAACGCACATTCTCAAAACTGCCTCGCGGTGCGCGGCGAAAGATGCTGCACTCCATTCCGGCGCAATACGAGCTGATCGCGTGTTATGCGGGCTCGACCGAACCTGTGCACGAGAAGATTCTCGAAGCGAATTATCGCCAGTACGAAATCCCGGTCAAGGGCCAGTGCGACATCATGATCACCGGCATTCCCGACATCTCGCCGTATAACGTTTATTCGGCGCTCAATCCGCTGCTCGTACAGGTGATGGCACTCGGATATCACTTCAACATGTATCGCAACAAGCCGCTGCTGCGTAAAGGCGGCACGCTGATCTTGACGCATCCGTGCATGGACGAGTTCGATCACAATTTTCACCCGAGCTATATCGAGTTTTTTCATCGGCTGCTGCCCGAATCGCGCGATGCGTTTTTCTTACGCGAAAAATACGAGCGCGAATTTGCTTCGAACCCTGCTTACGTCGAGATGTATCGACGCGGCAACGCCTATCACGGCGCGCATCCGTTCTTCATGTGGTACTGGGGCGAGAACGGCCGCCAACATGTCGGCCAAGTCATCGCCGCCGGTGCCGAAAACGCCCACGTCCCCGAGATCCTCGGCTGGGAACGCGCCGACAACTTGACGGAAGCGATCGCCATGGCCCGCTCCCACCAAGGCCGCAACGCCGAGATCACGATGCTGCATCAGCCGATAATCGGGTTGTGTAATGTGAGTGATTAGGAAAAGAACTGGTCAGATGACTGGTCAGTATGTTAACATTTCGTTATGAAAACCAAGACCCGCACAATCAGTGCAACAGAGTTCAAAGCAAAGTGCTTAAGTATTTTCGATCACTTGGACAGCAATGGAATCATCGTTGAGAAACGCGGAAAGCCGGTTGCCAAAGTGATGCCGATTAAAGACGACGATTTCGAACTCTTTGGTTGTTTGAAAGGATCGTTGAAGATAAATGGCGACATTATGTCGACCGGGATCAAGTGGGATGCTGAATCTTGATACACACATTCTGCTTGGTCTCTTCTTTGGTGAACTTAGCGATCGCGAACAAGATTTGATTCGTGGCGAGAGTTGCGCGATTTCAGACATCGTCCTCTGGGAGATCGCCAAACTCGCACAGCGCGGACGAATCGATATTGATTTTGGCGATCCGAAATTCATTAGGGCGATAAGACAAGTCACCGTCTATCCGATCACAGTAGAAATCGCTCGTCAGAGCGCCGGGTTAGATTTTCGCTCGGATCCTGCCGACGAGATCATCGCGGCAACCAGCATAGTTGAAAATATTCCGCTGTTGACCCGTGATCAAACGATACTTAGCTCGCAGCTCGTGCCATTGGCGAAATAATTATTTGCTTTTTGTAGAAACGAAAAAGGAAAGAAGAGATGAGTCAGCAATTAGTTTTAGGAAAATACGAGTTTTACCCATATCCGAAGGAGTTCAGAGAGCCGCCTCCGACCTTGGAAGAATTGGTTGAATTATTGCGAAAGGCTAAAGCCAGTCGCGAGAAGGACGTTAAGACGCCCTCTCGAGATCTTGACCGACGCCGACCACGCCGTAAACGACGTGGCTAAGTGCCGCGTGGGCGCGGGAAGCCTCGTGAACGAGCCATAAGATCGAGATTGAAAAAAAGGACGTTTAGAACCATGAATAGCGAAATATTCCCATTCATTGAGGAGCGAGAAAAAAGACAGATTGCTGATGTGGAGAGACTTCAGTCAGAGATGGAAGAGCTTGAGAACAGATTGAACAAGGGTGATATAGATAGAAAACAGTTCGCCATAGAAATTGAAGTTAGGCTTAAAGTCCTAGAAGCGGGAATCGCAGGGCTTGAGAATATCCAAGCAATCAAGGAAATGGAGCATCAAGAAGGCCAGAAAAGAATAGCAAGACTAGAGTTAATAAAGGGTTTACTTGCGGAGGAACAATCAGAGGCCAATGAGGAACTCATTAGATTGCGAGAAAAAGCACGGAAAGCTGAGATTGCGGAAACAAAAGCCTTCAATGATTTGGTCGAGCATTTTGATAAACTCGGCAGCTCTCAGTCATAGGTGTTCAAGAATCCATGAAACTATCACCAACAGAAATATTTAAGGGTAAGAAGATCTTCTTCATCGGCGGGACGGTGTGCGGAGCACACCAGATAACTTTAGCTACACATGAAGCGTAGCGGAATGTGTAGTCGGTTGAGACGACGGGGTTTTAGCGTGTGAAACACGCGGCATGGTCAACGTGAATAGAATGTCGCGTGTTACACACGCTCAAACATGACCTGCGGACAGATTCTACAGGTTACGCTCTGCTTCACCTGTAGCTAATGGTATTTCGCGTGCTCCGCACGCTGGGGCCGGCTAAACGATATGTCTCATACACGATTTTTGTATCACATCGTTTTCAGGACGAAAGGCGGCGAACCCTTAATTGGAGCGGGCTGGGAAAACGAATTGCATAAATATCTTGGCGGAATCGTGAAAGGATGGAAGGGAATTGCGATAGAGATCAATGGGATGCCTGATCATGTGCACTTGCTTGTGTTGCTTGTGCCGTGTGATTTCGCGGCGTTTATGCGCGAGTTGAAAGCGGGTTCATCGAAATGGGCGAAGCGGCATAATCCGGATTTTACATGGCAGCGTCGGTATGGAGCGTTTACCGTTAGCCCGTCAGTTGCCGATAAGGTGAGGGTGTATATCAGGAACCAGAAAATTCATCATGCCAAGCAGTCGTTTGAGGATGAATATCTTGAATTGTTAGAGAAGCATGGGGTTGAATTCGACCGCCAATATTTGTGGGATTGATGTCGCATGTTTCACATGCTTTGGTCGGTTTGCGGTTGCTTGTCTACAGGTTACGCTCCGCTGCACCTGTAGCTAAATGTATTTCGCGTGCTTAGCACGCTGGGCAGACGGGCAACTGAGAAGTAATGAAGTTATCACCAACAGAAATATTTAAGGGCAAGAAGATATTCTTCATCGGCGGGACGGGCTTTGTGGGAAAGGTCACGTTGTCGATGTTGCTGCACAATTTTCCGGATATCGGGAAGGTGTATGCGACCGTAAGGGCGCGGGATGAGAACGAATCGAAAACAAGATTTTGGACGAGCATTGTTACGTCGCCGACGTTCGATCCGCTACGCGAAAAGTATGGGGATGGGTTTGAGGATTTCATAAAGTCGAAGGTCGTGCCGGTCAATGGCGATGTCGGCAATGAGTTTCTCGGGCTCGATGAAAAAGAGGCGGCGAAGATAATGAAGCAGTGCGACGTCATTATCAACGGCGCGGGGAATGTGACGTTCAACCCGCCGCTTGAGTCGGCGCTCAGAACAAACGTCGTAGGATCGAACAACATCATCAAGCTTGCGCGGATGATGAAAAAACCGCGTTTGGTTCACGTTTCGACTTGCTTTGTCGCGGGAAAACGCAGCGGGCCGATCTGGGAGAACGAGCCGGTTGTCGGATACTTTCCGCGAAAAGACGAACTCATTGGAACGACGTTTGATGTCCATCGCGAGGTCGTCGAGCATTTCCGCAAATACTTCGGCCCGACGCAGAAAGCGTTCGAGTCGCTCGATGCAGACGGTCAAGCCGCATTACGCAGCGACCTTGAAGGACTCTGGACAGGGCATAATCACGCGACCGATGGCACGACCGAGGTCGAGTCGGAATATTTGGAAGTGAGAGCGGTTCGGGAATGAGTCCGAAACGGGAGTAGCGTGACTGGTTCCTCGAATCGTTGAGAGAATTTATCTATGCCGACAAAAATAGAACAGAATTCCGCGATTGCTGTAATTGAAAGGATCGAAGGAAGAATATACAACATTCGCGGCCAGCGGGTGATGTTGGATAGCGATCTGGCTGATATCTATAAGGTTGAGACTCGCGTCCTGAAGCAAGCTGTTCGGCGGAATATCCATCGATTTCCCGAGGATTTTATGATCGAGCTTTCCGAAGCGGAGATCGCGGCGTTGGATTCTTCAAGATCACAATCTGTGACCTTGAAGAAGGGTGAGTCGCGGCGAGGTCGAAACATTAAATATGCTCCCTTCGCCTTTACCGAACACGGAGCCGTTATGCTCGCCAGCATTCTCAATAGTCTGACCGCTGTAGAAGCAAGCATATTGGTTGTTAGGGCGTTTGTGAAGATGAGGTCGATTTTGTCGCTGCATAAGGATCTGGCAAAGCGAGTCGATCAACTCACTAAAGTTGCGATTGATCACGAAAACGAATTCGAAGTGGTCTTTCAGTTGTTAGGCGAGATCATGCATGATCCGAAACACCTAAAGCGAAAGATCGGCTTCCTGGAGGCAAAGAAAAAGAAATGAGTCAGCAATTAGTTTTAGGAAAATACAAGTTTTACCCATATCCGAAGGAGATCAGAGAGCCGCCTCCGACCTTGGAAGAATTGGTTGAATTATTGCGAAAGGCTAAAGCCGGTCTCGAAAAGGACGTCAAAACGCCCTCGCGATCTCTTGACCGACGCCGACCACGCCGTAAACGACGTGCTTAAGTTCCGCGAAAGGAGCGCCAGGTCATCGGGTTGTGTAATGTTTCTGACTAAGGTTGTTTGATGAACAAAGTGAAAGACATTTGGGAAGATTTTGCGGCCAAAGACGCGTATTTTGCCGTCTCGACATTTGATAAATTTCGCGATTCGCATCTCGATGCAGATGCGAGGCATGAGTTTTTTGAGTCGGGACGTCAGCACGTCGATGAGTTGTGGAATGAGCTTGAAAATTTGTTTGGCTCATCATTGAAACCACGCCGAGCGTTGGACTATGGTTGCGGCGTCGGCCGCGTTTTGACGGCGATGGCTGAGAAGTGCGAAGCGGTTGTCGGCGTCGATATTTCTTCGGGCATGCTCGCAGAAACGCGCAAAAACTGCGCCGAACTTGGCGTTGCGAATTTCGAGTTACTTGACGCCGTCGAATTTTGGGATGCTGATTCGCAAAGCTACGATCTGGTGCATTCGTACATTGTCATTCAACATATCGAGCCAAAGATCGGCTATCAGTTGATGCGCAAGATAGTCGAGCGGCTCGCTGCCGGCGGCGTAGGAATGCTGCACATCACACATTTTGATCCGACGCCTCATTGGAAGAAAATTCGCTATCGCATCTATCGCGACATTCCGTTCGTGCATCGATTTTTGAATTTGATACGCGGAAAGAGCGAGTCGATATTACCGATCTACGAATATGACCGCTCGGTTGTTTATCAAATTTTGGACGAAGAAAATTGCCGTGAGAGATTTACGCAGCCAACTGATCACGGGCTGATCGGCGAGATGATCTTTTTTAGAAAAGATGAAGGAACGTAATGAAACATCGACAGAATGCAGCCGGGACATGTTGGATCGATCAGGCAAGTGAGCGTCGCGTGCCGCGCCTGCGTCTATAGCCGTGTTCGGTTGAGACGACGTAGTTTTTAGCGTGTGAAACACGCGGCATGGTCAACGTGAATAGAATGTTGCGTGTTACACACGCTCAATCATGGTCTGCGGTCTGATTCTACAGGTTACGCTTTCAGATGCGCGATTTTTGTATCGCGTGGGTTTCAGGACGACGCTAAATCTGCCAGTTATAGTTTGCCGATGAAAACGGATTTTATGGGACAGAAGATCTCAACCAAAAATAAGCCCACTTTAGCCCGGACGGACGAGGCTTTGTTTGGTGAGATACGCACTCTGATCGAGCAAACGCGGTCACGAGTTGCCCAAACCGTTAATTCGGCACTCGTTTTGACGAATTGGCACATAGGCAAACGCATCAATGATGAAGTGCTGAAAAATAAACGGGCGGAATATGGAAAGGAGATTGTTGCGTCACTGTCGCAACAATTGACGGTAGAATACGGTAAAGGTTTCACGAGGCAGAATTTGTTTCATATGATGCGTTTTGCCGTAGCTTTTCCTGATGTTGAGATTGTCTCCGCATTGAGTAGACAATTGAGTTGGACTCATTTTCGGCAAATTGTCTATATCGAAGATGAATTAAAACGTAGCTTCTACGCCGAGATGTGTCGAATTGAGCGTTGGAATACGCGTATTCTTGACGAGAAAATTCAAGGAATGCTTTTTGAGCGGACAGCGATTTCCCGCAAGCCCGAAGAAACTATTAAAAACGAAATTGCCGAACTTCGTGATGACGATAAATTAACGACAGACCTTGTTTTCCGTGATACATATTTTCTGGATTTTCTTGGTTTGAGCGATACTTTCAGCGAAAAAGATCTGGAAAACGCGATTCTGCGCGAACTCGAAAGGTTTTTACTCGAACTCGGCATCGGCTTTGCGTTTGTCGCCCGGCAGAAACGAATTACGGTTGACGGCGACGATTTTTATATCGATCTGCTGCTCTATCATCGGGAACTGCGACGATTGGTGGTCATCGAATTAAAGCTCGGCAAATTTATGCCCGCCGATTTTGGCCAGACCGAGTTTTATCTGCGTTGGCTCGATAAATACGAACGCAAACCATGGGAAGAATCGCCCATTGGTTTGATCTTGTGTTCGGAGAAATCAAGCGAACGAGTTGAACTATTGGCCCTGGACGGTCGGGACATCAAGGTCGCCGATTATTGGACGCAGCTTCCCGACAAAAAATTGCTTGAACGAAAACTGCACGAAGCCGTGATCATGGCTCGTCAGCTTAGCGAGGCAAAAATTAGCAAGAAAGCGCGTGGATAAAAGCGTTCGCGCTTCATTATGAAACTATCACCAACAGAAATATTCAAGGGCAAGAAGATATTCTTCATCGGCGGCACGGGCTTTGTGGGCAAGGTCACGTTGTCGATGCTGCTGAATAATTTTCCAGACATTGGGAAGGTTTATGCGACGGTTCGGGCGCGGGATGCGAATGAGTCGAAGATCAGATTTTGGACGAGTATCGTAACGTCGCCGACGTTTGATCCGCTACGCGAAAAGTACGGAGACGGGTTTGAAGATTTTATAAAGTCTAAGGTCGTTCCCGTGAACGGCGATGTCGGGAATGAGTATCTCGGGCTCGATGAAAAAGAGGCCAAGAAGATAATGCGCGACACGGACATCATTATTAATGGTGCCGGAAACGTGACGTTCAATCCGCCGCTTGAGAGCGCCTTGAGAACAAATGTCGTTGGCTCGAACAATATTATCAAGCTTGCGCGGATGATGAAAAAACCGCGTTTGGTTCACGTTTCGACTTGTTTCGTCGCGGGCAAACGCAGCGGAGCGATCTGGGAAAACGAGCCGGTCGTCGGTTATTTTCCGCGAAAAGACGAACTCATTGGAACGACGTTTGATGTCCATCGCGAGGTCGAAGATTGTGCGCGACTGAGTGAACAGGCTAGGCAAGAAGCTGATGACGCAGTGCAAGCGGCGAAGTTTCGCGAACTCGCGCGTTGTCGATTTATCGAAGAAGGCCGCGACCCGGACGACGAATCGGAATTGAAGTCTGCGATCTTTCGCGAGCGCAAGATGTGGATACGCGAGCGCACGACTGAGCTTGGCGCCGAGCGTGCAGAATATTGGGGCTGGACGAATATCTATACATATTCGAAGTCACTCGCCGAGCAGATCATCGCTTCGCAGGATGACATTATTAAGGTGCTAGTGCGACCCTCGATCGTCGAATCGTCAAATCAATATCCGTTTCCGGGCTGGAACGAAGGTTTTACGACGACTGCTCCTCTTATCCTTATCGCGTTAAAAGGCCAACCCGTCATTCCCGTAAACGAAAAGCTGATCCTCGACATCATTCCCGTCGATATGGTTTCGGGTGCGATACTCGCGGCCGCCGCGAATGCGCTCGTCGACGACAAACCGCCACTAGTTTTTCAAGCGTCGTCGGGAGATTCGAATCCGAACGACATGAAGCGCATCGTCGGTCTCGTCGGACTTTATAAACGTCAGCACTTCGAGGAAAAAGAGTCGGGTAACAAGATCGCGAACAGACTCGCCGGTATGGTCGAGACGGCAACCGTTAAGCAACGCACTTATGAATTAACGAGCGCGCCGATGCTCAATAAACTTGCAAAACGCGCCGACGATCTGATGGATCGCGCGACTCCGCGTTGGGGCGGCGGGCGGATCGGGAACATAATTTCCGATCTAAAAAAATCGACCGAGAGTTTCAAAGAATCGACACAGGCGACTATGGACGCGTTTGCGATGTTCAAGCCGTTCATGATCGACAACGAGTATTTGTATCGGTCGGACAACGTTCGCGCGCTGCAATCGGTCATTAAGGAGAAGGAAAAACATTTGCTGCCGTGGTATCCGGAAAGGCTCGATTGGTACGACTATTGGCTCAACGTTCATTTTCCCGGAATGCGCAAATGGGTGCTGCCGACGCTTGAGGAAGAATTGAAAGCAGTCGAAAAGCGTTCTTACACTTACAAAGATCTGCTCGATCTTTTCGACACGTCGGTCAAGCGGTTTTCCACACGCGTCGCGATGCGGATCGAACGCGACGGGCGAAAAGAGCAATACACTTACGAAGATGTAAACGAACTTACATTGCGTGCCGCCGGATTTTTTGCAAAGAACGGCATCGCGTCCGGCAGCCGCGTGATCTTGTTTTCGAACAACATGCCCGAATGGGGAATGACGTATTTCGGCATCTTGAAGGCGGGCGCGACGGCTGTGCCGATCGATCCGGCGTCGTCGATTGACGAGATCGTGAACTTCGCGCGAACAGGTGAAGCATCAGCGGTCGTTCTGTCTCCAAAGCTTGATAGAGAAAATCCAGAATTAAGGGAGGCCTTAAAGCAAGCTTTCCCTAAACGCAAACAGGCGAGCAAGATGCTCGCCGCTCCAGTCGTGTGGACATTCGAGGACGTTTTCGAAATGCAGGACGAAACCGAAGAGGCGAAACGCAATGCGCTGCTGCCGGTGAAAATTCCTTCCAACGCGGTTGCGTCTTTGATCTTTACATCTGGCACCACCGGCAAGCCGAAAGCCGTGATGTTGTCGCACAAAAATTTCGTCAACATGATCTCGATGCTCTCGTCGGTGCTCGACATGGATTTGACCGACGGCGTGCTGAGCGTGCTGCCGATGCATCACACGTTCGAGTTTTCGGCAGGATTTTTGACGCCGTTTTCGAACGGCACACAGATCACTTATCTCAACGAACTGACGGCCGAGGATCTGTCACGCACCATTGAAAACAGCCATGTCACAGGCATGGTCGGCGTGCCGGCGTTGTGGGAGATGCTGCATCGACGGATAAAAACTCGTTTGCGTGAGCGCGGCGATTGGATTGCGGACCTCGCAGACAACATCATCGATTTCAACGCTTGGATACGCGACAACACGCCGTTCAATTTGGGGCCGATCGTGTTTTTCCCGATCCATCAGGGCATGGGCGGCAAGATGCGTTATCTGATCTCGGGCGGCTCGGCATTGAGCGAAAAAGTGCAGAAAGATCTGCACGGGCTCGGCTTCACTGTGCTCGAAGGTTACGGGCTGACCGAATCTTCGCCAGTGCTGACGGTCGCGCGACCGGGCAACAAACTTTTGAGAGGAAGCGTTGGCAAACCGCTGCCCGGCGTAGAGGTGAAGATCAACGCGCCGGACGAGAACGGTGTCGGCGAAGTGCTCGCTCGCGGGCAAAACGTGATGGTCGGTTACTACAACAACGAAGAGGCGACCGACGCCGTCATCAAAGATAGATGGTTGCGAACCGGCGATCTTGGTCGTATCGATGACGACGGAAATCTGTTTATCGTCGGCCGCTCGAAGGATGTGATCATCGATTCGAACGGCAAAAATATTTATCCCGACGAGATCGAAGATCTCTATGGCAAATCGCCCTACATAAAAGAGTTGAGTGTCGTCGGTTTGCATGATGAAGATGGCGGCGAGAAGATCGCAGCACTTGTCGTCCCCGATTACGAACATGATATTGCGCTGTCACGCAGCGAGGCGAACAAAAAAGTCGAGGAGCATTTTCGCGAGGTCTCGGCGTCTCTTGCGTTCTTCAAACGCGTTAAGATTTTGCACCTCACACCGTTCGAATTGCCGCGAACCGCGACGCGAAAAGTTAAACGCCCCGAGGTCGTCGAGATGCTGCAAACGCTCGAAGACCGTTCGAAATCGAAAACAAAATCTATTGTCGAATCGAAGGGCGACGACAACGCGGTTTGGATTCGCAAGATCGTCGCGAGCGTTTCTAATCGCACGCTTAGTGATGTTGCTTCCGACGACAAACTTGCCGATCTTGGATTCGATTCGCTGATGTTTGTCGAGCTACAGGCGGCGGTCGAGGACGCGGGCGGGCGAGTTTTGACGCCCGACACTTTGAATGAAGTGCAAACTGTTCGTGAGCTGCTAACTGCTGTAAACAGAGTAGATAAATCAAAGAAACTTGCCGACGAACCGCGTGTAGAAGAGAAAAAAGATGAGGAGGAAATTTACATTCCGGGCGTTGTCCGCCGCGCCGGCAACGCGATCGTCACAGCCGCGACAAACACGCTTTACGATGCCGTGCTCGATACGCAAATCGATGGCGAATCTAATGTGCCGCAGCATGTGAATTTTATCGTCGCGCCAAATCACACTTCGCATCTCGACACCGGACTTGTGAAAAAAGCTTTGGGAGCCGATGTCGCCGAGCAAACGGTTGCGGTGGCCGCCGCCGATTATTGGTTCGACACGAAGTATAAGCGTGCATACATGAATAATTTTACGACGCTTGTGCCGATCGAGCGGACGGGAAGTTTGCGCCAAAGCTTGCGGCACGTCACGCAGATCTTGAACGAAGGCTACAACGCTCTGATCTTTCCCGAAGGCGGTCGTCAGGAGAGCGGCCAGATCGCCGAGTTCAAACCGATCATCGGTTATCTCGCTCTAAATCAAAAGATCGGAATCTTGCCGATCTACATATGGGGCACATACGAAGCATTTCCAAAAAATACGATCATTCCGAAAGGCAGCAGCATCGGCGCGAAGATCGGCGCTCGGGTCGGACGTTTTCTCGAATACGACGAGCTGAAAAAAATGACCGAGGGCGTTCCAAACACCGAGGCGTATCGTCTCGTCGCCGCACGCGTTCAGCACGAGATCGAGAATATGCGCGACGGCAAACGCGACAAATTCGATGTCGATGCTATCCGCAAACAATGGAAGACAGAGCGGCGAAAATCGCGCAAACAGGAACCGGTGATCGACGATTAAAAATTTCGGAAACAAATTGACGTCGCCGTCTGTATCAGCATCTAAAAATATCGCTGGAGTAGTTATGAAAATTGTAAAAGTCATTCTTCTTATCCTTTCGCTGCTAGTTTCCGCCTCGGCGCAGAAGGCGACCTTCAAGGTGGATTATGAGAAATTCACGCTGCCGAATGGTTTGCAGGTTGTTTTTCACATCGATCGCAGCGACCCGGTCGTGGCGGTTTCATTGACCGCGCATGTGGGATCGGCACGTGAAAAGGCAGGCCGCACGGGCTTTGCGCACCTTTTCGAGCATCTGCTGTTTCTCGAATCAGAGAATCTCGGCAAAGGCGGTCTCGACGCGATGAGTGCGCGGATCGGCGGTTCGGGTGCAAATGGCTCGACGAATCGCGACAGCACAAATTATCTTCAGACGGTGCCAAAAGACGCGCTTGAAAAGATGTTGTGGGCCGAGGCCGACAAGCTTGGCTGGTTCATCAACACGGTGAGCGAAGACGTGCTGGCGAAAGAGAAGCAGGTTGTAAAAAACGAAAAGCGTCAAAGTGACAATCAGCCCTACGGCCACGCACAGTATGTGATCGACAAGCATCTGTATCCGGCGGATCATCCTTACAATTGGCAGGTGATCGGTTCGCTCGACGATCTGGACAAAGCGACTCTCGACGACGTTAAAGAATTTTTTCGCCGCTGGTACGTGTCTAACAATGTGACGCTGACGGTCGCGGGCGATTTCGACACGGCGGTCGCAAAAAAGTGGGTCGAAAAATATTTTGCAGAGATCAAACGCGGGCAGGCAGTCGAAGTACAACAAAAACGTCCCGGCTTTGTAAAGCAAACCGTCAAGCTATATCACGAAGATAATTTTGCAAGGCTGCCTGAATTAACTATGGCGTGGCCGGCCGTCGAGGTTTATCATCCCGATTCTTACGCTCTGAGCGTGTTGACGACATATCTTTCCTCAGGAAAAAAAGCTCCGCTTTACAAAGTTCTGGTCGAGAAGATGAAAGTTTCTGCGGGTGCGCAGATGTATATCTACGACTCGGAGCTGGCGGGGCAGATTCAGCTTGAGGTGCAGGCTTTTGACGGAAAAGACTTGGACGAAGCAGCGGCTGGCATTCAAGAGGCGTTTGCGATGTTCGAAAAAGATGGGATCTCCGAGGCAGATCTTAATCGCATCAAGGCCGGTCAGGAAACGCAATTCTACAATTCGCTCTCGAGCGTGCTCGGCAAGGGCATTCAGCTTACGCAATACAATATGTTTGCGAACGATCCCGGCTTCGGGTCGAAGGACATCGCCAACATTCTCGCTGTGACGCCGGCCGACGTGAAACGCGTTTACGAGAAATATATCAAGGGTAAAAATTTTGTCGCCACGAGCTTTGTGCCGAAAGGCAAAATTCCGCTCGCACTAAACGGTTCGACAAAAGCCGATGTTGTCGAAGAGCAGATCGTGCAGGGAGCCGAAGCCGAGGTCGATCCGAGTGCTCAGGCCAAGTACGAGCGAACGCCTTCCACATTCGACCGCACGGTCGAGCCGCCGTATGGCCCGTCGCCGGAGGTGAAGATTCCCGCGATCTGGGAGAGCAAACTCGCGAACGGACTTCGCGTTTACGGCATCGAGAGCAGCGAAGTTCCGCTTGTGCAGTTCGAGATCGTCATCGATGGCGGTGCTCAACTAGACGATCTGAACAAAGTCGGCGTCGCCAACCTGATGGCGAGGATGATGACGCAGGGCACGCAAAAAAAGACGCCGCAGGAATTAGAAGAAGCGATTCAACAGCTCGGTGCTTCGATCTTTGTTTACGCGACGAGCGAAAATGTGCGTATCAACGTGAATACGCTCGCGAGAAATTATGATGCGACGCTTGCGCTCGTCGAAGAGATACTTCTCGGTCCGCGTTGGGATGCGGCTGAATTCGATAGACTCAAGCGAACCACGATCAGCCAAATCCAACAGATCGCCGCGAGCCCGACCGGCACCGCGCAGCTACAGGCGAGTTTGCTGCTTTACGGCAAGGACGACATACGCGGTCGCAACTCCTTTGGGACGGTCGATAGCGTCAACGCGATCACCATCGACGATCTAAAGGCCTTTTACGAAAAAAATCTGTCGCCGTCCGTGGCTCGAATGCACGTCGTCGGCTCGCTTAATAAAAGGAAGGTTGCCGGTTCGCTCGCCGGCCTCAACAAGCGTTGGGCGGCAAAGTCGGTGAAGCTGCCGACCTTTTTGCTGCCCGCAAAGCCGACCAAGCCGACGATCTACTTTTACGATTTTCCAGATGCTAAACAGTCGGTCATTCGGATCTTCAATTCTGCTCTAAAGGCCGTCGATAAAGACTTTTACGCTGCGACGGTCGCGAACTACATACTCGGCGGCGGCGGTTTTGCGTCGCGGCTCACGCAGGAACTTCGCGAGACAAAAGGTTACACGTATGGCATCGCGTCGGCATTTCAGGGTTCGAGATCGACCGGAGCTTTTGGCATCCAGAGCAGCGTCCGTAGTAACGTCACGCTCGAGTCGCTACAGCTCATCAAGAGCATCGTCGGCGATTACGGCAAGACGTTCACCGACGCCGATCTCGAGACGACGAAGAGCTTTTTGATCAAGAGCAACGCGCGTGCGTTCGAGACGGCCGGTGAAAAGCTCGAGATGATCGACGACATTAGCAGCTACGGTTGGAAGTACAGTTACGTCAAAGATCGCGAGGCGATAGTTCGTGCGATGACCGTTGCTCAAATTCGCGAACTCTCGACAAAGTATCTCGATATGAATCAGATGACTATCCTCGTCGTCGGCGATGCGAAAACTCAGTTGCCGAGATTGAAGGAGCTCGGTTTTGGCGAGCCGATCTTATTACCAAAATAAATGGCGAAGAAAAAGGCGCTTGCAAAAGTTGAAAAGAAGATACTGATCACCGGCGGCACCGGTTTTTTGGGAACACACATCGTTCGCCAACTGCTCGATGCCGGCGAGAAAAATCTGCGCGTAATGGCTTCGAGCGTTCCGGCGTGGATGACGGACGCCGGTGTCGAAGCAGCGACAGGTTCGGTGACAAGCCGCGACGATGTTGCTGCCGCGGTAAAAGATGTGTCGGCGATCTTTCATCTCGCCGGAAAAGTTTCGCGTGACAATTCTGACGCTGCGGCGATGAACAAAATTCATCTCGAAGGCACGCGGCTCGTGTGCGAGGCGGCGAAAGAAGCGAATGTCGCGACGGTGATTCTCGCATCGTCGAGCGGGACGATCGCGGTGAGCGAAACGGACGATGTAGTCGATGAAACTTATCCTCAGCCACTCAATCTTATTTCGCGTTGGGCGTATTACGCGTCGAAATATTATCAGGAGCGCGCCGCTCTTGAGAATTTCAACGGCAAGGGATTGCGACTCGTTATCATGAATCCGTCGCTGCTGCTCGGACCTGACGACGAGCGTTTGAGTTCGACAAAACCGGTGCTCGACTTTCTTGGGAAAAAGATTCCGTATTGTCCGAGCGGCGGACTTAACTTCGTCGATGCACGTGACGCCGCGTCTGCATTTGTCGCGGCGCTCGAAAAAGGAAAGCATCAGGAAAAATACCTGCTCGGCGCGGCGAACATGACGTTCGCAGACTTTTTCGGACGGCTCGAAAGATTGTCGGGCATTGCCGCATCTGCTGTAAAAGTGCCTAAAAAGCTTGCCGTTGCAGGTTCGTCACTCGTTGAATCTGTTTTCAAAAATTGGGGACGAACGTCACCGGTTCAAACAAGCGAGGTCGAGCAGGCTGAACATTTTTGGTACTTCGATTCTTCAAAGGCGGCTGAGGAACTGGGCTTCACGCCGCGCGACCCGCAAGAAACATTACAAGATACGATCACATACATCCGCCAAAATTTTTTAGGCGAAGGTGTTTTTTCGTGAGATCGGATCTGAGATGCAGAAGAGAGAGCGCGTATAGGCTCCAACTTAAGGCGGAAAGTCATTCCGCCAGAGAGATTCGTGTCCCGTAGGGACACTCGGTAATAGCCCAGCGATTTATCGCTGGGAACAAGCGTTGAAGCGGCACGAGTCCCGTAGGGACGACTGATAACGGCCCACATCACGAAATCATTCGTCCCCTTCGGGACTAGCGAATACGGTTTCGACCTGCCCGGCGATAAATCGCCGGGCTATTGTCGCGGTGTCCCTACGGGACGATAAAAACGCTCATTTTTGATTCCATATAGCCTTAAGTTGGCGCTAATGGGGCCGTATCCGACGATGATATTTATATTTCGCCGTTCGGATGAGCGCCCGTATACCGCCCTTGCTTACGCGCGGGCTTTTGCAACTTGTGCTCTGCATTCATTATTCACTCGGCGCGATTTTCAGCTCGCTGGCCTAACAGTCGATACGCTAAATAGATCACGAGGCCAATAACGGCGATGGCGATGATCGGCAGACCTTCTTTTGCAAAATCTACGTTTGTCAGCAGCCAAATAATAAGCAACAAAGACAGGATTGCCGCGACGACGCCGAGCGGAGCCGCGAAGGGCGCGGGTTTCGGCAATTGTTCACGGCGTCGAAAGATCGGCAACGCCAAACATGTTGTTGCATAAACCAGCAGCCGCGTGATCGTTGCGATGGCAACGGCCGTGAGGAATGACGACTGAATTGTGAGAATTAAAATTACGACTGCGGTTGCGAGAATGGCGACGTATGGCGTTTTGAATTTGCTGTGAGTTTTTTCGAAAACGTTTGGCAGGTCGCGTTGTTCGCTCATCGCAAACAGCATTCGCGTCGAAGCAAGAACGCCGACATTGAGATTGCCGAAGATCGAAACAAGCGCTCCGACGGTGATGAACGCGGCGCCGAGCGGGCCCATAAATGCGGCCGCGGCGTCGGCGATCGGCCGCTCTGATCTTGCGAGATCGGGCAGCGTGCCGATAGTCACCGTTTGGATGAGAATATAAAACACCGCGACAATAATTAAAGCGGCTATCAAGCCGAAAGGCAATGTTTTTGCGGGTTCTCGCGTCTCGCCCGCGAGCACGACCGATGCTTCGAAACCGACGAACGCGTAAATCAGCAGCAAAACCGCGCTCGAAAAAGCGCCATATTCGGGCACGACCTCGAACGAAAAATTCTGCGGCGAGATGAAAAACATTCCGACGACAGCGAAGATGAACAGCGGCACGAGTTTGCCGACAGTAAATAAGTTTGTCATCACAGCCGACTCGCGAATGCCGACGAGATTGACGATCGTGATCATCAAAACTACAAGCGTGACTAACGCAATGCGCAAAACGCCTTCGTTTGCACCGGGAACGAAAAAGCCGAGATACGTGACGAGCAGATTACAATTAGCTGCAAATGTTGCAATGCGAACGATCCAATACAGCCAGCCGACTTCGAAGCCAACCGCCGAACCGAATGCCTCTCTCGCATACAGATACGGGCCGCCGGTCGCAGAAAAGCGGCTCGCGACTTCGGCGTAACAGAGCACGATCAGGCCGATGACAAGCACGCACGCGACGAAGGCGATCAAGCTGTAAGAGCCAATGCCAGCGTAAACCTTTGCCGGCAGACCAAAGATGCCTGCACCGATGATCGTGTTGACGACAATGGCGGTAAAATCCCACCGGCTTAGTCCGCGAATTAGTTTTTCGTCGTTCATTATGTTCGAAATACGAAATTTGAAATTTGAGATTTGGCTTTTGAAAACGCACTTCGTTTATACTCTTAAAAACTCTTAAGGTAAAGAATTGAGGAGAACTGAATGAAACAGATCGCTGCTTTAATACTGATCGCGAACTGCTTTTGCATTTCGATCGAGGCGCAAAACCTCGCGTCGAAGGGCGAGATAGTTACGCCGAAAAGTTATAAACCGCCGATGATCGAGCGTGATGTTGAGCTGCAGAAAAAACTCGATGCTGCGATGAGTGACACGCTGAGTGCGTTTGCGACGAAAGGTTTTAAGTCGGATGAAGTCGCGGCGACGGTCATCGACCTCAGCGGTGGTAAATTCAAAATCGCGGATTTTCGTGGTGAAGCACGAATTTATTCGGCGAGCGTCGTGAAGATGTATTACATGGCGGCGCTCGAGCGGCAGCTTGAGGATAAAAAAGTTACGCTGACAAAAGAACTCGAACGCGGGCTGCGCGACATGATCGTCGATTCGTCGAACGAGGCGACGCAGTATGTTTTGGACGTGCTGACCGACACGTCGAGCGGAGCCGAAAAATCGCAACGCGAATTCGACGCTTGGCAATTTAAACGTAACCGCGTTAATCGATGGTTCACGTCGATGGGTTACACGAACATCAACGTCAATCAGAAAACATTTTGCGAAGACGCCTACGGCATCGAGCAGCAGTCGCGAAATTACAAGGGACAAAATCGAAACATGCTGACGACCAACGCCACGGCGCGGGTGATGGCCGAGATCGTTACGGGCCGAATGAATACTGAGACGCGCACGGCAAAGATGATGAATCTGATGAAACGCGATCCGTGGGGAAAGGCCGTCGATGCCGACGATCAGAACAATGGTTTTACTGGCAAATATTTTATCGACAAGAATATTCGCGACATCAAGCTTTGGTCAAAAGCGGGTTGGACGAGCAAAACGCGGCACGACGTCGCGTATATTGAAACCGCCGACGGGCTTAAGCTCGTAATAAGTGTTTTTACCGAAAATCATGCGACCGAGCGCAATTTTATTCCGACCGTCGCGGGCAAGGTCATCGAGAGTTTGAGAAGAAAGTGAGGAGATCATGAGAACTAAAATCGTTTTATTTTTGGCAATTCTTTTAACCGCGACGAGCGCGTTTTCGCAAGGCAGTTACAAACAGCCGTCCAAAGAAATCATGGACGTGCTAAACGCGCCGGCGATACCGGCGACGTCGATCTCGCCCGCACGTGACAAGATCGCGCTGCTCACGCCGCTTCGTTATCCGCCGATCGCCGATCTCGCACAGCCGATGCTGCGCCTTGCCGGAACGCGCGTCAATCCGAATACGAACGCGCCGCATCTTCAAGGTTATGCAGTGAGTTTGACGCTCAAAAATGTGTCGGACGGAAAAGAGACGCCGGTAAATTTGCCCGCGGGTGCGAAGATCTCAAACCCTTCGTGGTCGCCCGACGGCAGATACATTGCGTTTGGCAACATTACTGCAAGCGGCGTCGAACTTTGGTTCGTCGATACGACGACGGCGAAGGCGAGCAAAGTAAAAAATGTGATGCTCAACACGGCGTTCGGCGGTTACGGTTGGGAAGGCTCGACGCATCTCTCGGCCTCGATAATTCCATCCGGACGCGGAGCGGCTCCGGCGTATCAAAACGTCGTGCCGAACGAGCCGAACATTCAGGAAACGACCGGCCGACGCGGCACGGTGCCGACTGTTCAGGATCTGCTCAGATCTCCGAATGACGAAAAACTTTACGAGTATTACGCGACCTCGCAACTCGCGTTGATCGGCGTCGATGGCAAAGTTCGCAACATCGGCGCGCCGGCGATCTTTGACAACGCGGTTATCTCGCCGGACGGAAAATACGTTTATGTTTCGCGCGTTGTGCGTCCCTATTCGTATCTGTTCCCGTCGTCGCGGTTCCCAAAAACACAGGAAGTTTGGGACGCGAGCGGCAAGTTCGTTCACAAATTACAGGACGTTCCGCTGCTCGACAATATTCCGAGTCAAGGCGTGCAAACGGGCCCGCGTGGTTACCAATGGATACCGATCGAAGGCTCGACGCTGTCGTGGGCCGAGGCTCTCGACGGCGGCGACCCGCGCAATAAGGCGACGCATCGCGACAAGTTGATGAAGCTCGCGGCGCCATTCAACGGAGCCTCAACTGAGTTGTTCAAAACAGAACATCGCTTTCAAGGTCGCAATTTTGGCGAGCGTGACAATGTGATGTTCTATTTTGATTACAATCGCGACACGCAGCGTCGGCGGATGTTCATGACTGACTACCGCAATCCTGCGAACGCGAAGCTGATCTCTGACCTAAACATCAACGACCGCTACAACGACATCGGCACTCCGGTGACGCGCCTTCAGCCAAATGGCGTGACGCTTGTCAGGCAGAATGGTGACGAGATATTTTTGACCGGCCTCGGCGCTTCGCCGCAGGGAGATCGACCGTTCTTCCGTCGTATGAATTTGAAGACGCTGAAAACGGACGAGATATTTCGCTCGGGGACAGAGGAGTACGAGAGCTTTGCGGGGATGATCGACGACAACGGTATGAATTTTCTTACACGCAAAGATTCACCGCTCGACCCGCCGAATGTTTTTCTAAGACAAGTCTGTCCGGCGGGACAAGTTTGCACGGCGATGGCGTATCGGCAAATCACGGAATTTAAAGATCCGGCACCGCAGCTTCGCGGCATTAAAAAGCAGCTCGTCCGCTACAAACGCGCCGACGGCGTCGATCTGTCGTTCACGCTTTATCTGCCGC
>Ga0187894_10000750_pt1 | contig 43750 bp, 42 predicted proteins | sample GBC1701081metaG_FD_136650 | JGI IMG/M metagenome (GOLD analysis project Ga0187894, IMG submission 136650) | White microbial mat communities from a lava cave in the Kipuka Kanohina Cave System on the Island of Hawaii, USA - GBC170108-1 metaG ... | reverse complement strand
CGGCAGACGTCGTCGGCGATCTGGCGCGCCTTCTCGAGCGGGCAGCCCACCAGCAGCATGCCGAACTCGTCGCCGCCGATGCGCGCCACCGTGTCGGAGTCGCGTACCGCGTCGCGCAGCAGCGCCGCGACTTCACGCAGCATGTTGTCGCCCGCCATGTGCCCGCAGCTGTCGTTCACGACCTTGAAGCGATCGAGGTCGAGATAGCACAGCACGTGCGAGTGTTCCTGCGTGCGGGCGCCGTCGAGCGCCTCCTGCAGGCGACGTTCGAACTCGCGGCGGTTCACCAGGCCGGTGAGCGCGTCGTGGCTGGCCTGGTAGGACATCTGCCGCGCCAGGCCGCGCTGCTCGGTGACGTCGCGCAGCACGACGACCGCGCCGACCAGCTCGTGGTGCGGATTGCGCAGCGGGGTGACGCCGAGCTCGACGGAGTATTCCTCGCCGGAGCTGCGCGCCAGCAACAGCGCCTTGCGCCCGAGGGACACACGCACGCCGCTGCCCAGGCACTGGCGCACCGGGTCGGCGATCAGCTTGCGATCGGCCTCGTCGACCAGCGTGACGATATCCTCGAGCGCCTTGCCGATCGCCTGCAGCGAAGTCGTGCCGGTGAGCGTCTCCGCCGCTTCGTTCATGTAGTCGATGCGCCCGCGCTTGTCGGTGGTGATCACGCCTTCGCCGATCGATTGCAGCGTCGCAAGCGCGCGCGAGCGCTCCTGGTCCGGCGCTGCCGACAGACGGCGCGGCAACATCTCGACCGCGGTGATCAGCAGCAACGCGTCGCCCTGCGAATCCACAACCGAGCCCGCGAGCTCGAGGCGACTCACCTGCCCCTGCGCGCCGACGAGCTCTATCTCGTAGCGCTCGGCGGCGGGCTCCCCCGCCAGCCGGCGGCGCGTGTTCTCGCGCACCAGGTCCCGGTACTCGTCGGGCACCAGCTCGTGAAGCTTGCGGCCGACGAGGTCACGTGGCGCAAGGCCGGTGAGCGCCGCGAAGCGGCTGTTGGCGTACACGATCGCGTCACGATGCAGCACCACCGCCTCGTGCACGGCCTCGACCAGTCGCTGGAACAGCAACTCGCGTTCCTGCAGCTTCTGTCCGCGCGCGTCGAGTTTCGAGAGCAGCTGGTTCACGGCCGCGGCGGCGTTGGTCACGTCCGGCAGCTCGCTGCGCACCGCGATGCGCTGATCGTTGTGCCCCTGGCTGTCGATGCCGCGCAACTGGTCGCTCAGCGTCTTGAGATCGTTGAGCTCGCGTCGCTTGCGCAAAAAGATCACCAGCGCGGCAAGCACGAGGATGCCGAGGGCGATGGACACGAACCCGAGAGTGGGCATGGGTGGTGTGAGGCTCTCGATCAGCGAGGTCAGTGTGCTGACCTTCCTATAGTTGTCGGCGGGCTCGATCGTCTGCGGGCGCGCGCGCGCGCCTTCGCGCAAAAATCCATGCGCGTCGCACGGAGAATAGCCCATGCACCCGGTGCAGCCGACTCGTTTTCACCATAATCGTCGTCGCCGCAACGCGGCGCGCGCTTGTGAGCCCCGAGGAAACTCCGTAACCTCTGCAGCCTTTTTACTTTCTGCCTCAGGTTCGTCCGTCCCAGACGCAGCTATCGGACAGCCCATGAACAATCAGCAGATCGAAAGCGCACGTCGCCAGATGGTTGAGCAGCAGGTGCGCGCCTGGGAAGTGCTCGATGAGCGCGTTTTGGGAGTGATCGCCCAAGTTCGACGCGAGCTGTTCGTTCCGCCTGCCTGGCGCGATGTCGCGTTCGCAGATGTCGAAATACCGTTAGCACAAGGGCAATCGATGCTGGCCCCCAAGGTGGACGGCCGCATACTGCAGGCGCTCGCGGTGCAGGGCGCCGACATGGTGCTCGACGTCGGCACCGGTTCAGGGTTTCTCGCAGCGTGCCTTGCGCGTCTCGCGGGTGGCGTGCGCAGCCTGGAGGTCGTGCCCGAGCTCGCGGACCGTGCGCGCGAAAACGTGCGCGCGTCCGGAATCGGCGGCGTGCACATCGAGACGTACGACGCGATGCAGCTCGCGGACAACGATCGGTACGACGCGATCGCCGTCACCGCTTCGCTGCCCGCATATGACGCTCGCTTCGAGCGCGCGCTCAAGAACGGCGGGCGCCTGTTCGTCGTCGTCGGCCAGCCGCCGGCGATGGAAGCGCTGCTGGTGCGCCGCGTTTCCGCCACGGAATGGGTGCGCGAATCGCTGTTCGAGACCGTGGTGGCGCCGATGGTCAACGCGCCCCGACCCTCCTCTTTCGTGTTCTGAGCATGGTTGGCGAGCTGACGCCGACTGAGTTCGAGGCCCGTCGCAAGGCCGGCAACAACGCCATCCTGCTGGACGTGCGCGAGGAATGGGAACTCGCGGTGGCCAGCATCCCTGCCTCCACAGCCGTGGCAGCTGCATCGGCGGGATCAGCCGAGCCGGCAGCCGGGCCTGCGATCGTCCACGTGCCCATGGGCGAGATTGCCCAGCGCATCGGCGAGCTGGATCCACGGCGCGAGACCGTGGTCATGTGCCGTTCGGGCCGGCGCAGCCTCGAAGTTGCCCGGTACTTGCAACGCTCCGGGTTCCAGTCCGTCTCTAACCTGACTGGCGGTATCCTTGCGTGGTCGCGGGAGCTGGATCCCTCGATCCCGGAGTACTGAACACAAACGCCAGCGGGCTGTCCGAGAGGGCCGCCTTGTCGGCGACGACCGGGTGATATAGTCTTATACAACACTAACTGTCCCCGCCCAGCCGGGGCCCTCCAGAAGGAAAGTCGGATGCGCGGACGAATTCGCCTCGCTTTGAGCGTGACTGCTGCCCTCTGTTGTGTTTCTGGTGCACAAGCAGCTGATCTCCTTGAGATTTACCAGCGCGCGCAGCAGAACGACCCCCTCGTGCGAGAGGCGGAGGCAACGCGGCTGGCCAACCGTGAGGCCCGTCCGCAGGCGATCTCGACCCTTCTCCCGCAGATCAGCGGCCAGGCCGTGTGGGTGCAGGACGAGGACGAAGGTACCCGTCAGTTCACCGACGAGCTCGGCCAGACCCAGCTCAGCAGTTTTGTCGCGGATTCGGATAACGACACGATGCAGGTACAGCTGCGCCAGAGCGTCTTCCGCTGGGAGAACTGGGTCGCGCTCGGTCGCAGCGACAAGGTGGTCGCCCAGGCCGAGGCCGACTACCAGGCGGCGCGCCAGGACCTGATGCTGCGCGTCGCCACGCGCTACTTCGACGTGCTCGCGGCCCGCGACACCGTCCAGTCCGAAGAAACCGCGCGCGACGCCATCTCGCGCCAGCTGGAGCAGGCCAACAAGCGCTTCGAGGTCGGCCTCATCGCCATCACCGACGTGCAGGAGGCGAAGGCCGCGTACGACAACGCTGCGGCGGCGGTCATCCGCGCCAAGCGCAATCTCGCCACGGCGCAGGAGTTCCTGCGCGAAATCACCGGCGACTCGGCTGACGTCCTCGAAGCGCCCGGGGTCGAAATGCCGTTGATCACGCCCGCGCCGGAAAGCGCGGACCAGTGGATCTCGACCGCGCTGGAGCAGAACCTGACGCTGATCTCCAGCCGCCTGCAGGCCGACATCGCCCGCAGCGACGTCAACTCGCGTCGCGGCGGTCACTTCCCCTCCGTCGATCTCGTGCTCAGCCAGCAGGAGTTCAACCTGACTGGTGACCAGACTACGGATGCCGGCACCTTCCCGCGCGACAACGACAACACGCACAAGGAAGTATCGCTGCAGGTGACGGTGCCGATCTTCAGCGGCGGCAACACTTCATCGCTGGTGCGCCAGGCGCAGTTCCTGTACCGCGCCGCCAAGGAGCGGCTGGAACGCACGACTCGCGAAACGGAACGCGCCACGCGCGATGCCTACCTCGGCGTGATCTCGGAGATCTCGCGCGTGCAGGCGCTGCGCCAGGCGCTGGAATCGAGCCGCACCGCGTTGCAGGCCACCGAAGCCGGCTATGAAGTCGGCACGCGCACGACGGTCGACGTGCTCGACGCGCGCCGGACGCTGGCGCTCGCGGAGACCAACTACGCGCGCAGCCGCTACGACTACCTGATCAACATCGTACGGCTCAAGCAGGCCGCCGGCACGCTGCGCACCGAGGATATCGCCGAGATCAACAACTGGCTGGAAGTGCCGGCGCCGATCACGCCCAACGCAACGTCCGCCACGCCGAAGCAGTCCTAGAGCCCGCTGCCGTCGACCAGCGGATCGATCAGCTTCAGCAGCCGGTTGAGCGCTCCGCGGTTCTCGTCGACGGCGCGCCGACCGGCTGACCCCATCTCCTGGCGCGCGTCCCGGTCGCGCAGCAGCCGCACGACTTCCGCAGCGAGCTCGCGCGCCGACGTGACCACGTTCGCGCCGCCGACCTCGACGAACAGCTTCGCGATGTCTTCACTGTTGAAGTTGTGCGGCCCGGTGAGGATCGGCAGCGCCAGCGCAGCCGGCTCGAGCAGATTGTGGCCGCCGATCGGCACGAGACTGCCGCCCACGAAGGCGAGGTCGGCAGCCGCATAGAAGGTCACGAGCTCGCCGAGGCTGTCGAGCAGCAGCACTTCCGTGTGCGCGCCGGCGCGCTCGCGGCTGCTGCGCGCGACGAACGTCACGCCGCGCCGCCGCAGCAGCGCCGCCACGCTATCGAAGCGGTTGCGATGGCGCGGCACCAGCACCAGCAGCGCGTCGGGAATCTCGCGACGCACGGCAACGTGAGCGTCGAGCACCAGCTCTTCCTCACCGTCGTGCGTGCTGCCCGCGATCCACACGGGGCGGCTGCCGGCATGCTCCTCACGCAGCGCGCGCCCGCGCGCCGGCAGCCCGGGCTGCAGCTCGAAGTCGAACTTGACGTTCCCCGTGACGTGCGTGCGCCCGGCGCTGGCACCGATCGAGCGAAAGCGTTCGGCATCGCTTTCGCTCTGCGCAGCGATCACGATGCCGTGCGACAGCGTTTCGCGGAACAGGCCCACCAGCAGGCGATAGCGATTCACGGAGCGCGGCGAGATGCGCGCACTCGCCAGCACCAGCGGCACGCCGCGCCGGCCGCACTCGTGGTAGAGATTCGGCCAGATCTCGGTTTCCAGGATCACCGCCAGCAGGGGACGTGTGCGATCGAAGAAACGGCGCACGCAGCCCGGCAGGTCGTAGGGTATGTAGCGGATGCGCACGACGTCACCGACCAGCTCGCGCGCCCGCTGCGCACCGGTGGGCGTGACGGTGGTGAGCACGAGCGGGATGTGCGGATAGCGAGCGCGCAGAGCGCGCACCAGCGCGGCCGAAGCCTGCACTTCGCCGACGGACACGGCGTGCACCCAGATCGTGCGCGAGGGCTCGACCGGATAACTGACGCCGAAGCGCTCGCCGAGCCCGCGCCAGTAGTCGCGATCGCGCAGGCCGCGCCACAGCTGCTGGCCGAATGCGAGCGGGACGAGCAGGTAGGCGAGGACGATGTAGATGAAGCGCATCGTTGCTAGAAGGCGCCGAAAGCGGACCCCAGCAGGTTCCACTCATCGCTGCCGTAGTGAAAGCGCGGGCGGGTTCGACGGATCTTGTCGAGCGATTGGCGCAGGCGAACGAGATTGCTCCGATCGGGCATGGTTCGCCCGCGGCGGCGCGCACGATCGAAATCGATGATGCTGACCTTCCCGCCGGAGTCGATCATGACGTTGTGCGCATTGAGGTCCGCGTGCCAGACCCCGTGGTCGTGGAACTGCCGCAGGCACAGACCGATGGCACGCCAAACGTGCGCCGGCAACGGCCCCTCTTCGAGCAACACCGAGAGCGGGCGCGCATCGGGAATGCGTTCGGTGATGAGGTCCGCGCGATAGAGCAGTCCTGCGCGTTCGTAGCGCGCGGCGACGGGGACGGGCACCGGCAGGCCGTGCGCCCGCAATTGCGCGAGCAGCCGCAATTCGCGGAACGGGCGCGTGCGCGCCTCGCCCGTCCACAGGTAACGGTCGCCGAGCACCTTCGCCACCAGGCCGCCGCGGTGGTAGTGACGCAGGACCCAATGCCGTGCGTCATCGTCGAGGAACAGGGTCGTGCCGCGTCCGCCCGGCGCGCGGCTCGCGGCCTTGCGAGCCTGCCAGTAAGCGGGATCGAACAGCTCGGCGCTCGCGTTGCCGGCGCGCGAGGCGTCATATAGCATTGCGCCGCCCACGGTGGGCGCACGGCGGAGGTCGGCCGGCTCAGTCACTGGCGAAACGGAATTCGTGGCATTCGAATAATCCCCATCCCGTGCTCAACGCATCTCCGCGCGACGTCTGCATCCTGAGGTTGTCCGCCATCGGCGACACGTGCCACGTGCTGCCGGTGATCCGCACGCTGCAGCAAGCCTGGCCCGAAGCGCGGTTCACGTGGGTGATCGGCAAGCTCGAAGCGAAACTGCTGGGCCACGTGCCGGGAATCGAGTTTATCACCTTCGACAAGCGCCACAGCCTGTCGGAACTGCGCCGCGTACGCGGCGTGCTGCGCAAGCGACGTTTCGACCTGCTGTTGCACATGCAGCTCGCGCTGCGAGCCAGCGTGCTCAGCATGTCCATTCCGGCACGCGTCAAGCTCGGGTTCGATCGCGCCCGCGCGCGCGAGCTGCAATGGCTGTTCACCACTCATCGCATCGCGCCGCGCGAACGCGAGCACGTGATGGACGCATTGTTCGGCTTCGCCGAAGCGCTGGGCGCGCACGACCGCGTCCTGCGCTGGGATATTCCGCTGCCGCCCGACGCGCACGCCTATGCCGCGCAGCTCCTCGACGAGCGGACCGCCACCGTGGTGATCAGCCCATGCTCCAGTCATCCGCGCCGCAACTGGCGTCCGGAACGCTACGCCGAGGTTGCGGACCACGCCACGCGCGTCCACCGCGCCAGGGTGATCCTGGCGGGAGGCCCGAGCGCCGCCGAGCGAGCGATGGGCGAGGCAATCGTCGCCGCTGCGCGTCAGCCCGTGATCAACACGATCGGCCGGGACACACTGCCGCAGCTGCTCGCGCTGCTGGCGCGCGCCGACGTCCTGATCAGCCCCGATTCGGGGCCGGTGCACATGGCGACGGCGGTCGGAACGCCGGTGGTCGGGCTGTATGCCGCGACCAATCCGGAGCGCAGTGGGCCGTATTTCAGCCGCTCCTCCTGCGTCAATCGCTACGACGAGGCAGCCCGGCTCTTCCTGGGCAGGCCCGCCGCGGAAGTGCCGTGGACTACGAAGATCGAGAAAGCCGGCGTGATGGACCTGATCGAGACGCAGGACGTCATCCGCAAGCTGGACGGTGTCCTGAAACAGCGCGGCCGCCGCCCGCGCCAGTGGGCTTAAGATGAACGCTTGCCGCCGATCGCGGCGAGCGTGACCGAGACGGCGGCAGACTACCCGAGACGACCCGAGACCCGAGACTACCCGAGACGATCCCATGCAAACCATCCTCGTTCCGATCTCACCCGGCGAGCTGCTCGACAAGATCACCATCCTGAGGATCAAGTCGAAGCGCATGACCGATCCGCAGAAGCTCGCCAACGTGCGCCACGAGCTGGAGCAGCTCGAGGAGACGTGGCGCGAGGCTATCGGCGAGGCCGACGTACGCGCCGAGGAGCGCGCGCTCGAGGAAGTCAATGCGCGGCTGTGGGTGATCGAAGACGACATCCGCGACCAGGAAGCCGCGCAGAGTTTCGCGGCGCGCTTCATCGAACTGGCCCGCGCGGTCTATTTCGAGAACGACGAGCGCGCCGCCATCAAGAAGCGCATCAACACGCGGCTCGGCTCGAAGATCGTCGAGGAAAAGTCGTACAAGGACTACGGCGCGCGCGGCCGGCCGGACACGCAAGGCAAGTGACGCGCGACGTCCGAGGCGCCCTCTGGCTGCGCTATCTGAGCAAGGTGTATTCGGCGCCGCAGTAGGGACACTTCGCCCAGCCCGACTGCTCGATTGGCAGATAGACTCGCGGATGGGAGTTCCACAGATACATCTGCGGCATCGGGCACGAGAGCGGCACGTCTTCGCGCGTCACCTGGTACTGGCTCTGCGCATTCGGCTGAATGAGCGTGCGCGTGCTGAGCGTGGCCGTCATGGGCGCGGAGTATAGCCTCAGTCGCGCTCCATCGCCTCGTGCCAGGCCGCCGCAACGGCGGCACGTTCCTGTTCGAACCGATCGCCTTCGACGAGCGCAGCGTGCTCTGCTGCTGCGGCCACCCCGCTGGCCGACGCCGCGACCGGTGCCCGCTCGAGGGAACGATGGTGAATCTCGCTGCGATACGCGCGGTACGCGTGCGTCAGCAGATCCACGGTTGCCTGCGGCACCAGATCGGCCGAGGCGACGGACTCGAGCTGACGGATCGTGTCGGGGAAAGTCACCAGCGGTGGATGCCGGTCGGCCCAGGCCAGGGCCCAGTACTGCGCCAGAAACTCGATGTCCGCGATGCCGCCACGATCCTGCTTCACGTCGAACTCGCCGGGCCGCGCCTTGCTCAGCTCCGCGCGCATCCGCTCGCGCATGCGGCGCACCTCCTCGCGCAGCGTGTCGCGCCGGACGTGCGCGCACAGAACTTCGAGGCGAATCTGCTCGAACTGCTCGCACAATCCCGGCGCACCTGCGACGGCGCGCGCACGCAGCAGTGCCTGGTGTTCCCAGGTCCACGCTTCGGTCTTCTGGTACTGCGCGAACGCATCCACCTGCGTGACCATGAGACCGCCCTTGCCGCTCGGACGCAATCGCATGTCGACGTCGTACAGGCGACCGGCCGCCGAGTGCAGGGTCAGCAGGTGGACGACTCGCTGGCCGAAACGCAGGAAGAAAACCGCGTTGTCGAGCGGCCGCGCACCGCCGGTGCGCTGAACGTCCCCGACTGAATCGTGCAGGAAGACCAGGTCGAGGTCCGAGGCATAGGCGAGCTCCAGCGCACCGAGCTTGCCGTAGCCGACGATGGCCACGGCGGCGGGTCGCAGCGCGCCTTCGTCGCCGCACATCGGCACGCCGTGCGTCTGCGTGAGTTGCTGCCAGGCCATGGCGAAGGCTTCCTGCAGGATCAACTCCGCGATATCCGTGAGTCGATCGCTGACGCGCATCAGCGGCAGCCGCGAGGTGAGATCGGCGAGCGCCACGCGAAACACCGCCGCACGCTGAAAATGCCGCAGTGACTCCACCTGCCGCTCGGGATCGGCATCCGGAGCGCGTTCGCGCCTCAGAGCCAACTCGCGCGCGAACTGCTCACGGGCCGGCATTTCCTCGAAGATGCGCTCGTCGATCAGCTCGTCGAGCAGCAACGGAAAGGCGGCGATCTGCTCGGTGAGGAATTCGCTGCGCTCGCAGATCGCCACCAGGCGGGCGAGCGCCGCGCGATTCTCGTTGAGCAACGCGAGATACGCGCTGCGTCCGCCGATCGATTCGAGAATGCGCAGCACGCGCGTCAGCGCCGTCATCGGCCGCTCCACCGTGCGCACGCCTTCGAGCATGCGCGGAATCAGCGTCTGCAGGCGCTTGCGCCCGGCATCGTCGAGTCGCTGCACCGCGCTGCTCTCCAGCCAGGTCACCAGCATCCCCGCCGCGGTGTCCGCGTCGGCGATGCCGAGCCGCGCAACCGCGTCGCGCAGGGCCGGACGCCGCTTCCCGGAATCCCACAGGGACTCGAGATCGAACGCCGGCACCGATTCGTTGCCCGTAGCCGGTCCGAACAGCAGCGACTGAAAGTGGCGGGTGACAGCGGCGCGGTGCTGGTCGAGCTCCGCGAGCACGTCGTCCCACTGCGGCGCCTGCATCGCCAGAGCGAGCCGGGCTCGTGCGACTTCGTCCTGCGGCAGGTCGTGGGTCTGCTCGTCCGCGAGCATCTGCAGGCGATTTTCCAGGCGGCGCAGGAAACCATACGCCCTCATGAGATCGGCGACGGCTGCCGCGGGCAGCAATTTCTCGCCGCTCAGCAGCGGCAGCACGACGAGCAGGGAAGCCGATTGCAGGCGCCGATCGCTGCCGCCGCGCAGCAGCTGGAACGCCTGCACCATGAACTCGATCTCGCGAATGCCGCCGGGACCGAGCTTCACGTTGTCCTGGACCTCGCGCCGTACCACGTCGCGCGCGATCAGCTCCTTCATGGCGCGCAGCGATTCGAACACGCCGAAATCGAGATAGCGGCGATAGACGAACGGCCGCACCGCGTCGGCGAACAGGCGCTCGTACGACGCGGCGCCGGTGAGCGCGCGCGCCTTCACGTAGGCGTACCGCTCCCAATCGCGCCCGTGCTGTTGCAGGTAGCTCTCGAGGAACCCGAAGCTGGAAACCAGCGGGCCACTGTCGCCGAAGGGCCGCAGGCGCATGTCGACGCGGAACACGAAGCCGTCTGCCGTCACCGCGTCGAGCAGGCGGATCAGCGAACGCGCTACGCGCGTGAAGAACTCCTCGTTGCTGATCGAGCGTGCCCCGTCAGTGTCGCCCGGCTCGCCGAACAGGAAGATGAGATCGACGTCCGACGAGAAGTTGAGCTCGCCGCCGCCGAGTTTGCCCATGCCGAGCACGACGAGGTTCTGCGGCACGCCTTGCGCCGAGCGCGGCGTACCGTAGCGGCGGGTGAGTCCCTGTTCGGCGAAGTCGCAGGCCGCTGCGATGGCAGCACCCGCAAATGCGCTCAGGTCGTGCAGCGTTTCGGTCTCGTCGGCCCAGCCCGCGATCGCCCGCCACGCAACACGCACCAATTCCCGGCGCCGCCACTGGCGCAACGTGGCCACGGCGGCATCGTCACCGTCGCAGCGCGCCAGGTCAGCCGTGAGATCGCGCGTGAGGGCTGTCGTATCCCGCTGAGACTCGAGACTGCGCGCATCCAGCAGACTGGCCAGGAACGAGGAATCGCGCCGGCACGCCTCGCTCACGAACTCGCTTGCCGCAAGCACGCGGGCCGCGCTGGCACGAACCGCCGGCGATGCGAGGCTCAGCGCCTCAATCGCGGCCTGGGACTGCGCGAGCGTCTCGCAAGTGCGCCGAACCACGGCACGCAGTTCGTCCGGGACTGCGTCGATACCGAGCGCCGTGAGCAGATCGTCGACCATTGCGCCGCATTGTACCCGCGCGCCACGAGCACCCCGTCGATCGCACGGGCGGGTCGGTGATCTGCAGACCAGTCGCCCTTTCGCTGATACGCTTCGCGAAGGCAGCGGGGTACCGAACATGTCTAAAGAGAATGTCGCTGTGATCCGGGGCATCTACGACGGCTTTGCCGCCGGCGACGTTGCCGGCGTGCTCGACCGCATGAGTGCGGACATCCGCTGGATGGAAGCCGAAAACTTCCCGTACGCCGACAGGAATCCCTACGTCGGGCCTCAGGCAGTGGCGGAAGGCGTGTTCGCCCGTTGCGTGGGCGAATGGAACGGATTCACCGTGACTCCCGAGGAGTTCCTGGACGCGGGCGACACCATCGTCGTCACCGGGCGATACAGCGGCGCCTGCAAGGCGACTGGCAAGGCCATCGACATGCAGTTCGCGCACGTCTGGCGCGTGCAGAACGGCAAGGCCGCTCGCTTCCAGCAATATGCCGATACGCTGCAAATTGCGCGGGCGATGAGCGCCGCCTAGCAACGCCAGCAGCGACAACTCCTGCAGGCGCAAACCCGAAAAGAAAAAGCCCCGCTCGCGCGGGGCTTCTTCAGTCTTCCCGACGGAAGTATTGGCGGCTTGCGCCAGACTTCCGTGGGTGTGTATTACATGTCCATCCCGCCCATGCCGCCCGGCGGTCCATGGGAGTGGTCGGCCTCTTCCTTCGGCGCCTCGGCCACCATCACTTCGGTGGTGAGCAGCAGGCCCGCCACGGACGATGCGTTCTGCAGCGCCAGGCGCGTGACCTTGGTCGGATCGAGAATACCCATCTCGATCAGGTCGCCGTACTCACCCGACGCGGCGTTGTAGCCGTAGTTGCCCTTGCCTTCCTTGACCTTGTTGACGACCACCGCGGCGTCCTCGCCGGCGTTGTCGACGATCTGGCGTAGCGGCTCTTCGATGGCACGCGCCAGGATCTTGATGCCGACCTGCTGGTCCTGGTTGGCGCCTTCGAGCTTCTCCACGTGCCGCTGCACGCGGATCAGCGCGACGCCGCCGCCGGGAACCACGCCCTCTTCGACAGCCGCGCGCGTTGCATGCAGCGCGTCCTCGACACGGGCCTTCTTTTCCTTCATCTCGATCTCGGTGGCCGCGCCGACCTTGATCACCGCCACGCCGCCGGACAGCTTGGCGACGCGCTCCTGCAGCTTCTCCTTGTCGTAGTCGGAGGTGGCCTCTTCGGCCTGCTGGCGGATCTGCGCGACACGAGCCTTGATGTCGGCGTTCTTGCCGGCACCGTCGATGATGGTGCTGTTTTCCTTCTCGACGACGATCTTCTTGGCCTCGCCGAGGTCGTTCAGCGTCGCCTTCTCGAGCGACAGGCCGACTTCGTCGGAGATCACCTGGCCGCCGGTCAGGACCGCGATGTCCTGCAGCATGGCTTTGCGACGGTCACCGAAGCCCGGAGCTTTCACGGCCGCGACCTTGATGATGCCGCGGATGGTGTTGACCACGAGCGTGGCCAGCGCCTCGCCCTCGACGTCCTCGGCGATCACCAGCAGCGGACGGCCCGACTTCGCGACGCCCTCGAGCAGCGGCAGCATCTCGCGGATGTTCGAGATCTTCTTGTCGTAGAGCAGGATGAACGGGTTCTCGAGCTCTGAGGTCTGGTTCTGCTGGTTGTTGATGAAGTACGGCGACAGGTAGCCGCGATCGAACTGCATGCCTTCGACCACGTCGAGCTCGTTGTCCAGGCCCGAGCCTTCCTCGACCGTGATCACGCCTTCCTTGCCGACCTTCTCCATCGCATCCGCAATGGTCTTGCCGATGCTTTCGTCTGCGTTCGCGGAAATCGTGCCGACCTGCGCGATCGCCTTCTGGTCCTTGCACGGCTTGGAGAGCTTCTTGAGCTCTTCGGTCGCCGTGATGACGGCCTTGTCGATGCCGCGCTTGAGATCCATCGGGTTGATACCCGAGGCGACGGCCTTCAGGCCTTCGCGGATGATCGCCTGCGCGAGCACGGTCGCCGTGGTGGTGCCGTCACCGGCTTCGTCCGAGGTGTTGGACGCCACTTCCTTCACCATCTGCGCGCCCATGTTCTCGAACTTGTCCTTGAGCTCGACTTCCTTCGCGACCGAGACGCCGTCCTTGGTGACGGTCGGTGCGCCGAAGCTCTTCTCGAGCACGGCGTTGCGGCCCTTCGGGCCGAGTGTGACCTTGACGGCGTTCGCCAGGACGTTTACGCCCTTGAACATGCGCTGACGGGCGTCGTCGCTGAATCTGACTTCTTTCGCAGCCATTTCCGTAATCTCCGAAAAATTCGTTATTGGCGGCCTTGCGCCAAACGTTTTGGGGCGGCCTTTCTGGGGTCGCGCTTACTTGCCTTCGATGACGGCCATGACGTCTTCTTCGCGCATGACCAGCAGCTCCTCGCCGTCCATCTTCACTTCCGTACCGCTGTACTTGCCGAAGAGGATCTTGTCGCCGACCTTGACGTCGAGCGGGCGGACGTGGCCGTCCTCGAGGATCTTGCCTTTGCCGACCGCGATGACCTTGCCCTGGATGGGCTTCTCCGTGGCGGTGTCCGGGATCACGATGCCGCCCGGGGAGGTGCGTTCTTCCTCCAGACGCTTGACGATCACGCGATCATGAAGCGGACGAATCTTCATGGATGTTCACTCCTTATGAAGCTTGATTAGCTTTGCTGACGGAAGGGGGGTGTATTAGCACTCCCCCAAAGTGGCTGCTAATCATAGCGATCGAACTTTGGAAATCAAGGCGTTGTCGATGCGGTTCCATGACACGGCCCCGGTCCCCCGGTATGCTTCCGGGCCGTTTTACTCAGGGGTGAGGGCTAGCCTAAGCTTATGAAGCAGCAACGCTTTTTGCCGATGCTCGCGCTCGCCGCACTGGCCTGGGGTGCCCTGGCGGCCGCCAACACGCCTTTCAGCAACGACGACGAGTTCCTGCCGGTCGACGAAGCTTTCCAGTTCAGCGGCGACGTCCTTAGCCCGAACCAGCTCCACGTCCGCTGGCTGGTGGCCAACGGGTATTACCTCTACAAGAGCAAGATCACCGTCCGCACGGACTCGCCGCTGGTGAAGTTCGGCGCACCCGTCCTGCCGCCCGGCGAGAGCAAGACGGACGAGTACTTCGGGACGCAAGAGGTCTACCACAGCGACGTCGAAGGCGACGTGCCGTTCGCCCGCACTGCGACCGAGGCGGCCAAGGTGCAGGCGAAGGTCACGTATCAGGGATGCGCAGATGCCGGTCTATGCTATCCGCCGACCACCAAGGTCGTCGAATTCGAGCTGGCGGCGATCGATGCGAGTGAGCTCAACGCTACGGTGATTGCGCCGGGCAGCCCGACCGTAGTCGCCACCTTCACGCGCGACGCCGCCGCGGGTGGTGGCGATGGTGCCACCGTGGCCGAGCACGACCAGCTCGCGGCAATCGTGCGCTCGGGCTCGATCGGCGCGGTGCTCGGGATCTTTTTCCTTGCCGGTCTGGCTCTGACGTTCACGCCCTGCGTGCTGCCGATGATTCCGATCCTCTCGGGCATCATCGCCGGCCAGGGTCCGCAGGTAACCTCCGCGCGTGCGTTCACGCTCTCGCTCACCTACGTGCTGGCGATGGCGCTCACGTACACGATCGCCGGCGTGCTCGCCGGCATGTTCGGTCAGAACCTGCAGGCCGCCCTGCAGAACGCCTGGGTCCTCGGAGTTTTCGCGCTCATCTTCGTCGCACTCGCCTTCTCGATGTTCGGCTACTACGAGCTGCAGATGCCGTCGTCGATCCAGGAAAAACTGTCGGCGCTTTCCAATCGCCAGCGGGGCGGCACTTTCATCGGCGTCGGCGTGATGGGCGTGCTGTCTGCACTCATCGTCGGTCCCTGTGTGACCGCGCCGCTGGTTGCTGCGCTGATCGTCATCGGGCAGACCGGCGATCCGGTGCGTGGCGGTCTCGCGCTGTTCGCGCTCGCGATGGGCATGGGAGTGCCGCTGCTGCTGATCGGCAGCTCGCTCGGCAAGCTCCTGCCGCGCGCCGGCGGTTGGATGGAAACCGTCAAGCAGTTCTTCGGCATTCTGCTGCTCGGCGTGGCGCTGTGGTTCGCACGCACGCTGCTGCCCGACTGGTTCGTCATGCTCGGCTGGGCCGCCGTCGTGATCGCCATCGCGCTGTTGCTCGGTGCGTTCGACGCGGCGACCAGCGGCGTCGCCCGGTTCCGCAAGACGCTGGCGCTGCCTGCGCTCGCGTGGGGCATCGCGATCGTGATCGGCGCGGCCATGGGGAACCGCGATCCGCTCGCGCCGCTCTCAGGACTTGCCGCCGGCGGCACCGGCGTTGCGACGTCGGGCGAGGCGCTGCAGTTCGTCCCGGTGCGTTCGGTCGCGGAGCTCGATCGCGCGCTTGCCGAGGCGAGCGCCGCGGGCAAGCCGGCCATGCTGGATTTCTCGGCGGAGTGGTGCGTGTCCTGCAAAGAGATGGAAAAGTACACCTTCCCGGACGGCGGCGTGCGCGCCGCACTGGCCAACGTGGTGCTGCTGCGCGCCGACGTCACCGAGAACAACGAGCAGGACCAGGAGCTGTACAAGCGCTTCAGTATTCACGGCCCGCCCGCCATTGCCTTCTTCGGTCCCGACGGCGTGGAGCGGCGTGAGTATCGCGTCTACGGTTACGTCAAAGCGGCGCGCTTCCGCGATCACGTGTTGCGCGCGACCGGGGCACCGACCGTTGATCCTGCCGCCGCTGCAGCCGGCGACGAATGACCCGACCGCTGCAGGCCGCGCTGATTCTCGTCCTCGTGCTGGCGGCCGGCACGATCGGCTTCGGCGCCTATCGCTACTTCGCCGCGCCATCGGCGCAATCAGCGCAATCGTCGACCCCAGCGCCGGCATCGGGTTCGCCGCGATCGCAGAGCCCGGACGTCGCACAGGCGACGGCGGTAAACCAGGCCGAGGGGAACGACGAAGCGGCGCCGGGCGTGGCCACGCCCATGCCCGAGAAACGACCCGAATTCTCCCTGAAGGACCGCGACGGCAGGATGCGTTCGATCGCCGAGTGGGACGGCAAATCGCTGGTCATCAATTTCTGGGCGACGTGGTGCGCGCCCTGCCGGCGCGAGATACCGATGCTCAACGCGCTGCACGCGGCGCGCGCCCGGCAGAACGTCGAGGTGATCGGCATCGCCGTGGACTTTCGCGAGCGTGTGCTCGAGTACGTCGGCGAAGTGGCTATCGACTATCCGTTGCTGATCGGCGAGCAGGACGGCCTCGACGCGCTCGCTCAGTTCGGCATCGATTCCGCGGGCTTTCCGCTCACGATTTTCACCGACAACCAAGGCCGCATCGTCACCGCGCATCTCGGCGAGCTGCGCGGTGAGGAAGCCGACGTGATTCTGGACGCGGTGCTGGCAGTCAACACCGGCAAGCGCTCGCTGGACCAGGCGCGCGCAGATATCTCGGCAGGGCTGGAGCGGTTCGAAGCGGCCAAAAGCAAGTCAGCGAAGGGCTAGGCGCTGCGCTCGCACGCGCGCAACGCGCTCGCGCACGAGATCGCGCAGGCACGTCGCGGCCTTCAAGCCACGCAGTTCGCCACCGAGCGCCGTCGCGTACGCGTACGAGCACTCGGCATCCTTGTATTGCTGCCACGCCACCTGAGCCCGCCGGAACTCTTCGAGCAGACTTCGTCCCGTGCCGGTTTCTCCGCCTGCCCGGTTTTCTAGTTCGCTGGCGAGGCGCGCTTCCTCCTCGGCGAGCTGCGCCTCGAGGCGCGTCGCCTCGGCCAGCACGCATTGCCCGACAGCGTCGGGTGAGCCGGCAGCCGCGCACTCGTCTGCCGGCTGATCCGCGGGAGCCGATCTTGCGAAGTTGGGTTTGACGCAGCCGGCGCAGGCGAACGCCGCGATCGCGAACGCTGCGATCGCGGGCGCCACAGCGAAATTCGGCCGCCGGAGCGGTCGCGTGAGCGCGGTCAGCCGAGGTCCTTTTCGTGCTGCTCGGCGTCGCGCACGCCGAGCCAGTGACCGATGAGAAACACCATCGCGCCGAGCAGACCCAGGATCAGGTCGCGCACCGTTTCGGCCACGTCGCCGGTGAAGTTCGTGCCGAGCAGGCTGTCCATGGTGAACTCGACGACTTCCATCAGAATCGCCACCGACGCCGTGAGGCCGAACGCCATCAGGTTCAGGCCGAGCGTGCTCGGCTGGCCGAGCACGGTGGGCAGCGCCACGCACGTCTGATGCAGGAAATAGGCGATCGCCACGCCGCCGCAGAGCTGGATCGCCGGATCGACGTAAGGCTCGTGCCCGAAGATCGCGGCGAGCAGGGAGTGCAGCACGACGACGGCGATCGGCGCCCACAGGGCTCGCCGGACCGCGTACATCAGGCCGTGGCGGATGGGGGACGGAGTATCCATCGGCGCCAGCGTACTACAGGATCCGTGAACGCAAGAATCGGCGCGGCAGACCCGCGCAGGAGCTGCCCTCGACCTGCTTCAGGTCAAAATCGCGCCGCAGCGACGAGGCCGAGTGCGATTGCGGCCGGGAGCGCCTGCGTGAGCAGGATGCTTCTCTTCGCCGTGAGCCCGCCGAAAATTCCGGCAATCACGACACAGGCGAGGAAGAAGATCTTGAGATCGAGGCGGTCCGCCCAGAGTGCCCAGATCAGACCCGCCGCCAGGAATCCGTTGTACAGGCCCTGGTTGGCCGCGAGCGTCGCGGAAAACGCTGACTGTTCCGCTGTCATCCCGAAGATGCGACGGCCCACGGGGTGGTTCCAGAGGAACATCTCCAACACCAGAAAAAGCAGATGGAGTACAGCAACCAGACCGATCAGGACACTGGCGACGACGCTCATTTCACCCTCCCCGAGGCTCGTTCCTGGACCGGCGTGCAATGTCCGACGGACCCCAATAGACTGCCAAGCCCCCGCCGGGAGTCAGACCTCCATTGCCGGTCTGCCCGGGCCAAAGAGCTGCAAGATCGGCCCGATGCCCGCGACATCGCTGCCATTGACAGCCAATTTACATCAAAAAGTACCTATCTCGCGGCGATTGTGAGTAAACTTGCCGCCTTCTTCGCCTATAGCATAAGTTAACAAGCGGCGGCCGGCGCGGCCCGCGCTCGCGGATTCGGACGGGGAATGGGACGCCTACTCTTATTGAATGGACCCAACCTGAACCTGTTGGGCACGCGCGAGCCGGCGATCTACGGTGCCGACACCCTCGCGGCCATCGAGCAGCGGCTGGCGGACCAGGCGAAGAAACTCGGACACAGCCTGAGCGCCTTTCAGAGCAACGCGGAGCATGAGCTCATCGATCGCATCCACCGTGTGCCCGCCGACGGCGTCGACTTCGTCATCTTCAATCCCGGCGCCTTCTCGCACACCAGTATCGCGCTACGCGACGCCCTGCTCGCGGTGAAAGTGCCTTTCATCGAAGTGCACCTGAGCAACGTGTTCGCGCGCGAGCCGTTCCGGCGTCATTCGTATTTTTCCGACATCGCCGCCGGCTGCATCGTCGGGCTCGGGCCGCAGGGCTACGAGCTGGCGTTGGCAGCGGCTGCGCGCCGTCTGGCTGCGCCGGGCTGACGGATTCCACAGGAGCCCAGGATGGACATTCGCAAGGTCAAGAAGCTCATCGAGCTGCTCGAAGAATCGGGCATCGCAGAGCTCGAGATCACGGAGGGCGAAGAATCGGTGCGGATCAGCCGCTACGGCGGCAGTCCTCCGGTCGCGCAGGTCATTCATGCACCGGCAAGCGTGCCCATGCACTTGCCCGCACCTGCTGGCGGTGGAGCGCCCTCCGCCGCAGCAGCAGCAGCGGCGTCCGCGCCTCTTGAGAGAGCGCCCGTCGCGGAAAACGTCGTCACCGCGCCGATGGTCGGCACCTTCTATGCATCACCGGCGCCAGGCGCGAAGGCCTTCGTCGACATCGGCAGCGAAGTGAAAGTCGGGCAGACGCTCTGCATCATCGAAGCGATGAAGATGATGAACCAGATCGAGTCGGACAAGGAGGGACGCATCAGCGCCATCCTCGTGAAGAACGGCGAGCCCGTCGAATTCGGCCAGCCGCTGTTCGTCATCGAATAGCGCCGCATGCTCGACAAGGTCGTCATCGCGAACCGCGGCGAGATCGCGCTGCGCATCCTGCGAGCCTGTCGCGAACTGGGCATCAAGACGGTCGCGGTGCACTCCACCGCCGACTACAACCAGAAGCACGTCCTGCTCGCCGACGAGACGGTGTGCATCGGACCGCCGCCGGCCAAGGAGAGCTACCTCAACATGCCGGCGATCATCAGCGCCGCGGAGGTCACCGACGCGGTCGCGATCCATCCCGGCTACGGCTTCCTGTCTGAGAACGCCGATTTCGCCGAACGCGTCGAAAAGAGCGGCTTCATCTTCGTCGGGCCGCGCAGCGAAACGATCCGGCAGATGGGTGACAAGGTCTCGGCCATTCGGATCATGAAGAAGGCGGGCGTGCCCTGCGTACCGGGGTCGGATGGCCCACTTGGCAACGACAACGACGACAATTTCCGCATTGCGCGCGAGATTGGCTACCCAATCATCATCAAAGCATCGGGTGGCGGCGGCGGGCGCGGCATGCGCGTGGTCCACAGCGAGGCGACTCTGCTCAACGCGATCAACGTCACGCAGTCGGAAGCCGCCGCGGCGTTCGGCAACGACCAAGTCTACATGGAGAAGTTTCTCGAGCGCCCGCGGCACATCGAGTTTCAGATCCTCGCCGACAACTACGGCAACGTCCTCAGCCTCGGCGAGCGCGACTGCTCCATGCAGCGCCGCCATCAGAAGGTGATCGAAGAAGCGCCCGCGCCCGGTATCAGCGCCAAGCAACGCCGTTCCATGGGCGAACGCTGCGCCACCGCCTGCCGCGAAGTCGGCTATCGCAGCGCCGGTACGCTCGAGTTCCTGTACCAGGACGGCGAGTTCTACTTCATCGAGATGAACACGCGCGTGCAGGTCGAGCATCCTGTGACGGAAATGGTCACCGGCATCGACATCGTGAAGATGCAACTGCTGATCGCCGGCGGGGAACCGCTGCCGTACCAGCAGAACGACATCCAGATCCAGGGGCACGCCATCGAATGCCGGATCAATGCCGAGGATCCCAAGGGCTTCGTGCCCTCGCCCGGCCCCATTCGCCTCTGGCACGCCCCCGGCGGCCCCGGCGTGCGCGTCGACAGTCACATCTATTCCGGCTACGTGGTACCGCCCTTCTACGATTCGATGATCGGCAAGGTCATCGCGCACGGCGAGACGCGCGAGGCCGCGATCGCGCGCATGAAGAACGCGCTCGCCGAAATGGTGGTCGAGGGCATCAAGACCACCATTCCGCTGCACCAGGAAATCTTCAACCACGCGGCCTTCAAGGCCGGCGGCCTCGACATTCACTACCTCGAGCGGCGCCTCGGCCTGAAATAACGGCGCGGTGCGCATGCCCGCCCTGCAACTCACGTTCGAAACGCGCACGCCTGAAGAGCTGGAGGCCGCGTGCTTCGCGGCCGGGGCACTCGCCGTAACCTTTCTCGATGCAGCCGATGCGCGGCTCCCTGGCGGCGGATTTGCGATCGCTGGCGGCGGATCTGCGATCGCAGGGGGCGGATCTTTGATCGCAGGGGGCGGATCTTTGATCCTGGAGCCCGCCTTGGGCACAACGCCGATGTGGCCGCAGGTCAGGGTCGTCGCGCTGTTCGAAGCAGGCACGGACCCGGCGACTGTACGGCGTGCCATCGAGGCTGCTCTGGGCGACGCTCTCGCGGGAACGCTCGGCGCGATGAACGCCGAGGAACTCGCGGACCGGGCCTGGGAACGCGAGTGGCTGAAGGATTTCCGGCCGATGCGCTTCGGCACCCACCTGTGGGTGTGCCCTCAAGGCCAGGACCCGCCGCAACACGATGCTGTCATCGTCCGCCTCGACCCGGGGCTTGCGTTCGGTACGGGCACGCACGAAACCACGGCGATGTGCCTCTCCTGGCTCGATGCCGCACGACTGCGCGACCTCGACGTCGCGGACTACGGCTGCGGTTCCGGCATCCTCGCGATTTCCGCCCTGCTGCTCGGCGCACGTTCCGCGAGCGCCATCGATCTCGACCCGCAGGCGCTGCTCGCCACGCGCGAAAACGCCCGCCGCAACCGCGTCGAGGATTCCCTCGACGTGCTGTCGGTGAGCGACCCGCGACCCCTCGTCGACGTCCTCCTCGCCAACATCCTCGCGCAGCCGCTGATCGACCTGGCGCCGACGCTCGCGTCGATGGTTCGTCCCCGGGGCGTCGCCGTGCTTTCCGGCATTCTCGCGTCGCAGGCGGAACCCGTGGCAAGCGCGTATGCGCCGTGGTTTGATATGCGCCCATTCGCCACCCGCAACGATTGGGTGTGTCTCGAAGGGGTTCGCCGCTAGCCGATGTTCACGCAGTGCCCAAACTGCCAGACGGTGTTCCGCGTCACCGCCACGATGCTCAAAGCCGCGCAGGGTCGCGTGCGTTGCGGGCGATGCGCCTTCGTCTTCAACGCTCTCACGTTCCTGCGCGAGCCCGATGAGGCGGCGGCCGACGAACGCCGCGGCGAATCGAAGTCGGGCGCGGCGAAGGTCGCCGGATCCGCGGCCGCAGCGGCAACCGCCGGTCAGCAGGGTCAACCGAAGAAGCGGCCGGCTGACGAGGAGATGCGCTTCGACGACAACACGGGGCTCGACGACGACGACGACGACGACGACGACGACGAGGACGAGGACGAAGGCGAGGACGAGGACGAGGACGAAGGCGAGGACGATGCCGATGACGGCGATGGCGAGGACGAAGACGACATGGGGGACGAGGCGGAAGAACGCGAAAGCGAGATAGTCGACGAGATCCAGGTCGCCGAGGAAATCGAGCTCGCGGGCGATGCCGTCGAAGAAGGCGAAGCCGAAGACATCCCCGAATCCGAGCTCGAGTTCACAGCCGACGACCTGAGCAAGGTTTTCGTCCTGGAGAGCGCGCCGACGTTGCCGCGGCCCACCGGACACGAGCCGGCCGACGCCGCCCCGGACCACACACGCGACACTACCGACACTGTCGACAGCACCGACGACGACGAGACAGGGCAGCACGAGATCCTCGACATCGAAGTCGCGGCGACGACGTCTTCCGAGGAGATCACGCTGGAGGGCGACAGCGTCGTCCTCGAAGAATTCGCCCTCGAAGAAGAGGATCCCGGCGCAGACGCGGCACCCTTCGGCGAGGGTGATGCGGATGCCGCACCGCCGCCGCTGGCGACATCCACGACGCCGGTGGCGAAAAAGGTATCGCCGACCAGGGAAGCCATCGACGCCGAGGTGCAGCGCGAGATCGAAGCCGCGTTCGCGGACGACCCGGGGACGCGCGCGGAATTCATCCTGCCGTCCGGCAAGCGCATGGAGATCGGCGGCGGAGCGGCCCCAGTCGAGACCGGCGTGCCGGCCGACGACGAAGTCAGCGATCCGCACGAAGAGCTTGCGGCGCAACAGCAGCGCCAACGACGCGTGATGCTCGGCTGGAGCGTGGCCAGCGGCGTCCTCGCGTTCACGCTCGTCCTGCAACTCATCCACTTCAACCGCCATTCGCTGGTGAGAAACGCGGCGATCGGCCCCGCCCTCGCCGGCGTCTACGGCACGTTCGGCGGCGAGCTGACGCCCGACTGGAACCTGCAGGCCTACGAGTTGCGACAGTACGGAGCGGCCGCGGACGCCGATGCGCAGGGAACTCTGCGGGTTCGCGCCAGCTTGCTGAACGGCGCCGTGCACGCGCAGCCTTACCCCGTGCTGCGCCTCACGCTCCAGGATCGCTTCGGCGGACAGGTCGGGCGGCGCGACCTGCAACCGCGCGAGTACCTGCACACCGCGCCCTCGCGCAACGCCCTCATCGGCGCCGGCCAGCGCATCGACGCCGATATCGCCATCATGGATCCGGGCAACGACGCGGTCGGTTTCGAGATCGACGTGTGCCTGCCGGCCTCTGCGCAGGGTCTTGCCTGCGCAGGCGAGGCCGGACGCAACGCAGGCTGAGCGGCCCGGCGATGCAAATAGGCCCTTATCGGATCGTCAATCGCGTCGCGCTCGCGCCGATGGCCGGCGTGACCGACCGGCCGTTCCGGATCCTGTGCCGCAAGCTCGGCGCGGGCCTCGCGGCATCGGAAATGGTGACCAGCGACGTGAGGCTCTGGCATACGGCCAAGTCGCAGCGCCGCATGGACCACGAAGGCGAGCCCGAGCCGCGCGCGGTACAGATCGCGGGCGCGGAACCCGAGATGATGGCCGAGGCTGCGCGACGCAACGTCGACGCCGGCGCGCAGATCATCGACATCAACATGGGCTGTCCCGCGAAAAAAGTCTGCAATCGGCTCGCGGGATCGGCGTTGTTGAAGGACGAAGCGCTCGTCGGCCGCATCCTGGAGGCGGTCGTTCGCGCAGTGGACGTGCCGGTGACGCTCAAGACGCGCACGGGATGGAGCCCCGAGCAGCGCAACGGCGTGCGCGTCGCGAAAATCGCCGAAAGCGCGGGCATCCAGGCGCTCGCGATCCACGGACGCACGCGCGAGTGCATGTATCGCGGCGCGGCCGAGTACGAGACGATCCGCGCGATCAAGTCGAGCGTGCAGATTCCGGTAATTGCGAACGGCGACATTGACACGCCGGAGCTGGCACGCGACGTGCTCGCGCGCACCGGCGCTGACGGTGTGATGATCGGTCGCGCGGCGCAGGGTCGGCCATGGATATTTCGCGAAGTCAACTTTTTCCTCGCGACCGGAACGAGCGGCGCGGCGGTTGCGCGCGAAGAAGTCCGCGATATACTCCTCGCCCACCTGGAAGCCCTGTACTCTTTTTATGGCGAAGACACGGGCGTCCGCGTGGCGCGCAAGCATCTGAGCTGGTACTGCCAGCGACATCCCGACGCAGGAGAATTCCGCAAGCAACTGATGACCGCGGCGACGACCTCGGAGCAGTTGGCGATGGCGCGCGAATTCTTCGACTGCGATACGTCGCGGTGCGCCGCAGGCAGAGCCGACGAGCTCACGATAGCTGCGTGATCGGACAACCGGAGAAGAAGAACAAAAAGAGACGACTGCTCAGCGGGGAATTGGTAGATGGTGAAGAAAAAGCAGAAAACGCGACGCGAGCCCGCCGCCCGCGCCGCGACCCGGGACATCACGCTGCGGACTCACGCAGAAGATGCACTGCACACCTACTTCACGAACTTGAACGGCCACCGCCCGGCCGAGCTCTACGACCTGTTCATGCGCGAGGTCGAGGAGCCGCTGTTCAAGGCGGTGCTCGACTACGCCGAAGGCAACCAGAGCCGGGCCGCCGTCATCCTCGGCATCAACCGCGGCACCCTGCGCAAGAAGCTGCGGGAGTTCGGGCTCGCGCGCTGAGTCCGCGATGACCGCCGGCATCCGCCGCGCCCTGCTGAGCGTCTCCGACAAGGCCGGCCTCGTCGAACTGGCACGTGCGCTCGCTGGCCGCGGCGTAGAAATTCTGTCAACGGGCGGGACTGCGCGGTTGCTCGCGGCCAACGGCGTCGCGGTGCGCGAAGTGTCCGAGCACACCGGCTTCCCCGAGATCATGGACGGCCGCGTCAAGACGCTGCATCCGCGCATCCACGGCGGCCTGCTGGGCCGTCGCGGCCTCGACGAGGCGGTGATGCGCGAGCACGGCATCGAGCCCATCGATCTGCTGATCGTGAATCTCTATCCCTTCGCGCAGACCATCGCTCGTCCCGAGTGCACCTACGAGGAAGCGGTCGAGAACATCGACGTTGGCGGCCCGGCGATGTTGCGCGCCGCAGCGAAGAACCACGCTGCGGTCACCGTGGTCGTGGATCCGGGCGATTATCGCGCGCTGATGGACGAGCTGGAGGCACACGCCGGCGCGACGTCGACCGTATTCCGCGCGCAGCTCGCGGCCAAGGCGTTCGCGCACGCGGCGAGCTACGACACGATGGTCGCGGCCTGGCTCATGCGTAAGTGGCCGGTCAGCGAGGAGTCCTGGCCCGAAACCCTCACCGCGGTATTCGCGCGCAAGTACGCGCTGCGCTACGGCGAGAACCCGCACCAGCGCGCCGCCTTCTACACGGACCCGGGCGCGCGCGGCGCCAGCGTGGCCGCTGCGCGCCAGCTGCAGGGCAAGGAACTGTCGTTCAACAACATCGCGGATGCCGACACTGCGCTCGAGTGCGTGCGGCAGTTCGCCGAGCCCGCCTGCGTGATCGTCAAGCACGCCAATCCCTGCGGCGTCGCGCTCGACGAGGACATCGGCGCGGCGTACGCCCGCGCCTACCGCACCGACCCCACGTCGGCGTTCGGCGGCATCATCGCCTTCAATCGGCCCCTCGATCTCGCGACCGCGCAGGCGATTGTCGGACGGCAGTTCGTCGAGGTGATCGTGGCGCCGGCCGTTGCGCCCGATGCGCTCGAAGCCCTGGCTGCGAAAGAGAACGTGCGGGTGCTCGAAACGGGCGATCTGAACACGCCCGGCGCATCCGCCGGATGGGAATGGCGTAGCGTCAACGGCGGCGTGCTGGTGCAGACGCGCGACGCCGTACCGCTGGTCGTGGCCGAGCTGTCGGTCGTGAGCAAGCGCAGGCCGTCCGATGCCGAGATGGACGACCTGGTGTTCGCGTGGCGCGTCGCGCAGTTCGTGAAGTCCAATGCCATTGTCTATGCGCGCGAGCGCATGACCGTGGGTGTCGGGGCCGGGCAGATGAGCCGCGTGGTCTCGAGTCGCATCGCAGCGATGAAAGCGGCGGACGAGAAGCTCGAAGTGCGCGGCGCCGCGATGGCGTCGGATGCGTTCTTCCCGTTCCGCGACGGCATCGACGTGGCCGCCGAATACGGCATCGCAGCCGTGATCCAGCCCGGCGGCTCGCGGCGCGACGCCGAAGTCATCGCCGCCGCGGACGAGCACGGCATGGCGATGGTCTTCACCGGCGTCCGCCACTTCCGGCACTGAAACCTGAAGGTCGGTACCGGACACGGTCGTTTAGTTATTGAAGGGCGCGATGGCGAAAGTGCTGATCATCGGCGGCGGAGGAAGGGAGCACGCGCTCGCGTGGAAAGCGGCGCAGTCGCCGCAGGTCGGGCGCGTGTACGTGGCGCCGGGCAACGCGGGCACTGCACGCGAGCCGCGCATCGAGAACGTACCGCTGGCCGCCGAAGACCTCGAGGGCCTGGTGCGTTTCGCGCGCGAGCAGCGCATCGACCTCACCATCGTCGGCCCCGAGGGACCGCTGGTACTCGGCATCGTCGATCGCTTCACGTCGGCCGGCCTGCGCTGCTTCGGACCGACGCAGGCCGCGGCGCGACTCGAAGGGTCGAAAGCCTTCACCAAGGAATTCCTCGCGCGGCATCGCATTCCGACGGCTGCGTCGCGCACCTTCACCCGCGAAACCTTCGACCGGGCCTACGTCACCGCCCACCGGACGCCGATCGTCGTGAAAGCGAGCGGGCTTGCCGCGGGCAAGGGCGTCGTGATCGCGGAGTCGCCGCGCGAAGCCATCGAGTGCGCGCAGGCGATGTTCGCCGGGCAGTTCGGCGATGCTGGCCGCGAGGTGGTGATCGAGGAGTTCCTGCAGGGCGAGGAAGCAAGCTTCATTGTCATCGCCGACGGGCGGCACATCCTGCCGCTGGCCACCTCGCAGGATCACAAGCGTCGGGACGACGGCGACCGGGGCCCGAACACCGGCGGCATGGGAGCGTATTCGCCCGCGCCAGTGGTCACGCCCGCGATCCACGCGCGCATCATGCGCGAAGTCGTCGAGCCGACGATTCTCGGCCTTGCGAGCGACGGCACGCCGTATACGGGGTTCCTCTACGCCGGGCTCATGATTGCCGCAGACGGCACGCCGAACGTGCTCGAGTTCAACTGCCGCTTCGGCGATCCCGAGACACAGCCGGTGATGGCGCGTCTGCGGTCCGATCTGGTCGGCTTGTGCAACGCCGCCCTGGACGGGAGACTCGATCGAGTCGAAGTCGAATGGGACCCGCGCGCCGCGCTCGGCGTCGTCATGGCCGCCGGCGGTTATCCGGATTCCTACGCCAAGGGCGAGCCGATCTCGGGGCTGGAGCAGGCTGCGGAGCTGCCTGGCAAGGTTTTCCACGCGGGCACGACACTGCAGGGCGAAAACGTGGTCACGAGCGGCGGGCGCGTCCTGTGCGCCGTCGGTCTCGGCACCTCCGTGAAGGCGGCGCAGACAGAGGCCTATCGCCTGGTCGACGTCATTCGCTGGAACGGCGCCCAGTATCGCCGGGACATCGGCCATCGCGCGATCGATCGCGCGTAGCGGCCCGCGTGCGCAGCGCGTAGCCGCCCGCGTGCGCAGCGCGTAGACGCGGCGCTCGGCTCAGAATCCCGGGTCGGCGGCTACAACCCGCCGGCGGATACGACGAACCCTGCCCAGTAATACGGATGCTCGTACGGCCGGCGTCCCCCGTCGTCCGAGGTGCGCACCGCGAGCTGTGCCTGCTGCAGCGAGCGGGCCGCGTCCGGTTCCACATCCGTCAGCGAATCGTACAAGCGGTGCATCAGCTGCGCCGTGCTGACATCCTCGACCTGCCACAGACTGGCGACCACACGCCGCGCGCCGCGGCGCTGCACGATCGCGCTCAGTCCTTCGACTTCGCGCCCATCGTCCGTGACCGCACCGCCGAGTCCTGTCTGACAGGCCGATAGTGTCATCAGCTCGACGCCGGCGAAGTCGAGCCCCGCGATCGCATCGAGCGTCAGGCGCCCACCGTCGCCGAGAACGAGGTAGGAGCGCCGCGCATTGCCCGGGCGCAGGCTGAAATGTGTCCCCAGGTGCAGCACCGAGAAATCGTGCGGACCCTCGAGGATCGTGCGCAGGCGCGCTTCGGTGAACGCCGTGTCTGCAAAGCCCTGGCCCGGCAGCGCGCCATTGCCCAGCGCAGGTTCCGGGCAGACCTTGCTCGCGTGTCCGAGTCCGGTGATGGGGCCGCGCACGATGTAGCACAGCTCGTCGGCGACCGCGGGCAAAGGCCGATAGCCGGCGACAGCGCTGGTAACACCCAGGCCACGCACCGCCAGCGCGGCGCTGGCGTCCGCCGTGCGCACGGTTTCGCCCGCAGGTGAGCCGGCGTACGTCTGGATCGCGTATTTCTCGACGAGATAGCGATCGCCGTCGTGCAGGGCGGCGAATGGCAGGTAGCGCAACGCGCCGTCGAGCCAGAGCACCAACCTCGTCGCCCCTGCGCGCTGTGCTGCCTCGTCCAGCGGGCGAGCGACCGTGGCGTACAGCGAACGAGCGCGCTGCCTGACGTCGTCGCGACGGGAGATGCCGTCGAGGAATTGCCCCACTTCGCGGCTCAGGTCCGACGCCGCCACGGCAACCTGGTGCTCGCTCTGGCCGCGATGCGTGGCGACCAGCACGCGCAATCGCTGATCGGTCATCAGGAAAAACGCCAGCGCCGTCTCCGGACCGAAGCGCTGCACTTCACGCGCCAGGCTGGCTGCTTCGATCTCGTGGCTGCGCGTCTCGCGTGCGCGGCGCGCACCGCCGCCCTGCGCGATGAAGCTGCGAATGCGTTCCGCGCGCCCTGCTTCCGTGTTCTGTTGCCCGGCCAGCAGCTCCTCCAGTCGCTTGCGCTCGGTCACGCTGATGCGGCCCGCCTCCCGCAGCCGGCTCAGGCGATCGATTTCCTCGCCGACCTTCGCGTCCGTCTCCAGTGCCGAGGTGTAGCGCTGCCAGAGCGCCTGCTCCTTGTTGGTCAGCTCGACGCTCCGGTCGTCGCCGCGCCACGTCGCGTCGCGCAGCACGAAATCGTACAGCTCCTCCGACTTCAGCAGCCGCAGCACCTCGAGCGCTTCGTCGATGCGCCCAGCCTCCATGAGCCAGTCCGCCACGGCGCGGTACACCGAGACCTTGTCGCGCAGGAAGCTCGCGTCGAAGCGCTTGTACTCGCCCACGAAGTAGCCGCGCAGGCGCTCGATCTGCGCAATCGACTGCTTGCCGAACATGACGGCGAGGTCGCGCTCGGCGGCGACGTGCAGCAGCCGTGCGATTCGATAGTAGGCCTGCCAGAGAGGGTCGGGAGTGCCGAGCGTGGTGGCGGCCGAGACTTGCCGGATCGCGAGATTGCGGGCTTCGCGGGCATCGCCGCGCCGTTCGGCCAGCTCGCTCTGGTTGCCATACGCGGCACTGCGCAGCGCGGGCTCGATCTCGCGCGTGCGTACGAGTCTCGCCGCGGCATCCTCGCAGTGCGGCGCGCTCTCCGGCGTCGCGCCGGCTGGTGAGCCGGCCTCCAGGCCGCAGATCTCGTTGACGACGCGCAGCAGCGTCGGGTGCGAATCCGGGAGCCGCGCGCGAAATAATTCCAGTGCCTGAGCGAGGTCCATGCGGCTGCGCAATGGTTCGGTCACGGCAGTCGTACGCGCGAGCTGCAACAACAACTGCGCGCGTTCCACAGAGAGAGTCGGTTCGCTCCCGACCACCTCCAGACCCGAGGTCAGCAGCGTGCGGGCCGCGGTGGTATCGCCGAGGCTCTGCTCGAGGCCTCCGAAGCCACGGTAGTACGCCACCAGCACCTGCTTTTCGACGTCCGCGCGGTGCTGTTCGACGATCGCGGTGGCCCGTTCGTAGAGTCGCAGCGCCTGCGGCAACTCCCCGAGCGTGCGATGCGTTTCGGCCTTGATGTGCAGCGGCCGCACGAGCGTCGGTGCCCCGGCGCCCAGCGTTTTCTCGCCGACATCGATGGCGCGGCTCGCGAAGTCGAGCGCTTCGAGCGGACGCCCGCGCTCGTTGAGCAGCGCGCCGAGCGCCACCAGCGCCCGGAAGTGATGCCGCTGCAGCGGGCCCTGCTTGTCCTCGGCGAGACGGATCGCCTCGCGCAGTGCCGCCTCCGCGCCCTCGAACTCGTCGAGGCGCTCGAGCGCCTGCCCCAGCAGCACGTAGCCGGGCACGCGCTGCGCCGCCTCGTTGCCCATCTTCGTTTCGATGTCGATGAGTTTCTCGGCGTGCAGCCGCGCCGCCTGGAAATCCTCTTCGCGCAGCGCAATGTTGGTATAGACGTTCTCGATCGCGGCCGCCGCCTCGCTCACCGTTTCCGCGTTCTCCACCAGGATGGCGTGCGCCCGGTCGAGCGACACGCGCGCTGCGGCGAACTCGCGCTGCGCCATCTGCACCTGCGCGCTGCCCACGAGCGCCTTCTGCAGCTCGATCTTGCGCAGCCCGGGCGTGATTTCCCGGATGCGCAGGACTTCCTGCCACGCCCGGCCCGAATCGGCGAGACGCCCCTGGCGGTAGCTGATCCACGCGTGCGCCACGTGGATATCGGCGAGCTCGACCGCGTTCGGGCCGAGATGGGCGGTGAACACGCGCTGGGCGTGATCCATGAGCGGCAAGGCCTCGTCGAAACGATCCATGTAGGCGATCAACGGTGTGGCCAGCGAACCGACCCACCACGCGAACTCGACGGAGTCCTCGCCCTGCTCGCGTGCCACGCGCGGAATCGTGTCGCACAACAACTGCACGACGGCGGTCGGATTGGTCTCGGAAAGCGCTTCGACGCGCTTGCGCAGCTCCGGCAGCGGCGTCGTGGTATCGGTCGCGAACGGTCCGCTGCCGCAGGTCGCAGGCAGGTCGAGCGCCTCGGCGCTCGCCGCGCCCAGGGCGCACAGGAGACACAAGGTCGTTGCGTACGGGCGCGACATCGCTCACCTCGACGGTCGGGCAGTAATCTCCACGCGCAGAACGCCGTCAGCGGGTTCCGCGATCCGGTATTTCTCGAGCACGCGGCGCACGGCGTCGGGCAGCGGCCGCGGCAGGTCGGCATCGATCCCCTGCCTCCCCAGCAGCTCGTAGCCCGTTGCGTCGACGCCAGCGGCACGCAGGTCATCGATGATCTGATGCTTGAGCTCGACGGGATCGTCGGCTTCGATGCGCACGATGCCGTCCGGCGCGCTGCGCACGACTTCAGGCGGCTCCGGTGTCTGCAGGTACAGGCCGACCACGACTGCCACGCCGGCGAGCGCCGCAACCGCGAAGCCGCCAGGCCAGGTCAACCAGCTGCGCCGTTCGGGCGCGCCGAGCAAGCCCTCGCGACGAGCACGCGCCAGAAGCTGGGACTCGCGCAATGAGTCCTCCGCGGCGACGTCGACCGCCTGCGTGGCAGTCTCAGCGCGAACGATGGCTTCACGAAGCGCCGCACCCTCGCGAGTCGCCGGCGTGTGCGCGTCGGTGCGACCGGCGAGCGCGTCCAGCCAGGCGCTGTCCTTGTCACGCGGTCCGCTGCGCGGTTCGTCGTGGCCGCTCACGGCCTAAGGACTCCCGAATGCGAGTTCATACCACTCGGCCAGATGCACGCGCGCTCGCTTGCGGCACTGGGAGATGAACTCGCGCGTCGCACCCGGCGTGCGCTCGAGCAGGTGAGCGATCTCTTCATTGCTCAGCCCGTCCTGCACGATCCACGCGATGACCGTGGCGTGCTCCGGCGCGGCGTCTTCGAACCGACGCCAGCACCTGCCGAAACACTCCGCCAGTTGTCGTCGCCGCTCTTCGTCGTCCGGAGTCGCGACACCGGATGCGGACAGCTCCTCGATGCGCCGCGCGACTTCGTCGCTGAGGTGCGCATCGTCGTCCAGCGACACGGCGTCGCGCGCGCGGCGCAGGCGATCGAGGATGCCGTGACGCAGGATGCCGCGGATCCAGGGCAGCAGCTCCGACTCGGCGCGGAACGTGGCGCAGCGACGCCACACGCGGATGAACGTGTCCTGCACGAGATCGCGCGCGGCCTCGGGATCGCGAACCACGCGATGGGCTTCGCGGAACAGGACTGCAAAGAAGGAGCGGTCGAGGGCCCGCAATGCCTTTTCAATGGCATTGCCCCCCTCCCGGCAGGCGCGCATGAATGCGTTCTTGTCCAACCGGCTCTCGAGACCTGCGTCTGGCGCTTCGCAAGCGTAGCGCAAGTCCCCGGCCCGGCGATAACCCGTCCGTCCATGCCCTTACAGACGCCGGCCGCAGCCGATCGTCAGGTGCGCTCCTGACGTTTCCGGCGTGGCCCCTGACGTTTCCGGCGTGGCCCCTGACGTTTCCCGCCTCGCCGCGTCTGCTTGTGAGACGGCAGGCACGCTCTCAAGGGGGGCACAATGAAGAAAAGCATGGTCGTCCTGGTCGCGGCAACGCTCGCGAGCGCCTGCGGCGGCTCCGATTCGACTGAGTCCAATGACGCTTCGGCTGTGGCCGCAGCGGAGACTGAAGCTCTACCGCGGCGAGGCGACGTCTGGGAGATCGACCCGCAGTCGCAGACCGACGCCCAGGTCTTCGCCTACCTCTATGGTCTGCACGCCTTCGTCCGGCAGGGCGACGAGGTCTACACGGCGACCACACGATTGGGCGAAGTGCGCGAAGACGGCGAGATCCTCGTCGCCGCGCTCGGCGGTGGCCTCGAGGCGCGCATCGAGAGCGATGCGGACAAGCCCGCCCTTACTTTCTCCAACGGCGCCGTTGCGATGCTGCGCGAGCACCAGGAAGAAGAAGGCCAGAACGGGGGAGCTCCGTGATGAACACCTCAACGAGACTTGCGAGATTTGCGCTTCTGCTCGCCGCCACCGGCTTGGTGGCCGGCACTTTCGGCGCTGGCGCCGCCGGCGCGGACACCCAGGCCGAGGAGCTCGACCCCGAGGTGCTGGTGCTCACGTGGCACAAGGTCAGCAATACGCCGTTCGACTTCGACCGCGCCGTGAATTACTCGCCCAAGATGGCCGGCCCGCCCACCTTCGACCGTCCTGACATCATCAAGGCGGAGAAGGCGCGGCTGCAGGCGATTCTCGACGCGGGGACGGACAAGCTCGAGTTCACCACGACGGTGAGCGACGGCATCGCCCAGTACGACCACGATCGCGGCGAGTTCCCGGTGCAGCTCTTCCAGCCCGGCGTGTACCTGAGCTACCGCCACAACCACGTCGACTATCGCCTGGTGTTCGCCAACGCGGGCATCGCGCGGGCCATCGCGATGCCCGACAAGGAAGAGGCGCGCGCGTTCGACCAGAAGCTGCAGTCCGTCGGGCGCCAGGTGGACACCGTGGTGCGTTTTCGCATCGTCGGTTCCGGCGACCCGCAGGGCGGCGTCGGCGGCGACCGGGTGATGCGCGGCGAGCTGGTCTCCGTGAAGCTCGTCGATCGCAACGGCCAGGTGGTGTACGCGCCTGAGGTCAAGCCCGTCGCGGAGACGCCGCCTGCGCGCTTCGCCGCGAGCGAGATCGACGTGGCCGGCATGCGCATCGGCGTCGAAGCCGACGACCTGCAGGCCGCGCTCGAGCGCCTCTACTCCGCGAAAGTCTCGCGTGTCGACGGCGCGCGCGATCGCATGATCGACAAGCGCTACGCCGGTTACCTCGAGATCGATCTGCTCACCTGCATGGGCGGCGGGTATCGCCGGCGAGATCCGCAGCCGGGCGACGTCTGCGTGCGCGCCTACTACGACGAGGACGAGATCGTCCGCACGATCATCGTGGTGCGCGTCTTCCCGTGGATGGACTACGAGAAGGTGCGCGATGCGGCGGTCGCACGCTATGGCGCGGTGAGCGCCACCGCCGGCGGCGGCATGGCGCTCGGCTGGGGGCCGGGCGTTGATCCGAAGCTGCTCAGCTACCGCGTCGGCGAGGGTCACGCGCTGACGCTGAATGTGAACTCGCCGTCCGACCTGATGGACCAGGCGCTCAACAGCCGGCCGAAAGTGAACGTGGCACTGCAGCTCGCCGATGCGGACTGGGCGGCAAAAGCCAAGCCGCTGCGCTGAGTGATGCCACGCGCACAGAGCACGGCCAAGCGCACAGAGCATGGCCACGCCAGAAACCTCGTCAGAACGAACACAAATCAGGGGAGCATGACGATGAACACGACGATCCGCTGGAAGACACTGCACCTGTCTCTGGTGCTGCTGCTCGCCACGGCAGCAGCCGGCGCCGCGCAGGCCGCTGAGCCCTGCGCTCAGCCGGGCTGCGCGGAAGTGCGCACCTTCACTGCCACGGTGAGCAATCTGCGCTCCAGCAAGCAGGGCGCGAACCGCGTGGTGAGCTTCACGGTGCGTTTCCAGAACAAGACCGACAAGCCGCTGACGCTGGGTTACGTGAGCGAGTCGGCAACCATTGTCGATGACAAGGGCAACCGCTACGAGATCGCGAGCGCCTCTGGCGTGCGCGCCATCGGCACCGTCGTCGGCACCACGTTCGACCCGAAGTTCACGCTGCAGCCGAAGGAAGGCGGCGATGCGCGCTTCGAGCTCGTGTGGAAGGACGCGGGCAAGGCAAGCCCGGGCAAGACGTTCGATCTCGATCTCGCCGTGCGCGAGATCGTTGCGACGACCGCCGACCAGTTCAGGCTCGGGTCCGAACACGCCCTGCACTATGGGTCGATGGGCGAAGGCGCGCTCAACGCCTCTGCGCCGGCTGCGACCGGAACAGGCGCGACCAGCGCTGCCGCCGCACCGCCCGCGCCGAAAGATCCGTGCGCCGGTGCCAGCACCTGCTTCAACGCGGGATCGTTCATCGCCCAGGTGCAACAGGTGACGCCGAGCGCTTTCCCGCCCGGCACTCGTCACCACGGCGTCAAGCTCGTCGTGCGTTTCACCAACATCAGCCAGGCGCCGATCATCCTCGGCTACAAGGCGAGCACCAGCACGCTGCAGGACAACTACGGCAACCCCTACTACTGGGGTCGCTCGGGCACGCACGACGGCAGCGTGCAGGGCATCGGCTACGTCACCGGTCGCAGTGCCGATCCGCAGTTCACGCTCAGTCCCGGCCAGTCGCGCAATGCCACGTTTTCGGTCACACGCTACAACGCGCGAGCCCCGATAGGCACTGCGTTCCAGCATGACCTGGTGATCAGCGAGCTCGAGCTGATGGGCGGCCAGACCCAGGCGGTGCGCACGCTGCGCGAGAACAGCCTGAGCTTCGCCAATCTCACGGCCGGCAACTTCAACGTGGCGCAACTGCCCGGCGCGGCCGGTTCGCTGCCCGGCCAGGTTCCGCTGCCCGAGGGTGCGGCCCAGGGCTCGGACATCGCCCAGAAGGCGGTCGATCTGTTCAACGCCGTGAAGAACAAGAAGCCCGCGGGCCAGTAGTGGCTGGCGCGATCGACAACACAGTGGGAGAAGCCTCCATGCGAAATCCGATCCCCATGCCGTTCGTCGCGAGCGTGGCACGACGCGTGACGCTCGGCCTCGGCGTCGTGCTGGTGACAGCGTGCGGTGCGCGCGTCGAAGGCACGTACGCGGGCAACGATCAGTCGTTCCTCGAGAGCATCACGCTCAAGGCGAACGGCAAGGCTAACGTGCGCTTCATGGGCATGACGCGCCAGGGCGAGTACGAGATCGACGGGCGCGAGGTCACGATCGTCGTCGGCAACGACACGCAGGTGTTGAGCTTCGACGACCGCGGCTGCCTGGTCGCGGGAGGCTTCCTCGGCACGTACTGCAAGGACGGCGACGGCGAGGGTGCCGGCGAGGGCCCGGATGCGGCTGACGCGGCGCGCGCTCGGCAGCTGGCCGGCGTCTACGAGGCCGGTGACGGCCGCGACAGTATCCGCCTCGACTTCGAGCGCGACGGCGAAGTGAAGGTGACGCTGCGCGAAGGCGGCGCGACGGGCGACACCGCGGCCGGAACCTACGAAGTGGACGGCGATCGCGTGCGCATCGCCGTCGTCGGCGGAGAGGAGCTCGTGCTGGTCCGCGACGGCGACGTCCTCGAAGGAAAGATGGGCTACGCGACGCTCAGGTTCGAAAAACGCTGACGCGCGCTTTCGAGAGACGGCGAATCCAACAAGAACGGCGATTCAACAACGAGAGGAGAGCGCTCCATGTTCTGTCCGAAATGCGGTGCCGAAAATGCCAGCATGAGCTCACGCTGCGTGAGTTGCGGCACTCACTTCACCAGCGCCGCGCTGCGGGCCGGCGCGGTTCAGATGGCCCAGTCGGGCGTGCTGAAGGGCTTTTTCACGCTGTGGCTCGCATGGTTCACCATGCCGGTGAAGACCCTGCGGCTGACCGCTCGCCAGCTGCGCGAATTCGGCGGCGCTGGCGCGCTCGACGCGGAGAACGACATTCCCCATCTCACCTGGGTGCGCGCGGCCGGCGGCACGCTCGCGTGCATCGGGATCTTCGTCGCGTTGACGTGGGGCGTGTGGAAGGGCGTCGAAGGCCTTGGCGATATCCGCTACGACACCAGCGGCGCCCTCCTCGGCCTGGTCGGCTATCCCCTGGCTGGAGCGCTCGCGGCGATCGTCATCGACTGGATCGTCATGACGTTCTTCGTCGAGATGCTCGGCCTGTGGGTCGGCGTCTCCGACAACATCCGCCGCATCGCGTCGCGCTAGGAGGCCCGCCAGCCCACGTCGTACGCGGCGATCACGACGCGTCTTCTGCGCTCACGAGGCAGTTGCGTCGGGTATCATGGCGGGCATGAGTGGTCCGAACGTGCGTTTCCTCACCGTCTGCACCGCGCTCACGGGGGCGGTGGCGACGGTGGCGATCGTGGCGAGCGTAGTGCCCGTGGTCGCGGTAGCGGCGGCGCCGACGGCAATCACGATGAGCGAAGCCGTTCCGATTGCCGCCGACGCGGCGGGCGACGTGGGGCTGATGGCCACGCCCGGCGGCAACGTCAGTCAATACAAAGCCAAGTGCGACGTGCAAACGAGCCTGGCGAAAGCAATCGCGGTCGAGGCACGCCGCAAGAAGGTCGACGTGACGCTCGTGCCGGATATCGCAACGGCAACGGGCCCGGTCCTGAGCATCGTCATCGAAGGCATGCTCGGGTTTTCCGGCCCGTGGAAGGGTCCCAAGACGCTCACGCTGCGCGGCGAGCTGCGCGACGGCGAAACGTCGCTCGGCAGCTTCGTGGCGCGCACGAAGGGTGCCGGGCTGTTCCAGGGCTCCTGCGAGGACTTCACCGAGGCCGCTGAGCGCGCGGCGCGCGAGATTGCCAAGTGGTTGAAGGCGCCCAAGCCGCGTGCGCGGCTCGGGGAGGCGTGAGCCGCCACGGCCTCGGACGCCGGGCCCTCCGTCGTCGCCTCAGTCGACGTTTTCGTCCGGCATGAGTTTCACTGCCGGCTCACCGGCGGCCTTCCATTCGGCGAGCGCTGTCTCAATGTAGTGCGGCTGGCCTTGCCGCCATTCCTCGATGTCCTTTTCGTCGTACACGTACGGCTTTTCGCCGCGCAGCATGCCCGCGAACTCGCGCCAGTCGTCGCTCTCGCGCGTGATCGGCAGCAGCTCTCCTCCCAGCTTGGCGTAGAGCGCGTAGCTGCGACCCGCTTCGACGTTGGCCTTCACGAACGTGCGGCGCGCCTGGAAGGCCACCCAGAACAGGTGATCGCCAGGCTCGACCTCGAGACGGACGTACTTCTTGCCCTTGACGCGCGCCACGTAGCGGTCGTCGGCGAAGAAGTGGATCGGGTACGCACCCCCGACGAACGCATTCATCTTGCCGATGTAGACCACGGCCTTGTCGGGCGGCGCGGGCTCGAGTTTCTTGTCGGCGGCCAGCGCGACGACGGCAACGCCAGCCAGGACAGTGGCGGCAAGGCTTCTCGTGATGTCCATGCATATCCTCCCTCGGCTCTGCGGCCGCTTCGGAAAAGGTGCGCGAGCGCGCCCGCCCTGCGGGCTAACGCTTCATGAAGTCGAAGAATTCGGAGTTGGTCTTCGTGTCCTTCATCTTGTCGAGCAGGAACTCGATCGCCGACAGCTCGTCCATCGGGTGCAGGAGCTTGCGCAGGATCCAGATCTTGGCCAGCTCGTCCTGCGCGGTGATCAGCTCTTCCTTGCGCGTGCCGGAGCGGTTGATGTGCATCGACGGGAACACCCGCTTTTCGGAGATGCGCCGGTCGAGGTGGATCTCGGAATTGCCGGTGCCCTTGAATTCCTCGTAGATGACGTCGTCCATCTTCGAGCCGGTGTCGATGAGCGCGGTCGCGAGGATGGTCAGGCTGCCGCCTTCCTCGATGTTGCGCGCCGCGCCGAAGAAGCGCTTCGGGCGCTGCAGGGCGTTCGCGTCCACGCCGCCGGTGAGCACCTTGCCGGAAGACGGCACCACCGTGTTGTAGGCGCGGGCGAGACGCGTGATCGAATCGAGCAGGATCACGACGTCCTTCTTGTGCTCGACCAGGCGCTTCGCTTTCTCGATCACCATCTCGGCGACCTGCACGTGGCGGCTGGCCGGCTCGTCGAAGGTGCTCGACACCACCTCGCCCTTCACCGTGCGCTGCATCTCGGTGACTTCCTCGGGCCGCTCGTCGATGAGCAGCACGATCAGGTACACCTCGGGATGGTTCGCGGTGATGGAAGTGGCGATGTTCTGCAGCAGCATCGTCTTGCCGGCCTTGGGCGGCGAGACGATCAGGCCGCGCTGGCCCTTGCCGATCGGCGCCACCAGGTCGACGGTGCGCGCGGTGAGGTCCTCGGTGCTGCCATTGCCGCGCTCGAGCTTGAGGCGCTGCTTCGGGAAGAGCGGCGTCAGGTTCTCGAACAGGACCTTGTTGCGCGAGTTCTCGGGCGAATCGAAATTGATCTCGCCGACCTTGAGCAGCGCGAAGTAGCGCTCGCCGTCCTTGGGCGGACGGATCAGGCCGGAGATGGAATCGCCGGTGCGCAGGTTGAAGCGGCGGATCTGGCTCGGTGAGACGTAGATGTCGTCCGGGCCAGCGAGATAGGAGCCGTCGGCCGAGCGCAGAAAGCCGAAGCCGTCCTGCAGGATCTCGAGCACGCCGTCGCCGTAGATGTCCTCGCCGTTGCGCGCGTGCGCCTTGAGGATCGAAAAGATGATGTCCTGCTTGCGGGAACGGGCGACGTTTTCGAGGCCCATCGAAGTCGCAAGGTCCACCAGCGCCGCAACCGGCTTGGTCTTGAGCTCGGTCAGGTTCATCGAGCTGCGGGTGGCCGCGAGCTCGGAAGGCGTAATGATGTCCAGCCCTTCGCCGTCGGCGAAGTCGTCGTGCTGCTGGTGGTGGTGATGGTGCTGCTGTTGCTGCTGGTGGTAGTCGTCGCCACCGCGCTGGCCGCGGTTCTGGTCGTTGCCGCGGTTACCGCGGCCCTGCTTCTGGCGGCCGCGCGCTGAATTACCCAGGTAGCCTCTCACAGGTTGCTGTCCAGAAAAGCGGCGAGCTGGCTTTTCGAAACGGCGCCCACCTTCTGGGCCTCGACGGTCCCGTTCTTGAACAGGATAAGCGTCGGAATTCCCCGGATTCCGAACTTCGGGGGCGTCTGCGGATTCTCGTCGATGTTGATCTTGGCGATCTTCAGGCGGTCCCTGTACTCCACCGCGATCTCTTCCAGGACCGGAGCGATCATCTTGCATGGGCCACACCATTCTGCCCAGAAATCGAGCAGTACCGGCTTATCTGCCTTGAGAATGTCTTGATCGAACGTTGCATCTGAAGTGTGAACAATGCTGTTACCCACTCGGGGTTACCTCCGGAATGGCGGTGCGCTGACAATGGATCGTCTCGTTGTGAGGAAGATGGGGTTGACGGGCCGCCCTCGGCGGCCGGCGTGCCCGACGGGCACGGTGGATGGGTTGCGGTTACAATGACCCTGATACTGGGTAATGAATAACTGGAGCCGGGTGGTGGATCGACTGGAAGGTGCGGACGGAGCCGCTACGGCTGGGCGGTATTCAAACCAACTTTCCGCCAATTTGCAAGCCTGCTCCGTCCGACAAGCCGACTGATACGTAATGGCCGAAACACATCTTTCCGACCTGGCTTTCTCCTCCCTTCAACTTCCTGAGCCCGTCGCCCGCGGCATCGCGGACCTCGGGTTCCAGCTTGCGACTCCCATCCAGGCCCAGACCCTGCCGATCGCTCTATCGGGGCGGGACGTCGCAGGACAAGCCCAGACCGGCACCGGCAAGACCGCGGCGTTCCTAGTCGCGCTGTTCAACAACCTGCTGACGCGCCCGCCCTCGCCCACCCGCCCGATCACGGCGCCGCGCGCGCTCGTGGTCGCGCCGACGCGTGAGCTGGCGGTGCAGATTCACGCCGACGCCGAGGCGCTGGGGCAGCACACGGGATTTACTCTGGGACTGGCGTTCGGCGGCACGGACTACGAGAAACAACGCCGGCACCTGGGCGCAGGCGTGGACGTGCTGATCGGCACACCCGGGCGGATCATCGATTTCTTCAAGCAGCGCGTGTTCGACCTGCGGCACGTGCAGGTTGCGGTTTTGGATGAAGCCGATCGCATGTTCGACCTGGGCTTCATTGCAGACATTCGCTACATCCTGCGCCGCCTCCCGCGCCCCGAGCAGCGGTTGAGCATGCTGTTCTCGGCCACGTTGTCGCATCGCGTGCTCGAGCTCGCCTACGAGCACATGAACACGCCCGAGCTGGTGCGCGTGGAGCCTGACAAAGTCACGGTCGACCGCGTGCGCCAGATGCTCTATTTCCCGGCGACGTCCGAGAAGGTGCCCCTGCTGGTGTACCTGCTGCGGCACATGGACCCGCACCGCACGATGATCTTCGTGAACATGCGGCGCACGGCGGACGAGCTCGAGCAGGTGCTGCGGGCGAACGGCTTTCACGCCGAGGCGCTGTCCGGCGATGTGCCACAGCGCAAACGCCTGCGCATGATGCGCGACTTTCACAGCGGCAACCTGGCGATCCTGATCGCTACCGACGTGGCCTCGCGCGGCCTGCACGTGCCGGAAGTGAGCCACATCTTCAACTACGACCTGCCGCAGGACGCTCCCGACTACGTGCATCGCATCGGCCGCACCGCGCGCGCCGGCGCCGAAGGCGATGCGATCAGTTTCGGTTGCGAACGCTACGCACAGTCGCTGCCGGACATCGAGGAATACATCGGGCACAAGATCCCGGTGGAGTCGATCAGCCCCGAAATGATCGTCGCGGTGGAAGCGGCCGAGCAGCGGCGCGCGAGTGGTGGTGACGCGGACGGGCGCCCCCATCGACACCATCGGAGCAAGCGGCAGCGGCGCAGTGGTGGTGGTGGCGGTGGGCGCGGCGGACCGCGTCACGGTGGTGGTGGAAGGCGCTAACGAAAGGCGCTGACGCGCCCCGCCCACGGACGTCGAATGTCCGGCTTGCCCTGTTCGCCGTGGATCTGCAGCAGAACACGCGATCCAAACAAAAACATACAGGCTTGATCAGGATTCCTAAGGTCGAACGCCGGTAGCGTTCGCGGCCATCGCTTCAGCGAGGCCGCACGCATGAAACCCCTGTTCCTGCTGCAAACACCGATCCACCTCGGTGTGGCGTTCGTCGCGCTCTCGTGCCTCGTCCTGGGTGCTTGCCGCGAGGATGACGGCGACGTCGCTCCCGGAGCTGGGGCGTCCTACACCATCCCCACGCCGACACGCGTCAGCGACACGCTCGTGTTCGCCGCAATCGCGGCCGGGTATCACCACACCTGTGCGCTGCAGAGCGGCGGCGCCGTGTGGTGCTGGGGCTCGAACGAATACGGACAGCTGGGCAGCGACGCCCCGATGCAGCGTTGCGCCGGCAGCAACTTCGCCTGCAGCCCCACGCCACTCGAAGTCGCGACGAGCTCGTCGTCGATCGGAGCGGGTTCATCGTTCGTGCGCCTGTCCGGCTCCATTCGCCACACCTGTGCGCTGGATACGAACGAGGCGGCGTGGTGCTGGGGTTTCGGGCTCGGCGGGCAGCTCGGCGACGGGCGGCGCGAAAACAGCACTGCCCCGGTCGCGGTTGCGGGCGGACATCGCTTCATCACTCTCTCCGGCTCCCTCGGCGGTCACAGCACGTGCGCGCTCACGGCGAGCGGTGAAGCCTGGTGCTGGGGCATCAACAACGACGGGCAGCTCGGCAACGGCACGCGCGACGTCGCAGCCGAACCGGCGCAGCTCCCGGCGGCGCTTCCGTTCGCGGCGATCAGTGCCGGCGACCATCATTCGTGCGGCCTGAGTGCTGGCGGGGCCGCGTACTGCTGGGGCCTGAACTGGTTCGGCAATCTCGGCGTCGGCTCCGCGGGCGGAAGCGGCGGGTTGTCGGGAAGCACCATTCCCGTCGCCGTGCAGGGCGGCCACGTTTTCGTGCAGATCGCCGCTGGCGGCGAGCACACGTGCGCGTTGACGCAGGACGGCGAAGCCTGGTGCTGGGGCGTGGGCCACCTCACCGGAACTGACGCGGCGGGCTACATCCCCCTGCCCGTTGCCGTCGAGACCGATCGCCGCTATCGCGCGATATCCACCGGGTACGTGCACACCTGCGCGCTCACCGCCGCGGGCGAAGTCGACTGCTGGGGCGAGAACGGGCTCAGCCAGCTCGGCGACGGCGCGCTGACGGATGGGCGTCGGCCCGTGCGCGTGCGCTCGCCTGTGCTGTTCGAAAGCATGTCGACGGGCGGTGTGCACACCTGCGCCCTGGCGACGGACGGCGGCGCTTGGTGTTGGGGAGGAAATCCGTGGGGCGGAGTAGGACAACCAGTGGGCGATCCCTGAGGGAGGAACGATGAAACAGCAGACCGGGTTGCGCTGGCGGCAAGCGCTCGTTTCCATGGCCGCGACCACCTTGGTTGCCGTCAGCGGGTGCAGCTCCTTCGAAGAAGTTCCGGTGCACCGGCCAGCCCCGGTGGACCAGCCTGCTCCGGCGCCACACCCCGCCGCCCAGGTGCCTGCCGTGCGCGTGGGTGAGCGGGTGCAGGTCACCTGGCTCGACGGGCGCAAGGAATCCTTCCGGGTGACGGCCGTGGAACCCGACGCGCTCGTCGGCAAGGGCGTGCGCGTGCCCTATTCCGATATCGCGGTGCTCAAGGTGATGCGCGCGAACGGCGACAGGACGGCGATCGTCGTGAGCACCGTCGCTGGAATAGTGCTGGCCCTGGTGGTGACCGAAGCCATCTTCGACAGCGCGGACAAGTTTGGCGCGGTCGCAGGCTCGCCCTGACGGCGGGCCGGGCGCCGAGGCTGGTTGCGTGCAGTGGCCGGTTGCGTGCAGTGGCCGGTTGCGTGCGGTGGCTACTTGCGCACCGCGGTGCCCGCGAGGCGCGCAATGAGGGCATCGAGTCCCCGCGCACGCACCTCCGCGCCGAAATCGGTGCGATACGTGCGCACGTAGGACACGCCCTCGGCGATCACGTCGACGATCTTCCAGCCGTCGCGCGTCTGGCGCATGTAGTAGTCGACGTGATACTTGCTGCCGTCGGTGAGTTTCATCAGCGTTTTGACGCGCACGGGGGCATCCGATGCCGGCTCCTCGAGCGGGAGCACCGTGACGGTGTCGAAGCGAAACTCGAGCATCGCGGTCCCGTGCAAAGCCACGAGATAGTGGTAGAACGCCGCGACGAAACGCTCGCGCTGTTCGGGTGTCGCGCTGGTCCAGTGCGTGCCCAGGATCAGTCGTGACGCCGCGTGCAGGTCGAACTGCGGGCGCAGCAGCTCGTCGATCAGGACGTGCACCTTGCGCATGTCTGCGGCAAGCTCCGCTTGACGGCTCGCGACTGCCTTCGCCACACGATCCGCCGTCTGCGCGACTACCTGCTCGGGGCCGCGCGGGGCGCCTGCGCTGGTTGCCGCGGCTGGGCCTTGCGCGGGGTTTGAGCTTGGCACGGAGCTTGAGCTCTGCGCGGCATGCACGGTCCCGTGCGCGAGCAGCAGCGCGAAGACCGCGAATCTCCTAGTCTTACTGTGTCATTAAGTTAGTGGATTGCAACTCACGTCGGCAGCACGGACAGTAGGGTAGCGCGCCGACAAGTGCGACAGCGAGTTCCAGGCGCATGGTACGGATGGAGTCACTCG
>Ga0187894_10000749_pt1 | contig 43771 bp, 44 predicted proteins | sample GBC1701081metaG_FD_136650 | JGI IMG/M metagenome (GOLD analysis project Ga0187894, IMG submission 136650) | White microbial mat communities from a lava cave in the Kipuka Kanohina Cave System on the Island of Hawaii, USA - GBC170108-1 metaG ... | reverse complement strand
GATGGTGCGTTCCGGCATCGACCAGAACTCGCCCTGATACGAGAACGTCTCCTGCATCCACATCTTGGGCAGGCAGCGCACGAACTCGTCCCACGACTTCTTGGTGTCGTCAGGATTGGCGCGGAAGCCGCCCAGCTCGGTCCAGGTCGCCGAGCGCCCGGTGCCGACCTCCAGCCGCCCGCCCGACAGGATGTCGAGCGTCGCGGTGCGCTCGGCGATCTTGATGGGATGGTTGAATTCCGGCACGCAGACCACGATGCCGTGGCCGACCCGGATGTTCTTGGTGACCATGGCGCAGGCAGTCAGGAAGAGCTCCGGTGCGGAGCAGTGCGAATATTCTTCGAGGAAATGGTGCTCGACCGCCCACACCTGCTCGAAGCCCAGCTCGTCGGCCAGCTTCACCTGCTCCAGGCAGTTCATGTAGACTTCGCGTTCGCGCTCGCGTGTCCAGGGGCGCGGCACGGAGATTTCGTAGAAGATCCCGAATTTCATGGCGCCCTCCCGTACGGACTCCATTGTTTGCACGACAACGATAGGCACGCGTGCAGCAGGCCGGCAAGACGGTGCGGTTGGGCGCTTTCGCGTGGCAGACATGTTCGAGGGGCGGAAGAAAAGCGGCGTATAGCTCCCCTCGCGGAAGATCCCTCGCTACGCTCGGAGTGACGAAGATCAGGGAGGTCTGATGCCAGTACGTATCTTCGCGCATATGAGTGATGATCTCACCAACGCGGCTCAGCAAGCGCGGGAGATCGAGGCGCTGGGCTTCGACGGCGTGGTGAGTCACGAATCGGCGCACGATCCATTCTTCCCGCTGGTGATCGCGGCCGCCAACAGCACGCGGCTGCATCTGATGACGGATGTGGCGATCGCCTTCGCCCGTTCGCCCATGACCCTGGCGAACGTTGCGCACGACCTGAACGCGTTCTCGGGTGGGCGCTTCACGCTCGGGCTGGGCTCGCAGATCAAGCCCCACATCACGCGGCGCTTCAGCATGCCGTGGTCGCATCCGGCGGCGCGGATGCGCGAGCTCATCCAGGCCATCCGGGCGATTTTCGCCAACTGGTACGATGGTGCGCCGCTGCGCTTCGAGGGCCAGTTCTACACGCACACGCTGATGACACCGGCCTTCACGCCGTCGAACACCACGCACGGAAAGCCCGCGATCGGCATTGCTGCGGTGGGACCGTTGATGACCGAAACGGCGGGGGCGGTCGCCGACCGACTGTTCGTCCATCCCTTCACGACCGAGACATACCTGCGCCAATTCACGCTGCCGCATCTCAAGGCCGGGCTCGACAGCGCCAACCGTCCGGCGGGTGCTTGCCAGCTGATCTATGACCCGCTGATCGCCACCGGAACGACAGCGGAGAGCTTCGCCCGTTCGCGCAAGGCGATCGCCGATCGCATTGCCTTCTATGCCTCGACGCCGGCCTATCGGCCGGTGCTCGATGCTCATGGCTGGGGTGACCTGCAGCCCGAGCTGCAAGCCATGACCAAGGCCGGGCGCTGGTCGGAGATGGGAAACCTGGTCACCGACGACATGCTGAATACACTCGCTGTCGTCGGTGAGGTGAAGGATATCGCGCCGCAAATATGGACCCGCTACGGCGATCTGGTCTCCGATTTCGGCCTGTCGAGCGGCACGGTCGACCGCGCGATCCTGGCGCAGATCGGAGCCGATTTGCGGACGCTGGCTGGGGCGTAAGATTTCCCTTCTCCCCGCCTGCGCGGGGAGAAGGGATCCTGGCTCCCCTTGAGGCGGACAGCGGGCGTCACCATCTGTCAGGCGGGCATCGAGCCAGTGTGCAGCGGTGTGCTGAAAGGCAGCGCTGTCTCTGTATACGGAGTCTGGTAGGTTCCGGGCCGGGAGATGCCGGGAGCCGTGGCGGAGCGCGTGTCGAGCGAGTCCAGTTCAAAGGCAGCCGCGCTGCAGCGTTGGCTGGTCCATCAAGCGCTGCTGGCAACGCCGATCCCGCGCGTCGCGGGCCATTTCGTCGACAGTCTGGTCGATATGGGCATGCCGGTATGGCGAGCCTTTCTCGCCACCTCGACGCTGCATCCGCAGGTCGAGGGTGTCGGATTGACCTGGACGCGCGACGGCCAGCGCTTGCGTCAGGAGTACCAGCACGGTTCCTTCGAGCGGTTGCCCAGCCTCAGCCCGATGTATGACGCTGTTGTCGCCACTCAGGCGCGACCGTCCGCGGATAGCGGCGCGATGGACAGTATCATCACGCCGATGACGCGATACCGGTTGGACCGCGGCGAAGGCACGGCGACCTATGCCATCCTGGAGGAGTTTCGCGCCGGTGGCGCCACCGACTACCTCTGTTTCGCCATTCCCTTTGCCAATGACGGCAACGTCGATGAGGGCAATGCCGGCGCAGTGATCACGGTGATGGTCGATCGTCCTGGCGGTTTCACCGACGATGAGATCGTAACCATTGCCGACCTGATGCCGGCGCTGGGCGCGGCATTGCGCGCGAGCACCGATCTCGCAGCGATCCGCACTGCGCTCGACACGTATCTGGGACGTGACGTCGGCCGCCGGGTGCTGAACGGTGAAATCAAGCGCGGCTCGGTCGCGGCGATCTCAGCGGCCATTCTGGTCGGCGACCTGCGCGGCTTTACGGTACTGGCCGACGAGGTGCCGCGCGACCGGCTGGTCAGCATGCTTGACGATTACCTGGATTGTCTCGTCAGCCCGGTCGAGGCGTCCGGCGGACAGGTGTTGAAGTTCCTGGGCGATGGGCTGCTGGCGACATTTGCGTTCGACGCCCAGGAACCACGGACGATGTGCGCCGCGGCCCTGATGGCGGCGACCGAGGCGCTGCGCCGCATCGACGCGCTGAACCGAATCAGGCGCAAGGACGGCCAGCCGGTCACGACGCTCGATCTGGCGCTGCACGCCGGCGACGTGCTCTACGGCAATGTCGGCTCCGCCCGGCGGCTCGATTTCACCATCATAGGACCAGCGGTCAACGAGTCGGCGCGCCTGGAAGCCCTGTGCGCAACCTTGGACGTACCCCTGGTCGCCAGCCGTCGGTTCGTCGACCTGTTGGGCGCTTCGGAAAAGTTCCGCAGCCTCGGCCCGCGTGTGCTGCGCGGCGTGCGTGCGCCAGTCGAAGTCTTTACGTTGGTGACGGGCGAGCAAGCCCGCGCCGAGCCTGTAAACGCCGAAGTGGGAGCCCATGATGTCTAGCGGAGCCACCGTCACTGTCGCGGCGGTGAAACATTGGCTCGTCCACCAGGCTTTGCTGGCAACGCCGATACCACGTCTTGCAGCACGCTTCGTCGACAAGCTGCTGGCGTTGGGGTTGCCGATATGGCGCGCTCATGTCGGGATCAGCACGGTCCATCCGCAGGTCGAAGCCATTGGCCTGACATGGACACGCCAGGGCAAGCGGCAGGTGGAGGAATTCGAACACGGATCCTTCGCCAGAATGGCCAACTCAAGCCCCTTTTACGAAGCCGTTACGGCGGCCCAAGCGCTGTCACGGGCTGCCCGGGAGGACTCCGAGGAATCCATCATCCCGATGACACGCTTCCGGCTCGAGCGCGGCGAGGGATGGCCGTCCTCTCCCTTGCTCGGCGAATTCCATGCCGCTGGGGGCACCGACTATGTGTGCTTTGTTATCATCTTCGGCGTTGATGGTCGTTTGGGCCCGCATTCCTCGGGCGCCGCGGTCAGTTTCACGACTGATCGTCCCGGTGGATTCACCGACGATGAGATCGCTACCATGGCGGATCTTCTGCCGACTTTTGGCGCCGCTCTACGGGTCGGTGCCGATCTGTCCAAGACACGCACGCTGCTGGAAACCTATCTCGGCCGTGATGTCGGGCGTCGCGTGCTGAGCGGCGATGTGCGGCGCGGTTCGGTCGAGGCGATGTCGGCCGCGATCGTCGTCGGCGACCTGCGCGGCTTCACGATGCTGGCCGACGAGGTGCCGCGCGATCGCCTGGTCAGCATGCTCGACGACTACCTGGATTGCCTGGTCGGGCCGGTCGAGGCCTCCGACGGCCATGTCCTGAAGTTCCTGGGCGATGGTCTGCTGGCGACATTCGCTTTCGACACCCGCGAGCCACAGGCGGTCTGTGCCGATGCGCTGGCAGCCGCCACGGCTGCCTTGCAACGCATCGAAACGCTGAACGAGCAGCGCCGGCGCGACGGCCAGCCGATCATGACGCTGGATCTGGCGTTGCACGCCGGTGAGGTGCTGTACGGCAATGTCGGTTCCGACCGCCGGCTGGACTTCACGATCGTCGGACCGGCGGTCAACGAAGCCGCGCGGCTGGAGGCGCTGTGCGCCACGCTGGATGTGCCATTGGTGGCCAGTCGTCGCTTCGTCGATGTGCTGGGCGCGCCCGAGAAGTTCCGCAGCCTCGGCCCGCGTGTGCTGCGCGGCGTGCGCGCGCCGGTCGAAGTCTTTACGACGGTGTAGCCCCGCGATCAGCGTACCGCCGGCAGGATGGTTTCGAGCAGCAGGGCCAGCGGTGGTTTCCACTGATCGGGCTTGTTGTAGTTGCCGAAGGTCATGGCGACGACGAGATCGAGGCCGGGCAATACGTAGAGACGTTGGCCGCCGTTGCCCGCTGCGCCGATCCAGCGTTCGCGGCGCGCACCGCCGGCGCCGACAGGAAACGCCCCCATATACCAGTGATAGCCGTAGCGCCTGAAATCGTCGATCCCGACGCGGTCCTGCAATACGGCGGCCAACCATGAGGCGGGGACGACCGGGCGGTCATCCCACGTGCCGTTCTGCAGCATCATCTGGCCGATGCGAGCCAGATCGCGCGGCGCGAGCCGAAGCCCTGAGGCCGCCGACGGCGTAACCCTGTCGATGCCGCGCACCCATTCGAACGCGCCGATGCCCAGCGGCGCGAACAGCGCATCGCGCGCGAAGTCAGGGAGCGGCTGGCCCGTGCCCTTGGCGATGAGCCGGCCCAGCAGGGCGGTGGCGCCGCCGCTGTAAGTCCAGCGCACGCCCGGTTCGCCCATGACGGGACGGTCGAGGATGAAGCGATAGCGATCGGGCGCCAACTCCATGGCAATCTCGCTGTTGGCCGGACTGGTGTAGGGGAGATCCTCGTTCCAGTCCGTGCCCATTGTCATGGTGAGCACATGGCCGATCGTCAGTTTTTGCCGCGCGGGGTCGGCTGCGAGGTCGGGATACTCGGGGAACTGCGCCAGCAACGGCTGGTCGGGTGCCGGGACTCTGCCTTGGGACAGAGCAATGCCGTAGATCAGGCAGACGATGCTCTTGGTCACCGAGCGCAGGTCGTGCAGCGTTTGCGGCCCGAAATCGACCGTGCCCAGGGGCTGCCCCCAGCTCTCGTCGATGCCGGGTACATAGCGCTCGAGCACCAGCCTGCCGCCGCGCGCGACGATGATGCCGTGCAGATTTGGTAGCTTGCCAGCGGCGAGGGCGGCGTCTAGGCGTGCCGGCAGGTCAGCAGCGAAACCCACATCCGCGGGTGCAACAGACGTCCAGGCGAAGGGCGCTGCGAGCGCTCCGGTGGTGGCGGTCATGGCAAGGGCTCCGGTGCTGAGCAGGAACTGACGGCGATCAAGAGGGAAACGACGCATGGGGCCTCCGGCGGGATGGAGTCACGTGCATGTCGGGGCGATGGGCCCGAGGCGTGCGATGACGTCGATGCCGCGGTCGGCGGCCACCTTGCCTACAAGCGTGTCGGTCCAGAGATGGCTGGCACCGAGATCGACACGCACCGTTCCTCGCGGCGCCTCGATCGTTGCCTGTCCGAAGCCCTTGCGCAGGGCCTCCATGTCGGTGCCGCCGCCAAGCCGGATCGCCTCGGCCAGCAGCTTGGCCGCGACGTAGGTGCGCTCGCCGTGCGGCAGGATGACGACCTTGCCACGGGCGCGGCGCGGCGTGAAATCGGCGAAGCGCCTGGTGTAGCCGTCGACGAACGCGAGGTTCGCCGGCGTGTCGACGCTCATGTAGGAGGACTCGACGCCGATATGGCCGACCGACGCCTCCTCGGTGGCGGCGGCAATCGACTCGTGCACCAGCGGCGTCGCGAGCTGCGGCTTGAGGCCGAAGCTGTGATATTGCTTCACGAACGTGATCGGATCGTCGCCGATGAGATGCCAGACCATGTCGGGATTGACGGTCGCCACCTGCTGCAGGACCGGTCCGAAATCACGTGTGCCAAACGGGAAGTACTGCACGCCCAGCAGCTTGCCGCCGTGTTTCTCCAGTTCGGTCTTGAACGCCGGGATGCCGATATCGCGCGCCGTGCCGATGTCGGAGGCGATGATGTAGGCCGTCTTGCCGACATTCTTTGTCAGCCACTGTACCATCGGTACCGTGCTCTGGTTGCTCGAGAGCCCGGTGACGATCAGGTTGGGGTGGCAGCGGCCCTCGTCGAAATTCGGATAGAGCAGATAGCGCTTGGCCGCCGCGGCGACCGAGAGCACTGCCTCGCGCTCCGACGGCAGCACCGGGCCGGTGATTGCCGCTACGCCGTCGCTCTGGAACAGCTTGCGCGCCTTGTCGAGGGTGACCTTGGTCGACATCTGCGAGTCCTCGGCGACGACCTCGACCTTGCGGCCGCCGGCACCCCCGGCTTCGTTGATCTCCGACACGGCCAGCGCCAGGCAGTTCTGGTTGGTCTGGCCGACAAAGGCCAGCGCACCGCTGAGCGGGCCGAGGAAACCGATCCTCACCGTGTCGGCCGCCTTCACGATCGCCGGAAAGCCGATACCGCCCGCAGCCACGCCAACCAACCCGTGCAACGCCCGACGTCGTCCCAGTCTCTTCGTGCGCATGTCAGCCTCCCTGCCGGCCGGATCAAACAGCCAGGAACCGCGACTGGATTGCTGGATCGCGGAATTCGTCGGGCGCGCATTCATGTGCGACCCGGCCCTTGTCGAGAATGGCCACGCGGTCCGCGGCCGCCAGCGCCAAGTCGAGATTCTGTTCGACCAGGATCACGCCGAGATGGCGCGTGCGGGCGATCTCGGGAATCAGCGCACCGATCGTCTGCACGATGCTGGGCTGCACGCCGTCGGACGGCTCGTCCATCAGCAGGAACCGCGGTCGCGAACACAGCGCCCGCGCCAGGGCCAGCATCTGCTGCTCGCCGCCGGACATGGTGCCGCCGAACTGCCCGTAGCGCTGCTTCAGGATGGGGAAGAGGGCGATGACATCATCAGGGATGTCCCGCGCCGGCCCGCCGGCGCGGGCCCCGATCTGCAGGTTCTCCAGCACGGTCAGCCGCGGGAAGATGCCACGGCCCTGCGGCACGTAGGCCACGCCCAGTCGTGCAATGCGATGCGTCGGCAGGCCCAGCAGTGCCGTATCATCTAGCGTGACGGCGCCGTCGGCGCTCGGCAGCAGGCCCATGACCGCCTTGATCATGGTCGACTTGCCCGAGCCGTTGCGGCCCAGTACGGCCAGCGTTTCTCCAGGTCGCACCTGAAGCGTGATGCCATCGATGACATTGCCCAGGCCGTAGCCGCCGGCGAGGTTCATGAGGCTCAGCATCAGGCGCGCCCCAGATAGGCGTCGCGCACGCGCGCATCGCGGGCGATGTCGTCGAAGCGGCCTTCGGCGGCGACACGACCCTGATGCATCACCATCGTGCGGCAACTGAGCCGGCGCACGAACGACATGTTGTGCTCAATCACGATTACGGCGAACTCGCTTGCGAGCTCGAGCACCAGCTCTGCCATGTCGGTCACGCCGACAGCCGTCATGCCGGCGGTCGGCTCGTCCAGCAGCAGGATCTGCGGCCGGCACATCAAGGTCATGCCGACTTCCAGCCACTGGCGCTGACCATGCGAGATCATCGCGGCCGGCGATCGCGCCTGCGGCACCAGCTTGATGGTTCGCACGATCTGCTCGGGCTGCGGCGGTGGCCGGTTGTTGGCGAGGGCGACGCCGAGACCCGCCACCCGCAGGTTGTCGAGGACCGACAGCGACGGGAAGACGTTGGCGCCCTGGAACTTGCGCACGATGCCTTGGCGCGCGAAAGCATGCGGCGGCTTGCCCGTGATGGCACGGCCGCGAAAGTGGATGGTGCCGCTATCCGGCGCCAGTGTGCCGCTGAGCACGTTCAGCAACGAGCTCTTGCCGGCCCCATTGGGACCGATGATGCACAGCAGTTCCCGCTCGCCGACCGACAGGCTGACATCATCCAGCGCCACGATCCCGCCGTAGCGCTTGTTGGCAGCCGACACCTCCAGCAACGTGCTCATGACAGCGCCGCGCGGGGGTGGCCGCGCATCCGCTGCCAGGCGGCGCGCACGAGGGCCGCCAGGCCATCGGGAATGGCGAAGACCACAAGCACGAACAGCGCGCCCAGGATCAGCGGCCACAGGCTGGTGCTGTAGCTGCTGACGGTGTTGCCGACCTGGGTGACCAGAATCGTGGCCAGCAGCGGGCCGATCAGCGTGCCGCGGCCACCGATGGCAACCCAGACCATCACCTCGGTCGAAAGCAGCATACCCAGCAGGTCGGGCGCGACCACGCCGGACGCCGAGGCATAAAGCGCGCCGGCCAGCGCCGCGATCGCCGCCGCAACGGCAAATGCGATCAGCAGATGCAGTGCCGTATTGAAGCCCAGGGTACGGGCACGATTCTCGTTGGTGCCGATGGCATCGAGCACGTGTCCATACGGGCCTCGGCAGATCAGCCACAACGCGACCAGGGCCAGGAACGTGACCGCGAGCGCACCATAGTAGCCGGCCGCTTCGCCGGCCGCGGAATAGGAGAGGCCCAGCAGCGACACCGTGATCGGCGGGATGCCGAGGATGCCGATATCGCCCCCGGTGACCGAGGACCAGCTCACCACCAGCTGGTAGGCGATCAACGACATCGCCATCGACAGGATGGCGAAGAAGTGCAGCCGCACGCCGGCGAACAGCAGGAAATAGCCGCTGCCCGCGGCCAGTGCTGTCGATACGGCGATGCCCAGCGCAATGCCGGCGCCGCTGCTCCAACCCAGCCTGGTGGTGGCGATCGCCAGGGCATAGGCGCCGACGCCGAAAAACAGCGCCTGGCCCAGCACCAAGGTGTGAGCGCGACCCCACAGGAAGTCGAGGCTCAAGGCGAACAGCGCCAGCAGGAGTGCGTCGCGCAATTGGGCGATTCTGTAAGCCGAGCCGATCGCCGGATAGAGGACCAGGACGGCAAGGGCAGCCAGTGCCACCAGCACGCCCAGTCGCTCCGTGGGGCCCAGCGGCCCTTGGGCGAACAGCAGCCGGCTCGCGGCAAGCATGCGGCCCATGGCTCAGCCCTTTCCCAGCAGCTCATGGGCGGCGCTGTAGCCGGGCACCAGCCCGCGCGGCCGCAGCCGTACCAGCACGACGGCCAGCACCAGCACGAACGCCGACGCCAGCGACGGATCGATCTGGTAGTTGAGGATGGTTTCCAGGCCGCCGATCAGCGTGCTGCCAGCGACGCTGCCCAGCACTGAGCCGATGCCGCCGATGATCACGACGAAGAACGCCTTGCCCATGTAGAAGGTGCCGAGATGCGCCTCGACCGAGGCCAGCGGCGCGATCAGCACGCCGGCCACCGACGCCAGGGCCGCACCCATGGCGAAGGCGATGCGGGTCAGCCGCTTGGCGTCGATGCCCAGTGCTTCGGCCATCGCCCGATTCTGAATCACCGCCCGCAGATCGACGCCGAAGCGGGTGTAGCGAAAGACCAGCAGTGTGGCGGTGATCAGCAGGACGGCTACAGAGATGACCAGCAGGCGGTAGGCGGGATAACGTGCACCCAGCACGTCGATCATGCCCTCGACCGGCGCATAGACGATCTGCGGTCGGGCGCCGAACGTCAGCTCGATCGCCTTCTGCAGGATGAGGCTGATGCCGAAGGTGGCCAGGATCGTATCGAGCGGTCGGTGATAGAGCCGCCGGATGATCGTGCTTTCGATCAGCAGCCCGAAAGCGGCACCGACGACAGGGGCCAGCGCCAGACCCAGCCAGAACGCGCCGCTGAACGGTATGCCGCCGCCGAGTGATTGAACGTAGGCCAGCGTGTAGGCGCCGATGGTGACGAACTCGCCGTGCGCGAGATTGATCACGTCCATCATGCCGAAAATCACCGCAAGGCCGATGGCGACCAGCGCCAGGATGCTGATCAACGTGAGCGCATTGAGCGCGACAGTGACGGTGCCGCTCATGATCGATCACCGGCACGCCGCGGCGTGACACTCACACGCATTTCGGAATCGAGCACCAGCCGGCTGCTGACGGCGCCCCGCATCCTGGTCACGTGCGACTCGGCCTCGATGATGTGCGCCAGCATCAGCCGACGCACTTTCTCGGGATCGCGCCTGCGTGCGGCCTCGACGATTGCGCGATGGGCGATGACATTGGTGCGGCCAAGCTCGGTATTGCTCGCGTGCAGCGGATGGCCGCCGAACACGACCAGCCGGCGCAGCATCTGGTTGATCATCTGACAGGCAAAGCGGAGGAACGGGTTGGGATTGGCCTCGGCGAATATGTCGTGGAAGTGCAGGTCTTCCTGGCGCTGCTTCAAGGCGTGCGCCTCGCTGGCGGGAGCCGGTGCGCAGGTCTCGATACTGGCTTCCAGCGCCGCGATGTCCCGCTTGGTCAGGTGCGGCACCGCGCCGGCGGCGAGCTCCGGTTCCAGGATGCGGCGCACAGCATAGATGTCGCCGACGTCGACATCCTTGAAGAACAGGTAGTTCTGCACCAGCTGGAAGGTGCGCTCGAAGGGCACCTCGCCGACCGTGGCACCGCCTGATGGGCCGGTGCTGACCGAGATGAAGCCCTGCACGTCGAGCGATTTCAACGCCTCGCGGATCGTGCCTTTGCTGACCGAGAACATCGCCTGCAACTCGGCTTCCTTGGGCAGCTTGTCGCCGGGCTTCATCTCGCGCGTGACGATCCAACGCTTGATTTCTTCGACGACCAGATCGCCCCGCTTGGGGGTGCGCAGCAGGTCGCCAACCACAGCACGTGCCGCCGTCACTCGTCTTGTCGCCATCCACAGGATCCTGCTGCTGGAGTGATTGTCTATTTATTATGATAAATATTAGAATTGCGATGAATAGGCGTCAAGCACGGAGAGGGAAGGATGAACGCAGAATTGTTGACACTCGATGCGGTTCAACTGGCGGCGGCCTACCGCAAGCGGGAGGTATCGCCCGTCGATGCCACGAGGGCCGTGCTCGATCGGGCGGAAGCGACGCAGGCGACATTGAATGCCTTCGTCACGCTCGATCATGCCGGAGCCTTGGCGGCGGCCGGCGCGGCGGAGAAGCGCTGGCACGATGCGACGCCGCTGAGCGCAATCGACGGCGTGCCCGTCTCCATCAAGGACAACGTCTACACCGAGGGCATGCCGACGCGGTTCGGCTCCAAGGCGATCGTCGAGGCCGACACGCAGGGGCCCGACAGTCCGTCCGTGGCCCGCCTGCGCGAGGCCGGTGCCGTGATCTTCGGCAAGACCACGTTGCCCGATTTCGCGCACAAGATCGTCACTGACAGCCCGCTGACGGGTATCACGCGCAATCCATGGGACCTTTCACGCAGTCCCGGCGGTTCCAGTGGCGGTGCCTCGGCGGCCGTCGCGGCGGGCATCGGGCCGCTGGCCGTGGGCACCGACGGCGGCGGATCGATTCGTGTTCCCGCCGCGTGGGCCGGCATCTATGGCTTGAAGCCGAGCTTCGGGCGCGTGCCGCACCATCCACGCGGCGCCTTCCCGACGGTGAGCCATGTCGGGCCCATGACACGCACGGTGAGGGATGCGGCTCTCATGATGAATGTGATGGCGCAACCTGACCGGCGCGACTGGTATGCGTTGCCCTATCACGGCGCGGACTACGAAGCGCAGCTCACGATCGACTTGAAGGGCAAACGCATCGCCTTTAGTCCCGATTTCGGGATGTCACAGGAGGTCGATCCCGAGATCGCGGCGGCCGTCGCGTGCGCCGTGAAGATCCTGGCCGACCTCGGCGCGCACGTCGACACGGCCCAGCCCGCCGACATCGCGGCCAGCACGGAGGTCCACGGCACACACTGGTGCGCATTCTCAGCCCGGCTCGGTGAGCGCCTCGGGCCTCGTGCCGCCTTGCTCGACGTCTCGATGCGGGCCTTGATTCAGCGCGGCAAAGCGTTCCCGCCGGGTGCTTTTGTCGATGCTGTCGTGGCGCGCGGCGATATCGGCAGCCGCATCCAGGGTTTTTTCGAGCAGCACGATCTGCTTGTGGGGCCGGTCATCAACTGCATTGCGCCGGTGATCGCCGACGTCGATCCCGAGAACCCGCCGCTGCCGTACTTCACGGCGTGGTGCAATCAGGCCGGCGTGCCGGCGGCCAGCCTGCCCTGTGGCCTGACCCGCAGCGGGCTGCCGATCGGCGTGCACGTCATCGGTGGACCGAGAGCGGATGCCCTGGTGCTCGCCGCCAGCCACGCCATCGAGCAGGCGTTCGGCACGCTGACGCCGCCGATGTGACCCTCCCCCACGCAGTGGGGGAGGTGGCCGAAGGCCGGAGGGGGAGCCGACGTGATCTCAATTACGGAGACCTCGTCGCGTCCCCTCCGCCCACCGACGTTTCGACGTTTAGCGTCGAAACGTCGTATCGGGGCACCTCCCACTGCGTGGGGAGGAAACTCTTTACTTCACCAACGGGCAGTTGCCGTCCTTCAGCGGACGATACGCCTGGTCGCCCGGCACGGTGGCGACCAGCTTGTAGATGTCGTCCTTGCCCTTGGACTCGGCCGGCGACTTGACCTGGAACAGGTACATGTCGCGTACCAGACGGCCGTCTTCGCGCAGCTTGCCGTTCTTGGTCATGACGTCGTTGACCGGCAGCTCACGCATCTTGGCCATCACGGCCTTGGGCTCATCGGTGCCGGCGGCTTGCACCGCTTTCAGGTAGTGCAAGGTCGAACTGTAGACGCCGACCGTCAGCATGCTGGGCAGCTTGTCCTTGCGCTTGCGATAGCGCGCGGTCCAGGCGCGGGTCTCGTCGTTGAGGTCCCAATAGAAGGCTTCGGTCAGCACCAGGCCCTGGGCAACGGGCAGGGTCAGCGACTGCACGTCGGTGGCAAACACCAGCAGGCCTGCGAGCTTCTGGCCGGCCTTGACGATACCGAACTCGCCGGCCTGCTTGATCGAGTTGATGGTGTCGGCGCCGGCATTGGCCAGCCCGATGATCTTGGCTTTCGACGCCTGCGCCTGCAGCAGGAACGACGAGAAGTCCTGAGTCGACAGCGGATGCCTGACGCCGCCCAGCACCTTGCCGCCGTTGGCGGTCACGACGGACGTGACGTCACGCTCCAGCGCGTGGCCGAAGGCGTAGTCGGCAGTCAGAAAGTACCAGGAGTCGCCGCCCGCCTTGACGAGCGCCGAGCCGGTGACATGGGCCAGCGCATAGGTGTCGTACACCCAGTGGGCGCCGGTGGCCGAGCACGACGGTCCCGTGAGATCGACCGAAGCGGCGCCTGTGTTGATGTCGATCTTGCCCTTTTCCTGGGCGATCTTGCGCACGGCCAGCGCCACCGACGAGGTGCCGATGCCGGTGATCATCTTCACGTCGTCGACGTCGTACCATTTGCGGGCGATGGCGGCGCCGACATCGGGCTTGGTCTGATGGTCGGCCGACAGGATCTCGATCGGGCGGCCCAGCACCTTGCCGCCGAAATCGTCGATCGCCATCTGGATGGCCTCGACCTCGCCGATGGTCAGATCGCCGTAGACACCGGAAAAACCTTCCATGACACCGATGCGCAAGGGCGCCTGCGCCCATGCACTGCCGGCCGATAGCGCCGCCAGCGCAAGGCCGGCGATCAGATGTTTCTTCACGTCAATCCTCCACTGCTTGACTGGATCTGTGCAAAGCCGTTCCCCATGAACCGGAAAATGGCCCTTAGTCTTATTGCTTGATCAGCGGGCAGTTGCCGTCCTTCATCGGCCGAAAGGCCTGGTCACCCGGCACTGTGGCGACCAGCTTGTAAAGGTCGTCCTTGCTCTTGGACTCGGCCGGTGTCTTGACCTGGAACACGTGCATGTCGCGCACCAGGCGGCCATCCTCGCGCAGCTTACCGTTCTTGGTCATCACGTCGTTGACCGGCAACTCGCGCATCTTGGCCATCACGGCCATGGGCTCGTCGGTGCCGGCAGCCTGCACTGCCTTCAGGTAGTGCAGGGTGGCGCTATAGGCACCGACGATCACCATGTTGGGCAGCTTGTCCTTGCGCTTGCGAAAGCGCGCGGTCCAGGCACGGGTCTCGTCGTTGAGGTCCCAGTAGAACGCCTCGGTGAGCACCAGTCCCTGCGCCAGAGGCAAGGTCATCGCCTGAATGTCGGTGGCGAAATTCACCAGGGTGACAAGCTTCTGGCCACCCTTGCCGATGGCGAACTCGTTGGCCTGCTTGATCGAGTTGACGGAGTCGGCGCCACCGTTGGCCAGCGCGATGATCTTGGCCTTTGACGCCTGTGCCTGCAGCAGGAACGACGAGAAATCCTGGGTTGCCAGCGGGTGCTTGACGGTGCCCACGATCTTGCCGCCGTTGGCGGTCACGACAGCGGTCAGGTCGCGCTCGATCGCATGCCCGAAAGCGTAGTCGGCCGTCAGCAGGAACCACGTATCGTCGCCGGCCTTGGCGAGCGCCGTACCGACGACCCGCGCCAGGGCGTAGGTGTCGTAGACCCAATGCGCGCCGGTAGCGGAGCAGGCCGGTCCGGTCAGGTCGACCGTTCCAGCAACGGTGTGGATGTCGATCCGGCTTTTTTCCTGCGCGATCTTGCGCACCGCCAGCGCCACCGACGACGTGTCGATGCCGGTGATCATCTTGACGTCGTCGACGTCGTACCACTTGCGCGCGATGGCGACGCCGATATCGGGTTTGTTCTGGTGGTCGGCCGACAGGATCTCGATGGGCCGCCCGAGAACCTTGCCGCCCATTTCATCGACGGCCATCTGAGCGGCCTCGACCTCACCGCCGATGAGGTCGGAGAAGACGCCCGAGAATCCCCCGATGACGCCGATGCGCAAGGGAGCAGGGGCCTGGGCCCAGGCGCTGCCGAGCGACAGTGATGCCAGCACGAGGCCGGCGACAAGATGCTTCTTCACGTTGAACCTCCCCCGATTGACGTTTTCTGCTCCTCGAAACGACACAGCAAAGCCCTTGAACCATCGCACGACGGCTCAAGGAATCCTCACGGCGTTCGAGATGACGGTCCTCGACTCAGTTCTTGATCAGCGGGCAATTGCCGTCCTTGAGCGGACGGTAGGCCTGATCACCCGGCACGGTGGCGACCAGCTTGTAGATGTCGTCCTTGCCCTTGGATTCAGCCGGCGACTTCACCTGGAACAGGTACATGTCGCGCATCAGTCGGCCATCCTCGCGCACTTTGCCGTTCTTGGTCATGAAATCGTTGACCGGCAACTCGTGCAGCTTGGCCATCACCGCCTTAGGTTCGTCGGTGCCGGCCGCCTGGACGGCCTTCAGGTAGCCCAAGGTCGCGCTATAGACGCCCGCAGTCAGCATGCTGGGCAGCTTGTCCTTGCGCCTGCGGAAGCGCGCCGTCCATTCGCGGGTCTCGTCGTTGAGATCCCAGTAGAAGGCCTCGGTCAGGACCAGTCCTTGCGCCACCGAGAGGCCCAGTGACTGTACGTCCGTCGCGAACACCAGCAGGCCGGCGAGCTTCTGGCCGCCCTTGCCGATGCCGAATTCGTTGGCCTGCTTGATCGAGGTGATCGTATCGGCGCCGGCATTGGCGAGGCCAATGATCTTGGCCTTCGACGATTGCGCCTGCAGCAGGAACGATGAGAAATCCTGTGTCGAAAGTGGATGCTTGACGCCACCCAGCACCTTGCCGCCGGCGGCCTTGACGACGGCGGTAACATCGCGCTCCAGCGCGTGTCCGAACGCGTAGTCGGCGGTCAGGAAGAACCATGAATCGCCACCGGCCTTGACGAGCGCCGAGCCCGTGACCCGGGCCAGCGCAAAAGTGTCGTACACCCAATGCGCACCGGTCGCCGAGCATGACGGTCCCGTCAGATCGGCCGTCGCAGAGCCGGTGTTGATATCGATTTTGCCTTTTTCTTGAGCGATCTTCCGCACCGCAAGGCCCACGGACGACGTGTCGATGCCCGTGATCATCTTGACGTCGTCGATGTCGTACCATTTGCGGGCAATGGCGGCGCCAACGTCAGGTTTGTTCTGGTGGTCGGCCGATACCACTTCGATCGGGCGTCCCAGCACTTTGCCGCCGAAATCGTCCACCGCCATCTGCGCGGCTTCAGGCTGGCCGGCGGTCAAGTCGCCGTAGACGCCCGAGAAGCCTGCCAAAACGCCAACGCGCAGCGGCGCCTGGGCCCAGGCGCTGCCGGCATACAGCGATACTGCCGCCAGCGCGATGCCCGTGATCGTGCGTTTCCTCATACTACCTCCTCGGTACGCTGTTCGCCGCGTCTGTGCGGTTATAAACACTTCACAGACGTGAGACCATAGTGGCGCACTGGAGCCTGACCCGGAGTCTGGCCCGACACGGTCCGCGCCGGCCCGGATAGCAGGCGTCCCTTCTCGACAAGCCTTTGCCGCCAGATGCTTGTCGTCGATGTCGCCAGTTCCACCATCATCCGCGGTACTCAAGGATGATGCTGCGCATGCGCACGCTGGACGAGATGCGTGATCAGCGTGACCACAGCGACCCCCCGCCGGCGATCTCGAAGGCCTTGGCGTCACGCACGTACGATGGATCGTTCCCGGCACGGCGAGGACCTCTTGAAGGGAAGTGCGTTCCTCGCAGCGGTGTTTGCATACAATAAAACGTATTGAATACAATAATTATAACTGCATACATTATTGGTTCCGAGCATGGAAATGGCGTAGGTAGGCTCGCAGCGCACATGGCTTGGTGCCTGCCCCGACGAACTGTGTGACGGCTGCAGCTGGTCAAGTCATTCGATGGTACGTGTGTCGTTGTTTTTGGCCGCGGGCCCATGCTATGGCTCGACCCACAGGGAAGGCACGCAACCAAGAAGGCAAGATGCAGGACGACATCATTCTCGAGGCGACAGGCCTGACGAAAGAGTTTTTGGGATTCGTCGCCGTCAAGGATGTCGATCTGCGCGTGCGTCGTCACTCGATCCACGCGTTGATCGGTCCCAACGGGGCCGGCAAGACGACATGCTTCAATTTGCTGACCCACTTCCTGGTCCCGACCTCCGGGCGCATCCGCTTCAACGGCACCGACATCACGGGCCGGTCGCCGGCCGCGATCGCCCGCATGGGGCTGGTGCGCTCGTTCCAGATCTCGGCCGTCTTTCCGCATCTTTCGGTGCACGATAACGTTCGCGTTGCCCTGCAGCGGCCGCTACGCAACTCCTTCCAGTTTTGGCGCAGCGAGCGCGTGCTCGACGCGCTGAATGCGCGGGCCCTGGAATTGATCGAGGCAGTGGGCCTGGCGCCTTATGCGGAACTGCCCGCAGTGGAACTGCCCTATGGGCGCAAGCGCGCGCTGGAAATCGCCACGACGTTGGCACTCGATCCGGAGATGATGTTGCTCGACGAGCCGATGGCAGGCTTGGCGCATGAAGATATCGACCGGATCGCCGCCTTGATCCGCAAGGTCGCGGCCGATCGCACGGTGCTGATGGTCGAGCACAACATGTCCGTGGTCGCCGATTTGTCCGACGTCATCACGGTGTTGGCCCGCGGTGAGAAACTGGCGGAAGGACCCTACAGTGAGGTGTCGCGCCATCCGCAGGTGATCGAAGCATATGTCGGGACAGGTCATGGCTGATCCGCTTTTGAAGGTCTCGGGCCTGCATGCTTGGTACGGCGAGTCGCACATCCTGCAAGGAGTCGATTTCGAGGTCGGGAAGGGGGAATTGGTCACGCTGCTGGGCCGCAACGGCGCCGGCAAGACGACGACCCTGAAGGCGATCATGGGGATCGTCAACAAGCGTCAGGGCCACATCGCGTTCGAGGGCCAGGAGACGGTCGGCCGTACGTCGGACTTCATCGCCCGCTGCGGCATCGCCTACTGCCCAGAGGAACGCGGCATCTTCTCCAGCCTCAATGTCGAGGAGAACCTGCTGCTGCCGCCGGTGGTAAAGCCGGGCGGCGTGACGGTCGACGAGATCTACAAGCTGTTTCCCAATCTGCTGGAGCGGCGCCGCAGCCAGGGCACCAAGCTGTCGGGCGGCGAGCAGCAGATGCTGGCCATCGGCCGCATCCTGCGCACCGGCGCCAGCATGCTGCTGCTGGACGAGCCGACCGAGGGGTTGGCGCCGGTGATCGTGCAGCGCATCGGCGAGGTGATCCGCCAGTTGAAAGCCCGCGGCTTCACGGTTCTGCTGGTCGAGCAGAATTTCCGCTTCGCCGCCACCGTGGCTGATCGCCACTACATCGTCGAAGACGGCCGGGTGATCGACATGATCATGGCGGCGGACGTCGAACGCAGCATCGACAAGCTGCACGCGTATTTGGGCGTGTGAGGGGCATCATGTTCGAATTGCTCGGTATCGCCCCGCAAGCGTTGTTCGGCCAGCTGCTGCTGGGCCTGATCAACGGTGCCTTTTACGCCATGCTCAGCCTCGGGCTGGCGGTGATCTTCGGCCTGCTCAACGTCATCAACTTTACGCATGGCGCCCAATATATGATGGGCGCCTTCGCCGCCTGGCTGCTGCTCGGCTATCTCGGCATCCCGTTCTGGGTGTCACTGGTGCTGGCGCCGATCATCGTCGCCTTGTTCGGCGTGCTGCTCGAGCGCCTCCTGTTGCGCCGCATCTATCACCTGGATCATCTCTACGGCTTTCTGCTGACATTCGGCCTGGCGCTGATCATCGAGGGTCTGTTCCGCTGGCGCTGGGGCTCGTCCGGCCAGCCCTACGACAACCCGATCCCCGGCGGCGTCAATCTCGGCTTCATGTTCCTGCCGTACTATCGCGGCTGGGTCGTGGTGGCCTCGCTGGTGGTGTGCCTGGCGACCTGGTATGCGATCGAACGCACCCGTCTTGGCGCCTATCTGCGGGCGGCCACCGAAAACCCGACCCTGGTGCGCGCGTTCGGCATCAACGTCCCGCGTATGATCACGCTGACCTATGCCTTCGGCGTGGCGCTGGCGGCGCTTGCCGGTGTGCTGGCCGCCCCGATCCAGCAGGTCTCGGCCCTGATGGGCACCAACCTGGTGCTGGTGGTGTTCGCGGTCGTCGTGATCGGCGGCATGGGTTCTATCATGGGCTCGATCATCACCGGCTTCGGGCTGGGCGTGATCGAAGGCCTGACCAAGGTGGCCTATCCACCGGCGTCAAACATCGTGATCTTCGTCGTCATGGCCGTGGTTCTGCTCGTCAAGCCGGCTGGCCTTTTCGGGCGGACCAAATGACCTCACGGACCTTCGGCTTCATTCTGCTCGCGGCGGCGCTGGTCGCGCCCTTCGTGGCCTATCCCGTGTTCCTGATGACGGCGCTGTGCTTCGCGCTGTTCACCTGCGCCTTCAATCTGCTGATCGGATATGCCGGGCTGATGAGCTTCGGGCATGCGATGTTCTTCGGCATCGCAGCCTATGTCTGCGGTCATGCCATCAAGGTCTGGGGCTGGCCGCCGGAACTGGCGCTGATCGCCGGCGCCCTCGTGGCTGGCGCCCTGGGGGTCGTTACCGGGGCATTGGCGATCCGCCGCCAGGGCATCTACTTCGCCATGATCACGCTGGCTTTCAGCCAGATGATCTACTTCTTTTGCCTGCAGGCGCCGTTCACCGGCGGCGAGGACGGGCTGCAAGGCGTGCCACGCAGTCCCATGCTGGGCGGCCTGCTGCCGATCCAGAACGACATGGTGCTGTACTACGTCGTGCTGGCGGTTTTCCTGTTCGGCTTCGGCGCTATCTACCGCATCATCCATTCGCCGTTCGGGCAGGTCTTGAAGGCGATCCGCGAGAACGAACAGCGCGCTATTTCCCTGGGCTACAACGCCGACCGTTACAAGCTGGTGGCCTTCGTTCTCTCGGCCACGCTGGCGGGCCTGGCCGGTGCGCTCAAGGCGATCGTCATGCAGTTCGCGACGTTGACCGACGTCACCGCGGCGATGTCGGGTGAGGTCGTGCTGATGGCGCTGGTCGGCGGTATCGGTTCCATCTTCGGGCCCGTGGTCGGTGCCGTGGTGATCATCACCATGCAGAACTACCTTGCCGCCACGGGCGAATGGGTCCTGGTCATCCAGGGCGTCATCTTCGTCGCCATCGTGCTGGCGTTCCGCAAGGGGATCGTCGGCGAGATCGCCGACCGCTGGCGGGCGTTCAACACGCGACAGTCGAAATCGTGAGCAGCCTGGGACGATAGAGCTAGTCTAGCGAAAGGCCCTGACCACTGGTCGCGGCAGCGTGGGCGGCGTCCAGACGATGCCGTCTTTCGCAAGCCGCGCTTCTCCCAATCCATCACCGGCGTCAACAAGGAAACGAGTTCACGGCCATCGGCGGTGACGGCGTATGCGGAGCCGGCATCGGTGCGTGTGCGCCTGATAATGCCGTCAGCCTCCAGCTCCTTCAGGACCGATGACAGGACTTGTTGGCTCACACCAGCGGTCGCCTTACGCAGCTCTGCGAAGCCCAGCCGGTCAAGTGACAGCAGATAGAGAACGCGTACCTTCCATTTTCCCGAGACGATGGCGAGTACCGTCTCGACCGGGCAGGGATCGAGCGCCGGGCGTTTGCGGTCGTAGGGCACTACTGCGGCTCCCTGGTCAGAAATTTCTGTGTCTGGCACGACCAGAAATAGCATGGAACGCTGGTGCGTCGGTGCGTGGAGAAACCGTATGCCCCAGATGGTCCTGAAATATTCGTTGCTGGCCGGCGTGGCCTACTTCTGCTGTATGGCGGTCGCCCACTTTTTCGGCGTCAAGGTCCCGATCCTGTTCGTGTACTACGACACGCCTTTCTACGCCTATCAGGACAAGATCATCGCGTTCGCCGTCGTCACCTATGCGTGCCTGTTCTTTGCAGCCGCGCGTCACGCCGCGATTGTTCCCGCCGTATTGGTGTCCATCTGGGTGACGGTCCTGGGCCTTGCCGCCGTCAATATGTCGCATGCGCTCCGGGAGGTCCTGTCCGGTCGATCGACGGCGGCCTACTGGATCCAGACGGCACTGATCGCCGGTTACGCGGTTTGGCTGACGGTATTCTATGTGCGCTCGCGCTCGCAGCCGGCGACGTGACATAGGCCGCCATCGGACCGCTTGCGCCGCGTGGCGACGGATTTTCCCGGGTTGGATCGCTGTGCCGTCCGCGCTACCGTTAGGGTCACGTCCATAGACCCTGGTGAGATCCATGACCCTGCGTGCAACGGAGACCGAGTCTTCTATCGTCGATACGGCGCGGCGCGTGCTGCCCGCCGGCGGCTTCGGCAACATGTCCAGCGAGGTTGTGATCCGCGAGGGCAGGGATGGCCGCGTGTGGGACGTGAGCGGCAACGAGTATGTCGACTTCCTGCTCGGCTCGGGTCCGATGCTGGTCGGCCATGCCCATCCCGACGTCACCAAGGCCGTGCTCGAGCAAGTGCCGCGCGGGACCACCTTCTTCGCCAACAACGAGCACGGCATCCAGCTTGCCGACGCGGTCGTCGAGGCGGTGCCATGTGCGGAGAAGGTACGCTTCGTGTCGACCGGCTCGGAAGCCGATCTGTACGCCATGCGGGTAGCGCGCGCCTACCGCAAGCGCGACAAGATCCTGAAGTTCGAGGGCGGTTACCACGGCATGAGCGATTACGGGCTGATGAGCCTGTGGCCGACGCGCACGGGCAATTTCCCGCAGGCGGCGCCGGACTCGGCCGGCATTCCCGCAGCGCTGCGCCAGGAAATGCTGGTGGCGCCTTTCAACGATCTCGAGGCCGTATCGACGCTGGTCGCGGAACATCTCTCCGATCTTGCCGGCGTAATCGTGGAGCCGATGCAGCGTTCGATCCCGCCACGGCCTGGCTTCCTGCAAGGATTGCGCGAGCTCACGAAACGCCACGACATTCCGTTGATCTTCGACGAGGTCGTGACTGGCTTCCGTTTCGCTTATGGCGGGGCGCAAGACTACTATGGCGTGACGCCCGACATCTGCACCCTGGGCAAGGTGGTGGGTGGCGGCTTTCCGCTGGCCGCCATCGCGGGCCGTGCCGATATCATGGCGCATTTCGACCGCGGCGCCGTCGGCGAGGCGGGCTTCCTGCCGCAGATCGGCACCTTGAGCGGCAATCCCATCGCGGCGGTCGCCGGGCTCGCGACCCTGGAAGTGCTGCGCCGTCCTGGCACCTACGAGCGCCTGTTCGCCACCGGCCGTACCCTGATGGAGGGGCTACAGACGCGGCTGGACAAGGCCGGCGTCAAGGCGCGGGTGATCGGCGTGCCGCCGCTGTTCGACGTCGTCTTTGCCGACGGCGAGATGCGCGACTATCGCGATACGGCGCGCGGTGACGTGCAGATGATGCGCCGCTTCAACCAGGTGCTACGCGAGAACGGTGTGTTCAAGGGTGACAGCAAGTTCTACATCTCGCTGGCTCACGATGAGCGCGACGTCGCCACGGCGCTCGCCGCCTTCGACGCCGCGGCCAAGGCACTGGCGACGTGAGCTGTTTCCAAGCGGACCGCGGCGCACTCCAAAGCGGCTCATGATCACGATGCACCGCGTCGCTGGAGCGGCGCGGCTGCTCGAGCGCGGACCCTAAGGACGAGCGGCCGGCTCGGTCCGCTTGGCACCTTCGACTGCCCGCCGCAGCAGTGCCCAAAGGCTGGTGCCCGTCGCCATGCCCAGTACGTAGATGATGGCGACCTGGATCACCATGGGCATCGTGATGCTGGAGCCGAGGAACGACAGGGTCACGCTCTGGGCGTTCTCGACCGCGAACACGATGACCAGCACGCCGAACAGCGTGACGACAGCCGTGTGGAACCAGCGCATGGTGCCCCCTCCATCGTCGGACGAAGCAAGCGGCCCAAGGCCGCGGTCAGATCACCCGACGCAGTACGTGATGCCGGTTCTTGGTGTAGGGCCTGACCTGTGTCGCCCACCGGCCGGCCTCCACGGCATCCTGCCAAGCCTGGCTCAGCAGCACGTCGGGGCTGTCGAGTTCATAGATCGCGGTGTAGGTCGGCGTGCCCTCGCCGGTGAGCGGCTTCTTCTCACTGCCGATCATGACGGCGGCGGCTTCCGTCTTCGCCCGGCTTACGCCACGCACACCCGGTACCTTGAGGATGAACCCGATGTGCTCGGCATAGACCTCGTTGAACAGCGCCTCCTTGCTGGACTCGACGTCCATGGAGACGAGGAACAGATATTTCCCGACGATGGCCATAATCGCTCTCCTGTCTGTGCCTCAAAAAAGTAGCGCGACGGGCGCGCGGCCGTCAGCCGCTCCCGCTACGCGGGTCACTTGGCTGCATATTTGCCGGTGAGCTGCGGCGTGGGGCCCTCGTGGCCTTTGTTCTGCCGGTCCAGCCGTGTCTCGCGCGACCAGGTGCGCTTCAGGTCATCGCGCACATGGATCAGCAGGCGGCCCAGTCCCTCGGTCTCCAGCTCGATGCGGTCGCCGTCCTGGAAGCTCGACAGACCGCGATGATTGGTGCCGGTGGCCAGGACATCGCCGGGCTCCAGCGTATGGATCGAGCTCACCCATTCGATGCAGCGCGGGATCTTGTAGGCCATGTCGCTGGTGTTGAAGTCCTGCTTGATCGCGCCGTTCACCCACAGACGCACGCTGAGCTGGTGCGGATCGGTGATTTCGTCGGCGGTCACCAGGAAGGGCCCCATCGGAGCGAAGGTGTCGCGCGACTTCATCTGATAGAAGACATTGTTGGCGGGCGGCAGGCCACGCGCCGAGCCGTCGATGAAGTTCATGTAGCCGAAGACGTGCTTCATGGCATCGGCGGCGCTCACATTGGCGGCGCGTTTGCCGATCACCACTGCCATCTCGGCCTCGCCCTCGAAGATCGTCGCGGGAATATCGGGCAGCACCATCGTATCGCCATGGCCGATCACGGCGTTGGGCGATTTGTGGAAGCCGTTGATCGGCGCCGGCGCGCTGCGCGTACCGTCTTCCATGTAGTTCTGCGCCATGCAGTCGATGTTGACGGGGCGGGGCAGGGGTGAACGCAAGCGAACGTCGGCCAGCTTCACGCCCGGTCCGCGCCGCGCCGCATCATCCAGGCGTGCGCGATACTGGTCGAAGCGCTCGATCAGGCCGGCGATGAGGTCGTGAGGACCCGTATGCGGAATGTCGCGCACCGAGGACGACACATCGACGATGGTATCGCCGATAACGACGCCAAGCGTGTAGTCGTTGAAATATGCCAGCTTCATGAGTGGCTCCTGAGGGAAGGGAGGCGGGTTTCCTATTCCGCTGCCAGCGGCTGAGCGTGGCGGCGCGGCGATGGCGGCTTGTGGAAGCGGCCATCCTTCATGATGGCCAGCAGGCGGTCGGCGTCCTGCAGGATGCTGATGTCGTCAATCGGATTGCCGTCGACCAGTAGCAGGTCGGCGAGATAGCCTTCCTTCACCAGACCCAGATCGCTGCCCTGCATCATCAGCTCGCCGCCGTATTTCGTCGCCGAGATGATCGCTTCCATCGGGCCGAAGCCGAACAGTCGCACGAAATGCTCGAGGTCGCGCGCGTTGCGCGGCATCGGGTTGAAAGCAAAACCGTAGTCGCCGCCCGGCAGCACCCGAACGCCACGCCGCTGCAGCGCCTTCATGTTGGCGCAACCCTGTTCAAGTTCGTGGTCCAGGCGCCGCGCGGCCGCTGCCGACAGCGTGCCGCGTTCCTTGTAGGCAGCCCACGTGATGCCGATGGTCGGCGCCACGAACACCCGGTCCTTGGCTGCCTCCAGCATGTCGAGCGCCTCTTCGTCCGCCAACGTGGCGTGATAGATGATCTGCCCACCATGGCGCAGCACCATCTTCACCGAATCAGCGCTGCGGGCGTGCGCAGCCACGCGTTTGTCGTGATGGCGGGCCACGTCGCAGACGGCGGCGATCTCGGCGTCGGTCATCACCGTGGTGTGCGCCGGGGCGCCGGGCACGCCCTCATCGCCCGACGGATTGATCTTCAGGGTGTCGACGCCCTCGCGCACGAAGAAGCGGGCCCAGCGGCGGAATTCATCGGCGCCGTCGGCAACCACCGCGAAGGTCTCGCGGTGTATGTGATTGAGACGCACGTCTCCCAATCCACCGGTTACGGTCATCTCTGGTGAAGCGGCCAGCATGCGGGGGCCGGGTATGTCGCCGGCATTGATGGCGTTGCGGATGACGATATCGACACGCGGCTTCGCGGCCGCGGCGCAGTTGATGCTGGTGAAGCCGTGATCCAGCAGCAGGCGCACGAACTTCATGGTGATCAGCGTGTGCTCTTCGGGCGGGATGTCGCCCAAAGCCGGCATCGACGGCGTATTGGCGAAGCTGGGATGGGCGTGCGCTTCGACCAGGCCCGGCATCAAGGTGGCGCCACCGCCGTCGACCACGGTCGCATCCGGCGCCGCGCGCACGGTACCGGGTTGACGACCGATACCCTTGATACGGTTGCCGGCCACCAGCACGTCGGCCGTGAACGGCGCTGCACCGCTGCCGTCAATCACGAGCACATTGCGGAACACGGTGTCCGTCATGGCTTCCTCCCGTCCTTGTCGGGCTGAACGCTTCGACGGTGGCCGATGGGGTTAGGCGTCCCCGCCGTCGATCAGCCTGTTGCGGCCGAGCGTAGCGGTACATTCCCGGGAAAGGGAGTCTCCGTGTCGCGGTGTGCCGATGTCACTTCACTGACGAGAACGCCGTCGGCTGCAGCAGGGCGTTGCTGACATTGGCGACGATCTGGCCGTCCTTCTCGGTCTCGGCCCGCGCGGCGAGCCACTCCGGGTCGGTGGTGAAGCGCGTCCATTTCTGCTCGCGCTCGGCCAACGATTCCCAAGCCAGCAGGTAGTAGAGGTCCTGGTTCGATTCGCCGACGGCGACCGTCCAGAAACCGGCTTGGCGGATGCCGTGCTTGTCCCACAGCTTCAGCGTGATGGTCTCGAAGCGCTTGAGCAGCGCGGGCAGGCGGCCGGGTACGCAACGATAGATGCGAAGCTCATGGATCATGGGTGTTTCCTCGGCTGACAAAAGCGGCGCATCATAGCGGTGACGGCGCGATCGCCGCGAGTCTGCTCCCTGCACATCAGTCAGACCGGTTTTGCCGTTCTAAAGCGGCGGCAAGGCCGTCATGCTGGGGCGACCATCGACGATCCCGCGGCGGAGGCACGGCGTATGGACTATACCACGCTCGGCCGGACGGGCCTGCGCGTCAGTGTTGCCGGCCTGGGTTGCGGCGGCAACAGCCGGATCGGACTCGGCACCGGATTGAGCGAGAGCGAATCGGTCGCGCTGGTGCGCGAAGCACTCGATCTCGGCGTGAACTTCATCGATACCGCCGAGGCCTACGGCACCGAGCATATCGTCGGGCAGGCCGTCGAGACGGTGCCGCGCGACAGCGTGGTGATCTCGACCAAGTGCCTGATCCGCCGCGGCGATGGGTTACGGTCGGGTGCCGACGTGGTGGGTGCGCTGGAGGACTCGCTGCGGCGGCTGCGGACCGATCATGTCGATGTCTTTCACCTGCACGCGGTTACGCCGGCCGCCTACGGCCATGCGTTGGGCGAGCTGGCCCCGGCATTGTTGCGTGAGAAAGAGAAGGGCAAGTTGCGCCATCTCGGCGTCACCGAGACCGGCCCTCACGATCCGAAGCAGGAAATGCTGCAACGCGCCGTCCATGATCCATGTTGGGAGGTGATGATGCTTGCCTTCCACATGATGAACCAGGGCGCGCGCCGCCAGATCTTTCCCCACACGCTGGATAAGGGCATTGGCACCCTCTTGATGTTCGTGGTGCGCAACATCTTCAGCGTGCCAGGCTTGCTGGCGCAGACTGTGAAGGACCTTGTCGCCGACGGCCGATTGCCGGCCCGGTTCGGCGATACCGATGCACCGCTGGATTTCCTGCTGCATGCCGGCGGTGCATCCAGCCTGACCGACGCAGCCTATCGCTTCGCGCGTCACGAGCCAGGCGCCAACGTCGTGCTGTTCGGTACCGGCAACCGTGCGCATCTGCGCACCAACATCGAGTCGATCCTCAAGCCACCGCTGCCGGCAACGGACGTGAAGATGCTCTACGAATGGTTCGGCGCTCTGCACGGCGTCGGCCTTGACCTGCCCGGCCGCGTACAGGCGAAGGCATGAGTGTGAAAGGGAGCGCACCATGAGTACCACACCATCGACCGCGGCATCGCCGTTCCACGGTTACCTGCCGGTGCGTGAGGACTGGCTCGACCGGCGTCGCGAAGAGATCCTCGAGCCCGATCTGCCGATCGTCGATCCGCACCATCATCTTTGGGAACGGCCCGGCTGGCGTTATCTGCTGCCCGAACTGCTGGCCGACACCAATAGCGGCCACAACATCGTGGCCACGGTGTTCGTGCAATGCCGCGCGATGTATCGCGCCGATGGGCCCGTGGAACTGAAGCCGCTGGGCGAGACCGAGTTCGTCAACGGCGTGGCCGCGATGAGTGCCAGCGGCGGTTATGGCAAGACCCGCGTTTGCGAGGGTATCGTCGGTCACGCCGACCTGACCCTAGGGGCGCGGGCGGAGGCGGTGCTGGAGGCGCATATGCGGGTCGCCGGCGAGCGTTTTCGCGGCATCCGCCACACGGCGGCCTGGGACGCCGATGCGTCCGTCGGCAACCCCAACTACTACGTGCCGCAAGGACTGATGCAGGACGCCACGTTTCGCGAAGGCTTCGCGCGGCTTTCCAAGTTTGGCCTATCGTTCGAAGCCTGGCTGTACCACCCGCAGATCGACGACCTGGCGGTATTGGCGCGCGCCTACCCCGGGACGCCTATTGTGCTCAACCATGTCGGCGGACCGCTGCACATAGGTGTCTATGCCAGCAAGCAGAAGGACGTGTTCGCGCGCTGGCAGCAGGCCATCCGCGCGCTCGCCGCTTGTCCCAACGTGCATGTGAAACTGGGCGGGCTGGGCATGCGCATCAATGGCTTCGACTTCCATGAGAAGGCTGAGCCGCCGTCATCCGAAACCCTTGCGGCGACATGGAAACCCTATATCGAGACCTGCATCGAGGCCTTCGGTGCCGGCCGCTGCATGTTCGAGAGCAATTTTCCAGTCGACAAAGGCTCGTATGCCTATCCGGTGTTCTGGAACGCCTGCAAGCGGCTGGCCAAGGGCGCCAGCGCATCGGAAAAGGCCGACCTGTTCAGCGGCACGGCGGCACGGTTCTATCGGCTGCAGAGTGTGTGACAAACCTCCCGGGAGCGCGGGCCTCTGGCCCGCCTCATGAGCGAGCGAGACGCCTGCGCTCCCGGGAAGTAAGAGGAGAAAACGCATGACACGACCGCTGGACGGCAAGGTCGCGCTGGTCACTGGCGCCGGCAAGAACATCGGCCGCGCGATCGCGCTGGGCCTGGCACAGGACGGCGCATCGGTGATCGTCAACGGTCGCGCCGATCGTGCCGCTGTTGATGCGGTGGTCAGCGAGATCACGGCCGTGGGCGGCAAGGCTATGGGATACATTGCCGATGTCGCCGATCCGCGTGGTGTGGAGCAGATGATCGCGGCAGCGGTTGGCGCCCTGGGCGGTCTTGATATCGTCGTCAGCAACGCAGGCCTGCGGCGGCAGACTGCCTTCCTGGAGATGTCGTACGAAGAGTGGCGCGAGATCCTGTCGGTGGCGCTGGACGGCGCCTTCATCCTCGCCAAGGCCGCTGTGCCTCATCTGATCCAACGCGGCGGCGGCGCGATCGTGGCATTGTCGGGTGTTTCGGCGCATGTCGGCACACCCAACCGCTGCCACGTATGCGCTTCCAAGGCTGGGCTGGAAGGGCTGATTCGGGCGCTGGCGGTCGAACTGGCGCCGCATCGCATCACCTGCAACTGCGTGGCGCCTGGCGCCATCGACACGGTGCGCGGCGCTGCTGCCGGCAAGTTGCCCGGCACCTTGACCGACCAGACGATTCCGTTGAAGCGCAAGGGGACGGTCGACGAGATTGCCGCCATGGTCCGTCTGCTGGCCGGGCCTGATGGCGGTTACATCACCGGCCAGACGATCCACGTGAACGGCGGCGCTTTCCTGGCGTGACCGGTTCGGGTATGGCGACGGTCTGCACCAGCCAGTCCTTGAATGCGCGCATCGCCTTGGTCGGTTGCTTCGACTTGAGCCACGTCAGCCAATAGGTGCCGACAGTGATCTCGACGTCGAACGGCCGTACCATGCGGCCCTGATCCAGGTCGCGCGCGAACATCCGCACCGGCAGTAGCGCGACACCGGCACCCTGGGCTGCCGCCTCGGCCATGGTGATGGACGAATCGAAAATGGCCCCGCGCACGACAGGGCAGGGAACGCCCGCCGCGTCGAACCAACGTGCCCATTCGTCAGCCCGATACGAACGCAGCAGCACCTGGCGCGCGAGGTCTGCAGGCCGGCGCAGTTTCTGCGCGATGGACGGCGTGCAGACCGCCGACAGCGGGGCGGCAAACAGCGGTGCTGCTTCGGTCCCGTGCCACAAGCCATCGCCGAAACGGATCGCGTAGTCGAGCCCTTCGCCGGCGATATCGACCCGGTTGTTGTTGGTGAGCAGGCGCAGATCGACATAGGGATGGACGTCGCAGAATTCCTTCAGCCGCGGCAGCAGCCAGCCGGTGGCGAAGGTGCCGACGGTACCGACCGTCACCACGTCACGAAAATGGCCATCCTCGAAGCGCTCCAACACGGCCCGGATGCGGCCGAAGGATTCGGCGAGAACGGGGATCAGCGCCAGGCCTTCGTCGGTCAGCGCCAGGCCGCGCGGCAGGCGGCGAAACAGGCGCAGCCCCAAGATTTCCTCGAGGCTGTTCACCTGATGGCTGACGGCGGCCTGTGTGACGCGCAGCTCCAGGCCGGCCTTGGTGAAGCTGAGATGACGGGCGGACGCCTCGAAGGCGCGCAGCGCGTTCAACGGCACATTGGACTTCAACATGACACCATCATCTGGCTTCGGCGCGAGACCCAAATTTTCCTAGTGGGTCGCCGGATTTATGATCGTTTGTCAATGACCATCTCCGTCGACATTTTGCGCCGGTCAGTAACGGAGAGTAGGGATGATTACACGGCGTCTATTTTCGGCTGCAACCGGCAGTGTTTTCTTCGGCGCTGGATTGGCCGGGCGCGCGCGCCTGGCACGATCCGCCGGCGGCTTGTCCGACAAGCTCGCCGGCGACCTCGCGAAGCTCGAATCCGAGAGCGGCGGGCGATTGGGCGTCGCCGTTGTCGACACGGTGAGCGGCGTGCGGGTCGGCCATCGCCTGGACGAGCGCTTCCCGATGTGCAGCACCTTCAAGCTGCTGGCGTCTGCGGCCGTCCTGGCACGCGTTGATGCCGGCAAGGAACGGCTCGACAGGCGCATTCGCTTCGAGAGCGGCGATATCGTGCCGTATTCGCCCGCCACCAAGGATCGCGTTGGTGGGACAGGCATGTCACTGGCGGAACTCTGCGAAGCCGTGATGATCCTCAGTGACAACACGGCGGCCAACTTGATGTTGACCACGTTCGGCGGACCTGCCGGATTGACCGCCTATGCCCGATCGCTGGGCGATACGGTAACGCGCCTTGATCGCTTCGAGCCACATCTCAACGAAGCGGTACCGGATGATGTGCGCGATACCACCTCGCCGGCAGCGATGGCCGCGAACATCCGCACGCTCATCCTTGGAACGGCATTGTCCGAAGCGTCCCGCAAGCAGCTCACGACATGGCTGATCGGCAACAAGACCGGCGACACGCGACTGCGCGCCGGCCTTCCCAAGGACTGGCGCATTGGCGAGAAGACTGGGGCCGGTACGGGCACAAGCAACGATGTCGGCCTGGCGTGGCCGCCGGGACGCGAACCGATCATCATGTCGGTGTATCTCACCGGCACGTCGGCGAGCAGCGAGCGGCAGCACGCGACAATCGCCGGTGTCGGGCGCGCGATCGCTGCTGCGTTGGAACCATCGGGCCGCTGAAATGTAAGCTCGGGACGAAACATAACCGGCAGAGGTGGAAACAGCTCTGCCGGTTGGCATTTCGCGTGAGACATCCAAATAGTTCTCTTATAGGATGCAGTACAACATGGGCAGAGAGGGAAACGCATGGCGGCCTCTCGCGACACGCCGGATTTTCGCGCATTATTTGAAGGTATTCCCGGTCTCTATTTGGTTCTGCGGCCTGATCTCACGATTGCGGCCGTGAGTGCTGCCTATTTGGCGGCGACCATGACACGGCGCGAGGAAATCCTCGACCGCGATATCTTCGACGTCTTCCCCGACAATCCCGATGACCCGATGGCCACGGGCGTGAGCAATCTGCGCGCCTCGCTGTTGTGCGTCATCGAGGATCGCGTGTCGGACACTATGGCCGTGCAAAAATACGACGTGCGGCGCCCGGCGTCGGAGGGTGGCGGGTTCGAGGAGCGACACTGGAGTCCGGTCAATTCACCGGTACTGAGTGACACCGGCGACGTCGTCTGGATCATTCACCGCGTCGAGGACGTGACCGAGTTCATCCGCGCCAAGCAACAGGAGCAGGTACAGGAGCGCCAGACCCAGGATTTGCGCGAACGCGCCGAACGCATGGAAGCGGAAATCTTCCGCCGCGCTCAGGAACTGCAGCGTAGCAACCGAGCGCTGCGCGAGAGCGAGGAGCGCCTGCGCCATCTCAACGAGACGCTGGAGCAGCGCGTGCTCGAGCGCACCGGTCAGTTGGAGGCTGAGGTACGCGAGCGCGAGCGTGCCCAGGAAGCGTTGCGCGACACCCAGAAGCTGGAGGCAATGGGCCGGCTGGCCGGCGGCGTCGCCCATGATTTCAACAATCTGCTGACTGTCATCGAAGGCACGGCCGAGCTGCTGCTCGACCGCCTTCAATCACCAGAAGACGTGCAGGCCGTGAACACGATCGAGCGCGCGGCCGAGCGCGGCGCTCGGCTCACACGCCAGCTTCTGACCTTCTCGCGCCAGCAGGCGCTGCGGCCGGAGCGGGTCGACCTGCGCTCCCGGGTCCAGGATGTTACCGAGCTGCTGCAGCGTGCGTTGCGCGGCGATATCCGGATCGTGCTGACCCTGGCCGATGATCTCTGGCCGATCTGGTGTGATCTCGGCGAGCTGGAGCTCGCCCTACTCAATATCTGCGTCAATGCACGGCATGCCATGCCAAGCGGCGGCCTGGTGCGTATTGATGCCGAGAACGCGATGTTGCCGGCCGATGGCGAGCCGGATGTCGGCCTTGCCGGTGACTTCGTATCGCTCAGCATCACCGACACCGGCACCGGCATCGAGCCGGCGGCGCTCGCCCACGTGTTCGAACCGTTCTTCACCACCAAGGAGATCGGCAAAGGCACCGGTCTGGGCCTGAGCCAGGTCTATGGCTTTACCCAGCAGGCCGGAGGGTTGGCCACCATTCGCAGCGAGCTGGGCCGCGGCACTACCGTCCAGCTGCTGCTGCCGCGCTCGACTCAGGTCGAGATCGCGGGACCGGTCGAAGCGCGCCTGCTGCTACGTCAAAACACCGGCACGGTCCTTCTGGTCGAGGACGACGATGACGTCGCCATCGTCGCTTCCGGCATGCTGCGCCTGATCGGCTATCAGGCCCAGCACGTGCGCGATCCGCGAACAGCCCTCGCGCTACTGCTGAGCGGGCAGCGTTTCGGCCTGGTGTTCTCCGATATCGTGATGCCTGGCGGCATGAGCGGCCTGGAGTTCGCCCGCAAGGTCCGTCAGCATTTTCCACACGTGCCGATTCTTCTCACCAGCGGCTACAGTCATGCCGCCGCCGATGTGCTCCAGGAAGGCTTCATCGTTCTCGCCAAGCCGTATCGCGCCGACTCCCTGTCGGAAGCCATCCGGCAAAGCCTCACCCACGATCTCCAGCAGCACCGAGCCTGAATCCCGGGAGCGCGGGGGTCTCATTCGCGCTCAGGCTGACGCCCGGCAGCCCGTGCTGGACCGCGCGCCTCCTGGCGCGCTCAGGATTTGGCGCAAGACGAAGAGCGCGGCGGGAGCCGCGCGGTCCGTTTGTCCTGTCGTGCGTCAAAGCTAGCGCGGATGGGGCTCGCGCTTGCGGAGACTCTCATTTGCCTTCAAGCAGACCGCGGCGCCGCGTGAAGGCCTGCGCCATGAAGTCCGTAAAAGCCCGCACACGCGCGGTGCGTCGCAGGTCCTCGTGCGTCAGCACCCAGAGCGCCGAGGATGTGGGAATCCCGGGATCGGCCAGGCGCATCAGGCCGGATGACAGATCGCCGAGATAACGGGGCAGGGCAGCAAGACCCAGGCCGGCGACGGCGAGGTCGCGCAGGGCCAGAAGCGAATCGGCGCGCGCCGCCACCGCGACATCGGGCAGTTCCCGTCGAAGCCAACGGCCGACGACGGTGCCACTCAGGCTGTCGTCGGGCAGGAGCCAGGCGTGACGGCCCCAGCTCTTGCGCGGCGCGGGGGTACGATCGAGATAGGTGCGGCTGGCATAGATGCCAAACGCGATGGCGGCGATGCGTCGTCCGACCAGTGTCTGCGGCGGATCGACGGCGGTGCGAATCGCCACATCGGCATCGCGCTTGGTCAGGTTGAGCATCACGTTGGAGACGCCGACCTCGATGACGATGCCGGGGTGGGCCGCCCCGAACTCGTTCAGCATATCAGGCAGCAGGGAGGCCATCAGCGTGTCGGCCGTGGTGACCCGCAGCGTTCCCGACAGCCGCAGATCCTGCCCGGCCAGCCGCCGTTCGAGGCCGGTGACGGTGGTGTCGATCTGGCGCGCAGCGTCGATCAGCGCCTCGCCGGCCTCCGTCGGCACATAGCCCGACGGTAGCCGCTCGAACAGCCGCACGCCGGCATCGTCCTCGAAAGCCGCGATGCGACGCAGGACCGTGGTGTGATTGACGCCCAGCGCCCGCGCGGCGCCAGCCAACGTCCCCTCGCTGCCCACCGCCAGCACATAACGCAGTCCATCCCAGTCCATGGCCAACCTGTGCGTTTATGCAGAGAGAGACTGCATACAGGCAGATAGCCGTGCGTACAAGCACACCCTATCTGGTTCGGCGAACGGCCACTCACGGTGAGGACCATGACCCCGATAGACCTTTACACGTACCAGACGCCCAACGGCCACAAGGCCTCGATCATGCTCGAGGAGGCCGGCTTGCCGTACCGCGTGCATGTCATCGACATCGAGGCGGACGAGCAGCATCGGCCGGATTTCCTGGCGCTCAATCCCAACAACAAGATCCCGGTCATCGTCGATGCGGATCGCCATCGCACCGTGTTCGAGTCGGGCGCCATCCTGTTCTATCTGGCCGATCGTACTGGGGTGCTGCAGCCAAGGACCGACGACGAGCAGCTCACGACGCTGCAGTGGACGCTGTTCCAGGCTGCCCATGTCGGCCCGACCCTGGGCCAGCTCTGGAACTTCAAGATCTTCGCGGCCGAGAAGATCCCGTCGGTCATCGCGCGCTTCGAGCGCGAGTCGCACCGCGTGCTGGGCGTGCTCGACCGCAGGCTGGCACAACGTGCCCATCTGGTGGGCGACTATGGCATTGCCGACGTGATGACCTGGCCCTGGATCCACGCCGCTGTGACCAAGATCGGGCTCACCATCGACGCTTTCCCCCAACTCTCGCGCTGGTACGCCGACATCGCGCGGCGGCCCGCCGTGCGGCGCGGCATCGCTGTTCCGCATCTGCAGCACGGGCACGCCGCCTGACGCTGGAGCACGCCGTGAAGGAGATCGATCATGGAAACCCTGCTCATCCCCGCATCGCTTGTCGCCGGTGCCTTGCTGGCGGTCCAAGCCGGGGCCAACGCCCAGCTCTCGAAGGCAGTCGGCAGCCCCTTCGGCGCCACCGCGATCCAGCTTTCCGTCGGCACGATCGCGCTCGCCATCATCGCCGCGCTGACCTGCACGTTGGGTGCGCTGCTGGCGGTGGACGACGCGCGCTGGTGGCATGTGCTCGGCGGCACGGCGTCGGCATTCTACGTCGTATCGACGATCCTGCTGTTTCCGCGGCTAGGCGCCGTGGTGAGTGTCGGCCTGTTCATTGCCGGCCAGATGCTGGCGTCGCTGGCGCTGGATCACTTCGGACTGCTGGGCGTGCCGGCCGCGCCGCTGGGCGTGCCGATGCTGATCGGCGGGCTTGCCGTCCTGGGCGGTGCCGCCGCCATCGTCCTGGGCCAGACGGGCGCCGCATCGACGCTGTCGGCGTCCAAGCTCGGTTGGGTTGCGCTGGCATTGACGGCCGGTGCCGTGCTGCCGGTCCAGGGCGCGGTCAACGCACTGCTGCGTGCCGATATCGGCGCACCATTCGCCGTCGGCACGATCAGCTTCCTGGTCGCTGCACTGTCGATGACGGCGGTGCTGATCCTCGCCATGGCGTTGCTCAAGGCGCCGGCACCTGGCCTGACGGGCGTGTCGAGCATGCCATGGTGGGGATGGCTCGGCGGCTTCGCCGGCGCGATCTACGTCACCACCGTCTTTGTCGGCATGCCCGTGATCGGTGCGTCGGCCGTCGTGGGCTTCACTGTCGCCGGCCAGCAGGCCGCGTCCGTCCTTGTCGACCGCTATGGCTGGTTTCGCCTGCCGCGGCGTCCCGCATCCATCCTGCGTCTTGCCGGCGTGGCCGCCTTGCTTGCGGGCGTCGCCGTCATCAAGGGCCTCTGAGGCGCACGCGCCCGCGCCATCACGGAGAATGTCATGTCCAATTCAGTTGCGTGGTTGTTCCTGGTCCTGTCAGGCATTGCCGATGTCGTGTGGGCCATCACCACAAAGTACGCAGCGGGATACACGAAGTTCGGCTGGACCGCGGCGTCGCTGGTCGCGCTGGTGGTCTTCCTGGGCCTGTTGACGCAGGCCCTGAAGATCCTGCCGCTGGGCACCGCCTATGCGGTGTGGACCGGCATCGGCGCGGTCGGTTCGGTGCTGGCCGGCCTGCTGTTGTTCGGCGAGGCCATGAGCGCGGCGCGGCTCGCGGCCGTCGTGGTGATCGTCGGCGGCGTGGTCGCGCTCAAGGTTCTGCCGGCGTGATCAACGTACATCCTCCCTCACTGCGTGGGGGAGGCAAGCGCCACTACCCCGCAAATGGATCGTCCACCTTCGGCCAGAACGGTGTCTTGCGCTTGGTGTAGGGCAGTCGGGTGTAGGCGGGCTCGGCGCCACCCGGCGTGGTGACATAGAGCGTTTCCTTCGCGATGGGTGCGAAGCCGTTGTAGAAATGCTGCGCCGACTTCACCACCACCAGCCGATATCGGCTGGGATCGATCCCCAGCGCACGGAATGCATCAGCATGTAGGGTCTGGGTGCGATGGTTGTTGATCACGATGTCGACCAGGTCGGATGACAGCCAGGCCAGGTCACCCAGCGGCGCCATCACAGGCCCGTAGGGCTGCTGCACATTGCAAGTGATCTGGCGCACGGTGACGCGAAGATCGACGGGATCGCCGCTGACCTTGCCGCATTTGCCGCCCAGGCGCATGTCGAGCGTCGCGCCGACGCCGGCCTCCTCGGCGATCTGGAAGGCGACGGGATCCCACATCACGCCGAACAGCGTGGGGCCGGCACGCCGCGCGAGGATGCGCTGCAGGACGAAGGTCGAATCGCCCGGCGCTCCGCTGCCGGGATTGTCGGCGCGATCGGCCAGCACCACCGTGCCTTCGTTGTGGGCATCCGCGCGATCGAGCGCCTCGTCCGGCGTCAGGAAGCGCGTGATAAAGTTGTGACGATCGGCAAACAGTTCGCGGCCGAGTTGGGCCGCCAGACGTTCGGCCTTGCCGATATCGCCGTCGCTCACCACCAGCATGCGGGTGCCGACATCCTCGACATCGGCGAAGGCGAAACCATGCGCCATGGAGACCGAGAGAATACCGTCCTTGCCTTCGAAGGATTTCATGCGAGCGACGAAGCTTTTCATCGGCTCCACCGGCGTGCGGTAAGAGCCCATCATCCGGCAGTCGTAGCGCGCCATGACCGGCTTGGTCTTGTGCTGCGCGGCATCGGCGCAGATGACGAACAGTTCGGCCGCGCGGTCCATGGGGTCGATGTGCGGGTATTCCTTGTAGATCACGATCGCCGTGGCCTGGCCGACCATCGTTTCGCTGAGGTGGCAGTGCAGGTCGAGTTCGGCGCCGACCACGACGTCAGGGCCGACGAGCGCACGCACGCGGGCCAGGATATCGCCTTCGCAATCGTCATAGCCGCCGGCGACCATGGCGCCATGCAGGTTCAGGAGCACGATATCGAGCGGCAGCGCCTGGCGGATGTCGGCCAGGATCTCGTCGCGGAATTCCTCGTACACGGCCCGTGATGTGATGCCGGACGGCGCCGCGAACGTCAGCAGTCCTTCGACAACTGTCCATCCCCGCGCTTCGGCCTCGCGGCGCCAGACATGCAGCGGCCCGGACATCGATCCCGGCGGGTGCTGTGTGGCATTGCCGCGGAAGACCCCGAACGTGGCGAAGGCTCGGCGGCCGGTCGGGAAGGGGACAAAGACATTGGTTTCGGTGCCGAAACCAGCGATGAAAACACGCATACAAGCTCACTCCGATCGTGTCCTCAGCACTGTCATCCCGACCGCCAGCGAGGGATGACAGTGCGGCTGCAACATCACTTTCCGACGGTCGCCAGCAGGCTGGCAGGCTCGGGGCCAGCCTGCACCTTCCAGGCATCGATGGCGTCGCTGGCGCTGCGTGCCAGCAGAGCACGCAGGTCTGACGCGACGGCATCAGCCTTGGTGATGGTGACACCATTGGCCGCCATGCGTGCGTAATTCTCGGCGAGCCGCGTTTCCAGCAATTGCCACTGCCGGATCTCGGTCGCCGCCGCGGCGCGGTCGACCGCCGCGCGCAGTTCGGGTGATAACGCCGTGTACAGACCGGCATTCAGCGTCGCGAGGCTGAGCGGCACGGCATAGTTGATCTCGGTGAAGTGGCGCAGGTGGTCCCAGAGGCGACGGCCGGCACCACCGTCACCTGACGACAATACAGCGGCGATGGACCCATCGGCCAGTTTGGGCATGGTGTCGGCAAAGGACAGATTGGCCGGCACGGCGCCCGCCGCGGTGAAGACCTTGGCGCCAGTAGCATCGTAGGTTCTGATCGTCAGGCCCGCCAGATCGGCTGGCGTGGTGATGGGCTTCCTGGCCCATAGCCCGGAGGGCGGCCAGGCCGTCGCGAAGAGCAGAATCTGCCCCTCTTGCGCCAGACGCTTTGTATAGGCCGTCCGTGCGGCCGCATAGAGACGGCGCGCATCGTCGTTGGTCGCGGCGAGAAACGGCAGCGACGACAGCAGGAACAGCGGGTCGAGCCGACCAAGGCCGCCGGCGAAAGCGTCCGCAGCCGCGACCCGTCCGTCACGAACGGCTGCCGGTGTGTCGGCCGATTTCAGGCTGGAATCGAAGGACGGTTGAATGGCGATGCGGCCGCCGCTTTCGCGTGCCAAGGCTTCGGCGAAAAAGCGCAATCCTTCGCCCGACATCGAGGTTGCCGGGTACTCCGTCACCATCGACCAGTCGGCACTTTGCGCCCACGATGCGCCGATGGGCAACGCGCTTGCGGTCAGCAGCCCGAGCAGATGTCGGCGTGAGATCATGATTTCTTCCCCGTTTGGCGACCCGGCAGCGTAGCGGCGCCCCGTCGCGGTTGCTAGGATCGCGCTGTGATATGTTGCAGAGAGTCGCAAGCGCCATGCCGTCGTTCGATATCGTCTCCAAGACCGACCTTGCCGAGGTCGACAACGCGCTGGACGGCGTTCGCCGTGAGATCGGCACGCGTTTCGATTTCAAGGGCAGCAAATCGACGATGGAGCGCAAGGACGCGGCGATCACCATCATCGCCGACGACGAGATGAAGCTGCGCCAGGTGCAGGAACTGGTGCGCGGCTACTTCGTACGCCGCAAGCTCGATCACAAGGCGCTCGATTTCGCCGACTCGGAGCGGGCTTCAGGCAACACCGTGCGGCAGATCGTGACGGTGAAGCAGGGTATCGACCGCGAACTCGCCAAGACCGTCGTCAAAGCCGTGAAAGACTCCAAGCTCAAGGTACAGGCCGCCATCCAGGGCGATGAGCTGCGGATCACCGGCAAGAACAGGGATGACCTGCAGGCGGTGATTGCCTTGGTGCGGGGGCTGGACGTCGACCGGCCGGTCCAGTTCGTCAATTTCCGGGACTGAAATTCCGTCATCCCAAGCGCAGCGAGGGATCTCGATCGGGACTTCATTTCCGGGAGATCCCTCGCTGCGCTCGGGATGACAGTCGATTAGCCGCGCTTGGCCTTGTCGGCGGCGTTGGTCGACTGGATCGCATCGCGGATCTTCTGCCAGTCCTGGTCGGTGTAGCCCAGCATGCTGGAGAACGTGCCGGAACCCATGATGCCGGCGCCGCCGTCGATGGCGATGACCTCGCCATTGATGTACTCGACTTCCTCCGACATCAGGAATGCCGCCATGTTGGCGAGTTCGGGATGGCGGCCGACGCGACCCATCGGGTTGCGGTCCTGATAGCGGGTGTTGTCGCCCATCGGGTTGAGCCGGGCCCAGGCGCCGTCGGTCGGGAACGGGCCGGGCGCGATGGCGTTGAGCCGGATGCCGTGGCGGCCCCATTCGACGGCGAGGCTCTGGGTCATGACCGCAACGCCGGCCTTCGACATCGCCGAGGGCACGACAAACGGGCTGCCGGTCCACACCCAGGTGGTCAGGATGCTCAGCACGCTGGTCTTGCGGCCCTCGGCGATCCAGCGCTTGCCGCAGGCATGGGTCATGTAGAAGGTGCCATGGAACACGATTCCGGCGATGGCATCGAAACCGCGCGGGCTGAGGTCCTTGGTCTGCGAAATGAAATTGCCGGCGGCGTTGTTGATCAGCCCGTCGACCGGGCCGACCTCGCGCCATACGGTGTCCACCATTTCCTCGACGGCGGTGGCGACCTTGATATCGCAGGTGTAGGCATGCACGCGCCGCCTCGGATATTTGGCCATCAGTTCGTTGGCGGTTTCCTTCAGCACACCACCTCGGCGGCCGCAAATGACGGCGTCGGCGCCGAGTTCGACGAATTTGTCGAGCATCGTCTTGCCAAGGCCGGTACCGCCGCCAGTGACGATGAACGTCTTGCCCTTGAACAGGTCGGGCTTGAACATCGGCTTCCTCCCATGGGTGCGTACGAGTGTCGAAACCCTTTAGGCGCGGTGTTCCTTTACGTCGAGAGCACTGCCGTGTGAAATTGAGACTGTTCCCGCGCCGCGGAATCGGTGTTAGGGTTCATCAGGGGACAAGAAAAAAGTGGGATCGGCCTGTATGACGACCCAGGCAACAGGGCAAGGCAGCAGTGCTCCGGAGACGGTTGAGTTCCGTGGTCGAGTGAAGTGGTTCAACGCCACCAAAGGATTCGGGTTTGTTACGACCGAGTCCGGGACGGGCGATGCGTTCCTTCACATCACGGTGCTTCGGCAAGCGGGGCATGAAGATATTGCGCCCGGCGTTACCCTTGGCTGCCACGCCACCAAGGGGCCCAAGGGGCTGCAAGTGATGCGCATCACGTCGGTCGATCTCAGTACCGCCGGTCCGATGCCGCGGCCAGAGGCACCGCAGACACCCGCGCCGGGTGAGACACCGGAAGACGAAGCCGATTTCGTCGTTGGCTTGGTGAAATGGTACAACGCCGAGCGCGGCTACGGTTTCGTCTGCCCGCAGGCCACGGACAAGGACGTGTTCGTGCACGCAGCGACGTTGCGCCGCCACGGCATCGAAAGCCTGACACCGGGACAGACCGTACGCGTGCGCGTCACGACCGGCCCCAAGGGCTTGCAGGTCGCCGAGATCCGGCTGGCTTAGCGGGGAGCGCGCTCCCAAGCTACTTGATCTCGCGAACGTAGCTGTCTACCGGCACGTCGCGTTTGACCAGGCCGCGGGCCTTCAGGAAAGCCGCGAAGCGTTCATAGCGTGCGCGGTCGAGCGCGGCGGGATCGCTCGACAGCAGCGGCAGCGTGTCCTTCCAGGCGCGCCGGTTCAGCTCGTTGGCGACTTCCTTGCCGCCGTACTTGGCGAACTCCGCCCATGCCGCGTCTGGATTGGCGCGCAGCCAGATCGTCGCCTCGCGCACGGCGGCCAGCAGGCGTCGCGCCTTGCCGGTATCGAGACCGTCACGGCGTGCCACCAGGATCAGCTCGTCATAGACCGGCACGCCATGGCTCTCGACCAGGAAGGCTCTGCCCTTGAGCTGGGCGATGTCGAGGTCGTTGAGCTCGAAATTGCGGAAGGCGCCGATCACCGCGTCGACCTGCTTCGATTTCAGTCCTGTGGTGAGGTTGAAGTTGACGTTGACCAAGGTCACGTCCTTCAGCGTCAGTCCCGCGGTTTCGATCATGGCCGCCAGGATTGCATCCTCGAAGCCGGCCACCGAGTAACCGACCTTCCTGCCCTTGAGATCAGCGATCGTCTTGACCGGGCCGTCGGCCAGCGCCACCAGGGCATTCAGCGGCTGCGCCACCAGCGCGCCGATGCGCACCAAGGGCAAAGCCTCGCTGGCGCGCTCGGGGGCCACGAACATCTGAAGCTGCGGCTGGTAGGACACGGCAATGTCGCCCTTGCCGGCGGCCACCAGCTTGGGCGGCGCGCTGGGGTCGGCCGGCACGATCAGCTCGACGTCAAGATTCTGCTTGGCGAAAAACCCCTTGGTCTTGGCGATCACCAGCGCCGCGTGATCGGGATTGAGGAACCAGTCCAGCAGCACGGTGAGCTTGTCGGCAGCGGCTGCTGGCCGAGCCGTGACGACAGCGCTCAGGGCAAGTCCGGCAAGCGTTTGTCGGCGGTTGAGTGTCATGGCTGCTCCTTTTTTGTCGCGGCAGATCAGGTGGTATGCGGCACCCACGGCATCGCGCGCCGCAGCAGCGCGTCTGCCAGGAAGTAGAGCGCGACGCCGACGAGGCAGAGCACGACCAGCGCGGCAAAGGCGAGCGCCGTCTGGCCGCGCGCCAGCTGCTGCATCATCAGGTAGCCCAGTCCGGCGCTGGCGCCGACCCATTCGCCGATGACGGCGCCGATGGGTGCCACGGCAACGGCCACGCGCACGCCGGAGGCGAAAGCCGGCAGCGCCGCCGGCAGTCGGATGCGCAGCAGTGCTGCCCGCGGTGATGCGCCCATGATCTGCGCCAGGTCGAGCCAGCCAGGATCGACCCGGCGCAGGCCGTCGTAGAAGGCGCTGGCGACGGGGAAGAAGATCACCAGCGTCGCCATCGCGATTTTTGAGGCGAGCCCGTAGCCGAGCCACAGCACCAGCAGAGGTGCGACGGCGAACACCGGCACTGCCTGGCTGATCACCATCAACGGCAGGCCCCAGGTCCGCAGACGGTTCGACCGCGCCATCGCCAGTGCCGCGCTGCCGCCCAGGATGACGCCTAGCACCAGGCCGACCACGATCTCCAGCACCGTCCACAGGGCGTGCTCGGCCAACAGGTCGCCGCGATCGATGAATTCCTGCGCCACGATGCTGGGCGGCGGCAGGATGTAGTGGGGGAGGCCGCCCAGCCACACCGCCGCCTCCCACAGCGCCGCTAACCCGCCGGCGATAACCAGAGGGCGAAGAAGACGGGTCACGATTCTTTCCTCCCCACGTTCGTGGGGAGGTGCCCCGATACGACGTTTCGACGCGCAGCGTCGAAATGTCGGTGGGCGGAGGGGAGCCGACGGAGTCTATATAACAGAGACCACGTTGGGTCCCCATCCGGCCTTCGGCCACCCCGGTGGAAGCTTCGCGTCCACCTGACCCCGCAAGCGGGGAAGGGATGACATCGCAGCAGCCTCATGCCGTGCCTCCTGCCGATGCATCGGCCAGCCGCCGCAGCAGTTCGGCTTGCGTTGCCAGCACAGCAGGATCGGTCGCTGGCCGCGGTACCGGACCGTCAGGCTCCCATGCCGTGTCCAGGGTCGCGGGCGTGCCGGCCATGACATGGATGCGATGGCCCAGCCGGGCCGCTTCCAGCGGATCGTGTGTCACCAGCAGAACGGTGCGGCCGGCCAGCAGCCGGGCGGCAAGATCCTGCAGCTGCAGGCGGCTGATCGCATCGAGCCCGCCGAACGGCTCATCCATCAGCACGACCGGCCGCTCCTCGACCAGAGTGCGCACCAACGCGACGCGCTGGCGCATACCGCCGGACAGGGCGTCGGGCCGTGCCGTCAGCCGTTCGCCGAGACCGACGTCCTGCAGCAACGCCGTGGCCCGCTGCCGCGCTCGGGTTTCCGCCGCGGCGTCGCCGCGCAGCCGCGGTCCCAGGGTCGCATTGCCCAGCACATCGAGCCACGGCAGCAGCAGGTCGGTCTGCGCCATGTAGGCGATCCGTCCGTCGAGCGGCCGATCGTCGGACGCCGTCAATACCGCGCCGGTCTCCGGCGCCAACAGGCCGGCAACGACGCGCAGCAGCGAGGTCTTGCCGACCCCCGATGGGCCCAGCAGACAGGTGGTGCGACCAGCCGCCAGGTCCAGCGTCAGCCCATCGAACAGCGCCGTGCCCTCGAACAGCACGCGGGCTCCGCGCAGCCGGATGGCGGGCGCTGCGGTAGTACCAAGCGCCGGCGCCCCCGCGTCGCGGGCGAGGTTGTTCCGGGAATGGCTTGAGGACGCTCTTGTTGGAGCGGCCGTAGTTGACGACATCGTTCACCCGTCCCTACGCCGGTGCGAACCGGATCAGGTTCCAGGGGTCGTCCTGCCAGACCTCTCAGCCGCTGCCGCGGCTCCCCCCGGTGACAAAACGATGATGGCGGTGTG
>Ga0187894_10000748_pt1 | contig 43793 bp, 39 predicted proteins | sample GBC1701081metaG_FD_136650 | JGI IMG/M metagenome (GOLD analysis project Ga0187894, IMG submission 136650) | White microbial mat communities from a lava cave in the Kipuka Kanohina Cave System on the Island of Hawaii, USA - GBC170108-1 metaG ... | reverse complement strand
GAACGAAAGAGCAGACTGAATCACGATGGGCTGGTGGGAATCGAGGTGCAAGTGGGAGATGAGTGGGCGGGGCGGGGCTAGAGATTGCGCACAAGGGCGTGCGTAACGACAACGACGTCGAGGTGAGAGAGGCAAGGGAGCAACCGAATCACCAATCGGACGAGGAGGACGACGACATGAAGTCAGTATGTAGTCGAATCGGAATCGGAATAGGAACGTGCGCGATGGTCTCGTTGCTTGGCGGCAACGCCGTATTCGGACAAACGACCCCTGCGACGACGGAGCGGATGGCCGCGCTCGAGCAAAGAACGAATGACCTAGAGAAGAAAGTGGATGCTCCAAGTCTCTGGAGCACCCTGGGCTTTCAGATCTCCGGGGCTGTAGATGTCACATATACACAGAATTTCAATAATCCAGGCAATAACATCAACAATCTGCGTATCTTCGACACGCAGGCCAATTCGTTCGTGCCGCAAGTGGCGCAGATCGTAATAGAAAAGCCTACAAAGGAAGGCAGTACCATAGACCGGGTGGGCTTTCGTGCCAGGCTCAGTTATGGAGCGCAAGCCAGGTTCTCGCGGGCCCGCACGAATTATCAACCTGGCCAGGACAGCGCCGAGTTTGACCCCCAAGAGCTCTATGGCGAGTACCTCGCCCCGATCGGCAACGGTCTGAAGATTCAATTTGGTAAAATCCATACACTGATCGGGTTAGAGCAGATCAACTCGTGGGACAACTACAACATTTCGCGTACCTTCATGTTCGGTCTGAGCCAAGCCTTCACGACCACTGGCCTACGGTTGACCTATGCGTTTAATAAATACGCGACCGTGGCACTAGGAGTCGTCAATGGGTGGGACAACATCGAGGACAACAACAGGGGTAAAACATTCGAATGGGGCGTGTTCCTGACGCCGCACGAGAGGTTCTCAATAACCGGCTACGGGTCCTACGGACCTGAACAGTCAAATAATAATGCGGTCTTCGGTTTTGCAGGCGGAGGTGCCTGCACAAACCTCGGTATTCCAACGGGTTCTACCTTCTGCGATCCTACGGCGAAGCGACTCGTAGTGGGCGGGATCATCACAGCGAAGGTTACAGACAAGACTACATTCATCGTTGAGCCCTATTATGGGAACGAGAGCAATGCCGCCGCCACTGCGTCCCAGAACGCTCGCTGGAACGGCGTTGGTGCCTATTGGATTCAGGACTTCAATGATCAAGCGCAGCCCCATGCATTCAGCCTGCGGGTTCGTGGAGAAATCTGGGAGGATGCAGGTGGTGCCCGTTCTTGCGTCGGCGGTGTGAACGTCAGTGGCGGCACAAATGTGTGCGCGACTCAACCAGGCGCCACTGGTTTTCAGCCGGGCGGTGGTCCCGGTGGAATATTTAATACTGCAACAGGTGTAGGGACTGTTCAGACCGTGTGGGAAACCACTTTCACGCTTCAATACAAGCCGGCTCCGTCCCTCATCACGAGAGCAGAATTCCGGTACGACAAGTCAAACCAGAACGTCTTCGTGCGTGGTCAAGATCTTGAGGGAATTAACAATCAACAAACCCTGGGTTTCCAGGTCATCTACCTGTTCTGAGCGAAGTGAGACTGTAATCTGTTGACGTACTGATATGTCGCTCCCTTCGTGGACTGTTCCACGAAGGGAGCAATCACGAGGAGAGCACCGACCGCGCCGCGCCGGAGAGCGGTCGTGAGGTTATGGCAGGATTGAGAGCGATCTTACGGGTACAGTAGGGCTGCGGGGGTTGAGGCTGCGCCCTGCTCTGGCGCAGGCAGGCGCCGTAGCCCGATCCGAAGAATAAAGAGCGTGAGCTAATCAGGAGGGCCGTTTAGCCCGGACTAGTCATGAACGCCGTTGCGAGGCGTTCGAGACCGAAGTCCGCGGGGCTTCTCGCAATTAAGGCCGACGCAGACGAACGCTTAATCCGTCGAGGGGGCCGAACGAGAAAGGATTCGGCCGGGTGAGATAGTCGGATGATACAGTATAGCAGGCATTCATGAATAGTCCGGGCTGGAACCTATCAACGAATGTATTGGCAACCTCGTCCTCAGCCAGGGGATGAAAGGATACAACTATGTCATTGGATATGAGCAGCATGAAAAAGTTTCTGCCAGTCCTCCTGATCTGCCTCCTCATGCTGGCAGGGGGAACGGCGATATACGTGGAAGATGTTGCGGCGCAGGCTCCAGCGGCGGAGGCTGCTCCAGCGGCGGAGGCACCGCTGAAGGCCGATTCGGGGGACACAGCATGGATCCTTGCCTCTTCGGCGCTGGTGATGCTGATGACGTTGCCGGGATTGGCGCTGTTCTATGGGGGGCTGACCAGGAGCAAGAATATCCTGGGTACGCTTATGCATTGCTTTCTCACTCTTTGCCTTGGCAGTATTATGTGGGTGTTGTTCGGATACAGCCTGGCATTCGGCCCCGATGTTGGAGGGGTTATCGGGAGTCTTGAATGGATAGGGTTGAGCGGAGTGGGAACTGAACCGCATTCGGTCTATGGCACAACAATTCCCCACATGTTGTTCATGGTCTTCCAGCTCATGTTTGCCGGCATTACCCCGGCGCTGATTGTCGGAGCGCTTGCAGAGCGAGTCAGGTTCTCCGCGCTGCTCGCGTTTGTCTGTTTATGGTCGGTCGGGGTATATTATCCTGTTGCACATTGGATTTGGGGTGGTGGATGGTTGGGGGCGATGGGCGCATTGGACTTTGCCGGAGGCACGGTCGTGCATGCCACCTGCGGAATGGCGGCCCTGGTTGCCTGCATTGTCCTCGGGACACGTACGGGCTATCCAAAACATCCTATGCCTCCGAATAATCTTCCTTTTACGTTGTTGGGGACCGGCCTTCTGTGGTTCGGCTGGTTCGGGTTCAACGCGGGCAGCTCGTTGGGTGCGAATGCGCAGGCTGTGGGCGCCTTCGTGGCTACTCACATCGCTGCCAGTACCGCGGTGGTGGTATGGATGTTTATCGAATGGATGCATCGTGGGAAGCCCACGATGCTCGGCGCAGCCACCGGTGCGATCGCCGGTCTCGCAACCATTACACCCGTTGCCGGGTACGTCTCCCTGTTTCCTGCTCTTTTGGTGGGTGTATGCGCTGGAACTATTTGCTACATAGCTGTGTTCTTGAAGAATAAAGTGGGCCATGCGGTGGTCGATGATGCCCTGGATGTGGTCGGGGTTCACGGTGTGGGTGGAATTACCGGCTGCCTCTTGGGAGGGTTGTTTGCATCAAAGGCGATGGGGGCCGCCTCCGATGGGCTGTTCTATGGCGGAGGTTTCTCACTCCTGTGGGCGCAGATCGTGATGGTGGTCTCGGTATGTGTGTTTACCGGGATCGTCAGCTGGATTCTTGTCATGATAGTCCATGGGATTTGGGGCTTCCGTGTGACACCGGACGAAGAGCAAACAGGCTTGGATCTCAGTCAACACGAAGAAAAGGCCTATTCTTAACCAGCTCGTACCGCAATCGACCAGACGATCATACCGGCGACCCGAGCGACGCTGTAAAGTCAGCGTCCTCGGGTAAGTCTGTGAGGGAGGTATCCATATGAAGATGATTGAAGCCGTAATCAAGCCGTTCAAGTTGGATGAGGTCAAGGACGCATTGATGGAAATAGGGGTACAGGGAATGACGGTGTCGGAAGTGAAAGGATTCGGGCGCCAGAAAGGGACTAAGGAAGTTTACAGGGGCGCCGAATATACGACGGACTTTGTGCCCAAGGTAAAGATCGAACTGTATGTTGCAGATAACATGGTGTCGCGTGTAGTAGAAACCATTACCCGCAGTGCGAAGACCGGCAGCGTGGGAGACGGGAAAATCTTCGTGTCGGATATCAGCAACGTGGTGCGGATTAGGACCGGCGAAACGGGGGAAAGCGCGCTGTGACAATCACCTCGAACAGCGGGCTGCCTGAAGGGCTCTTGCAGAGGGCGGAGACCATGCAGGTTTCCGCCCTGGCTGGACATCGGCAGGCCATTCGGCAGCGGTTATTGGATGGAGCCACGGGGGCCGACGTCATGGCGGCCCTGACGGAGTTCGTGGATGGGCTGAACATCGACCGGTATAGGAGTGCCATGCGGCAGGCCGGAGAGGGGGCGCAGGTCGCGGGGGCTCAGCATTGTTGCTTGATCGCACTGGGAGGCTATGGCCAACGGGAGTTAGCTCCCTATTCAGACATCGACGTCATGTTCCTCTACAGCGAGAAAGCGGGAGAAGCGGCGCCCGCCCTGTTCCGTGAGGTGCTGCACCATCTGTGGGATCTCGGCTTCCAGGTCGGCCACAGTATGCGGACGATTCACGAATGCATCGAGTTGGCTGGACAGGACCTGACGATCCGCACCGCCATGATGACATCGAGGTTTCTGGCTGGAAGCCCGAGTTTGTTCCAGGAATTTCATCGCCGATATTTCAAAGAAGTGGTCGGCCGCGGAGCGGGGCGGTTTATCGAGCAGAAGATGGAAGAGCGCCGCCGCGAATATGAGAAGTTCGGGCAGACGGTCTATCTCCTGGAGCCCAATGTCAAGAAAAGTAAAGGAGGGTTGCGAGACTTTCATCTGCTCCGGTGGGCCGGCATGGCCCGATTCCAGTCCTCTACGCTGCAAGACTTGGCGGACCGCAGCCTTCTTTCAAGGCAGGATTTTCTTTCGCTGACGGAGGCCCGTGATTTTTTGTGGCGCGTCCGGGCGTTGCTGCACGTCGAAGCTGGCATGGCGCAGGAAATTCTGTCGTTCGACGAACAGGTCCGGCTGGCTTCTCTCTACGGATTCGAGGATCGTCCTCACCTTCTGGGGGTTGAGCAGTTCATGCAGCAGTATTATCGGTATACGATGGGATTGCATGAAACCATGCTTCGGTTTGTGGATCGTTGTCTGGCCGCGCCAACGAAGCGTCGATCGACTCGCCCCCTGCGGGTCAATATGGTGGACGGCTGCTTCGCGGTAACCGGTCGGCATCTGACCGTTCCCTCTGATCTGCGGGCTCGGGTCCTGGATAGTCCGGAATTGCTCCTCCGGCTGTTCGACATGGCGAGGGTTCGACGTCTCAGGATCGACACCGACCTGCTGGATGAAATTCATAGCCACATGGACGGCGTGTCGAATGAAGCGTTCCGGACCCCTGAGGTCAGCCGCGTGTTTTTGAAGATCCTTGCCGGACCTGACGGGGTGGCCGGCACTCTGAAAGCGATGCATGGCGTTCATCTGTTGGAGAAGCTCATCCCGGTCTTTGCCACACTCCGGGGCCTGATGCAGTTCAGTCAGGATCACAAATATACGGTGGATGAACATACCTTGCTGGCGGTGGCCAATGCGGAAATGCTCGCCCTGGAATCCGGCATCATTGGAGAGGTGTACCAGGAGATCACCCGGAAGGATCTCTTGCATCTGGCCATCCTGTTGCATGATTTGGGGAAGGGGCGGAAAGAGGATCATAGCGAAGTAGGCAAGGTGATCGCAGAAGAAACGGCAGTGCGGTTGGGCTGCGACGAGCAAGAGACGAAGACTCTGGTTTTTCTCGTACACAAGCATCTGTTGATGACGAATACGGCCTTTCGGCGTGATCCGTATGACGAGAAGGTGTTCGTGCCTTTTGCCAAAGAGGTGAAAACGCCGGAGGTTCTTCGAATGTTGTTGATCCTGACTATTGCCGATATTGCGGCGGTCGGGCCCGGCGTGTTGACTAAATGGAAAGAGTCCTTGCTCGTGGCGCTCTATCTGCACACCCTGCCGGTTGTATCAGGTGAGCAGGATAAGACCGTCGGCCCGGACTTCCTCAAGCAACTGGCGGGTGAGGTGGCCTCCGAGTCCATGAATGCCGCAGCTGGTGGGCTCGGCTGGATCGAATCGCAACTGAGCCGATTTCCCGTACGGTATCTGCACGCGACACCTCCGAAGCGGATTGCAGCCTATCTCGGGGCGATTGGAAGGTTGCAGGCAGGGGATGTCCTAGTCGAGGAGACTTTCAACGAGGAACTGGGCATGTGCGAGTACACGGTCATTACCCATGACAGCCTTACCCCGGGTATCTTCTCAAAAATGGCCGGCGCAATGGCGGCCGAGGGGCTTGATATTCTGGACGCTCAGATCATCACTCGAGATGACGGGGTTGTGGTGAACACCTTCCAGGCATTCGATCCGGATTATGTCGGCGTTCCTCCACAGGACCGACGTACTTCTGTTGCTGAGACGATCATCCGGGTGCTGAAGAGCGAGGAGGAAGTCGAACGGCTGATGAGCCGAAATACCCGCCTGTCCGCCCTTCGCCGGCCGACGTCCAGCCGCCATTCAACTGAGGTGGAGATCGATAACGAGACAGGCGACCGGTTCACGGTGATCGATGTGTTTGCCGACGATACGCAAGGACTGTTATATATCATCACGCATGCCATATTTAAGCTCGGCTTGTCGGTCCATGCGGCCAGGATTTCGACCAGGCTGGACGATGACATTCCGCAGTCTTTGCGCACCATCGGCAGGCACCAGGTGGTAGACGTGTTCTATGTGACGGACCTGGATGGAGCGAAGATCGAGGACCATACCAGACTGGAAGCGATCCGCTCGACTATCAAGCATGACATCGATCTGTTCATGGACCAGCCGGTCGATACATCACAAAGCGTATCGGCAGGATCACCAGCGTAATCTAAATATAAATTGGGCGTATTGGGCGTTACAAGGAGGGTTGGAATGAATCCCCGTGAGGCAGTGGAGTTTGCGAAGAAGAACAAAGTACAGATTGTGGACTTGAAGTTCGTGGATCTGCTGGGCACCTGGCAACACTTCTCAATTCCTGTGGAAGAACTTACCGAAGGGATCTTCAAGGACGGATCCGGGTTGGACGGTTCGTCAATCCGTGGCTGGAAGGCAATCAACGACAGCGATTTGCTGATGATCCCCGATCCGACCACGGCCTGTCTCGATCCGTTCTGTGCAGTTCCGACGATGAGCCTCGTCGGCAACGTCGTCGATCCGATTACGCGCGAGCCCTACGATCGCGATCCGCGGTTTGTGGCGCAGAAGGCGGAAAAATATCTCCAGAGCACGAAGATCGGCGATGCCTCCTACTGGGGGCCTGAAGCGGAATTCTTCATTTTCGATCACGTCCGGTACGATCAAACCGGCCACAGCGGCTACTACTTCATCGACTCCGAAGAAGGCGCCTGGAACATCGGGCAGGAGGGGCACAACCTGGGCGGAAAAATCCGTCACAAGGAAGGATACTTCCCAGTCTCGCCTCATGATACGCAGCAGGATATCCGTACCGAGATGATTCTGGAAATGCAAAAAGTCGGGATTTCCATTGAGAAGCACCACCACGAGACGGCGACGGCAGGCCAGGGGGAAATCGATATTCGGTTCGGTCCGCTGGTCAACACGGCAGACAGATTGATGATGTATAAATACATCGTCAAAAACGTGGCTCGCCGGCATGGCAAAACTGCGACCTTCATGCCCAAGCCGATCTTTGGAGACAACGGTACGGGCATGCATACGCACCAGAGTATCTGGAAGGATGGAAAGCCCCTGTTTGCGGGGAAAGAATATGCCGGCATCTCGCAGATCTGTCTCTACTATATTGGAGGCATCTTGAAGCACGCTCCGGCCCTGGCGGCGTTTACGAACCCGACGACAAACTCCTACAAGCGGTTGACCCCCGGATTCGAGGCGCCGGTTCTGTTGGCCTATTCCAGCCGGAATCGATCGGCGGGCATCCGGATTCCCATGTATTCGCCGAGTCCTAAAGCCAAACGGATCGAGGTGCGTTTTCCCGACCCGACCGCAAATCCCTACCTCGCCTTTTCTGCGATGCTCATGGCTGGATTGGACGGGATCGAGAATAAGATTAACCCGGGTGACCCGGCTGAAAAGGATCTGTACGATCTCGAGCCGGAAGAAGCGGCGGCGATCCGCACGATGCCGGGCAGTCTCGACGAAGCGATACGCAATCTCGAGCAAGACCATCAGTTTTTGCTCAAGGGAGGGGTCTTCAGCAAGGACCTGATTGAAGCCTGGATTGGCTACAAGCGTAAGAGAGAAATCGATCCCATGCGGTTGCGTCCTCATCCGTACGAGTACCTTCTCTATTACGACGTCTAGGTAAGATTCCCGACAGAAGGCACACGATACAACGGTGTCCGGCTTCCGTGAGGGGGGACAGATGTCGTGTTGTATCGCGCCCGTCCCGTTTAGCCCACTACAATGCGTCGCCACCCTACCTAACGCGGTTTATCTCTTCTTCGATCGCCCGCACGTGATATCAGAACGAGCAGTATGGGCCTGTCTTGGATGATTCCGCTGTCTCAGATGACGGCATAGACATGAGCGTAAGCTCTGTGATCCAATTCGATGAGTTAGGGAATATTGATACGCCTATGGACCGGATTGAAATAAACTATCGAGCCCTCTTGGCTGTCGCCGTTGAGCTCAATTCGCAGCGGGATACGCACAGTCTGTGGGATGCGATTACAGCCGAGATTACCAAAGTCATTCCGTGGGCACGGGCATCTGTCACCCTGTACGATCGTGAGCTAGATGGGTTCCGGTTTTATGTCATGGCAACGACGATGGCGCAGGTGGTGCTACAGCGCGATGCCATCGTTCCACGGGTTGGTAGCGGTATGGGGTGGGTATACGATCATAAAACCGTACACATCCGTCCCGACCTGAAACGGGATCAAGTCTTCCTTGAAGACAAATGGTACGTCCAAGAAGGCCTCGGACGAATGATTAATCTGCCGCTTCTCGTGAGAGACAGGTGTCTCGGCATTCTCAATATCGGCAGTATAGAGTCGGGCGCTCCCGATCCAGGGGATCTCGAGTTTTTGACGCAAGTGGCGATGCAAATCGCCTATGCGATCGATCATGTCCAAGCGTATGAACAGATCGATCGACTGCGAGACCAGCTTGCGAAGGAAAACGTCTATCTCAACGAAGAACTGCGGCTCATGAAGAACGTGAGCTCATTGGTGGGGCAAAGCCTTTCCTTTCAGCATGCGATAGGCCTTGCACGCGACGTGGCGCCCACTCCGTCGACCGTGTTTATTACGGGTGAAACGGGAACCGGCAAGGAACTGATTGCTCAGGCAATCCATGATTGGAGCCCGCGGCACTCGAAACCTATGGTTCGGGTCAATTGCGCCGCCTTTCCGGCAGGGTTGGTGGAAAGCGAATTGTTTGGCCATGAACGAGGCGCGTTCACCGGAGCCGACCGCGCCCGCGAAGGCCGGTTTGAGCTGGCCCATGGTGGCACTCTCTTCCTGGATGAAATTGGTGAAATGCCATTGGAGACCCAGGCTAAGTTGCTACGAGTCCTACAAGATGGTCTCGTTGATCGTCTGGGCGGGAAACAGCCGGTTCGTGTTGATGTTCGCGTGATCGCCGCCACCAATCGCGACTTGCCTGCCGCCGTAAAAAACGGCGCATTTCGCGCGGATCTCTTTTATCGTTTGAATGTTTTTCCTATCGGCTTGCCTCCACTCAGGAATCGCCCAGAAGATATCCCCATATTGGCTCGACATTTCCTGAAACAATACGGCGTGAAAATCGGCCGTTTGTGCAAGGACATTGACCAGGAATCTATCGAACGGTTGATTCGCTACACCTGGCCTGGCAATGTGCGTGAACTGGAAAATGTGATTGAACGAGCGATGATTCTCTCTCGTGAATCGATATTGCGGATTGACCAACATGTATTGGGCTCGCAGGACCCCTCCTTCACCGCGTCGCCGCCAGCTGACCTCAAAGATCTGGAACGACAGCATATTCTCCAGACTCTCACACTGACAAATTGGCGCATCGAAGGTCCCAATGGAGCGGCTGTACGTTTGGGGCTAAATCCCGGCACCCTGCGCAGCCGGATGAAGCAGTTTGGGATGACGCGCCCGCGGTCAAGCTGAAGACACCGCACATCCTTCCAGCACAATTCCTCCTACACCCTCTCAGACGGGGCAACCCTCGATCAGTCATGGCCTGAGCCTCCAACTAGCCGTGATCCACCAAGGGCTATCAACAATCGTCCTCGGTTGCTGCTCAAGCTGACGTCAGGTAGACCCAGCATTCCAATGGGTTCCGAACGAGAGGTTGAAAAGAGTTATAACGGCACGGCCTGTGCACTACCAGACTCCGTAAAAACAATTCAAGTCATCAGTTTGAAGTTTCATGCTTCATGAAAGGAGAAACACCATGACGATGATAGATGCTGTGTTGCTCAATGGTTCGCAGTACATCGTTTCGCTTGGACTCTTAGCCATGGCATGGGGATGGTTGCAGAGGAGCGATTCTTGAGTGATCTTCTGCGGGACGCTGGAGAGAGGTACGTCGAGACGTGTCAGTAGTTCTTGCATGGGGCCATCCGATTCTCTACCACCTCCATTCAAAGGGAGCGGCCAAGGTTACCCTTTACTGCGCGCGTCGGACGAGCACAGTTTCATCGTGCGCGTTCTGCGAGCAAGAAGGGCAGCCTTGGCCACTCCCTCCCCTTTCCCCTCACAGAACTCCAAACTTCCGTTCGAAGAAGGTCTTGGTGAGGGTCATGTGCTGCTCGATGTCTGACTGCAAATCGCGCGCGCCGGCTCGCCAATCGTCTTTCGTGTAGCCGACGCGGCGGGCAAGAGAGACAAACTCCTCCGAATCCGGCGGAGGGAGCACAAGATCTTTGGTGTTTCCCCTGACCATGCGCAATCCGTCGACCAATATCCGGGTGAAGATGTAGGCTTTTCGAAGGCCTGCTCCATCGGTGCGTGCGATCAGCCCCTCATTGACCAGGGCGGCGAGTGCCTGCAGGGTATTCGGCGTACGTAGACTCGGGTTGTCGTGGCCATGCATCACTTGCAGATATTGCGTGGCATATTCGAGGTCGATGAGTCCTCCCGCGCTATATTTCACGTTAACTTTCCCCGGCGCAACCATTTGTCTGAGCTGTTGCCTCCGGAGCTCCAGTGCCGTGGGAATGTCCCAAGGAGTTTCTCCGTAGACGAAGGAATCTCGGTGTGTTTCCAGTTGATATCCCAGTGCTGAGTCGCCGGCGATATGCCGCAACTTGATCAGGGCTTGACGCTCGAACGGCGCGGCGAGTCCGGTCGGACTGTAGTAGCTGCAGACCTCCTCGAACGCATTGGCTAGCGCACCCTTGCCTCCGTGCGGCCGAAGCCGGACATCAATGCGATAAATGCCTTCTTGCTTGGCTTCGATCCACCCCAGGAGTTCCTGCGCCAGCCGCTCAAAGTATTCGCTATTCTCAATTCCATCCTTACCGTTTGTGCTGCCCGATCCACCGTAGACGAACAGGACCTCGATGTCCGAGGCATAGCCAAGCTCTCGCGCTCCGAATTTTCCCAGGCCCAGGACGGCAAAGGGGCAGGGCTTTTTGGTGGCGAGCCGTGGGCGCCCGTACGATTTCTCCAGCTTGGCGCTGCAATCTGCGATGCTCCGTTCCATGATGACTTCCGCTAGTTCTGTGAGCGCCAGTGAAAAGTCTGGGAAATTGCTCGAGGGCTCGACGATGTGTTTGATGTCGATCCGGAACATCTCCCGATCTTTATACCGGTTCAAAGCCTCCTTTCGCGCTTCGTGTGTTTTGGCGTCAACGACCAGACGTCCGAGCTCTTTCCGGAGGGTTGCCTGAGGCTTGATCAGGGGTGCATCCCTGTATTCCGTGAGCAGCGGAAGGAGGTTGTCGTGCTGGCGTCGGAGAAAGTCCTCCCATAGGAAATCGCTGGCACCGAGCAGTTGCGCGAGCAGCGGAAAGGTCTTTTTATCGCTGACGAAGTCGAGCGCCTGGCTCTTGCCGTTCTTGCCCTGATCCTTCACGATGAGATCCAGGAACTGGTCGAACGATGCCAGCGCCTTAGCCGGGTCGGAAGCCCAGGTCAAGGCATGCGTAAATTGTTTGATGAGCACGGCGGTCAGCCGCAGTTGCTGCTGATCGGCGGAGTCGAGTAGTTTCTGCCCATCGCGATTCCTGACAAAGAAACGATCGTGTAGCTTGGCGCCGTCGCATTCGATCTGGGCCTTGGTAATGTATATGTTCCGCATGGCCAGAGCATTCGCAAGCGCATAGAGGAAGGCCGGAGTATCATCCGATCGGATGTCCATGATCGTATCTGTCGGTGATTGGCCATTGTCGAAGGTGATCTGCACTGTATCGAGCAGGCCGGTGAAGGCGCTCCGCTGCTTGTCCAATCGTTCGACGAGCCGGCGGTTGACGTATTGGCGTGCCTCGTCGAACTGCCCGGCATCCAGCAGTTGAACAACCTCGCTGACCGTCTGTCTGAGGGCATCGTGTCGTGGTGAGGGAAAGCCCGCGCGGTCTAATGGATGGACAAGGAAGACATCGACGATTTTCTTTCGGCTGAGGCCGGGCCGGCTCTTGGATCGGCCGGCCGCCGGAGGAGTCTCTCGGCGCGGGGATTGGGAAGGCGTGGTTCCCACGAAGGTATAAATCCGCCCTTCTTCAATATTGAGTCCAAAGGCCGAGAGGACACCGCAGATGGCGGCGAATTCCGAAAAGTAATCGTAGGCGACGATGCTGATTTCTGATCGCCCTGCTCGTTTTTCAAGCACCGATAATTCGCAGGGGTGGTCTGGCGTGAGGCGGCTGGCTAGCTGAATATGGTGTGCGATGGTGTCCGGTTGAAACCGCTCGAAGTACTCGGGGTCCATCCGAGACACGAAATCTTGAAGGACCTCATCTTCGACATCCGGACAGAGGGAGGCCAGGGTCTTGATGATCGACTTGTGTGATCCAAGCCTATCCGTCATGGGCGGGAGTATAGCCGAAGTGGGGTTCGTTGTGCGAGCGCTGGGGTATGAGTATAATGCGCACCTATGTCCACTCGTCTCAAGAAGCCGGCACCGCGCTATTGCGGTATGCCTACGATCGAGAGTCCCGCTCAGCAGGATCCGACTCCGGTGCTACTAGCACTCGGGCTGGAACCGGCTAGACTTGAGTCGACTCTTCGATCCTACGGGCTCCATCGTATTCAGGACGCCGATGCGAATCTGCAGTCGATGGCGGGCGATCCGCACCAGCGGCGTCAATTGGCAGACATTCTGCCCGCGCTGCTCGAGGCCATTGGGCGGACTGCTGATCCAGATCAGGCCTTGAACCATTGGGAGCGCTGGCTGGCGAGCGGCGTCAGCCGGTCGGCAGTGTTGGAATACCTGCGTAGCGCTCCTCGCATGTTGGATCTGGTGTGTGTAATTTTCGGAAACAGCGACTCGCTTGCCTTTACCCTGGTCCGCGATCCTCTGTTGCTGTACTGGCTGGCCCAACAAAATGTGTTGTCCACTGCGCCTACTAGGGGAGGGATGGAACGTACGATCCGGCAAAGTCTGGAGGGTGTCACCGCCACTGAACTCAAGTTGGACGCGCTCAGACGATTCCGACGTCGAGAGATGCTGCGCATCGGCGTGCGCGATCTCCTGCGGTTAGCCGATGTGGTGGAAACCACCGGCTCCCTCTCCGACCTGGCCTCGGTTCTCATCGACCACGCCTATCGCATTGTGGATCACGATATACGGGCCCGACACGGTATTCCTATGCACCAGAATCGGCAGGGGCGGTGGGTGGAGACAGGCTTCACCGTCATTGCGATGGGGAAGCTTGGCGGACACGAACTCAATTACAGCTCCGACGTAGATGTGCTCTATGTCTGTGAATCTCATGAGGGGGAAACCAAGCCGGCTGTGTCAGGACGCGCAAAGGCGAAGGGTGCTGTGCCACGCGTGCTGTCCAATGAAGAATACTTTGAGATTCTCGCGCGGGAGCTGACGAAGGCGTTGACCGCACAGACTCATGAAGGGTACGTCTATCGCGTGGACCTCCGCTTGCGGGCGGAAGGTTCGGTGGGCCAGCTCACTCGCTCGCTCGACGACTATGCCAAGTACTATCGAACGAGAGGACAAGTGTGGGAACGGTTGGCCTTGTTGAAGGCCTGGCCCATCGCCGGGTCGCAAAAGGTCGGGAGATCGTTCATCAAGCTGGTGCGGCCCTTTGTGCTGGCCCCCTCGTCGAAACGACCGGATGTCGAAGAGGGCCTTGCGATTGTGGAAGAGGTCCGATCAGTCAAGGAGCGGATTGACGCGAAAATGACGGAGCGCGGGCATGAACAGCGCAACGTCAAGCTCGGTGTCGGCGGGATCAGGGAAATCGAATTTCTCGTCCAAACGATCCAGGTGTTGGCCGGCCGGCGGTTGCCGGGGATTCTGGGGCGAGGGACTCTTGATTCGTTGGTGCGGATTCAGAAGGCCGGTTTTTTGTCGAGAAAGCAACAGACCGATCTGACCCGTGCCTATAAGTTTCTCCGAGACGTGGAACACAAACTCCAGATGGTGCACGATCTGCAAACGCATGCGCTCCCGGATCAGCAGAAGGAATTAGAACGTTGCGCAATCCGCATGGGCTATGACAGAGCCGATCGGCCGATCGCCGTGGAGCAATTTCAAGCGGACCACGCCGCTCATACCACCCTCGTGCATGACATCTTTCGGTCATTCTTCGAAACGCCGAAGACCTCGGCGATGCTCAAGAAAACCTTCCAGCTGATAGGGCAAGAGACGGGGAAATAGCCTTACTGATTTCCCGCTGATCCCCGCGTTCAATCTCCCATTGCGACTGTCACGTGACTATGTTTTTGGTTCCACAAGGGTGGGAAAAACTAGTCTGAATAGAGCAGATCGCGATCACTGGCTAGCGAGAGGTAGGTTTCTCCCCATTGATTCTGGCTTTTGAGACTCCAAGGCTCGTCGAGAGAAACCGGCTTGAATCGTAGGCCGTAAGGCCCTCCATAGACCAGGCGAGTCAGTCCCGCTCCCGAGTCTTCGACAAGCTGGGCATAGGCCGGGCAGGCAGGCGTCTGTTTATCGTCGCTCCAGCCCGTGACCCAATACCATTCTCCCGTAGGATTTCGGTCGTAGAGTTTGACCTGGATAACCTGTCGTGCGGGTCCGGCTTCCTTGAACCGCCCGAAGAAACTGGTTTCGCAATTGTCGCTATTCTCGACTTCCACGATCATGTAATGATTCCTTGGGTGAGCCCGATTGGCTCCAATCTTAGCGCAAGTCGGGCTCATGAAACATGAAGGGCTCAGCGGGGTGACCCGCTGAGCCCTTCATTGCTGCAAGCTGATTGCTTCTCAGCGTCTACTCTTAGTACATGCCTTCCATACCGTGGCTGTGTCCACCTGGACCGCCGGCCGGCTCTTTCTTCTCTTCCGGCAACTCGGTGATCATCACCTCGGTTGTGAGCATCAATCCCGCGACGCTCGCCGCGTTCTGCAACGCGCAGCGCGACACCTTGGTGGGATCGATGATTCCGGCCTTGATCATGTCCACATACTCTTCCGTCGCCGCGTTGTAGCCGCCGTTGGAGTTCTTGTCGTCGCGCACTTTGCCGACCACCACCGAAGCTTCGCCGCCGGCGTTGGCTACGATCTGGCGGATCGGTTCTTCGAGTGCACGGCGCACGATGTCCACACCGACTTTCTGCTCCGCAGGGACATCCTTCATCCCATCGAGCGCCTTGATGCAACGAAGATACGCCGTTCCGCCGCCGGGGACGATCCCTTCTTCGACAGCCGCTTTGGTGGCGTGCAACGCGTCTTCGACACGCGCTTTCTTTTCCTTCATTTCTGTTTCGGTCGCGGCGCCGACGTTGATGACTGCCACGCCGCCCACGATCTTCGCGAGGCGCTCTTGGAGCTTCTCCCGATCGTAGTCAGAGGTCGTTTCGTCGATCTGTGCCTTGATCTGCTTCACGCGGCCCTCGATCTTCTTCGAATCGCCATAGCCTTCCACAATCGTGGTGTTGTCCTTGTCAACCGTGATGCGCTTGGCGCGGCCGAGGTCCGTGAGCTTCACATTTTCCAGCTTGATGCCGATGTCTTCCGAGATCACTTGGCCGCCGGTGAGGATCGAAATGTCCTCCAGCATGGCCTTGCGGCGATCGCCGAATCCAGGGGCCTTGATGGCCGTCACGTTGAGCGTGCCGCGGAGCTTGTTCACCACCAGAGTCGCCAAGGCTTCGCCTTCCACGTCTTCCGCAAGGATGACGAGCGGCTTGCCCATCTTGGCGACTTGCTCGAGGACCGGCAGCAAGTCCTTCATGCTGCTGATCTTCTTCTCGGAAATGAGGATGAGCGGGTCTTCCATGACGGCTTCCATCCGCTCGGCGTTGGTGACGAAGTAAGGGGAAATATAACCACGGTCGAACTGCATGCCTTCGACCACGTCCAACGAGGTGGTCATGGATTTGGCTTCCTCGACCGTGATCACGCCGTCTTTGCCGACTTTCTCCATCGCTTCCGCGATGAGGTCGCCGATGGTCTTATCGTTGTTGGCCGAAATCGTCCCGACTTGGGAGATCTCGGTTTTGTTCTGGCAGGGCTTGCTGAGCTTCTTCAGCTCACCGATCACCACGTCGACTGCCTTGTTGATCCCGCGCTGGATTTCCATCGGGTTCGCGCCGGCGGTGATGTTCTTCGCGCCTTCGCGGTAGATGGCTTGCGCGAGCACCGTTGCGGTCGTGGTTCCGTCGCCTGCCGTGTCGCTGGTCTTGCTGGCGACTTCACGGACGAGCTGGGCACCCATGTTCTCATACGGGTTTTTGAGTTCGATCTCTTTCGCAACAGTCACGCCGTCCTTCGTGATCGTCGGGGCACCGAACTTCTTATCGAGAATTGCGTTGCGGCCCTTAGGACCGAGCGTTGCTTTCACGGCGTCGGCGAGCTGGTTCACCCCCCTGAGGATGGACGCGCGCGCTGTGTCACCGTACATAAGTTGCTTTGCCATAGTCTTTCCCCCTTTTATCGTCGTAGTGTGTAGGTATGGTGATTAGTTGGTGAAGACCCCGAGGACGTCTTCTTCCTTGAGGATCAAGCATTCCTCGTCTTCGATCCGGAGCTTGCTGCCGGAATATTTGTCGAACAGGACCTGGTCGCCGACCTTCACATGCTCAACTTTCTTGCCGATAGCCTGCACGATACCTCGCTGCGGCTTCTCTTTCGCACTGTCCGGCACATAAATGCCGCCGGACGTCCGCTCCAATTCCTCAGTGTAGGTGACGAATACTCGGTCACCTAGAGGTTGGAACCCCTTGGCTAAGTTCTTCTTTTCTGTCTTCTCCTTGGCTGCAGTGCTCATAACAACACCCTCCTCGTGAAGTTAACCCAGTGAATATCGACGATGTAGAGCAGGTTCGAACTCGATGGCGTAACCGTGCTACTCCAGAACGAGCAGAAGTCCTGATCCGCTGGACACGGGAGTGGAGATAGCCTCTGGTAGATCGAAGTCAAGGGGGCAAACGACAAAATTCTTCTCTGCCATCCTGAGTAGCGAGAGGGGAGATCATCGACGATCGAGAATTGGATGCGCGAGGCTTTCTTTCAAGGGGGATTGGTCCTATTAGGTCAGTAAGTATTTGAAATCTTTGACATCTTTCTTAATGTAGTCGCGTAAGCGTTTGATGATGCGAGCTTCCAATTGCCTGGTTCGCTCTTTGGTGATGGAGTATTTGGTGCCGAGGTCGTCCAGGGTTAGGGGAGTCTCTGAAAGAATCCGGTTCCGGAGGATATCTTCGTCCCGTTCGTCGAGTGTTTTGACGAATTCGGCGAGTTTGGCACGAAAGAGCGTTTTTAATTGGGTTTGTGCAAGCTGCTCATCTGCCGGAACCTGTTGGGAGGGGAGCACATCCAGCAGACTGCCTTCATGGTCCTCCCCGATCGGCTGGTCCAGCGAAAGTTCCCAGCTGCCTAGCCGCTGTCCCATCTCGATGACATCTCGCTCCCGCACGTTCAAGCGGTCGGCGAGCAACTTCGTGTCCGGAGCGAACCCCTCCCGTTCAAGCTTGGCCTTCTCTCTTTTGAGGTTGTAGAAGAGCTTTCGCTGATCTTGGGTTGTCCCGATCTTGACCAGGCGATAGTTGTTCAGCAAATAGCGAAGGATATAGGCTCGTGACCACCAGGCGGCGTAGGCGTAAAAGCGCACATTCTTCGACGGGTCGAACTTCTTGATGGCATGCATCAACCCGACGTTGCCTTCTTGAATGAGGTCCATGTGGTCGGCGCCGGTGTGGAGATATTCCGCGGCGATTGAGATGGATACGCGCAGGTTGGCCATGATGAGCTTCACGGCGGCGTCTCGGTCCCCGTTTATTCTATATTCATGGAACAGGCGCAGCTCTTCTTCTTTGGAGAGAAAGGGATGGAGACGGACCTCGGCCAGATATTGCTGGAGCGCCGTAACCGGCACCACGGCTGTAGTGCCGGTAGCATGAGGATCTTCTGGGGCTGCAAGGGAAGACTTCTCTAGAGGCAGACTGATCTCGGCGATCTCATGCTCGGCCGGGTCTAAGATCTCCGGTTCGAGCGGCTCTTCATCGAGATCCTTCTTGCGCGGACTCATGACGGTCCAGAATATCACAAGAACCGCAAGCCTGGGTGCTGAAAAAATCCACTTGGGGGAAGGTTAAGGCTGAGGCTAAGGTTCAGACCAAGAATGGGTTTTTGCTCAACTTTCACCTCAGCCTCAGCCTGCTTCCTTGTTCCCTTGCGTGGACGAAACGGCGTCTCCTATGATGTCATGTTTCGTGCGAGTAAAGACCTCATGGTCCGTAGTTATGTGGTTAAGGGCACGGATCGAACACGTCAGACAGACAAGCCGGACGAAATAGATCCGAAAGACCGACATGCCGATTTTGACAGTATTACGGAGCGGACATTGGCCGTCCTTGGCTGGAGCCTGGTTGCACTTGACCATAAGTTTCATGGTCTGGCTGCTGGTCGGTGCCATGAGCATCGCGCTTGCCCGCGACCTGCAGCTGAGCAATCAACAAGTGGCGTGGTTGGTGGCACTCCCGCTGCTCGGTGGTGCAGGACTCAGAATGTTGGCAGGGTGGAGTGCTGACTGGCTGGGTGCACGATCCACCGCACTGGCGATTCTCCTTGCGGAGTTGGCCGTCTTACTGTGGGGATGGCTGGGCGTATCTGGATATCACGAGGCGTTGGTCTTTGCGCTGTTCCTTGGCGTTGCCGGCGCGAGTTTTGCCGTATCGTTGCCGATTGCCGGGCGAGCCTATCCTCCGGCCGCGCACGGGTTCGTGTTGGGCCTGGCTGCAACAGGGAACGTAGGCACCGTGCTGATCCTGTTTCTCGCACCGCGCTGGGCTGCTGTGATGGATTGGCATCACGTCTGTGCATTGATGGCCGGCGTCGTCGGCGTCACGTTGGCCCTGTTTGCTCTTCTCGTTCCGCGGGAGCAGCCGAGCCCGGCACCCCATCGCGTCGAATGGTGGCACAATGTGGCGGAACTTATCCGTCGCCGATCCGCCTATTGGCTCTGTTTCTTGTATGCGGTCACGTTCGGTGGCTTTGTCGGATTCTGCAGCCTGCTGCCGCTGCTGTTGCACGACCTGTATGAGCTGGACGCGGTCATGGCTGGGACCGTCGCAGCGTTATGCGGACTCTTCGGCAGTCTGATTCGTCCGGTGGGTGGCTACGTTGCGGATCGGCAGGGTGGTCTCCGCATCCTCTATTATGTGTTGCCGGTTATCGTCGGTTCAGTTGTGGCGGTGACGAGTCCTTCGCTACCCATGGCCGTGACCATGATGGTGATCGCAACCGGTGCGATGGGATTTGGGAACGGCGTGGTCTTCCAGTTGGTTGCCGAATGGTTCCCGAAAGACATCGGGCTCGCATCGGGTGTGGTGGGAGCAGCCGGCGGTTTCGGGGGATTTCTCTTACCCATGGTCGCTGGAACCATGAAGGGGTTCACTGGGAGCTATGACCTGGGGCTCTGGCTCTTCGCAGGATTTGGGGTCTGTGCCTGGGGAACGGTGATGGTTGCGTTACGGGCTCGGGCGGCCTCTCTGGCAGGGCCCTCTTCCTGATCGGTTTCACCGTTGGCAATGAGGTGCGAAAAAAAACGATATTAAATGTTCAATGTTAAATGATAAATTGATCGTTCATTGAATCGTAACCTTTGGACACTCATCTAATGGCTTCTCCCTTTCACAGCATCGAAGAGGCAATTCGGGACATCAAGCAGGGGAAATTCATCATCCTCCTTGATGACGAAGACCGCGAAAATGAAGGCGATCTCGTCATTGCCGCTCAACACGTGACACCTCAGGCCATTAATTTCATGGCCAAATACGCCCGCGGGTTGATCTGTCTCGCCCTGACTCCCCAGCGGGTCGAAGAACTCCATCTCCCGCAGCAGGCGATTGAGAATACCGCCACGTTCGGCACGGCCTTCACCGTGTCCATCGATGCCCGGAAAGACATTACGACGGGCATCTCTGCAGCGGATCGGGCCACGACGATTCATGTGGCCATCGATCCGAAGTCCAAGCCCAGCGATCTGGCGCGCCCAGGCCATATTTTCCCTTTGAAGGCGCAGCAAGGCGGTGTATTGAAACGCGCGGGGCAGACCGAAGGCTCCGTCGATCTGGCGCGACTGGCCGGGCTCACTCCCGCCGCCGTGATCTGCGAAGTCATGAACGAAGACGGCACCATGGCGCGCGTGCCGGAGTTGGCGAAATTCGCCAAAGCGCACAAGCTGAAGATGGTCACGATCAAGGCGCTCATCGAATACCGCATGCAGCGCGAACCTTTTGTGCGGCGCATGGCCAGTGCTCGATTGCCGACGATGTTCGGCGATTTCGAAGCGGTGGCATTCGAAAACGAATTGGACGGTATCACGCACATTGCCTTGGTGAAAGGTCGTGTGGAAGGAGGCGATTCCACCCTGGTGCGTGTGCATTCGGGTTGTTTGACTGCCGACGCGCTGGGATCGTTGCGGTGCGACTGCCGCGACCAGCTTCATAAGGCGATGGAAGTGATTCAAAAGGAAGGGCGCGGTGTGCTGCTCTACTTGAATCAGGAGGGGCGCGGCATCGGCCTGCTCAACAAGATCAGGGCCTACGGGTTGCAAGATCAGGGGAGCGATACCGTTGAAGCGAATTTGAAGCTGGGATTTAAGGCAGATCTGCGTGATTACGGCGTGGGGGCGCAGATTCTCGTCAATCTCGGGCTGCATCAGATCAAACTCATCACGAACAATCCACGCAAGATTGTTGGGATCGAGGGATACGGATTGAAGGTGGTGGAGCGAGTGCCGATCGAAATTCAGCCGCGTGCGGCGAATGTGAAGTATTTGCGCACGAAAAAGAAAAAGATGGGGCACATTCTGAAAAAGGTATGAGGGATGGGAGCAGCTAGCCCGCCCTTCTTTGCTCGCGGAGCCCCCACGATGAAACGGTGGTCGCTCGACGCGCGCAGTTGAAGGGCAAGCTAGCTGCTCCCTATCTGGTGGCGAACGTGCCGGAGGAGAAGAAACGAAGGGATGAAACTGCGAAAGGGTTCACACGATGCGACGGGATTGCGGTTTGGGATTGTCGTCGCGAAATTCAACAGGTTCGTCACGAGTAAGCTGCTGAGTTCCTGCGTTGCGGGGCTGGCCAAACATGGGGTCAAGGCCGATGACATCGAGGTGGTGCGGGTGCCGGGGGCGTTCGAGATTCCCTTGGCGGCGAGGACAATGGCGCGAACGAACCGGTTCGATGCAGTGATTTGTCTCGGGGCGGTCATTCGCGGCGACACGCCGCATTTCGATTACATTAGCGCAGAGGCGAGTCGCGGTATCGGGCAGGCGGCGCTGGATGCCGACGTGCCGATCATCTTCTGTGTGCTGACGACGCATACGATTGCGCAGGCGATCGAGCGGTCTGAGCCTGCCAAGTTCAACCGTGGTGGGGAGGCGGCCAGATCCGCAATCGAAATGGCAACGGTCATGCGTCTATTACGAGCAGGTGAGGAGACTCCGCTGAAGGCCGTAGTCTCGAGAGTCCGGAGAGCCAAGAAGCGGGCTTCGCGAAAGCGCAGGGGCTAGTTATGGGTTCCCGCCATCAAGCCCGGGAGCGCGCGCTCCAGATTCTTTTTCAATATGATATTCACGGCAAGCCGGGCCTGTGGCTGGATGTGTTCTGGAAGGAGAACGAGGTCCCAGATGAAGTGAAAGCCTTTGCCGAACGCCTCGTGGCCGGGGTGTTGGATAAGAAGAAAGAGCTGGATGCCCTTATCGGGAAATACGCCACCAATTGGAAAATCAGCCGTATGCCGGTTGTGGACCGTAATATCCTGCGTGCCGGCGTCTATGAACTGCTGTGGATGGATGACGTACCGGCCAAGGTGACGGTGAACGAAGCCATCGAATTGGCGAAAAGTTTCGGCGACGATGACGCGTCTAAGTTCGTAAACGGCATTTTGGACAAAGTGCTAGCGACGGAGCCGCAACTGGGACCGAAACGTGACGACGCAGCGCACGTGAAAGGTGAAAAGTGAAAGGTGAAAAGTTGAAACCGGGGGCGAGGAATTGTCCGCCGAACGTTTCACGTTTTACTTTTCACGTCTCACGAGGCCGCCATGATTGACCGTTATACCCGTCCCAAGATGAAAGCCATCTGGGAGTTGAAACGGAAGTACGAGATCTGGCTCGCAGTCGAGCTGGCTGCCTGTGCGGCATTCGAACGAGCCGGACAGGTCCCTCGCGGTACAGCGGCTCGCATTGCGAAGAAGGCCACGATCGATGTGAAGCGCATCGCCAGGATTGAGAAGGTCACGAAGCATGACGTGATTGCTTTTCTCGAATCGCTTGTGGAATCGGTCGGCCCGGAGCATCGGTTTCTTCATATGGGGCTGACCTCGTCGGATATTGTAGACACTTCATTGGCCATACAGATGACCGAGGCGCTCGACCTCATCCTCGACGATCTGGAAGAGTTGATCGCGGTCTTGAAACGGCAGGCGCTGCGGTACAAGCACACGGTGATGGTCGGCCGGTCGCACGGGATTCATGGCGAACCGATCTCGTTCGGTTTCAAGCTGGCTATTTGGTACGAAGAAGCTTGCCGGCATCGGGAGCGGCTGACGCGCGTTCGACAGGAAATCGCGGTCGGCAAACTCTCCGGTGCGATGGGCACATTCGCGCATCAAGGGCCTGAAGTGGAAGAGTACGTCTGTGCCAAGCTGGGGCTCAGGCCGGACCCCGTCTCCAATCAAATTGTGCAGCGAGATCGCCACGCGGCCTATGCCTCGGCCTTGGCGCTGTTGGCTGCCAGCATCGAAAAATTTGCCACCGAGATTCGCCATTTGCAACGGACCGAGGTGCTCGAAGCGGAAGAGTATTTTTCGGAAGGGCAGAAAGGGTCCTCGGCGATGCCACACAAACGGAACCCGATCGCTTCGGAGAATCTCTGTGGATTGGCGCGCGTGGTGCGGAGCAATAGTCTTGCAGCGATGGAGAACGTCGCGCTGTGGCATGAGCGCGATATCAGCCATTCGTCCGTCGAGCGGGTAATCATGCCGGACAGCACGATTCTGATCGATTATATGCTGGCGCGGATCACCGATGTCATCAGGCACCTGGTGGTCTACCCCGCCAATATGAAACGCAACCTCGATCACACCGGAGGACTGGTCTATTCGCAACGGCTGCTGCTGCGGCTCATCGAGAAGGGTGCGCAGCGGAAGGAGTCCTATGAGGCTGTCCAGCGCAATGCCATGGCCTCCTGGAAAGGGGCGGGGGAGCTACAGAAATTAGTCGGCAAAGATCCCTTCGTGGCGAAACATCTCACGGTGGCGGAGATTCGATCCTGTTTCGATCCGAAGTATTATCTGCGGCATCTTGATAAGATTTTCCGGCGAGTCTTCGGGCCGGGAACGCGTAAATCGGCGAAGGGAAGGAAGCGATGAGATCTTCTATATTCACATGTCTTGCCGTGCTGGTGCTTGTCGGTCTGGTGGCGGTATCGGCCGTTGAGGCAGCCGATCGAGACAAGCTACTGAGTGAGCCGGGCGTCTATGGCACGTTTGCCGCCTTTAGCCTCGATGCGGACTGGGGTAAACAGGATCAGGCTGTGCGTATTGCTCAATTGACCTTCTTGAAGAGAGTGGTCGAGCAGCATCGAGAGAAGGTGGCGATTGATCTCTATCTTCTTCGCGGGCTATCCGATCACGCGGACGTGCTGTTTCGTATACATGCGACCGAGTTGCGCGAGACCCAACAATTTCTCCTGGATCTTCAAGGCAGTCTCTTTGGCAAGCATCTCACGACGGCTGCCATCATGCATGGCCTGACCAAGAAAGCAACCTATGTCCCGGGATTTTCGGATCAGCTGAAAGCCGATCTTAAGATTCCCAGCGAGCCGGGTCCTATACCCTATGCGATTGTGATCCCGATCCGTAAGAGTGCAGACTGGTGGGGGTTGGATCAGAACAAGCGTGCGGCGATGATGCAGGAACATACCGAGGCGGCGTTGCCTTACAACAAGACAGTCAAGCGGAAGCTGTACCATTCGACCGGCCTCGACGATCTGGATTTCATCACCTATTTTGAGACGTCCAGGCTGGAGGATTTCCACAGCCTGATATTGGCTATGGAAAAGGTGAAAGAGTTTCCCTATAACCGGCGGTTCGGGCACCCGACGCTGATCGGCACCGTGAAGTCGCTCGACGAAATCATCGAGGTCTTGGCGCAGTAGCGGAACGAGGGAATCACGATGGCGATGAGTACACTACTCTACGAAGGTAAGGCCAAGAAGGTCTTCGCAACCGACAAGCCGGATCAGGTCGTCCAGTACTTTAAGGACGATGCGACGGCGTTCAACGCGCAGAAGTGCGGAACCATCGTCGAGAAAGGCGTCGTCAATAACAAAGTATCCGAGCGGCTTTTTCGGTTGCTGGAACAGGCCGGTGTGCCCACACATTTTGTCGAGCGCCTCAGCGACCGGGAACTACTCACGAAGAAAGTGACGATCGTGCCGGTCGAAGTGGTGGTCCGCAACGTCGTGGCAGGCAGTTTGGCGAAACGGTTGGGATTGAAAGAGGGAGATCCTATCGAGCCGGCCATCGTGGAGTGGTATTACAAGAACGATGCGTTGGGCGACCCGCTCATTGCCGATGAGCATATTCGATTGATGAAGCTGGCGACGCCGGAGCAAATGACGGAGATCAAGCGGCTTTCGTTGAAAGTGAACAGCGTACTTCAACCATTCTTTCGTGACCGACAGATGATCCTTGTTGATTTCAAATTGGAGTTCGGGCTGTACAACGGCAAGTTGATCCTCGCCGATGAGATTTCGCCGGACACCTGCCGTTTCTGGGACCAGACGACAAAGGAGTCGATGGATAAGGATCGGTTTAGGAAGGATTTGGGGAAGATTGAAGAGGCGTATCAAGAGGTATTGAAGCGGGTCTGTGGGTGAGGAGGCAGAGGGGATGCGGGGAACGGTGGGGCCGTCCTCTTTGCTCGCGCAACGCGCGGCCTGGGAAGGCCCTCGTTGAACGCGCGCAGTTGAGGACAACCCCACCATCCCCCGCGAAGGCTGAGCCAATTCCTCGGGCGGAGGGGGGAGTGGGTGGGAAGGGAAGGCTGCGGTGCCGGTTATAGTGCTCGCGGAACCCCCACGATGAAGCAGTGGTCGCTCGACGCGCGCACTCAAACCGATCACCGCAGCCTGGTGAGCGGAAGTCGCTTTTCACTCACTGGGAAAGTGAGGAGAGGGCTATCGTGAGGGCGTTTCGGCAGTGGTTCATGAATTATGGGTTGGTGGCGTCGATTTTGGTGTCCACGTCGCTGGTGGCTGTATTGGCCTATCGTCTGGAGGGGTCACGCTGGCGCTGGCCGATGGTAGCGCTTGCCTTGGCCGGGATTGGGACGGCCGCGGGGATTTTATGGATTAGGAGATACATAGATAGACAGCCCAAAGCGCCTGATCAGGGGAGTCAGGAGTGAAGGGCGACATGAACGCTCTCCGTGCTCGCAGAACGCGCACGATGAAACGGTGCTCATCCGATGCGCGCACTTGAGAGCATTCATGCCGCCCTTCGTCGAGGGGTGAGAAAAGAACTAAGGAGGGGCCGGTGAAAGCCAAAATTCATGTCACCTTGAAACAAGGAATCTTGGACCCTCAGGGGAAGGCGATTGAGCATGCGCTCGATTCGCTTGGGTTCAAGAATGCGAACAATGTGCGAGTCGGGAAGTACATGGAAGTGGATGTGAGTGAAACGGATAAAGCGAAAGCCGACGCCGCGGTGAAAGCCATGTGCGAAAAGTTGTTGGCGAACACAATAGTGGAAGAATATCGCTACGAACTCACGGCCTAAAATGTGAAACGTTAAACGTGAGGCGAGAAGGCTACGGATGATGAAAATTGGCGTTGTCGTTTTTCCTGGCAGCAATTGTGATCACGACTGTCAGCATATCTTCAAGGATGTGCTGGGCCAGTATGTGGAGATGATCTGGCACAAGGAGACGTTGCTCACGGGCCTGGACGCGATTGTCTTGCCCGGCGGGTTTTCCTATGGTGACTATTTGCGGACTGGCGCGATCGCGCGGTTCTCGCCGGTGATGGGAGCGGTGAAAGAGTTTGCGAAGAAGGGTGGGATGGTGCTCGGTATCTGCAACGGGTTTCAGATTTTGCTCGAAGCAGGGCTGTTGCCTGGGGCCATGCTCCGGAACAAGTCGGTACATTTTATCTGCAAGGACGTGTCTGTGAAGGTTGAAAATGCAGCCACGGCGTTTACCGGCGTCTGCCGGTCCGGGCATGTGCTCAAGATTCCGATCGCCCATGCGGACGGAAACTACTATACAGATCCGGTCATGCTTGCAGCGATGCAGGCGAATGCGCAGATCGTGCTCCGCTATTGCACGCCGGAAGGCAAGGTGACGTCAGAAGCAAATCCGAACGGCTCGTTGGACAACATTGCCGGGATCATCAACGCCGAGGGCAATGTGCTGGGCATGATGCCCCATCCTGAGCGCTGCTCGGAAGCGGTATTGGGCAACGACGAAGGGAAGCTGATCTTCCTGTCGATGTTGGAGTCGCTGAAAGGAAACAAGAAGCAACTGAAGATGGTGGGGGCGTGACGGCCAGGGCCTGCGCTGCGCAGACACTCCGGCTCGACCGCACTAAGCCGCTCATCTGCTCGGCTGCGGAACTCGTTCCGTTCCGAGCTGCGCTCGAACGGAACTTCGAACAGTCCTCGCCGCCGCGATGTGGCCGCATCTGTTCGGCAAGTGCGGTGACCCGAGCCTCCGTGTAATGCGCGACGCAGGTCCTGGTCGTCACTTGCAGAAAAGTGCAAAATGAGCGGTGCGGATCAAAAAGTCTTAGCTTCGGTGACTTCCTTTCTCGATCGGCAAAAGCTCGATTGTGAGTCAGTTGATGTCCAGGGCGGCATCCAGCTTAAGATTCAGAGCGGATCTCAGAAGGCAACAGTCAATGTATATAATTCAGGGAAGATAGTTAATAGTTATAGGAGGTTCTGACTCTCCACTCAAGACCCTTCTTTTGGAGATGAAGACGGCAATTGAAGAGGGTGGAGTTGGGCTGGGTCAAGCTCTTCCGTTCGAGATCGATAAGTTCCCTGACACGATTAGAAGTCGAGTTCCTGGCTGTGACCCGGTTATTGTAGTTTTTGTGGAGGAAGCAATTAAGTGCATAAGGAACAACGCTCTTTTAGCAGCTGCCTTTATGATTGGCGCAGCTTCAGAGCGGGCCATTAATCTTCTTATCCATACCTACGGTGAGTCGATTAGGGATGACGCTAACAAGGCCAAATTTCTCGGCCGAATCAACGGCAAGATGATCTCTAAAAAGTACGACGAATTTTCAACATCATTTAAGAGTTGTAAGAGTAAACCAAATGATGCTGTGTTATCTCATGACATTGATGTGGTCATTGGCACAATGTTTCAGTTCTGCCGAATCACGCGAAACGAGATTGGCCATCCTCAAATTGTTCCGGATTTGGACAGGGGAGTGTTGCTAGCAAATCTCGGAAGCTTTGTCACGTACATCGAACGGATATACAAGCTGGTTAATCACTTTCGCGATAATGGTGTTGTTGTTTGATAATGCTATGCGAACAAATAATTACCAAGGACCTCATTGTGCAGCATAATCTGACGGACGACGAGTACAGGAAGATCGTTGAGTAGGAGGAACGAGCCATGAGTAAGGCCAGGGTTAAAGAGGAAATGAAGAAGATGCTGGAGGCTCTTCCCGAGGATTGCACATGGGAGGATATCCAGTATCACATCTATGTCAGGGAGAAGATCGAGCGCGGAATGGCCGCTGCGGACGCCGGTGACATTATTTCTCAGGAGGAAGCGGAAAAGAGGGTGGATCAGTGGCTAAAGTCGTCTGGACAGGACCGGCGCTAAAGGATTTGGAAGTTATCGTCAGATACATTGCCATGGATTCTCCGCGGTATGCGGAGCGCTTTTCAAAACGATTGGTTCGGGCGCCACAGGCGCTGAAGGAATATCCCTCCCTTGGGAGGGTAGTTCCCGAATACGAGTTATCGAACTTTCGAGAACTGATTCATGGAGCGTACAGGAATTATCTACGAAATTCGTCAAGACACCTGTTACATCGAAGCTGTGATTCACTCCAGCCGGGATCTGATGATGCACTATGAACCAGGCCAGTGGGATGTGACGGAATGATCATCACCAAAGATCTCATCGTGCAACATAATCTGACTGACGATGAGTATAAGAAGATTGTCGAAATTCTCGGGCGGGAACCGAATATCACTGAGTTGGGCATGTTTTCGGTGATGTGGTCGGAGCATTGCTCGTACAAGAGTTCCCGTGTGCATTTGAAGAAGCTGCCGACGACGGGACATCGAGTAGTTCAGGGGCCGGGGGAAAATGCCGGTGCGGTGGATATCGGCGATGGGCTCTGCGCAGTCTTCAAGATGGAGTCGCATAACCATCCCTCGTTTATCGAGCCCTATCAAGGGGCGGCGACTGGGGTGGGGGGGATTCTGCGGGACATCTTTACGATGGGCGCACGTCCGATCGCCTTGCTCGACTCGTTGCGGTTCGGTGGACTCGACACGGCCAAGAATCGCCATCTTATGAAGGGTGTCGTGGCGGGCATAGCTGGATACGGGAATTGCTTGGGTGTACCGACGGTGGGAGGCGAAATCGTCTTTAACGATATTTACTCGCAGAATCCGCTCGTGAATGTGTTTTGTCTCGGTATCGCGCACAAGGACAAGATCTTTCTTGGAACGGCGGCTGGGGTTGGCAATCCAGTGATCTATTTCGGCTCCAAGACGGGCCGCGACGGGATTCACGGAGCGACGATGGCGTCCGACTCCTTCGACGACCAGTCGGAGCAGAAGCGGCCGACGGTGCAAGTTGGCGATCCGTTTCAAGAGAAGTTGTTGTTGGAAGCCTGTCTTGAACTGATGGCGGGAGATCTGCTGGTCGGTATCCAGGATATGGGGGCGGCTGGGCTGACCAGTTCATCCTGTGAAATGGCGTCGCGCGCTGGAAACGGGATCGAGCTGGACTTGACCGATGTGCCTCGGCGTGAGCCGGGCATGACGCCTTATGAATTGATGTTGTCGGAATCCCAGGAGCGCATGCTGATGGTGGCGCAGGCGGGCAAGGAAGGCGAATGCATCCGGATCTGCAAGAAGTGGGATCTCGACGTGGCGGTAGTGGGGCGGGTCACAGGCGATGGGATGCTCCGCGTGAAGGACCAGGGCAAGGTGGTGGCAGAGATTCCGGCGAAGTCGCTTGCCGATGACGGGCCACGTTACGAGCGCCCCTATTCGCCGCCGGGCTATCAGGACATGCTGACCAACTTGAACTATGATGCGCTGCCCGATGTGAAGGATGCGAGCGCGGCGCTGCTCTCGCTACTGGAGTCACCGACGATTGCGAGCAAACGCTGGGCCTATGAGCAATATGACCACATGGTGCGGACAAATACGATGGTACGGCCTGGTTCCGATGCGGCGGTGGTTCGGATCAAGGGAACGAATAAAGCCATCGCGATGACGGTGGATTGTAATAGCCGCTACTGCCTGCTGCATCCCTACGAAGGGGCACGCCTTGCGGTGGCCGAAGCGGCGAGGAATCTGGTCTGCTCAGGCGCGGAGCCGATCGGGCTCACGGACTGTTTAAACTTTGGGAACCCTGAGAGGCCCGAGATTATGTGGCAGTTTGTGTTGGCGATTGAGGGAATGAAGGATGCCTGTGAGTATTTCAAAGTTCCCATCGTCAGCGGCAATGTGAGTTTCTACAATGAGACGAACGGTCTCTCGATTTATCCCACACCGATGTTGGGGATGGTGGGTCTGGTCGACGAGGCCGATAAGACGATGACACAGTGGTTCAAGCAGGACGGCGATGCGATTCTTCTCCTGGGCAAGTCGAAAGAGGATCTGGGCGGCAGTGAATATCTGAAAGTGCTCCATCATCGGGAGCAGGGATCGCCGCCCTTTCTAAGTCTGGAGACTGAGAAGGCACTCCATGATTTCATCTTGAACGTGATTCGTGAGGGAGTTGTGCAATCCGCTCACGATTGCTCAGATGGTGGGCTGTCGGTAGCACTGGCTGAATGTTGTATCTCCGCCCCGGACACCAGGCGAGGCGCTGTGGTAAAATTACCCCTCGATGCATCGCGGCTAGATGCCCTCCTGTTCGGTGAGAGTCAATCGCGGGTGGTCCTTTCAGTGAAGCCTGAGATGGTCGAACAGGTATTGAATCGCGCCTGGGATTCCGGTATTCCAGCGATGAAGATCGGGACAGTGGGAGGCGATCGGCTTGTCATTGATGTGGAGGAGGGACAATGGAGCGAGGGTTGCCACATCGACCTTTCTGTCGATCAAATTCACGACCGGTGGGCCTTCTCCATTGAACGAACACTGAGTCAGGCGTAAAAAGTGAGATGTAAAAAGTGAAACGTGAAGGCATGAACAGGCGAACTAAGAGAGAACTTCCTATCGTTTCACCTTTCACTTCTCACTATTCACGTGAGAGCCTCGACAAGTTTCATGACGAATGTGCGGTCTTCGGCATTTACGGCCACAAGGAAGCGGCAAACCTCACGTATCTTGGATTGTATGCCCTGCAGCATCGAGGACAGGAAGCCTCCGGCATCGTCTCAGGTGATGGCGTGCAGGTTCATGTTCATAAGGGGGTGGGGCTTGTCGCGGATATCTATAGTCCCCAGGCGCTCGATCAATTAACCGGCTCGATGGCGATCGGACACAATCGCTACTCCACCGCCGGGGGCAACGATCTCAAGAACGTCCAGCCGCTCTCGGTCAACTTTGCTTTTGGAAATCTGGCGCTCGCCCACAACGGCAATCTCATCAATGCCCAAGTGCTGCGTCACGAGCTCGAAGCCTACGGCGCCATTTTTCAATCCACCTCCGACAGCGAAGTCATCATCCATCTGATTGCCCATTCGCGGGCCGATACGTTGCTGGCCCGCATCATCGATGCGCTGAGCCAAGTGCGCGGGGCATTTTCGGTCGTCTTGCAGACGGACGAGGGGATTATCGCGGCACGTGATCCCCACGGGTTTCGGCCCCTCTGTCTCGGCCGGCTGGGCGAGACCTACCTTGTGGCGTCGGAAACCTGCGCATTCGACTTGCTTGGAGCTGACGTTGTCCGGGAGATCGAGCCTGGCGAGTTGGTCGTGTTGAACGACAAGGGTGTGACGGGTTATAAACCGTTTGCCCCGGCCAGTCCCGCCATGTGCGTCTTTGAATATGTGTACTTTGCCCGGCCGGACAGCAAGATCTTCGGCGCGAATGCGGTCTATGCCACACGCAAGGCTCTGGGCAGGCAACTGGCGAAGGAATCGCCGGTGCCGGCGGATATTGTCATTCCCGTACCGGACTCCGGGGTGCCTGCTTCGCTCGGCTATGCCGAGGGGGCGGGGATCCCGTTTGAACTTGGACTGATTCGAAATCACTATGTCGGCCGCACCTTCATTGAACCGGAGCAGTCGATCCGCCACTTCGGTGTGAAGGTCAAGCTCAATGCCGTGCCGGAGGTGCTGGAGGGAAAACGAGTCGTCGTGGTCGATGATTCGCTGGTGCGGGGCACGACAAGCCGCAAAATTGTGAAGATGCTCCGCAATGCCGGGGCCAAAGAAGTGCATATGCGTATCAGTTCGCCGCCGATCGTCTCGCCCTGCTTCTACGGAATCGACACGCCCACCAGGAAGGAACTTATCGCTTCCAGCCACTCGACCGAAGAGATTCGGAAGTATATCACGGCGGATAGCCTGGCCTATTTGAGTCTCGAAGGCATGCTGAACGCCTCCCCCGGCAGACCTGACCAGTACTGTAATGCCTGCTTCACGGAACGCTATCCCATTCCATTGACCCGTGCCGAGGAATGGCAGTTGGGCCTCTTCGAACCCTCCGTCTAGCAGACTGCTGAAAAAGTCCTCCAGCAGCGTTCTCGACTCATCGAAATCCTCAACGGGGAACCGGCCGCCTCACCAACTCGGCGGCGCGCACAGACGTGGTGCTCCTTATTCGTCACACCGTGCGCCCCGAGGCTACGCCTCCGGTGCTTCCATCGACTGCGGCCTTGCTGGACGAACTTTTTGAGCAGCCTGCTTCCGTTCTCGTCATCTAAGTGCGACTCACTCGGGCACTGTGGCTACTGTATGGGGCTCGCCGCCATTGCCCATGAAAAAATCTGCATGGTAGGATAGCGCGCTAAGAAGCGCTGAGTGCTGAGCCGAAGCGAAGAAACAGTTGACCCCGCTCAGGACTCAGCACTTCTCAAGAAATGGAGGCTGCGATGAAACGGATGATCCTCGTCCTCGGCGCGTTACTGTTTCCAATTCTTGCAGCCCATCTGGCCTTTGCCGCAGGGTTGTTCAAGGTGGGTGAGAAGGCGCCCTCGTTTGCATTGACGGCCATCACCGGTGAGACCTTGGGGCTGGATACCTATAAGGGGAAGGTTGTGGTACTTGGACTGTTTCATATTTGCGAGCCCTGTATGATACAGGGGACGGCGCTCCAAAAAGTTTCTGAGATGACGAAAGGGAAAGACGTGGTCGTGCTCGGCGTCAATTCTTCCGGTGACTCCAAGAAGAGTGTCGGCGACTTCTTGTCCGCCTTTCCGGTGAAAGTCACGTATCCCTATCTGCTGGATCCGAACAAGGTGACAGACAAATTGTACGGTGGAGGGAAGTTTATTCCCAACGTCTATGTGATAGATCAGCAGGGTGTGATCAAGTGGCAGCGAGTCGGCGAGATGGATCTGGCGGGTGAAGCGGTAATTGTAGCGGAAGTCGAAAAGCTGTTGGCGGCCGGAAATAAAATGTAAGAGCGGCGGCGGTCGGGCCGTCTCCCTGCTCGCAGGCCCCTCACCTCAGAAGGTGATCGGTCGATGCGCGCAATACGAGACAACCCGACCACCGCTGCGAAGAGAATCGCTGCATGGTGGAAGAGGAAGGTGGAGAGTATGGATGAAATGGAGGAGGGTAAGCAGAAGTTTTTGGAAGTGGTAAAGGGAACTGATGCCGCTGTGCAGGTGGTGATTCCTGTGACACCTTCTAATAGCATGTTTCTGATTTCCCTTACGAGAGGGCCGAATCGAAAATTCATTACGGTCTCAGAGGATGACATCATTGATCTGCCGAACGAAACTGGTATCCTGGCGAAGGTGACGAAAACAGTCAAGGATGCCATTGCCGCCTTGTGAAGAGGTGAGGTATGAAACGTTAGGCGTGAGGCGAGGTCACGTAAATAGCCGCCAGTTCTAAACTCGTTGATCTACGCTTTAAGCCATCGGCTCCTTTTATGAAAAACCTACTTCCTGGCATCTGGCAATGGTCCTGGTTCTCCGAGGAGAAGCAGCTCGATTTCAATGGGCTGTTTCTGACGGTCGGGGAACACAAGATTCTCATCGATCCTCCTCCGATGACAGGTGATGCGAGTTCGGTGATCCTCCGAAACGGACCCGTCGATTACATCATCGTGACGAATCGCGACCATGCGCGTGAAGCGGTGAAGTACCAAGGCGAGTTTCAATGCCAGTTGCACGTACCGGAGGCTGATGCGCCGCAGATGGATCTCACACCGACCAAAACGTTCAAAGACGGGGAATTGCTCACGGGCGGGATTTGGGTGATTCAGTTGAAAGACCAGAAGTCTTCCGGCGAATCGGCTTTGTTCATCCAGCAGGGAAAAGGTGTGCTGATTGTCGGCGACGCGTTGATCGGGAAGCCCCCCGGCTCCGTAAGTCTGCTGCCCGCTGAAAAGTATGCCGATGCGGGGAAGGCCCGAGAGGGATTGCGTCGCCTCCTTAGGTACAGTTTCGATAGTCTGTTGGTCGGCGACGGCGTCTCGATCCTCACCGGCGCCAAACAAACGGTCGAACGATTGCTCCAACCTTCGTCATGACGCTACGCAACGGACTTTCCGAAGAACTCAACCGCCAGGGGAACGAGCATTTTTCTCGCGGGCTCTATAGCGATGCCTATACCTGTTATGCGAAGGCATTGGAATGTGACCGGCTGACCGGAGATCAACGGGCGTTGGCAGCCACGCTGGGAAATCTCGGGAACATCTGTGCGGTTAGTGGGCGTCGGGAGTCGGCCCAGACTTACTATCAAGAGGTGTTGGAACTCCAGAAGATCCTTGGAGACGAGAAGGGGATCGGAACGACGCTGGGTAATTTAGGGAATCTCAGAGCTGATGCGGGGGAATGGGATCGCGCCAAGGCCTACTACCTCGAAGCCTTGGACCTTATGCGCAAGACTCACGACGAGGCCGGCAAGGCAGTGTTGTTTTCGGATCTTGGCTTGGTTGCACGCGAGGCGAAAGCGTACGAGCAGGCGATTGAATACTACGAACAGTCGCTTGTCTTAATGCGGCGATTAGGAAATGAAGGCGGCGTGGCTGATGCCTGGCGGATGATCGGTCGAGCGTTCTTGCTTCAGCAGCGCTACGACGACGCCATTGCCTGCTGTCAAACCAGCCAGTCCATCGCCGAGCGATCGGGCGATGAACTGAGGACCGGCGGCGCTCGTTATGCGCTGGCTCAATGTTATGAAGAGACCGGCAAACTGCGTGAGGCGGCGGATCTGCTCGAGTTGGTGGTGCACATGGATCGTAAATATCAGTTGCCGAAACTTGAAGAGAATACACAGCGCTTGGCGGCTCTGCGTGCCAGACTCGTAGAGCAGGATGGGGAGCCGCACCATCGAAAGAGGGACATATGAGTCATGAAACCTCGTCTGCGTGGCCCGCTCTCAGGGCCTCTCTGACCCCTGCATTTCCACAGTTACTGGAATTGGAACCCGGCGGTGCATTGACGATGGACCTTGGGTCCGATGGATGGATGCTGGAACTCACGCCCGACGGACAGCTTTTCTGCCAGTATGGTGTGGCGATTGAAGATGTAATGACCCTGCTGTCCGACGGGACACCGGAGGATCTCGGCACTGACGAGATTGCGAAGCAGGCCAAGTACTTCATCCAACCGGCCGTCTCAAAGTATCGTGCGTTGCTGTTGAAATCCGGATTTTCTGAACAGACCGAGATCAACGATGCGTATGTGGCTGTTCGCTTCGAGCGAGCGGTGGACGCGGCGAACCCTCCAGCCGTGCAGGACTTGATGCGCTGGTGCGTGCGGACCATCGGTGTGGCTCGGTGAACAGGTGGATCGCCACGTTCGACGACTTTCGCGATGCGATTACGACATACCGGTTGCCGAGGGTCCTGATTGCCGCCATTGAGTTGAACCTGTTTACGGCAGTCGGGACTGCGGTATGGACGATTCCTGATCTGGCTCGTGAGATGAAGCTGAGCGAGCGGGGGTTGGCCATTCTCTGCCGGAATCTCGCGATGGCCGGCCTGCTGAAGAAACAGGGTGAGACCTACAGGAACAACCGGTTAGCCGCCACGGCGTTGAATGCACACCACCCCGCGTATCGTGGGGAGTATCTCCGGTTGATAACGAGACATTGGGCTGATTGGGGACGGCTGCTGGAATCGGTCAAAACGGGATTGCCGCTTGATCACGATGAACCGGATGAGCCGGATTATCGTCGTCGGTTCACATGGGCCATGCATCACAGGACCGTGGAGACCGCTCCAAAGATTGCGGGCCAGATCAATCTGCGTAGGGCGCAGACTCTGCTCGATCTTGGCGGTGGTCCCGGCACCTATGCCATGGCCTTCCTCGCAAAAAATCCCGCGCTTCGCGCCACACTGTGTGATCGTCCCGCAGCCCTCGACGTGGCGAAGGAGATTGCCTTGACCCACAAGGCGGGTGCGCGCCTCTCCTATCTGCCGTTGGATGTGATGGTGGAGGAGATCCCCGGCGTCTATGATGTCATCTGGTATTCGAACGTGCTCCACATCTATGCGCCGCAGGAGAACCAGGCGGTATTTCGGCGTGCAGCGACTGCATTGAATCCCGGAGGCCGACTACTGATTCAAGATGCTTTTCTTCACGACCGGGACGGCTTATTCCCCGAAGAGGCGAGTCTCTTCGCGGTTTCAATGCTGTTGTTTACCGAGAGGGGCAATACCTATAAGGCAGCCGATACCAAGGCCTGGTTGACGGATGCCGGATTCGAGCGGATCAAGGTCTTGCGGATGAAGAAGGGGATGGAGGACTGGGAGGACGGGATACTGGAAGCGCGGCTCCCTGGAACGAATGCAAAAATGCATGCCCGCCGAACAGGATTAGTAAAAAGTTCACGATCCCGCTCATCGCGCTGAAGAGCAATAGGGTGCCGGTCTCGCCGTGTCCGCCCAGGATGCCCGTGATTGTGGCAAGGTCTAAGGCCAAACCCACCGTTGCATAGATGACGCAGGCCATGGCTGTCCAGCTCCATCCGATCCGCACGAGTCCGGCAAGTGCGATAGGAAATGCCAGGAGATAGAGCATCCATCCAATTCGGCCTGCTTCTGTTGCAGCCGGTAAGAGCGGGATGGTATTGGCTCCGATGAGGCAGAGTCCTGCGAGGAGGCCGATAAGCGTCCAGGTGTGTCGCATGTTGGGGATGATACCTGCGTCAGCTGTGCACAGCAACTGCAGGATGCTGAAAAAGTCCGCCAGCGCCACAGGCTGTCGTGCGCGAAGCGCGAGACACGCGAGAAAGGCGCGACGTGAACAAATTGGATCCCTACCTTTTCTCGCCTGTCCCGCGACTAAGTCTTTTCGCAGCCTGATAGAATGCTGATAGTGGTGAATGGGAGATTGCGAGGGATTGCAACGATGGCAGGTCCGTCCGGCAGTGCTTCTCAAACCTGTCTTCTGGTCTACGACGGCGAATGCCGTCTCTGTGTCACTGCTAAGAATGGTCTTAAGCGACTGGAGACTCATGCGAATGCCACTCCAGTACGGTTGGTTCCGTATCAAAGCGAAGAGGCCAGGCAGGCCTTGAGGGAAAGCTACCGGCCAGGTCGTCCCAACGCTGCCTTCTTGGTCCACCCTAACGGCGAGATTGCCAGCGGGCTCGATGCCTTTCTCGCCCTCCTGCCAGGCCTCAAGGGTGGACAGATCCTCTCAGTCCTCTTGAGTCTTCCACTGGTTAAACCCTTCGGCTATCTGCTGTATTGGTTTGTGGCCCGGTATCGTTACGCCGTCTTCGGCAAGGTCCCTCTTGCGGGGATTTCCGAGAGTCCGAATGAGCCGAGTCAGGAAACCATCAATAAATAAGATGTTTTTCGCGCATAGTACGAAATTCAATGTTCCACAAACCGCGAATTTCTGACCTCGAACCCTCGATTGTCTCGTTTTTCCCGCCGTCTCACCTGTTTCAGGAGGCTAAGTAGCTACCCCCTCTTTCGGAGGGTTTTCTCCCCAAAGTGGGGAATTTACGCCACAGGCCGTCAGTGCGAGACTCCCACCAAGCGAGGGAGGACCGCACATGACGATCGTCCAGCGACTGTTTCCGACGATAAGCGAAGAGAGGGAGTGGTTCCAGCCGATCGGGTCTGACTTCGCTTCGGTGTATCCGGAACGGCGGATCGATGGGTGGACGAGGAAGGGATTCTACGCTGCGTTAATCGCCTGTGCCATGATTGTTCCTGGCCTTCCGCTGACAGCGTGGACTGCAGAGCCGTCGTCTCTCGGGCCGCTGAGCACCAGAACAGTCGTGGCAGCCGGTGTGGGGTATGAAAATGCTGATACGTCGACGATTACTGTGAAAACCTACGATGCTGAGAATGGCGCGATCCTCTCAGATGAAACGTATGAGTTGAATGTGAGAGAGGACGCAGCGTTGGCGGACAGTCAACCACGTGAGAGGATTTTTGCGGGCGGAGTCGGCCCGGAGTCCGATGGACTTTCAGAGTTCACGCTCCGTGTCTATGACGCAGCCACAGGCCGGTTCCTGTGGGAAGGTCTACTGAATCTGAGTGCCGGCAATGAAGAATCCGGCTTTACCCACCGAGTCATGGCCCATCTAGTTGCACCACGAGCGACAGTGACTCAGGTCTACAGCCTAGGCGCTAGTGACAGTCAGCCCCAGTTTTTCCTTCGTGCCATTGATTCGACAACTGGACAGCTTATATGGACTGATCATTTCTCAACCCAGATCGGCAAACTTGCGCGCCCAGAACGAGTCGGCAGGGCTGCTGTTGGTCAGACAGAAGGGGAAGGACTGGCGGTTTCATCTCAGCAGATCGAGTTTCGCATCCGAATGACGGATGATCGGGGCCGGAAGATATTGTGGGAAGATACGATCGAGCCGACCGTGGAGGAGACAGACATGGTAACTGGGCACGATGATGCAGCCGAGATTCTGCCGGCTTGGCTCGGTGCGGAGTCTGAGGAAATGAAAAAGGAAACGATCTAGCCCGGAAGAACAGGATTCGGCCTACCGGCAGCAAGACCACTTCGAGTCAGCTTTTCTTTCCGTGCTCCTGTAACTGATCCACCCACCTGGACTGGAACTGCTCATACGACAGGGAGAGTTGCGATTGCATGGCGGCAGAGAGTGTTTGCCTTGCCTTGAGGTGTGTAAGAAGTTCTCGCACCCGGGCCATGCCGAAGCGGTCAATCAGATAGTGCACGGCTGAGTTCGCCTCCAGATAGGCCACGACTGCGGCATCGCTGGACAGTCCTCCCCATCCCCCCTCCAGAGCGGACAGAGGGATCAGGGTAAACTCCTGCGTCATAATCTGATCGAGATCCGACCAGCGATCCCCGGACAACTCCATGGCTAAGCCTTCATTGAGCCAGGTTGGGATGGCGCTGCCTGCGGAGCCGAGTTGATCGTGCAAAAGGGCGTGTACGAACTCGTGTCGCAGGACGCGCGTGAGCCAGACACGGTCTGCCATGGCCTCCTGCGCAGGAATCTGAATGCGTCCGAGCACGGGATCGAAGAGCCCATCGGCCCATACCGGGCTGCCGGTTGCGCTTTGAAACTTGGACTTGGTGTGTAGAACGACGACGATAGTCTTGGATGGAAAGTGCCCGAATTTTTGGCCGATCTCTCGATAGGCCTCTTCAAGAATTTCCAACACAACAGCCCAGGTTGTCTGATCTGTTTCCCCGTCGAATTTCGCGGTAAAGTGCGCGCTGTCCCGGCTGGTAAGTTGTGCTTCGTTTTTTTCGGTTCCGCGGACTTTTGCCGTGACGGTTCGAAGATAGGATTGGACCGCCGGGTCTTTGCCCGAGAGGGCGGTGGCTTGATCGAGATGGTGAGCCGCTTCACCTAGCTGATCCTGTCCTTGAAAGAGATCGGCCAGCGCCAGATGGGGGAAGGGCTCGTTTGGAGCGAGGGCGACCAGTTGTTCCAGAAAGGCTTGCGTCATGGCCGGATCACGGAGTTCCCAGTAGGCATGGGCGAGGTTCAGTTGGACGACTGGATTCTTGGGGTCGAGTGACGCAGCTTTCTTAAAGGCCTTGATCGAGACGGCAGTTCCGCTATTTTTCTCCTGTTGGATGCCCAGATTGTTCCAGAGAATGGATACATAGGGGCGCGTGGTGTTATCGTTTGCGATGGCTGCCGGCAGTTCGTCCAGCTTAGTTTCCGCGGCATTGACGTTTCCTTTTTCGATTTCGTCGCGGATCGTCTCCAATAGTCCACGATGCGTCGTCTTCGGGACCACGCTGGGATCGATCAGGCGGGTCTGTGTAGACTCCGGTTCCTGTGGACCACCGCGATGCGGTTTTGGCGGCGCATCCCGTGATTCTTCCACGACGGTATTGGGCTGATCTGATGGCGGCGTAGGTAGATAGGTCGGTTTGAACCAGGCTTGATAGACGACGAACAGCCCAATCAGGCAGGCGGCAGGAAATAAAATGTGAAAAATGTTGCGACGATACATGCGGGCCCCTATTCGGATGAAGTTCAATGTATCACCCTGGGCAGTCTCCACAAAGGATTGTCAGCAAATTGACAGGGCTCGTTGAGGAGGGGGTGAGGCTGTGATACGATCCGCCCTGTGATACGGCGCTCTTCCGAGCCCAACCCCCGTGAACAGTTTCAGCAATGGCTGGATCGTGTCGCGCGTCCGATCGAGTTCGCGACACGCGATGCGTTCGCACACCTGCCTACCGTCAAGAATCTGAATAGTTTTGTTTCCTCACAGGTGATGCAAGCCCTGTCCGACCGCGTCTATCCACGGACGATTGAAGCGGCGTTGTTCCAGCTGCGCGGGCTGTTTCTTGAAGACCAACAACGGCTCCCGGCAGAGGATCAACAGCGTCGGCTGCGGGAAGCCGCGGTCATTCTAGAGGTCTTGCGCAAGGCCGCCCGCGATCCAGCCAGGGCCTGGCATGATCCGGAGCCTATCGTGGTGCGTGAACCTGTTATGACGGACAGCTCATCGAAGCCTTGGTGGGCACAGCCCATCCGTTTCGCAAAGGGAGTCGGCCCGAAGCGCACATCGATGCTCCAACGATTCGGAATCGAGACAGTTGAGGATGCCCTCTGGACCCTGCCTTGGCGCTATGAAGATCGCTCGGTCATGACCCCAATCGGGCAACTCGTGCCGGGCGTGCAGGCCTCGATCTGCGGCACGATTGTCCGAAGCGAGGCGAAGCGTGCCCGACGTCGGCGCCTCGCCATCCTCGCCATTGTGGTGGAGGATTCAACTGGGCGCCTCCAGGCGGTGTTCTTTAACCAGCCGTTTCTCGAATCACTCTTTACTGTCGGAACGAGCGTGATGCTGACCGGGCGGGTGGTGGCTGGCGCGCAGGGGTGGGTGGCGATGAGGATGGAAGTTTCGCAATACGAAATTGTTGGAGTTGAATCCGAAGCACCGATGCACATGGGGCGTATTGTTCCGGTGTATCACGAAACCAAGGGGTGGACCTCCCGGCAGATGCGTGTGCTCATGAGAGGCTTGCTGGATGCGCATGCCGTCGAGGCGCAGGAGGTGTTGCCGGTCCCGCTTCGCGCCCGCTATCGATTGCTGCCCATTCAACAAGCGATTCAGGATGTGCATTTCCCTCAACCAGGGACGGATGAGGGACAGCTCGACCGAGGCCTTACACCGGCGCACCGTCGCTTGGCGTTTGAAGAGCTGTTCGTGCTTCAACTCGCATTGGTCTCGCGGCAACGAGTCGTGAAGGAAGAGGTGAAGCAAGTGTCGTTCAATCCGAAGACGCCGCTCCTCGGCAAGCTGGATCGAGCGCTGCCCTTCGATTTGACCGAGGCGCAGACGCGGGTGATCCGCGAGATCCTGTCGGACATGACGTCGCGTAAACCGATGAACCGTTTGGTGCAGGGCGATGTCGGGTGCGGCAAAACTATCGTGGCGGCTCAGGCAATCGTGCTGGCCTGCGGGTCGGGCTACCAGGCGGCGCTGATGGCGCCGACTGAAATTCTCGCCGAGCAGCACCATCGGACGATGAAGAGGCTCTTGGAACCGATCGGACTTTCCGTGGTGCTTGTGAGTGGTGGTGGCCGCGCAGCAGCGCGTAAAACCGTTCGGGCGCAGGTGGCTTCAGGGGCCGCGCAAGTTGTAATCGGGACCCATGCGGTCATTCAGCAAGGCGTCACCTTCGCGAAGCTTGGATTGGCGGTGGTGGATGAGCAGCATCGATTCGGCGTACTCCAACGGAAGACGCTCATCGAGAAGGGGTATAAGCCTGACGTGCTGGTGCTGACCGCGACACCGATTCCTCGCACGCTGGCCATGACAGTGTATGGGGATCTGGATGTGTCGGTAATCGACCAGCTGCCGCCCGGGCGAAAGCCGGTCCGGACGTTTCTTTTGAGCCACAGCCAGCGGGGGCGTGCCTATCAGATTCTCCGTGATGAACTGCGGAGCGGCCGGCAGGCCTACGTGGTGTATCCCCTAGTCGAGGAATCGGAGAAGACCGATCTGCAAGCGGCTATGCAAGGCGCTGAACAGCTACAAGCGGACGAGTTGGCCGAGTTTCGCGTCGGGCTTCTGCATGGTCGGATGAAGTCGGAAGAGAAAGAGCAGGTCATGGCATCGTATAAGAAGGGGGAAATCCGGGTCCTGGTCTCGACGACGGTAGTGGAGGTCGGAGTCGATGTGCCCAATGCTACGGTCATGATGATTGAGCATGCCGAGCGGTTCGGGCTGGCGCAGCTGCACCAATTGCGTGGACGGGTCGGGCGAAGCCAACACCAGTCCTATTGTCTGCTGATGGCCTCGGGCGGAGTGCTGTTTCGATCGGCGAAGCCCAAGGCGGCCGGCGAACCCCCATCGGCGGCCCGGGAACGGCTGGACGCGCTCGTACGATCAACCGATGGGTTTGTCATTGCAGAGGAAGATCTCCGTATTCGTGGGCCCGGCGAGTTTTTTGGGTTCCGGCAGTGGGGCATGCCGGAGTTTCGGGCCGCGAATCTTGTGCGGGATGCCGATATACTTCAGCATGCGCGGCAAGAGGCCTTTGCACTATTGAGTCAGGACCCACAGCTGAAGTCGTCGGCGCATCGCGCCTTGCGAGAGACCATGTTGCGGCGGTGGGAAGCGAAGTTGGATCTGGGATCGGTCAGTTAAGATTCGCGGGTCCTGTCGTTGACCAGCCCAACCGTCCTCGCACCCCGCCCGGTGTAGGGACCTCGCTGCGGGCGGTTGGGCGCCCAGATCAACGCACCCGCTCAAAAGAAATGTCCAATCCGGAGAGGGTGGGAAGGAGGTGGGGCCCCGCTCTTCAGAAAGGGAGGCACATGGTCCACGTATACCCCGACGGGTGGAGAGGAGAGGCGTAGCGTAGGAGGAGATGGGACTCTTACAACGGTTGAAGCATGACTTGAAGGCGGGGTTGGTCACGTTGCGTCTTGGCACGGCGCAGGCGGCGAACCGTGCATTGGAAGAATCTGAACTGCTGCGGGTCCGACTCGAAATCCGCAAGCTCGACCAGCAATTAGACGAACACTATCGCGACGTTGGGGAGCGGGCCGTCAGTCTCCGCGAGGCTGGAGAACCGGCCGAACGAATCCTGTACGACACGGAAATCACCCGCATGGTGAAAGATATTCAGCAGCTGAAGGACACCCGAGATAAGCTTGAGCTGGAGATGGCCGAGATCCGAGAGCACGAATGATGTCGAAGCGAACGAGGCCGTCGCGTCTTGCCGGGATCGATATCGGGACTCTCACCTGCCGACTTCTCATCGCAGACATATCTCCCAACGGGCGGCTGACCGAATTGCGATCGGATCGACGCATCCTTCGGCTAGGCGAGGGCGTCGATCAGACAAGACAGCTGAGCGTGGCGGCGATGGATCGAGTGATTCAGTGTTTACAGGAGTGGCGGGAGCTGATTGGCGCCTCTCTGGTCGATGCTACGGCGGCCGTCGCGACGAGCGCTGTGCGTGATGCAGCGAACCGTGATGAGTTTCTCGATCGTGTAAAGCACGAGGCAGGCTTCGAAGTCGAACTGATCTCAGGAGAAGAAGAAGCCAGGCGGACAATGCTGGGTGTCCGCTCCGGTTTGCCCCACGAGGTGACCGACGTGCTTGCCCTCGACATCGGCGGCGGCAGCACCGAGTTTATT
>Ga0187894_10000747_pt1 | contig 43797 bp, 41 predicted proteins | sample GBC1701081metaG_FD_136650 | JGI IMG/M metagenome (GOLD analysis project Ga0187894, IMG submission 136650) | White microbial mat communities from a lava cave in the Kipuka Kanohina Cave System on the Island of Hawaii, USA - GBC170108-1 metaG ... | reverse complement strand
TTCTCAAGGCCTACGACGACATCGGCATGCGCGTGTCGTACTCGTATGCACTCCGGGATCAGAACCGGCTCGCCTACGAGGCGGACGAGGCCTTCGCGGCGCGCTTCCCGGAGCCGGTGGCGAGCCAGCTCGTGGCGTATCTGCGCGCCCAGGCCATTCCGGTGGAAGACCATCACGGCATCTTTGCCGATCTCTGGGAGAAGTGCGGACGGAACACGCGCGAGCGGGCACGCGTACAGCTCGCTCCCGCCAACCTGCACTGGTGCTCGGACGAGGCGCTGGAAGCGCTCCGGAGCTGGTCGGCCAAGTACCAGGTGGGCATGCACATGCACCTCGTCGAGACGGCGTACCAGAAGGAGTACGCGCGGCGTCGCACGGGGGGGACCGCGTTCCAGCACCTCGTGAAGCTCGGCGTGGCCGGACCGAACCTGACCTTGGGGCACGGCGTGTGGCTCGACGAGCGCGACATCGAGCTGGTCGCGAGCACGGAGACGATGATCTGCCACAATGCGAGCTCCAACCTGCGTCTTCGGAGCGGAGTTGGCCCGCTCAACCACTGGGCGTCTCGGGGCGTGCGCGTGGCCATTGGCCTCGACGAGGCGGGCATCAACGACGATCGCGACATGCTTCAGGAGATGCGCCTGGTGCTCCGTGTGCACCGCGTGCCGGGCATGGACGACGTCGTGCCGACCTGCCCACAGGTGCTGCGCATGGCGACCGAGGACGGCGCGGCCACCACGCCGTTCGCGGGCCATATCGGAGCGCTCGAGCCGGGCAAGGCCGCCGATCTCGTGCTGCTTTCGTGGCCGCAGATCGCGCATCCGTACCTCGATCCCGAGACGAGCGTGGTGGATGCGGTCGTGCACCGCGCGAAGTCGTCGGGCGTCGCCCTCGTCATGGTGGCCGGCGAGGTCGTCCTGCGCGACGGGCGGTTCACCCGCGTCGACAAGCACGCGGTCCTCGCCGAGCTCGCCGCGTCGCTGCGCGCACCGCTCACGCCGGAAGAGGAAGGGCGCAAGCGTCTCGGGCGCGAGGTCTTCCCCGTGGTCCGGCGCTTCTACGAGGGATGGCTGGACGAGTCAGCCCGCGTGCCGTTCTACCGGCCGAGCTCGCGCGTCTAAGCTGCCCTCACCCGGCTCTCTCCTTCTCTGAGTTCGAAGCCGCCGAGCGGACGGACGAGCGTGGCGAGGGCGCGGCGGCGCGTCTTGCCGCCGCAGCCGGTCCCATGGGCATCATCGGCAGGCGCCGCGCATGCGCCGCCTCGTACAGCGTCACCTCGTCGGCAATCGGCCGGCAATACGGCTCCTCCTCGAGGAGGTATTTGGCAAATGGGTCCGCGATCGTGCGGCCGTCCCGCGACGCGGTTGATCGATCGGCTCGCCGTGACACGCTCATTCGTCGGGCCGCATCACAGCTTGCGAAGCGGCCGCGCGGGCTTGCCGACCAGCGGGCGGCGCAGCAAGGCCCACGCCTCGAAGAGGGCTTCGCGCACCGCCCACGTCGTGGGACCGAGCACTCGCGCCACCGCCACGCCGGGCGCAGGTTGGCCCGCCCCACCGTACAGCGGCGACGCACGCGAACACTGCGGCCGCGTTGCCCGGGGCCTCGAGGCGATCCACGAGCGCGGCGTAGCTCTCCATCCGCGGGCTGGGGAACACCTCACACGCGGCGCGAAGGAGAGCCCGACCGGTCGCCCGGCTGGCCGTCCGAATCTCCGGTGCGAGCTTGAGCGTAGTGAGCAGGCGGTCGATTCGGACCACGGCCTCCCAGTCGCCTGCCGTCGCCGCGCGCGCCACCAGGGCCGTACACCGCCCGCTTGCCCGCGTACTCGGTCAGCGTCACCTTCCGCTCTTCGCCCGGCTCGAAGCGAGCCGCGCCGTCCCCGAGGGGATGTCGAGATGCAGGCCAAAGGCGCGGGCCCGGTCGAAAGCGAGCGCGCTGTTGACCTCGAAGAAGTGGAAGTGGGAGCCCACCTGGATTGGCCGATCGCCGGTGTTCTCGACGGTCAGCTCGACCGTCCGGCGCCCGGCGTTGATCTCGATCGAGCCGGCGCCGAGATCGAGTCGGCCGATGTCGGGGTCGCCCACGACCACACCGTCCACGGGCCCTCTCGCTCGATTCGCGCTGTCCACGCGGCTCGCGGAGAGACTACCGGATCGGCTGGTGGACGGTCACGAGCTTGGTGCCGTCGGGAAACAGCGCCTCCACTTGCAGCTCCGTCAGGAGCGCGTCGACGCCGTCCATGACGTCGTCTCGCGTGAGGAGGCGGGCACCGTACTGGATCAGCTCGGCGACGAGGGCGGCGTCGCCCTCGCGCGCCTTCTCCTGGATCTCGTCGCTGATGTACGCGACCGCTTCGGGATAGTTGAGCTTGAGCCCCTTGGCCCTGCGCCGCCGGGCCATCTCGGCGGCCGTGAAGATGAGCAGTCGCTCCTGTTCCTTCGGAGTCAGATGCACGCGTGTCCCTTCGATTTGCCGTCGGGGCGCTTTCGCGCCCGACGGTCGGGCGGATCGACCAGCCGTGTGGATAGCTTCACGCTGTGTCGCGGCCTCAGAACAGCGCCAGGGAGTGATCGAACTCCCACTGGGAAACCGTGTTGTGATACCGCACCCACTCTTGCCGCTTGACCTTCAGGAATTCGCCGGCCAGCGCCGGGCCGAGTGCGCCACGGATCACGGGATCGGCCTCGAAGGCATCGAGCGCTTGGGGCAGCCTCTGGGGAACCAGACCCGGCGCGGCCCCGCCCGTCACGTCGTCGAGCGAGAGCGTGTACATGTTCTTCCCCGCGCCCGGCGGACCGGGGTCGAGCTTGCGGCGGATGCCGTCGAGGCCGGCGGCGATGACTCCGGCGATGCCGAGATCGGGGTTGACGCCGCCGGCTGCCCGACCTGCTTCACGATTTCGAGCCGCCGGCCCATGCTGACGACCTCGTAGCCGGCCAGGCCAGCCGCGGTCTTGACGCGGACCTTCAGGCCGCCAGCCGCAGGGCCCCAGACGGCGGCGCCCGCGGAATCGGGCCCGCGACACGCAAGCGCAGTCAGCACGGCACCCAGCCGCACACCCGTGTCGCCCATCGCGCCAGCCGTGTCACAGTACCCAGCGATCCCGCACATCGTGTCCGCCTATCGTCCGATCATTGCCGCGCTCGAGCGCCGGCTTTGCCGGCGCAATCCGTGGTTGGGAGAGGCGCGGCGGGGGCCGTCGAGGGCCCTCCGACGGATTTAGGCATGAGCCAGATCTTTCGGGTTCGGAATGCCGGGAATCGGGCACTCCTCGGTGCCAACCGTCGGCCGCGTCAACTCCTCGACCATCTTCTTGGTGCCGTCGGGGTCGGTGATCCATTTCGTGTAGAAGTCGTACGGGCACGCGGCCACGCCCTCGCTGCCCTCGCGCGAGTTGATCTTCCCGGTGTAGCCGCGGTGCAGGAGCTTGAAGAGGTGGTTCTCGGACTGCAGATTGCGGCGCGCGTCGCGGATGAGCGCCTTGGACAGGGCGGCGTATTGCACGCCGTAGTCCTCCTCGCCGCACTCGCCGAGCGTCCGACCGTCGAAGCCGATGATCGCGGAGTGGCCGAAGTACGAATAGACGCCGTCGAAGCCCGCCGCGTTGGCCACCGCGACGTAGACGTTGTTCGACCACGCCATCGCCTTGGCCATGATGATCTGCTGCTCCTTGGCGGGATACATGTAGCCCTGGCAGCGGACGATCAGCTCGGCGCCCTTCATCGCACAGTCGCGCCAAATCTCCGGGTAGTTGCCGTCGTCGCAGATGATCAGGCTGACCTTGAGCCCCTTCGGGCCGTCGGACACGTAGGTGCAGTTGCCCGGATACCAGCCCTCGATCGGGACCCACGGCATGATCTTCCGGTACTTCTGGACGATCTGGCCTTCGTTGTTCATGAGGATCAGCGTGTTGTACGGGGCCTTCTTCGGGTGCTCCTCGTGCCGCTCGCCGGTCAGCGAGAACACGCCCCACACGTTGGCCCGTCGGCATGCGGACGCGAAGATGTCGGTCTCCTCGCCGGGGACGGAGGCGGCGGTGTCGTACATCTCCTGCGCGTCGTACATGATCCCGTGGGTGCTGTACTCGGGGAAGATGACGAGGTCCATGCCGGGCAGTCCGATCTTCATGCCCTCGACCATCTCCGCGATCTTCTTGGCGTTGGCGAGCACCGCCTTCTTGGTGTGCAGCCGCGGCATCTTGTAGTTGACGACGGCCACGCCGACCGTGTCGTTACTGCTCGAGATGTCTCCGTGAAGCATGGGCCACTCTCCTTTGTGGTGGGTCAGATGGTCAGGTACGCGTGGATCTTGCCGACATCGAGGTCGGCCCGCCGGCCTTCGTACGCGAGCTCGCCCTTTTCCAGAATGAGAAACCGGTCGGCCAGCTCCATGGCAAAGCTCAGCACCTGCTCCGACACGACGATGGCGAACTTCTTCGCTCGCTTGAGCCGGTTGAGCGTGTGCGCGATGTCCTTGATGATCGACGGCTGGATGCCCTCGGTCGGCTCGTCGAGCAGCAGCACGCGGGGATTGGCCACGAGCGCCCGCGCGATCGCGAGCTGCTGCTGCTGCCCGCCCGAGAGATCGCCGCCGTGGCGGCCCCGCATCTCCCGAAGCACGGGGAAGGTCTCGTACACGAACTCGGGCACCACCTTGACCGCGGCATTCTCGAGCCCCGTGAGGATGTTCTCCTCGACGGTCAAGTACGGAAAGATCATGCGGCCCTGGGGCACATAGGCCATCCCGCCGGCGACTCGTTCGTGGCTCGGCTTGCCGGTGAGGTCGACCTCGCCCAGACGGACCCGGCCGCTCCGGGCGGGGAGGAGGCCGATCAGCGACTTGAAGAGGGTCGTCTTGCCCATGCCGTTGCGCCCCATCACCGCGATGGTCTCCTCGTCTCCCAGCTCGAAGCTCACGCCGCGGATGACGTGACTCTCGCCGTAGTACACGTGGAGGTCCTGGACGGTCAGCATGGCGCGATCAGTGGCCGAGATAGACCTCGATCACGCGATCATCGTTCTGCACTTCTTCCATGGACCCCTCGGCCAGCACCTTGCCCTGGTGCATCACCGTCACTCGGTGCGCGATCATGCGAACGAAGGCCATGTCGTGCTCGATGACGATCGTCGAGCGCCCCCCGCTGACCTGGTGGAGGAGCTCCGCGGTCAGCTCGCGCTCGCGCGGGCTCATTCCCGCCACCGGCTCGTCCAGCAGGAGCAGCTTCGGGGCCTGCATGAGCAACATGCCGATCTCGAGCCACTGCTTCTGGCCGTGGGACAGGAGCCCGGCTTTCGCGTGGAGGTGTTCGGACAGGTAGATCTGGCCCGCCACTTCGTCGATCTTGTCCATCAGGGCGCGGTCCCGCTTGAAGAAGAGCGAGCCGATGACGCCGCGCTTCTCCGGGTAGGAGATCTCCAGGTTCTCCAGCACCGTCAGGTCCTCGTAGGTGGAAGGGTTCTGGAACTTCCTCCCCACCCCGAGCCGCGTCACCTCGTACTCGATCATCTCGGCGATCTCGTGGTCCTGGAACCTGATCGTCCCCGCGGTGGGCTTGGTCTTGCCGCAGATCATGTCGAGCAGCGTGGTCTTGCCGGCCCCGTTCGGCCCGATGACGCAGCGGAGCTCGTCGTCCTCCACCTGGAAGTCGAGTCCGTCGACGGCGCGGAGCCCGTCGAACGAGACGGCGAGGCTCTCGATCCGGAGGATCGCGGTCATGGCGGACTGCTGACGCCGAGGCCTCGCCCGACCTTCTCGGATGCCGGCGCGCTTCGCCGCGCGCCGATCCGCGAGCGCCATTCCGCGCGGACGAGCTTCTCGCAGAGACCCGCGAGACCCGAGGGCAGGAACACCACGACGAGGAGGAAGAACGTGCCGAGCAGGAACAGCCAGATCTCGGGGACGTGCTCGGAGAAGAAGGTCTTCGCCGAAAACACCAGGAGCGTGCCGGCGATCGCCCCGGTCAGCGACAGCCGTCCTCCGACCGCGGCGTAGATGACCATCTCGATCGACGGGACGATTCCGACGAGGGAGGGCGATGCCAGTCCCTCCTGCATGGTGAACAGCGCGCCGCCGACGGCGGATAGAAACGCCCCCGCCGCGAACACGAAGGCCTTGAACGTGGCGGGGTTGTAGCCGGAGAAGCGGACGCGATCCTCGCGGTCGCGAATGGCCACCAGGATCTTCCCGGTACGGCTTTGTAAGACGAACCGCGCCGCGAGCGTCGCCAGCAGGAGCGCGAACACGGTCAGGAAGTAGAGCTGGCGCTTGACGATGTCGCTCAGGATGTCGACGCCCAGGAACGTCTTGAAGTCGGTGATGCCGTTGACGCCGCCCGTATAGCCCTGCTGGCCGATGATGACGATCGAGGCGATGGCGGCCAACGCGAGCGTGATGATCGAGAAGTACACACCGCCCACACGCTTCCGAAAGTTCGCGTACGCGAGGAGAAACGCGATGAGCGAGGGAATGACCAGGATGGCGAGGATGGTGAAGGAGAACGAGTGAAAGGGCCGCCACCACCACGGCAGCGCTTCCACGCTGTTCCACACCATGAAGTCGGGAAGGCTCGAGCCGTAGAACTGCGACAGCGCCGAGCCGGTGTTGTCCTGGGCAGCCGCCTCCAGCTTGAGGAACATGGCCATGAAGTAGCTGCCCATTCCGAAGTAGAGCCCCTGCCCCAGGCTGAGGATGCCGCCATACCCCCAGACGAGCACCAGCGCCACGGCCGGAAACGCGAAGCACAGATACTTCGCGGCGAGCTGTTGCCGGAAGCTGTCGAGCGCGAACGGCACCAACAGGAGCAGCGCCGTGAGGACGAGCGGAGGGATGAGACCGGCCGGCCGGCCCTCCCGAGCACGGCGCTGGCCAACCATGCTAGCGCCTCACCTTCATCGCTAGCGCCTCACCTTTATCGCGAAGAGCCCGTTGGGCCGGAAGTACAGCGCGACGATGACCAGCAGCAGGATGGTCGCCTTGGCCATCGAGCCGGTCAAGCCGAACTCGAGCCAGGACTGCATCTGGCCGATGGCGAACGCCGAGAGATAGGTGCCGAGCAGGCTCTCGACCCCGCCGAACACGACCACGATGAACGTGTCCACGATGTACTGCTGGCCGGTCACGGGCCCGGTCGAGGCGAGCATCGTGAACGCACTCCCCGCGATGCCGGCCAGCCCCGATCCGACGGCGAAGGTGACGGCGTCCACCTTCCCCGTGTTGATCCCGACCGCGCCGCTCATCGCACGGTTCTGGGTCACAGCGCGGATGCGCAACCCCCAGCGCGTCTTGAACAAGAGGCCATAGACGGCGACGCCGACCCCGATGGTGAGGCCGATGATGAAGATGCGCGACAGCGGCAACGAGATGCCACCGCCGGGCTGCCAAGCGCCCGCGAGCCAGCTCGGTGACGGCACGCCAACCTCGCGCGGGCCGAACACGGTCCGGTAGGTCTGCTGAAGGACGAGCGACAGGCCCCACGTGGCCAGCATCGTGTCGAGCGGGCGGTGGTAGAGAAAGCGGATGAAGCCGCGCTCGAGGAGGAACCCGAAGGAAAAGGTGATGGCAAAGGCGAACAGGATCGCGACAGGGAGATAGACGCCGAGCAGCCCGGGGATGAACCGCTCGAAGACCACCGACGTGAGGTAGGTGGTGTACGCACCCATGGCCATCAGCTCGCCGTGGGCCATGTTGATGACGCCCATCAGGCCGAAGACGATGGCAAGGCCGAGCGCCATGAGCACCAGCACGGTGAAGAGGCTCAGGCCGTTGAAGGCCTGCATCGCCAGGATGTCGACGCTCATGGGTGAGCCGCAGCGTCCGATGCCCTCAAATCTTCGGGAACGGGTTGGGCTCGATCAGCGGCGACTCGTACACCATGTCGATCTGGCCGTCCTTCTTGAAGGCGCCGATCCGCGCGTGCTTCCAGAGATGATGGTTCGCCTTGTGGAACTTCACCTTCCCTTCCGGAGCGTCGATCTCGAGCTCGGAGGAGGCTGCCACCACCTTGGGCACCTCGAAGCTCTTCGCCCGCTCGGCCGCCATCTTCCACAGGTAGACCGAGATGTAGCCGCACTCGAGCGTGTCGCCGACGACGCGGTTGGCACCGTACTTGGCCTTGAACGCCTTGACGAACTTCTCGTTGGCCATCCCCTTCAGGGTCTGGAAGTAGCCCATGCAGGAGAGAAAGCCCTCCAGGTTCTCGACGCCGATGCCGGAGGCCTCCTCTTCGGACACGGCCAGCGCGAGCAGCGCCTGATTCTTGCCGTTGAGCCCGGCCGCCTGGAGCTGTTTGTAGAACGCCACGTTGCTGCCGCCGACGACGGTCGAGAGGATCACGTCGGGCTTCTGCGCCTTGATCTTGTTGATCACCGACGCGAACTCGATGTTGCCCAGCGGGATGTAGTCCTCGCCGACCACCTTTCCCCCCGCCTTTTCGATCGTCGGCTTGGCGATCTTGTTGGTCGTGCGTGGCCAGATGTAGTCGGAGCCGATCAGATAGAAGGACTTGCCCTTGTTCTGGGCCAACCAGTTCACGGCGGCGATCACCGACTGCGTGGCCTCCTGCGCCGTGTACATGATGTTCGGCGACATCTCGAGGCCTTCGTAGTAGGTCGGGTAGTAGAGCAGGCCCTTGCTGCGCTCGACGACCGGCAGGGTGGCCTTGCGCGAGGCCGACGTGTAGCAGCCGAAGATCGCGGCGACCTTGTCGCGGTCGAGCAGCTTCCGCGCCTTCTCCGCGAACGTGGGCCAGTCGCTGGCGCCGTCCTCCACGATGACGTCGATCTTCCGGCCCATGACGCCGCCCGAGGCGTTGATCTCCTCGATGGCGAGCTTCTCCGCGTCGACGACTGACGCCTCGGCGATCGCGATCGTCCCGGTCAGCGAATGCAGGATCCCGACCTTCACCGTCTCCTGCGATTCTGCCCCGCGCGGCCAGATGTGCGGACCCATGGTCGCGCCGGCGGCGACGGCGGCCCCACCCTTGACGAATGTGCGACGGCTCAGTGTCATCTCCGACTTCCTCCTTCCTGTGGTTGGATCCTCGTCGGCCGACTCCACGCCGACAGGGCCCAGCTTCCTTTGTGTGCTGACTCGTTGCGAGGCACGCTCCCGGTTGCTGCCGCGCCCCCCTGGATGCAAGAGAGGGACCCTCGGGCGCGTGGGTCCGCGAGGCGAGGATCGTCGAGCGTCGCGCCATCACCGAAACGCACGCCGGCGCTGCCCTTTCGTGCTACGGAGGCGCGCACCAACGATCTGGCGACGATCGTTCGCCATCAGTCGTCGCCGCCGCGCTTGCTGGATCGAAGGGCATGCGTCGCGAAGTCCTGCCAACTTTTTCGGCGAGAGGTGCGAGCCCAACATCGAAGCAGCCGGCGCTCGATCCCCTCGGGGCGTCGCCGCCATCATGTTCGGTCTCCCTCGCGAACCGCCGTCACGTTCCCGGTGGCCGGCCAGCGGGTCAGCGATTGACCCAGTGGAGGCGAGAGGAGGACTGCACAGCCATCCCCGAAACGGGAACGGTGCGGGGGAAAGGGCCGCGCTCTGGACGCGCGGTCAGGAGATGCGGACCGGCGCGACGCGCCAGATCTCCTCCGCGTATTGCTGGACCGTGCGGTCGCTCGAGAACTTCCCCATCTTCGCCACGTTCAGGATCGACATCCGCGTCCATGCCCGCTGGTTGCGATAGCTCCTGGCCACGCGCTCCTGGCAGGCGACGTAGGCGTCGTAGTCGGCGAGGAGGAGGAACTGGTCGCCCCAGTGGAGCAGCGAGTCCACGATGGGCTGGAACACCCCGGGCTCGCTGGCGCTGAACGCGTTGTCCCGGATCGCGTCGAGGACGCGCGCCAGCTCGGGATTCGCGCGATAGCGCTCTCGCGGGTCGTAGTGGGGGCGGAGGGCGGTGACCTCGGGCGCGGTCAGGCCGAAGATGAAGATGTTGTCGTCGCCGACCTCCTCGCGGATCTCGACGTTGGCGCCGTCCATCGTGCCGACGGTGAGGGCGCCGTTCAGCGCGAACTTCATGATGCCGGTGCCCGACGCCTCGGTGCCGGCCGTCGAGATCTGCTCGGACAGCTCCGAGCCCGGGAAGATCTGCTCGGCCAGCGACACGCGATAGTCGGCGAGGAAGACCACCTTGAGCAGGTCGCGGACGGCCGGGTCGTTGTTCACCACGTCGCCGACGGCATTGATGAGGCGGATGATGAGCTTGGCCATGAAGTAGCCGGGCGCCGCCTTGCCCCCGAAGATGACGGTGCGCGGGACGACGGGGCCGGCGACGCCGTCGCGGAGGCGGTTGTACAGCGTGATGACGTGCAACACGTTCAGGAGCTGGCGCTTGTACTCGTGGATGCGCTTGACCTGGACGTCGAAGAGCGAGTCCGGATCGACGGCGAGCGCGATGCCACGGCGCTCGTACTGGCGGCGGATCGTCTCGGCGAGCCGGAGCTTGCTCATCCGCTTGGCCTTGCGCCAGGCCGCGCCGAACGCGCGATCGTCCACCAGCGGGACGAGCTTCTCGAGCTCGGTGAGCTCGGTGACCCAGCCGCCGCCGATGGCCTCCGTGATCAGCCGTGACAGGTCCGGATTGCTCTTGAAGAGCCAGCGCCGCTGCGTGATGCCGTTGGTCTTGTTGGTGAATTTCTGCGGCGTCAGCTCGTAGAAATCGCGGAAGACGTCGGATGTCAAGATGTCGGTGTGGATCCGCGCGACGCCGTTCACGCTGTGGCTGGCGACGATCGCGAGCGCGGCCATCCGCACGTGCTGTTCCCCGGCCTCCTCGATGATCGACATGCGCCGGGCCCGCTCGTCGTCGGCGCCGAACCGACGGCGCACCTCGGCGAGGAACCGGTCGTTGATCTCATAGATGATCTCGAGGTGGCGGGGCAGCATCGAGCCGACGAGGCTCACGGGCCAGCGCTCGAGCGCCTCCGGCATCACGGTGTGATTGGTGTAGCCGAACGTCCGGGTCGTGATGTCCCAGGCCTTGGCCCAGGTGAGCCCTTCGACATCGACGAGGATGCGCATCAGCTCGGGGATCGCGAGCGCGGGATGCGTGTCGTTGAGCTGGATGGCCACCTTGTCGGCGAAGCGGTCGAAGGTGGCGAGGCCCTGCGGCTCGTCGAACATCTGGTAGCGCTTCTTGTACCGGCGGATGATGTCCTGGATGGTCGCGGCGACGAAGAAGTACTCCTGGGCGAGGCGCAGCTCCTTGCCCGCGAGCGCGTTGTCGCTCGGGTACAGCACCCGGCAGATGTTCTCGGACCGGGCGCGCGCCTCGATGGCGCCGATGTAGTCGCCCTCGTTGAACTCGTCGAGATCGAACTCGCGCACCGCCTTGGCGCCCCAGAGCCGGAGCGTGTTGACCGTCTTGGTGCCGTAGCCGGGGATCGGCGTGTCGTACGGCGTGGCCAGGACGTCGCGCGTGTCGACCCACTCGCACACGGTCTGGCCGTCCGCATCGACCGAGCGCTCGACCCGGCCGCCGAACTGCACGCGGAACCGGGCGCCGGTGCGGTCGATCTCCCAGGGGTTGCCGTAGCGGAGCCAGCCGTCCGCCACCTCGACCTGCGCGCCGTTGACGATGCGCTGGTGGAAGATGCCGTAGTCGTAGCGGAGGCCGTAGCCGTAGGACGGATAGCCGAGCGTGGCCATCGAGTCGAGAAAGCACGCGGCGAGCCGGCCGAGGCCGCCGTTGCCGAGCCCCGCGTCCCACTCGGCCTCGCGCAGCTCCTCGAGCTCGTATCCGAGCTCGTGGAGCGCCCTGGCGGCCGCGTCGAGGAGCCGCATATTGACGAGGCTGTTGCCGAGCGTGCGGCCCATCAGGTACTCGAGCGACAGGTAGTACACCCGCTTGACGTCGCGCTCGTAGTACGTGTCCTGCGTGTGGAGCCACCGCTGGATCATGCGGTCGCGAATCGCCAGCGCGAGCGCGACGTATGGCTCCCACTCCGAGTCGACGTGCCTCGGCAGCTCGGCCAGCGTGAACTCGAGGTGTCCGAGCATCGCCTTCTTCAGCGACTCCGCGTCCATGCCCAAGGTGTCGTAGGGCAGCGCCTGCTTGGCCGCCGCGCGCTTGACGGGAGCCGGCTTGCTCGATCGTTTCGTCACGGCCATGGCGGGACGCTACGACGCCAGGGGCTCGGCGAGGGGGCGATCCCAGGCATCGCCAGCGAGTGGCACCACGCTCACGCCGACCGAGAGCGTATGGCGCGCCCCGCCCAGGATGACCCCGCGCAGCGGAGTCACGTCGCCGTAGTCACGCGCCCAGCCGAGCGCGATGTGCTGTCGGTCGGGCACGAGATCGTTCGTGGGATCGAGCTCGACCCACCCGGAGCGCGGGCAATGCACGGCGAGCCATGCATGCGAAGCATCGGCGCCCTGGAGGCGCGGTTGGCCGGGCGGCGGCGTGGTCAGGAGATACCCGCTGACGTAGCGCGCGGCGAGTCCGAGCGCGCGCAGGCAGGCGATCTGGACGTGCGCGAAGTCCTGACAGACGCCGCGCCGCTCGGCGAGCACGCGGCTGATGGGCGTCGTGATGGTCGTCGCTTCGGGGTCGTAGCGGAACTCGGTGTGAATCCGGTGCATGAGCTCGATCGCCGCGGCCAGCAGCGGCCGGCCGGGAGGAAACGACGGCCGCGCGAAGTCGGCCATCTCGGGATCGACCGCCACGAAGGGGGACGCGAACGCGTACTCCGCCGCCTCGCCGGCGAAGACGCCCTGCCGATAGACGAGCGCGTCGCGCGCCTCTTCCCACGGGGCGCTCCGCCCGGGCTCGGCCGGCGGCGCCGCGATCACCTCGACCAGGGTCTCTGCGCGCACGGTGAGCTCCGTGTGCGGCTGGAGCAGCGTGAACTGGTCCACGGCGTTGCCGAAGTAGTCCGTGCGCCGCGTCCAGCGCGCAGGGGGAGGATCGACGGAGATCTCCTGCCGGTGGACTCGCTGCCGGGCGAGGGCGCGGGGCCGCAGATACGCCACGTGCTGCGACGTCGACACGCGCGAGGCGTAGCGATAGCGGGTTTCGTGATCGATCCGGTAGAAGGCGGCGGTCATCGGACGGGCGTCCTCTCAGAGCGCGGTCGTGGTCTGGGCGGTCTCGTAGACGTGGCTGAAGTAGCGCAGCGTGAGCGCATCGGACAGGCGGAGCGCGATGCTTTCGCATCGGCGCAGGAAGTCCGCGAGCGCCTCCGGCCTGAGCAGCGCGCCGCCGGCGGCGGGCTCGGCGATGTGGCACATCGCCTGGGCCTCCCCGATCTCCGCGATCAGGGCCTCGATGTCGGCGCTTGGCAAGAGGCGAACCTGCTTGGCGAGCTTGGCGAGTTGATAGGCCGCCGACCGCGGATTGCGCCGATCGCACAGGAGGAGGTCGGCCGTCGCGAGCCACTCGGGCGGGCGCACGTATCGCGCGCGATACGTCATGGCGCTGTCGGACAGCTCGAGCAGCCATTCGAGAAGGGCCGTGTCCTCGGCCGCGGCGGCGACCTCGCCGACAGTCGTCGCGACGAAGATGAGCCGCTCGATGTAGCGCCCGATGCCGTGGAACCGCCAGCCGTCATCGCGCGTCATGCGCTCCATCTCGATGCCGCCGGCCGCCGCGAGGACCACAATGGCCTGTTCGTCGAGCGCGAGCGCCTCGGCGGGCCCGGCCTCGCGCGAGGCGCGCGCGAAGGCCGCGCCGAGGTCGTTGAGCAGGCGCCCGGAATCCGCGGACAGCCGATCGCGCACGCTGCCCGCCACCCGAGCCGTCTGCTCGATGTCGAACGCGAGGCTGAATCCCGCGCGCCGGTCCAGCATGTCGGCGATGAGGTCCGGCTGGAGGCGGTGGGGCACGCCGGCGTAGCGCTCCTCGGGGGAACGCAAGAGCCCGTGCCGGCGACACGTGCGGATCACCGCGGGCGACAACTCCGACGCGAAGGCGTTGTCGTCGGGCAGGCGGGAGAGCACCGCCCGGAGCAGCCGCGCGCAATTCTCGCTGCGCTCCCCGTAGCGGCCGAGCCAGAACAGGTTCTCCGCCGCGCGGCTCGACACCTCGCGCTGGCTGAGCCCGATGTCCTCCGCGGTGAGCCGGCCCGGCAGGAGCGAGAGCGGCTCGATCGGCGCGTCGGAGAGCACCCACGTGTCCTTGCTGCTCCCGCCGAACCGACCCGACACCATGTGGCGGTCCTGGCCCGCGATGCGCGTCAGCGCGCCCGGCATCACGCGGTAGTCGCCCCGCCCGTCGGCGACGAGGAAGGCGCGCAGCATCGTCGCGCGGCTCGCGAGCCGCCCCTCGTGCCACACCGGCGCGTGGGACAGCGGCAGATAGTCCTGCAGCACGTATCGCGCGGGCGCCTCGCGGAGCCGCTCGGCCCATCGCGCGCGACCCGCGTCGTCGAGATCGCCCGCGAAGACCGGCTCCATCCGGGTGTCGGGAAACGCCGGCTTGATCACCGCCGCGGGCAGGCGGCGGAGCATGTCGTCGAGGACCGCGGCCTCGCCGCCCCACCGCGTGGGAATCGACGGCAGCTCGAGCCCCGCGCCGAGCAGACGCTCCGCGGCGGCGGGCAGGAAGCGGCAGAGCGCGGGGGACTCGAGCACGGCGACACCGAAGGCGTTGGCGACGAGCACGTGGCCCGCGCGCCAGGCTTGCACCAGGCCGGGCACGCCGAGCGCCGAATCGGCACGGAGCTCGAGCGGATCGCAGAAGTCGTCGTCGAGGCGGCGCAGGATCGCGTGGACGCGCTCGAGCCCGCTCACCGTCTTCAAGTAGACGCGGTCGTCGCGCACCGCGAGATCGCCGCCCTCGACCAGCGTGAAGCCGAGGTAGCGCGCCAGGTACGCGTGCTCGAAGTACGTCTCGTTGTACGAGCCCGGCGTGAGCAGCGCGATGTGCGGCGCTTCGCCCTCGCACGGCGCGCGCTCGCGCAGCGCTTCTTGAAGGGCCAGGAAGAACTGGGCGAGCCGCTGCACCGCGAGCTCACGGAAGGCGTCGGGAAAGAGTCGCGACACCGTGAGCCGGTTCTCGAGCGCATAGCCCGCGCCCGACGGCGCCTGGGTGCGCGTCCCCGCGACCCACCAGCGGCCGTCGGGCCCGCGCGCCAGGTCGAACGCGATCTGATGGAGGTAGACGCCGTCGGGGACGGTGACGCCGTGGCAGGCGCGCAGGAAGCCGGGATGGCCGAGCACGATGGCCGGCGGAAGGAGTCCCTCGGCGAGCAGGCGCCGCGCGCCGTAGAGGTCGGCGGCGACCGCGTTCAGCAAGCGCGCCCGCTGCCTGAGCGCGCGCGCGATGGGCTCCCACTCGGCGGCGGGCACCACGTTCGGCAGGACGTCGAGCGCCCAGGGCCGCGCCGGCCCATCGGCGTCGGCGTAGACGTTGTAGGTGACGCCGTTCTCGTGAAGCTGGCGCGCAGTCAGCGCGGCCTTGGCGTCGAGCGCGTCGGGCGAGAGGCCGCCCGCATGGCGCGCGAAGCGCGACCAGTGCGGGCGCACCGCACCGGTCGAGTCGAGGAGCTCGTCGAAGTGCCCGGCGGGCACCGCGTAGGACGCGCGAATCGCGTCGAGAGCGGATTCGCCGTGAGCGCCCGCTCGGTCGCCCGCGGGGCGCCCGAGGGCCGGATCGGGTCGCGATGGCATGGTCAGGTGCGCAGGTCCAGAGTATACGGGAACTCGCGGCTCCTCTCGATCCGCGGTGCGACGAGTCGGCCCGGCGTGTGGCCGAGCGGGAAGAACCGTCCCCGCCGCCGGCTCTCCGCCTCGTAGCCGTTGACGGGCAGGACGTCGTAGCTCCGCCCGCCCGGGTGTGTCACGTGGTAGCGGCAGCCGCCGAGCGAGCGATCCATCCAGCTGTCGACGATGTCGAACGTGAGCGGCGTGTGGACGCCAATCATGGGGTGCAGACACGAGGGTGGCTGCCACGCGCGGTAGCGAACGCCCGCCACGAATTCCCCGTGGCGCCCCGTCGGCTGGAGCGGCAGCGCGCGGCCGTTGCACGTGACGACGTGGCGCCCGTCGGTGAGCCCGCTGACGCGCACCTCCAGGCGCTCGACCGACGAGTCGACGTAGCGTACGGACCCACCGGCGGCGCTCTCCTCGCCGAGGACGTGCCACGGCTCGAGCGCCTGGCGCAGCGTCAGGTGCACGGCGCGCGCCGTCACCTCGCCGTAGAGCGGGAAGCGAAACTCGAAGTGGGGGCCGAACCAGGCCGGATCGAAGGTGTACCCCGCGTGGCGGAGATCGGCGAGTACGTCCTCGAAATCGAGCCACACGAAGTACGGGAGCATGAACCGGTCGTGAAGCTCGGTGCCCCAGCGCGCGAGCCGCGTCTCGTAGGGCTCGCGCCAGAACGAGGCGACCAGCGCGCGGAGCAGGAGCTGCTGCGCGAGGCTCATGCGCGCGTGGGGCGGCATCTCGAACGCGCGCATCTCGAGCAGGCCGCGCCGCCCCGCCGCCGTGTCCGCCGGGTACATCTTGTCGATGCAGAACTCCGCCCGGTGGGTGTTGCCGGTGACGTCGATCAGCAGGTTGCGGAACAGCCGATCCACGACCCAGGGCGGCGTGGCCGCGTCTCGGGGCGGCAGTTGCCGGCGAGCGATCTCGAGCTCGTACAGGCTGTCGTTCCTGGCCTCGTCGATACGCGGCGCCTGGCTCGTGGGCCCGAGGAAGAGGCCCGAGAAGAGATACGACAGCGCGGGGTGATTGTGCCAGTAGGCGACGAGGCTCGCGAGGAGATCGGGCCGGCGAAGAAACGGGCTGTCCGCCGCCGTGGCGCCGCCGAGCACGAAGTGGTTGCCGCCGCCCGTGCCCGTGTGCCGGCCGTCGAGCATGAACTTGTCGGTGGTGAGCCCGGTCTGCCACGCCTCGTCGTAGAGCGTCGTTGTGAGATCGACCAGCTCGTTCCAGCTCTCCGACGGCTGCACGTTGACCTCGATCACGCCGGGATCCGGCGTGATCGCGAACGACTGAAGGCGCGGATCGCTGGGAGGCGGGTAGCCCTCGAGCAGAATCGGCATGGCGAGCGCGGCCGCCGTGGCCTCGACCGCCGCCACGAGCTCGAGGTAGTCCTCGAGCCGTGCCAGCGGAGGCATGAAGACGTAGAGGTTTCCGCCCCGCGGCTCGACGCAGAGGGCGGTGCGGACGGTACCGCCGGCCGACTCGAAGCGCGCGGGCGCCGACGCCGCGTCATCCCGCGCGACACGGCGGGCCTCGGGCGCGCCATCGACGCGGCCGGGGAGTCGGAGCACCGGATCCGCATGGGCGCGCAGCACGTCGTAGGGAGGCAGCGGCGACCGCGGTTCGCCCGGGTCTCGCTGGAGCACGTGCGGCATGTCCCCCTCGCTCGCCCAGGGCAGGGAGTCGAGCGGCAGCCGATAGCCCATCGCGGAATCCCCGGGGAAGAGATACATCCGCTCGTCGCGCAGGAACCAGGCGCCGCTCCTCCAGCGGGCTCCGCTCGCGTCCCGCGCGAGCGGCAGCGCGTAGCCCACGATCGCGTCGAGCCCCCGATCGAACACGCGCCGGAGCCGCTCCCGCTCCATCTCGTCGTCGAGCCGCGCGTCGAACGGATCGACGTTGACGGGCAGCCGCCGCTCGCGCCACAGGTAGTACCAGCCGTCCTCGTAGCCAGCCTGGACGTGCGCGGTCGAGACGCCGAGCCGCACCGCGAGCGCTTGGATGAAGCGCGCCGCCTCGGCGGAGCCCCGGCGTCCGTCGACGCTCTCGTCGGCGAAGAGCGCGGCGCTGCCCCACGTCGGCTCCCCGTCGCGACGCCAGAAGCAGCCGAGCGCCCACCGGGGGAGCTGCTCACCCGGGTACCACTTGCCCTGGCCGAAGTGCACGAAGCCGTTCGCGCCGTAGTGCTGCCTGAGCCGGCAGAGCAGCGCCGCCGCGAGTCGGCGCTTGGTCGGCCCGAGCGCAGCCGTGTTCCACTCGGCGCCGTCGCGGTCCTCGGCGGAGACGAACGTGGGCTCGCCCCCCATGGCGAGGCGGACGTCCATGCGCTTCAGATCGCCGTCGACGGCCTCGCCCAGGGCCAGGATCGTCCGCCACTGGCCCTCCGCGTACGGCTTGGTCACCCGCGGCGTCTCGTGGACCCGCTCGACCGACATCGTGTGCTCGAAGCGCACCTCGCACTCGTCGACGGCGCCGGTGACGGGCGCGGCCGCGGCCGGCTCGGGCGTGCAGGCGAGGGGGATATGCCCCTCGCCGGTGAGGAGGCCCGAGGTCGGATCGAGGCCGACCCATCCTGCGCCGGGGAGATACACCTCGACCCACGCGTGGAGATCGGTGAAGTCCTTGCCCGGGCCCATCGGGCCGGTCAAGGCCTTGACGTCCGGCACGAGCTGGATCAGGTAGCCGGACACGAAGCGCGCCGCGAGGCCGAGGTGCCGACACAGCTGCGCCAGCAGCCACGCGGAGTCGCGACAGGAGCCGCGGCCGAGCGCGAGCGTCTCCTCCTTGGATTGCACGCCGGGCTCGTGGCGGATCACGTACGCGACGTCCTTCTGCACGCGCTGGTTCAGGGCGACGAGGAAATCGAGCGTGCGGCGCGGGCCGCGACCGACGGCGCGGAGGTAGCGCGTGAAGCGCGGCGTGAGCGGCTCCGCGCGAAGGAACGGCGCGAGCTCCGCCGCATGCTCGTCGGTGTACGCGAACGGGAAGTGCTCGGCGCTCTCCTCGAGGAAGAAGTCGAACGGATTGAAGACGCTGAGCTCGGCCATGAGGTCCACGTCGAGGCGCAGCTCCCGCACCTTGTCGGGAAAGACAGCCCGCGCCAGGTAGTTCCCGTAGGGATCCTGTTGCCAGTTGAGGAAGTGCTGCTCGGGCCAGATCCGGAAGGAGTATGCAAGGATCGGCGTGCGGCAATGGGGGGCGGGCCGCAGGCGAATGACGTGCGGGGACAGCCCGACCCAGCGGTCGTACCGATACGTCGTGACGTGGGTGAGGGCGACGTTGATGGCCACGCGGCTCAGAACCTCAGCTTGTTCGAGGCGTCGAGGGCAGCCACCTTGTAGCACTCGGCGAGCGTCGGATAGTTGAAGACGGTGTGCAGGAAGTAGTCGAGCCCGCCCCCGAGCCCGAGCACCGCCTGGCCCACGTGCACCAGCTCGGTCGCGCCCGTCCCGATGCAGTGAATGCCGAGCAGCCGCCGGTCGTCCCGGTGGAACAGCATCTTGAACATGCCGCTCTGGTCGCCGAGGATCTGGCCCCGCGCGATCTCCCGGTAGCGGGCGACGCCGGTCTCGTACGGGACCTTCTTCGCGGTCAACTCGTGCTCCGGCGCGCCGACCATCGAGATCTCGGGAATCGCATGGATCCCGATGGGGAAGTGCGGCGCCAGGGGCCCGGCCCCGACGCCGAACGCCGCGCACGCGGCCAGACGGCCCTGCTCCGACGACGTCGCGGCGAGGCTCGGATAGCCGATGACGTCTCCGGCCGCCAAGATGTGGGACACGTTCGTCCGAAAGCTGTCGTCGACGGTGAGGCGCCCGCGCTCGTCGGTGTCGATGCCGGCGGCGGCGAGGTTCATGGTGTCGGTGGCGGCGACGCGTCCCGCCGAGTACAGCACCATGTCCGAGACGAGGCGCTTGCCGGACTCGAGGTGCAGCACGGCCTTCCGCGGCGGGCCCTCGGCCACCTCGATCGAGTCGACGGCCTCGCCGAATCGGAGCGTGACGTTGCGCGAGCGCATTTGGTGGAACAGCTCATCCACGATCTCGCGGTCGAGGAACTCGAGCGGCCGATCGCGCCGCTCGACCAGCGTCACCACGACGCCGAGCGCGGCGAAGATCGAGGTGTACTCGATGCCGATCACGCCTGCGCCCACGACGGCCAGCGTCCGCGGCAGCTGCTTGAGGCGGACGATGTCGTCCGTGTTGAGGATGACTTCCCCGTCGGCCTTGATCCCGGGCGGGTGGGCCGGGTGCGTCCCGACCGCGATCAAGATGTGCTCGGCCGTGACGTGGCGCCAGCCGCCGTTGGATCGAATCATCAGCGTGTGCGGATCGACGAACGACGCCTCGCCGGACAAGAGCGTCACGTCGTTCCTGCGAAGCTGGTTCTCGATCACCTCGATCTCGCGCGAGATGACGATGTCGACGCCGGAGAAGAGCTGCTGGCACGTCGGCCGCGCGTCGAGCCGGGCCCATGGCAGCCGATCTCCCTTGCCCGCGAGACCCGCGAAGGTGACGACGGCCTCGCGCAAGGTCTTGCTCGGGATGGTCCCGGTGTCGATGCAGACGCCGCCCACGGTGCGGCGCTTCTCGATGACGGCAGCGCGGTGGCCGAGCTTCGCGGCCTGGACAGCGCCGCGCTGGCCGGCGGGCCCACTGCCGACACAGACGAAGTCGTAGTCGTAGGTCATGCGCGGTGCGTGTCCGGGCGAGCTCGGAGCATGCCGCGATGATGGCTGGCAAGGAGCGCGCCAGGAGGCGCCGGCGTGTAACTCCCGAATTTTGTGGTCGAGCAACACCGATCGCGACGGGACTCGCCGGCATCGGGTGCCTGCCCGTTGTGCAGAGCTGGCCAATCATCGTGCGTCGGTCGGGTGAGGCAGAAGGTGCCCGCTGTGCCTGCGGCTCCAGCGTCTGAGTCTGGCAGATTACGTCAGGGGGACGGAGCCTACGGACGGGGCGACCGCCACCGGAGGGCGGGGGTCACCTTCGCGTCCCTCGGCGCGCGGCGACTGAAGGGGCTCGCCGAGGAGGTGGAGCTGTTCGAGGTCCGTCCCGACGGTGTCCCGCGGGGCGAACGAGCCCGCGACCCGGTATGCGGCATGGAGATGGCGCCCGGCCAGGTCGCGGCCACGCTGCTGGTGAACGGGCAGACGCTGGCGCTCTGCTGCGAGAAGTGCCTCCGGCTGTTCCTGGACGCTTCACGCCAGCGCGGAGGATGAGGAGCCGACGCCCACCTGGCTCATCGGGCGGGTGGCGCCTCGCTTCTCAGCGCCTCGGTCACGCCGAGCAGGGTCGCTTGAAGCCGAGCTTGTCGATCGCCGCGGCGAGCTGCGCGTCTTGACGATCAGCGAGAGCCACTCCGAGAAGATGTGATACGTCGCCACCATGACCGAGACCGCGAAGAACTTGCCGGTGGGGTACGTCGGGGACGGACGGATGAGACCGATCACGCCGCCCGCGATGCCGGCGAAGGCGCCCACCTCGAGGAGCACGTGCTGGTTCAGGATGCCGCGGCGCAGGGCCTGCACGGCCATGCGCAGGATGTGGTGGGCGACGCCGAACACGAGGATGAGGGCAAGCGCTCCGACCGCCCACGGCGAGACCGTCGTGAGATCGCCGCGCAGGTTGAACACGAGCAGCGTCAGCGCCATCGCGGCCAGGGCGCCGGATCCGACCGCAGCCGCGGCGCGTCCGGGCCCCCTTCCACGTGGCGAGGCTCTGCCGGATCCGCCGTCGGACCTCGAGGAGATCCTTCAGCGTGCGATCCAGCTCCGCGGCCTTGTCGCGCAGCAGATGGTGCACATCCGTGCAGGGCGGCCGGCCGCCCTTGCGAATCGCGATGATGTCCCTGATCTCCGAGCGCGTCAGACCGAGGCCCGTCGGCTGCTTGATGAAGCACAGCATGTCGACGGCGTCCTTGCCGTAGAGCCGATAGCCGTTCGCGCCGCGCGGCGCCGGTGGCAGGATCCGCTTGGTCTCGTAGAAGCGGATCGCCTTGGCCGTCACGCCGGCCCGGCGCGCCAGCTCGCCGATCCTCAGGCCCCCGCTCATGGCAGAGCCCACGATAAACCTTTCCCCCTGGGGGAAGGTCAAGCGATTCATTTGGCGCCGGCGCTGACGGCGACCTCCGGCAGCACGACGTTCCGCCTGGACACGCGGTCCCGCGTCGGAGGTTCGGTCGTGCGATCTCGTGGGCACCTGGGTAACCTGCCTCGCATGGAGAAGCTGCTCGATCTCGCCGCCACCCTGGGCGACGTGGTGATCGCGCTCGTGGCCTTCTGGGCGGTGGCGCTCGGCTGTCGCTCACGACGCTGGATGCTCCAGCCGACCGGCCGTCAGGTCGCGGGATTCGTCGCGCTCGGCGTCGCGATCACCATCGTCCTGGAATGGCTGGCGACGCAGATGCTGGGCCGTTGGGCGTACGCGGATTCGATGCCCGTCGTCCCGGTCCTCGACGTGGCGTTCTCGCCGCTGCTGCAGTGGTTCATCCTGCCGCCGCTCGTGATCTGGTTCGTGCACCGCCAGTTGACCTGAGACGTGAGCTTGACTGGCTGGTGCGATCTGCTAGCATGACCCGCAACTACACGACGACGCGATGCTGACCCTTCGGCGCCTGATGACCGGCAACATGCTTCATGGCCTGACCGCCGCGATGGTGGTCCTGCTTCTGTTCTTCTGCACGTCCAGCGCTGTACCGGCGCTCGCCGGTGATCACGGGTGTCAGGGCTCGGACTCCTCCGCGAGGATCTGCGGCCAATCGGCCTTCTCGGATCCCCTTCCGATCGTCGTCCACCAGACGACGCTCGTGGAGGGCAAGCGCGAAATAGCACCGCAATCGGTCGTTCTGTTCACTTCGCTGCCCGTCTCCCCGTTCCACGCCGATCCGTCCGCTCCGCGCGCGCCTCCCTCGCTCGTCTAGTTTCCAGCCGTAGTCCGTTTCACGTCCTGACTCGATAGGCTGCGGTCCGCTTGGCGCCGGTGTCGGCGTGCGAGAGGGCGAAGTCTATCCAGTCGAATCGCCACCGTTCAGGCCGATTGGGAGAGTCGAGCGATGGAGACGAGAGAGCACCGGTCCATGCCCATGCTGCCGGCGCCCGCGCGCCGCGTCACCGATGGCGAAGCGCCGGTGGCCGGCGAATCAGCCTACTGCGCGCATTGCGGGGCCGAGTTGACCGATCCCGCGGTTGCTGCCCGGCGTTTTGGCGAGCCGTTCTGCAGCGAGGCGCATGCCGACGCCTTCGCGAGCGATGTGCGGGCGGCGAAGCTCGAGCGTGTCGGGCCCGCGGCCGAGAGGGCGGCCGCTTGCCCTGTCCAGGCGGGAGCCGACCTGTCGAGGCCCGGGACCGCCCGGTGGAGCGTCGGCCGGCTCGCGAAGTGGGCGGTCTGTTGCGGGGCGCCCCTGGTCGCGCTCGCGTTCCTCGCCGGCGGCGGTGGTGTGCTCCTGGGAGCGGGCGCGGCGGCCCTTCCGTATCTGGCGTTGCTCGCCTGTCCGCTCGCGATGTTCTTCATGATGCGCGCCATGCAGCACGGCGAGCACTCGAAGGACTCGAGGAAGGATCCTGCCCCCGGTCCCGACCACCGAATGGACGGGTGAACGAGCCATGGGGAGGAAAGTCGCCGAGGCGCGTCGCGCCGGGCGACTCCGGCGCAGGAGGCGGCGATGGGTCATCACCGTACTCGCACTCGTGGTCGTGATCGGCGCGACGTACCTCGGCTGGAACGCCGGCTGGGGCAGGGCGGCATCGGTCGGGGATTTCGCGCCCCCGTTCGTCCTGCCGGATCAGAACGGCCGGCAGGTAGCCCTCGCCGACTATCTCGGGCAAAACCCCATCGTGCTCTTCTTCTACATGACGCACACCTGAGGAACCTGCCGCACGCAGCTCGGGAAGCTGCGCGCGCAAACCGAGGCGTTCCGCGCCCTCGGCACAGAGGTGTTCGCGATCAGCAACGACAGCCAGGCCGATGCGCGCCGGCTCGCGGCGGAGCTGGGCCTCGACTTTCCTGTGCTCGCGAACCCGTCGATGGACGTGATCTACCGCTACGGGATGAAGGGTGAAGGGATGGCGATGGCCAGCATGGGCTACGTGGCCATCGACAGGAATGGGCGAATCCGCATGCAGACCGTCGACCGGCAATTCGGCGAGCACGCGCTGGACATCGCAGCCGCCATGCGTCAGGCGACGGCAACGAACACGAGTACGAGATGAGAACAGTCCGGCATCTCGGGCCAGTCATGACATGACCAGTACACGTTCCCATTCGGGAAGGAGATCCTCATGCGAGCTGTGAGATGGCTCGGTGCAGCACTGATCGGAGTGTCCGCGATCGGCGGGAGCGCACCAGGCGTGGGCGCGGCCGGCGAGCCGCCCAGGCCAGAGCAGCCGAACGCCTTCGAGCATGTCCACGCCCTGACGTTCGATGCCGAGGGGCAGACGCTCTGGCTCGGAACCCACGGCGGGCTCTTCCGGAGCGAGGATGGCCGGACGTGGCGGCCCGTGGCGCTGCCCTCGAAGCAAGAGCGCCACCTCGACGTCATGGCGCTGGTGTCGGACCCGAAGGACCCACGCACGCTCTACGTCGGGACCCACGAAGCGGGCGTGCTCAAGACCACGGACGGTGGAGCATCCTGGTCCGGGATCAATACCGGGCTCGGGGGAGCCGATGTCCACGGCGTCGCCCTCGATCCCAATGTGCCCCGCAAGCTTCACGCGCTTGTCCGAGGCCAGGGCGGAGGTCTTTACCGGACATCGGATGCGGGGAGCCGGTGGGTGCGCGTGGACGATGGGCCCGCGGGCGAGGTGAAGGTGCTGACCTCCGTGAACATCTCGACGGGGATGGGCGGGATCTTTCTCTACGCTGGGACGGCCGAGGGGCTGCTCAAGAGTCCGGACTGCTTCTGAGGGTGGACGGCGGCGGGCAGGCTGCCCGCGAGCGGAACGGTGTACGGCTTCGCCAGCAGTCCCGCGGACGCCAGGGTGATGTACGTCGCGATGCGCGATGGGATGTTCGTGAGCCGGGATGCGGGACGGACCTGGAAACCCGCCGGGAACGCGGTCAAGAGCATGGCGGCGGTGGCGGTGAATCCGAAGCGGCCGAGCGAGGTCTATGCCGCGACGGAGCAAGGTCAGATCCACCGCAGCACCGATGGAGGAGAGACATGGGAGACGATCCGCTAGACGACCCGACGCTCTCGCGACGAGAGTTCATCGCGGGCTCGGCGCTCGCCGCGGGGTATCTCCTCTCGCCATACCATGGCCGCGCTCTGGCTGCGACGGGAGGCGTGCGCGAGTTCCGCCTGGTGACGCGCGAGACCTCGTGGGAGCTGGCGCCGGGGAAGGTCATCAAGGCCATGACCTACAACGATCGGGTGCCGGGTCCTGAGATTCGCGTCAAGGAAGGCGAGCGCGTGCGCGTGGTCCTCGAGAACCGCCTCGGCGAGCCGACCACCATCCACTGGCACGGTGTCGACGTGCCCAACGCGATGGATGGCGTGCCGGGCATCACGCAGAAGCCGGTGCAGCCGGCGGAGACGTTCGTCTACGAGTTCGAGGCGCGGCCGGCCGGGACGCGGTGGTATCACACCCACTTCAAGGAGCACCGGCAGATGGACCTGGGCCTGACGGCGCCCTTGATTATCGAGCCCGCTCGGCCCGATCCGTGCTCCGTCGACCACGAGCTGACCGTGGTGCTCGACGATTGGGTGACGGGAGGAGGTCCCGCGCTATCGCCTACCCGCGAGGGAACCGCGGACGCCCGAGGATCCATGTGCGGGATGAGCGGCAATGGCATGAACGGCGACATGCGCGGGCGCGGCATGATGGGCGGTGGCATGGGCGGCATGATGGGCCGCGGTGGGATGGGCGGCATGATGGGCCGCGGCGCCAACCATCCCGCCTACGACACCATGACGATCAATGGCAAGGCCTACCCGGCAACCGAGCCGCTGCGTCTCCGCAAGGACGAGCGCGTCCGTCTGCGGTTGATCAACGTCAGCTCCGATCACAGCCACGTGATCCGCGTGGCTGGCCATCGGTTGAACGTGACGCACACCGACGGCAATCCGCTGGTGGAGCCGGTCGCGGTGGATGCGCTGCCGCTGGCCCCGAGCGAGCGCTACGACGTCATTCTCACCGCCGATCGACCCGGCGCGTGGTGGCTTCACTGCGTCCAGCCGGGCCATGCGAGCGCCGGGGAGCAGATGCTCGTCGTGTATGACGGCTACGAGGGCAAGCGTCCGGATCCCGCCGAGGAGGGAGCGGCGGGCCTGGCAATCTGGCACCACACGATGGGGCGCGGGCGCGATGTCCTCCCGGCCGCCTCCGGTCGTCTCCGCACGGTCACCCAGACCCTGAGCGGCGGCATGATGGGCTCCGACATCTGGACCATCAACGGCCGGCCGTATCCGGACACCGATCCCATCACTGTGAAGCGGGGCGATCGCGTCCGCGTGCGGCTCGGCAACATGAGCATGGAAGCGCATCCGATGCACCTGCACGGCCAGTCGTTCAAGGTCCTCGCGGTGAACGGGCGGCGCGTCGATGTCCCCCTCGTCAAGGACAGCGTGGACGTCGGGGCCCACATGGGCTCGGCCGAGATCGAGTTCACGGCCCACAACGCCGGTGACTGGTTCTTCCACTGCCACAAGCCGATGCACATGGATGGCGGCATGATCACCCTCGTGAAGATCGCGGGATGACCGGTGGTGGCATGAGCGGAGCGCCATGAGGCGTCCGGCTCGCATCGCGCTGGCTGGAACGGCACTGGCCCTGGCGGCGAGCGTCGCGGCGATCGCGTGGAACTCGCTCGGGTCTCGCGCGCCCACCTTCGAGTCTCGCCCGCCCACCTTCGAGAGGAGCTCTCTGGAGGGCCTGAGCGACTACGGGCCCGTGCCCGACTTCGGGCTCGTCGAGCGGAGCGGGCGGCGAGTCACCCTGGCGGATCTCCGCGGGTGGATCTGGCTGGCGAACTTCATCTACACGGAGTGCACGGACACGTGTCCGCTCCAGAGTCTGCAGGTGCAGAGCCTGGCCGCGGAGTTCGCCGCGTCACCCGACGTCCGCTTCGTCTCCATCACGGTGGATCCCGACCACGACACGCCGGCCGTGCTCGCCGCCTATGCGCGCCGCTACCAGGCGGATCGTGAGCGCTGGCTGTTCCTGACGGGTTCCAAGCAGGCGATCTACGCCCTGGCCAAGGACGGGTTCAAGCTGGGCGTGACCGATGCAGGAGACGCTGGGGCCAGCGGCGTCCTGGCGCCGGTGTCTCCCTCGCCGGCCCTTGCTTCGCATGGCTCGAAGGGCCTCGTCATGCACAGCTCGCGGTTCGTCCTGATCGACCGCAAGGCGGAGATCCGCGCCTATCACCGGAGCGATGATCCCGACTCCCTGGCCCGTCTCCGTGAAAACATCCGCGCGCTGCTGACCGAGCGATGAGACCAGGGGAGTGTGCGGCGTGATGGGGATGGGCGGAATGACGGGGATGATGGGAGTCGACGCGCTGATCGGGATCGGGCTCCTCGCGCTCCTGATCGTCAGTATCGTGGCGGGGGCCTGCCGGCTCATGACGGGCACAGGCCAGCGCGCGGTCGGGTCGCGTCCGGACGGCGCGCTCGATGTCCTTCGCGAGCGCTACGCGAGGGGCGAGATCAGCCGCGATGAGTTTCAACGGGTGCGCCAGGATCTGTCCTAGCGTCTCCGGACAGGCACTCATGTGGAGGCGGCTTCTGCTGATGCTCGGCCCCGTCGTGGCCCTGGTCGCGCTGCTGGCCTACGGGTTCAGGACGGATCCGCGGGAGATCCCCACTCCACTGCTCGGACGACCGGCGGCGCCGTTCTCGCTGCAGCTGTTCGACGGCGGGCGCTTCTCGCTGGCCGATCAGCGAGGCAAGGTCGTCGTCGTGGACTTCTGGGCCTCGTGGTGCGTGCCGTGCCGAGAGGAGGCATCACTCCTCGAGGCGACGTGGCGCGCCTACCGCGACCGCGGCGTCGTGCTGGTGGGCGTGAACTTCCAGGACGACGAGGACGCCGCACGAGCCTTCATCCGCGAGTTCGGGCTGAGCTTCCCCAACGGGCGCGATGTCGGCTCGAGGATCGCGGTCGACTACGGCGTCTACGGGATCCCGGAGCTGTTCTTCGTGACACCCGATGGAATGATCGCGTCGAAGCACATCGGCCTCATCGGCCGCGAGACGCTCGAGGCACGGATCGAGGAGGCGCTTCGAGGGGCCGTCAGTGCAAACGCCGGGCGGGGCGACCGGTACCAGTCGATCCGGTGAGCCGGCCCCGGATGCCAGTCCAGGGAACGTGGTACGCCGCGAACTGGATTCGGGCGATGACGGACGCCTCGAAGGGCGAACTCGCGTGGCGGACGTGACGACACGCGGAGCGGAGGGCATCCCCGTGACCACTCGACAGGGACACATGATCGCGCTCACCCCCATCTTGGCGATCGCGCTCGTGGCGGTGCTCGGCGATCGCGCCAGCGAGGCGCAGCCAGCGACCGCCCCGCCCGAGGTTCACCACATTCACGGCCTCACGGCGGACCGGCGCGATCCGGACGTGCTCTACGTCGCCACGCACACGGGCCTTGTCCGCGTCCGCTCACATGGCGCTCCCGAGTGGGTCGGCAGCCATCGCTTCGACCTCATGGGCTTCACGGCGCATCCGAACGAGGCGAACGTCATCTATGCCAGTGGCCACCCGGATCTGGCCACGTACCGGCAAGACGGTATCGGTAACCTCGGACTGCTCGTGAGCCGCGACGGCGGGCGGACGTGGCAGTCGGTCGCGTTCAAGGGAGAAGCCGACTTCCATACCCTCGCGTACAGCCCGCGCAATGGCGGGATGCTCTATGGATGGAGCGTCGCCGGGCAGACGGGCCTCTACCGGATCTCGACAGCCTCGTGGGTTGGTGAGCGGCTGGCCGCGCCCGGACTCGCCAGCGTGCTGAGCCTCGCGGCCAGTCCCAACGCGGACGGACCCATCCTCGCGGGCACGAAGGCCGGAATGATGGTGAGCCGCGACGGCGGTGACACGTGGTCGCCGGTGGCGACGATCCCCGCCGAATGGCCGGTCACCGCCATCGCGTACGATCCCGGCAACCCGCTGCAGGCGTACGCGTTCGTCGCGCGCCCCGATCGCGGGCTCCTGCGGAGTCGGGACGGCGGCGCCACGTGGGAATCGACGTCCTTCGCAGGGGACGCGCGCAAGCCGGTGGTGGCGATCGCCGTCGGTCCCGCCGAGAACGTCGCGCTTGCCACGACGGACGCGAGCGTCCTTCGATCCCGGGACGCCGGGCGGACGTGGCAGGCGGTGATGGAGCGGGGCCGGCCCGCGACCGGAGCGCGTTGAGATGGCCGCCTCGGTGCGGGCGGTGAAATCTCGCGTGGCCCTGCTCTGGTCCTTGATCCTCTCGCTCGCCGTCATCGCCCTTTTCAACGAACAGGTGCGCGCTGAGCAAGCTCCGGTCAGCCGGGAGATGCTGGTCGCCGAGGCCGAGCGCGCTCCGGGAGCCGCGAAGGGCCGTCCCGATGCGCCCATCACCATCGTGGAGTTCTCGGACTTCCAGTGCAGCTATTGCCGGAAGTTCTGGAAGGAAACGTTGCCGAAGATCGAGGCGGAATACATCGATACGGGCAAGGCGCGGTTCGTCTACCGCCATTTCGTCGCGCTCGGCCCCTTCTCGGAGCGCGCGGCCGAGGCCGCCGAATGTGCGGGTGAGCAGGGCCGGTTCTGGACGTACCACGACCGCCTCTTCGAGAGCACGGGTCGGCTTGCCTTGACCGACGCGCAGCTCATGGAGGAACTGGGGCTGGACGCGACGGCGTTCGATGCGTGTCTCAGGTCGGGCCGACATGCCGAGCGGATCGGCCGCGAGACTCAACTGGCGCGGCGGCTGGGCGCGAGCGGGACACCTGCGTTTCTGATCGATGGCAAGCTGCTCATCGGGGCGCACCCTTTCGAGACGTTCAGACGAATCCTGGACGCGAGCGCGAACCGCCCATCGGTCCCGGCGGCAGGTCCAGCCACAGTTCCGCGACGGTGAGGGAGAGCGCGATGGCAATCACGCGAGCTCTGGCTGTCGGCCTTGTCCTGGGCGTCGGGTCGTTGGCGTCGCCACCACCGACGCCGACGCACGCGGCCGACGATCCAGCGGCGGCGGTGGGAGACTCCGCCCGCGGTGCCACGCTGTTCCGGCAGTGCGCCGCCTGCCATTCGGTCGAGCCTGGCCTCCATCTGACTGGGCCCAGCCTCGCCGCGATCTGGGGCCGGCGGGCCGGCACAGTCGCCGGATTCGGGCGCTATTCCCCGGCGCTCAAACACGCCGGCATCAGCTGGGACCCCGCCACGCTCGACCGATGGCTCGCGCGTCCCGAGGCGGTCGTGCGCGACACGACCATGACGTTTCAGGGGGTTGCGGACGCGCGGCAACGGGCGGACCTGATCGCCTACCTGAAGGCGGTGGCCGACGGCACGGCGGCACCGACATCTGGCGGCGGGATGATGGGCGGGGACCGCCGCGTCGATCTGAAGCGGGTCGGCAAAGATCGGCGGGTCGCGGCCATCCGCCATTGCGGTGACGCGTACCACGTCACGACCGAGGCCGGCCGCACGATGCCGTACTGGGAGTTCAATCTTCGCTTCAAAACCGACACGAGTCCGCTCGGCCCCACGCCCGGCACGCCCGTGCTGGCCCCGCAGGGGATGCAGGGCGATCGGGCCCAGGTCGTCTTCAGCTCTCTCGACGAGCTCAAGCGCTTCCTGGTCGAGCGCTGCGAGCCGGACGGCGGGTGAAGACGCCACGGAGATCGATGAGGACATCGTGCGAACGGAGACTCGGTGGGCGTCTTGGATCAAGGGAGATCGGCAACCCGGAGGTCGCTCGCCATGTGCTCGCTCGACCCGGGTCTGAGCGCAACGCGTGGTGGGGCGGACCGGGCGGAGGACCACCATGAAGGAGATCAAGGCGTACGTGCGCCGGGAGGAGGTCGACGAGGTGATCGAGCACCTGCAGGCGGCCGGTGCCCCCGGGGTCTCGGTGATCGAGATCCACCCCGTCGGCTACGGGTACGAGCCGAGCGGCTTCGAGCCGTACGCGGCCCGACCCGTGCAGCGCTATCGATATCTTCACATCGTGAAGCTCGAGATCATCTGCGCGGACCATCAACTCGGGCGGCTGCTCGACGCCATTCAAACGTCCTGCCGGACGGGTGCGCCAGGAGACGGGATGATCTTCGTCTCCGAGATTGCGGAGGCGATCCGCATTCGCGACGGCGTGCGCGGCCAGGAGGCGCTCCAACCTCGAACGCCGACGGCCGCGTGAGCGGAACGCTGGCGACACCGAGCGCGGTGTGCAGTTTGGCGGCATCGTGAGACACCGACCTGACGAGACACGGGCGTCATGTCCCGAGCGTCGCTAGAGCGACCGCGGGCGTCGGTCAGGTCGGCGGGCCGCCGCCTCCGCGTGCCTCGGCGATGGCGCCGGCGGCTCCGCAACGTCGCCTGGGTGGGGCTCGTGATGGTCGCCGGGGTGCTGTATCTCGGCCTGCGCTATGGCTGGCACGGCGAGCGGCTCGCTGAACCCGCTCCTTCGTTCGTGCTGCAGGACGACCAGGGCCGTTCGGTGTCGCTCGACACGTATCTTGGCCGGCGACCGATCGTCCTGGTCTTCTACATGGGCTACGACTGACTCGGCTGTCGGCTGCAACTCGGGAAGTTGCGAGCGAGCGTTGGGCGCATCAGGGAGCTGGGGGCAGTGATCTTCGCGATCAGCCACGACCATCCGGAGCGAGCGCGACTGATGGCGGCGGAGCTCGGACCCGACATCACCGTGCTCTCGGACCCGTCCATGACGGCGATCTTTCGCTATGGGATGAAAGGACAGGACATGGTGATGGCGGACATGGGCTATGTGCTCATCGACGCGGCGGGACTGCGACGTGTGTATCGGCGCGATCGGGCAGTCGGGGATCACGCGGAAGAACTGGTCGAGGCGCTCCGGCAGATCACGATGAATCACCAGTGGCGCGCTGAACCGATTTGACGCCGAGCGAACGGGCCACCCGCAGGGGTCGCGCACTGTGCCGGGGCGGGTGGCGAGGAGAGATGCTTGACCGTCCGTCGACATCCATGGTACCCATGTCGATCATGACCCGCCGACGCGGCGCCGTCGTGCTGACCCTGCTGGTGGTGCTGCTGTTCGCGCCACCGCTGGCGATGGCCTACCACAACTGCGCCGGCATGAACCACATGTGCGAGGCGCCGTGTGGGGCGACGGCCGGCGTGGTGGTCGTGCTGGTGACGTCGACGGCGCCAGACATGGTCATGACGCTCGTGCCGAAACCCCCGCCGCTGCTTCCCGCGATCATCGCCGTATCGCTCGATCCGCCCCCGAAGTTCCTTCCGCGCGCTGCCTAGTCTGCCGTAGCGCTCCAGTCGGCCTGGGCTGCACCGCCCGTCGATGTCCGCGTGTCGGATGTCGCGTGGCCACACGGCCGTCAGACTGACGCGAGCGTCTCACCGCAGGCCGGGCCCTCAGCCGATCCGCCAAAGTGCCGACAAGAGCTCTCCCTGCGGAGCTGTCGTGCTCCGCCTGAGCCGAAGAGCCGGCGAGCAGTCCCGGTGGCGGTTGCGGACCAAGAGGCTCTCGTCGTTGCCGGTGCGTCGATGCGTGGTGGAAGTGGTTCGAACGAGTGGGACGGAGACGGGACATGATCAACGGGCTCATCGAGCTCTCGCTCAGGAATCGCGTGCTGGTGATCGCCTTCTTTGCGCTCCTGGCGGGCTGGGGGTACTGGGCGCTGCTGACGACGCCGATCGACGCGATCCCCGACCTCTCCGACAACCAGGTCATCGTGTTCACCGACTGGCCGGGGCGGTCGCCGCAGGAGGTCGAGGACCAGGTCACGTATCCGCTCACCGTGAGCCTCCAGGGGCTGCCCGGCGTACGCGTGGTCCGGTCGTCCTCGGCGTTCGGGTTCTCGATGATCAACGTGATCTTCGAGGACTGGGTGGACCTCTACTTCGCGCGCTCGCGCGTGCTCGAGCGGTTGAACCTCCTGAGCAAGTCGCTGCCCACCGGCGTGGTCCCGACGCTCGGCCCTGACGCGACGGGCGTGGGGCACGTGTTCTGGTACACGGTCGAGGGCAAGGGCTACTCGATGCGCGACCTGCGCTCGATCCAGGACTGGTACATCCGCTACCAGCTCAACTCGGTGCCCGGCGTCGCCGAGGTGGCGAGCGTCGGCGGCACCGTCCGGCAGTACCAGATCGACGTGGACCCGAAGCGCCTCCAGGGGTTCAAGATCCCCCTCTCGGTGGTGGCGGACGCGGTCATGCGGAGCAACAAGAACGTCGGCGGCAACGTGGTCGAGGGCAGCGGCACGTGGTCAGTGATCCGTGGGCTGGGGCTGATCGAACGGCCGACCGACATCGAGCAGATCGTTATTGGCGCGGACAACGGCGTGCCGATCTTCGTGCGCCAGGTGGCCGACGTGAAGGTCGGCGACGCGTTCCGGGTCGCCGCGCTCATGAAGGGCACCGAGGAGGCGGTCGGCGGCGTGGTCGTCGCGCGCTATGGCGTCAGCACGGTGGACGTGATCGAGCGCGTGAAGGAGAAGATCCAGGCCCTCCAGGCTGGCCTGCCGCCGGGCGTCCGGATCGTGCCGTTCTACGACCGCTCGGCGCTGATCGAGCGCGCCGTGCAAACGCTCAAGCGCGCGCTGATCGAGGAGGCCATCGTGGTGACCCTCGTGAACGCGATCTGCCTCCTTCACCTGCGCTCGATCCTGATCGTGACGATCCCGATCCCGCTCGCCGTGCTGACCTCGTTCCTGTTCATGCGCTATCTCGGCATCACGTCCAACATCATGTCGCTGGCAGGCATCGCGATCGCAATCGGGGTCCTGGTCGACGCGGCGATCGTCGTCACCGAGAACGCCTACCGCTTCATCGAGCAGCGGCGCATCGGCGTCCGCAACCGCCGCGCCGTCACCGCGACGGTCCTCGAGGCCACTCGCCTCGTCGGGCGCCCGATCTTCTTCTCGATGGCAATCATCATCCTCGCCTTCATCCCCGTGTTCGCGCTCACGGGTCAGGAGGGCAAGCTGTTCCATCCGCTCGCGTTCACCAAGACCTTCGCCATGGCTGGCGCCACCATCCTGTCGGTGACACTGGTGCCGGTGCTCTGCACGCTCTTGATCGGGGGTCGTATCCGCGGGGAGGAGGACAATCCGGTCATGCGCCCCCTGGTCTGGCTGTATCGGCCGGTCCTCGGATGGGCGCTGCGGCATCGCGTCCTGACCATCGGGGTTGCCGTGGTGGTCATGGCGGGGGCGATGGTGCTCGTCCCGCGCATCGGCAAGGAGTTCATGCCGCCGCTGAACGAGGGCGACCTGATGTTCATGCCCGTGACCGACCCGGCGATCTCGCTGCCCCAGGCCCTCGAGATCACGAAGAAGCAGGACGCCGCGATCCAGGCGCTGCCGGAAGTGGCGTCCGTCGTGGCCAAGATCTCGCGCGCGGACACCTCGACCGATCCCGCGCCCGTGAACATGACCGAGACCATCGTCAATCTGAAGCCGGAATCGGAGTGGCGACCCGGCATGACGCGCGAAAAGATCATCGCGGAGCTCGACCAGGCGACGGCGATGCCGGGTGTGTCGAACATCTGGACGCAGCCCATCATCAACCGCATCAACATGCTCACCACCGGCATCCGGTCGGAGGTGGGCGTGAAGGTGTTCGGCGACAACCTGAAGGTGCTGGAGGAGCGGGCGCGCGCCGTCGCCGAGGCGCTGAAGACCATCCCGGGGGCGGCGGACGTGTATCCGGAGCAGGTGACGGGCGCCCCGTACCTCGACATCCGGGTGAACCGCGAGGCGGCCGCGCGCTACGGCATCACCGTCGGCGCGATCCAGGACGTCATCGAGACCGCCGTCGGGGAGTCGAACTTGACGCTCACCATCGAGGGCCGGCAGCGATTCCCCGTCCGCGTCCGGTATGCGCCCCAGTACCGCAGCGATGCGCGCACGCTTGGCAGCGTGCTGGTCACCGGGCCCAACGGGACGCAGGTGCCGCTCGCCCAGCTCGCCGAGATCAAACCTGTCTCGGGTCCCGCCATGATCTCGAGCGAAAACGGCCTGCTCGTCGTCACGGTGCTCCTGAACGTGCGGGGGCGCGACGTCGGCAGCTTCGTGGACGAAGCCCGCCGGATCGTGGCGGAGCGCGTGCCGTTGCCGAAGGGCTCCTACATCGAGTGGAGCGGCCAGTACGAGAACGAGGTGCGCGCCAAGCAGCGCCTCCGGGTGATCGTGCCGGTGGTGCTGGTGGTGATCTACCTGCTCCTCTACATCACGTACGGCTCGTTCCTCAACGCGGCCCAGGTGCTGCTCGCGGTGCCCTTCGGCCTGGCCGGCGGCATCTACCTCCTGTACGCGCTCGGGTACAACTTCTCGGTCGCCGTGTGGGTGGGCTTCATCGCGCTGTTCGGGACGGCCGTGCAGACCGCGGTGGTGATGGTGATCTACCTCGAGGAGGCGGTGAACAAGAAACGCGAGGAGCTGCGCGGCCGGCTGACCCGCGAGGCGCTGCTGGAGGCGGTCAAGGAGGGGGCCCTGCTGCGACTCCGGCCGAAGGTGATGACGGTATCGGCGGTGGTAGCGAGCCTCCTGCCGATCATGTGGAGCCACTCGACGGGCGCCGAGGTCATGAAGCCGCTCGCGACGCCGGTCCTGGGGGGAATGGTGAGCTCGCTCGTGCTGGTCCTGATCGTCACGCCCGTCCTCTTCTACTGGCTGCGGGAGCGGGACCTCCGACGGGCCGAGGCCGAGCAGGAGGAGGCGCCCTCGGGCCAGACGCGCCCTGCGCTCGGCGGAGTCGATCAACGCTGAACGGTGCCGTTGGACGTCAACCTGAGAGGAGGAACAGAGACATGCGCGCGAATCGATGGATCGGCAGCGTAGTGCTGAGCAGTGTGCTCCTGGCGCTGGGGGCGGTGACGCCCACGTGGAGCGCCGAGAAGGTGATCCAGACGCAGAAGTCGAAGGACGTGGTGATCACGCTGAAGAGCGAGTCCGGGCAGTGGGCGCAGGGCAAGAACACCTTCGCCGTCGAGTTCACGTCCGCCAAGGACAAGCAGCCGGTCGACGCCGGCAAGGTGACGCTCAGCACCAGCATGGCGATGCCGGGCATGGCGCCGATGATCGCCGGCGCGAACCTGTCGCCGGACAAGACGCCCGGCCGGTACGTGGGCACGATCGAGTTCCCTGACTCGGGCGCGAGGCAGGTTACGGTGAGCTGGGATGGCCCGGCGGGCAAGGGCTCGACGAAGTTCTCCGTGCCGGTGCGCTGAGTCGGGGCCGGCGGTGCGGCGCCTGGCGCAGTTGGCGCTCGCGGTCTGCGCGTTGATCGGGGTGGTGTCCACGGTCGCCGCGCAGGACGCGATCACGGTGGACGAGCTGGTGACCCGCGCGCTCGCCGACAACCCGGACATACGCGCGGTGCGCCTCGAGGTGGAGGCGGCCGAGGGTCGGTTGCGGCAGGCGGGCCTGCGTCCGAACCCGATGCTCGACCTCGGCGGGCAGAAGGCGATCAGCCCCGACAACAACCTCATGGTTGGGGTGACGGTACCGCTCGACCTGAATGGCCGCAAGGAGGGCCGCGTGGGCGTGGCCGGGCGCGAGGTGGAGATGAAGCGCGCACAGGTCCGGGACCGCGAGCGGCGGCTCCGCGCAGAGGTGCGCATGAAGGCCGGCGAGCTACTGGCCGCCCAGCGCAACCTCGGCGTGACCGAGGAGCTGTTGCGCGTGAACCGCGAGGCGCTCGGACTGATCGGCGAGCGCGTGCGTCGCGGCGCCACGCCGCCGCTCGAGGAGAGCCTGCTGCAGGTGGAGGTGAACCGGCTGGACGCGAGTCAGAAGCTCCTCGCTGGCCGGGTCGACGTGTTCGCCCTACAGCTCAAGGCGCTCGCGGGCATGGAGCCGGACGCGCCGCTGACACTGCAGGGCGAGTTGACGGCGCCCGCGCTCGCGGTCGATCGGTCGCTGGCCGTTCGCGAGGCCCTCGCGGCGCGCGGGGATCTCGATGCCGCGCGTGCCGAGGCGGCAATGGCGACGGCGCAGATCCGGAAGGAAGAGGCTGAGGGGCGCTGGGACGCCAGCATCAACGTCGGCTATCAGCGCCAGAACTTCGGGTTCGACCTCAACGGGCTCACGTCGAGCGGCGCCACGCGTCCGATCCAGGACGTGTTTCACTACTTCGGCGGCGGCGTCAGCATCACCTTGCCGGTGCGCAACCAGAACCAGGGCAACATCGCGGCGGCCCGGGCGACGGCCCGCGCGGCGGAGCGACGCGTGGACGCGGCCGTCCTGTCGGTGCGCCAGGAGGTGCAGGCCGCGTTGTCGCAGTACGAGGCCGCGCAGCGCTCGCTCTCGGTCTACGAGCGAGGGGTCCGGGACACGGCGCGCCAGAACCTCGAGATCGTGCGGCAGACGTACCAGCTGGGGCGCGCGACGTTGCTCGACGTCATCGCCGAGCAGCGCCGGTACATCGACGTGGAGAACGGGTACACGGAGGCGCTCAAGCAGGTGTATGACGCCGCGGTGGACGTGCAGCGCGCGATCGGCGGCGCGGAGCGGTGAGAGGAGGAGCGATGGAGCCGGACGAGCGCGAGATCGAGCGAGGAGAGGAACCGCTTGTGGAACAGCATCGAGCTAGGCGTGCCCGATCTGGAGTGGGAGCCTGGGTGCTGAAGGGCGTGCTGGCGCTTGTGCTCGTGCTCGTCGGGGTGGTGGGTGGCGTGGTGTGGAGCGAGCGCCGCACATCCCCGTCCGCCCGCGTCGCTAGCAGCTCGGATGCGAAGGGGAACAGCGCCCAGAGCGGCCAGGCCGCACCGACCCTGCCGCCCAGCCAGCGGCCGGACACCGGTGGGAATGCCACGGCGGAGGAGCCCGTCGAGGTGTCGCTGACTCCGGAAGCCGTGGAGCGCGCTGGCATCAAGACGACGGCGGCGCGCAGCGAGACGTCCGCCGCGACGGTGACGGTCCCGGGGACGGTCATGTCGAACGCCTACCGCGACACGAAGGTGAATGCGCTGGTCGGCGGCATCGTGCGCCGCGTCGGGGTGGAACTCGGCCAGGCGGTCACCCGCGGCCAGGACCTCGCCGTGATCTTCAGCAACGACCTCGCCGAGGCCCAGATGAAGTACCTGTCCATGCAAGCCATGCTGACCGCGGACCGCCAGAAGCTCGAGCGCACCGAGCAGCTCGCGAAGATCGGCGCGGCGAGCCGGCAGGAGCTGGAGGAGATCACGGCCACGCATCACGCGCACGACACGGAAGTGGCGGCGGCGCGACAGCGCCTGCTCCTGCTCGGGCTGACGGCCCAGCAGGTCGGTGCGCTGCGCGACGCCTCGCACGTCGTGTCGGAGGTCATGGTGACGGCGCCGTCCGACGGCGTGATCATCCTGCGGAACGTGAACCCGGGCCAGGTGGTTGCCGCCGGCCAGGAGCTCTTCACGGTCACCGACCTCAGTACCGTATGGGTGATCGGCGATCTGTACGAGAAGGACTTCGCCAGTGTGCGCGTCGGCTCCGAGGCGACCATCAGCGTCCCCGCTGCTCCGCGCGAGACGCTGCGCGGCCGCGTGACATACATCGACCCGAGAGTGGAGGTCGCGACGCGCACGGCGAAGGTGCGCGTGGAGGTGCCGAACGCGCGCGGCGACCTGCGCCTCGGCATGTACGTGTCCGTGAGCTTCCAGTCGGCGGCCGGCGAGCGGCGGACCCTGGTGCCGAAGGCTGCCGTGCAGATGCTCGGCGACCGGGCCGTGGTCTACGTGCCGGTCCCGGACGGCGAAGGCCGGTTCGCCGAACGTCCGGTGCGGCTGGGCTCGACGTCTGGCGACTTCGTGCAGGTGCTCGAAGGCGTGAAACCCGGGGAGCGCGTGGTCACCGAGGGCAGCTTCCTGCTGCGGGCGGAGGCCGCGCGGACGCGGTCGGGGAGTTAGCGACGAGTCAGGTTCTGAGGCTTGGTCGAACACGTGGTTGTGATCGGCGACGGCGTCATCAGGAGGTGACCATGAGGCGACGCACATTCATCATCGAGAGCACTCTCACCGTCGGCGCGGTGGCGGTGGGGCGGGTCGGCGTGAGCGGTCGCGCCGAGGCCGGCCCGATCACGACGGACGCGATCGGCGACCGGGTGCAGACGCCTCCGGCCGGACAGCTCCCCGAGTTCGCCAACGTCGCCGACCTCCCGCGCCTGTACCGTTATGCCGTGGAGCACGGGGACGACCTCCAGTACATCCCGTGCTTCTGCGGCTGCTACCGCTTCGGGCACAAGAGCAACCGCGACTGCTACATCAAGGCGTTCAAGCCCGACGGCGCGGTGACGTTCACGAGCCATGCGGCGACGTGAAGCATCTGCCTCGACGTCACGCGTGACGTGATCGCGATGCGCGAGAGGGGAAGATCGCTCCGGGAGGTGCGCCAGGCGGTCGAGGGCAAGTATCGCGGCACCCCGACATCGACACCGCTTCCGAAGGGTTGAGCGGTCGGGTGACACGCTAAGCGCAACACTGTCGAGGTGAGCCGCGAATCCTTGACCGGGTCTGCGCCGTCTCTGATACTGGGGGTATCGTGATGAGCTCGCGAAGCGCGATCGTCATCCTGGTCGTCGCAGCGGTGATGCTTTTGGCCCCGATCGCCATGGCCGTTGGGGGCTGTGTTGCGATGGGAACGCTGTGCGCTGGACCGTGCGAGACCTCGTCGTGTGCCGCCGTCGCGGCTCCCGTTGGGTCCGCCATGCCGGCGCCAGGGGCATATGTGTCCATCGGGCCCGAGCGGCATCACCCGGCGAACACCTTCGCCGGTGTCGAACACCCGCCGAAGTCCTTTTCCGCCTCCGCGTAGGCCGTTTTCATTCGTCGTCGACTCGAACATTCACCGCGGCCGCGGCCCGTCTGGTGATGGGCCATCCGGGCTGGTCCCGGGGCCGCAACGGAGGCATCCATGTCTCGGTCCCTTCAGTCGGCGCTCGCCGAGTGGCGTGAACGTGACACCGACGAGCGAGCCGGCTTCGTTCCGCGCGGCGGCCGTCGCCAGGATCTGGTGCGGGGTGGCTTGCGTCGCCACGCGAGACGCCGTGTTCAGGCTGCCGCCGACGTAGCCGCCCTCCCGATAGAGGAGATCGCCCCAGTGCACGGCGCCCCGCACGGCGGGGAACTGCGGTTCCGCCGCCGCGCGTCGCTCGATCTCGAGGGCGCTTCGGATCGCGGCGCGTGGATCGGGAAAGACGAGCAGGAACGCGTCCCCGATCCGATCCACGATGCGGCCGTCGGACCGCGCGGCCGTCTCGTGGACCAGCTCCGAGAAGCGTTCGACGATCCTCGCGGCCACGGCGTCGCCCATGACCTCGGTGATCGGGGTGTAGCTCGACATGTCGAGGAACACGATGGCCAACCGGAGCTGTACGGGCCGGTCGGTCTCTACCGGGCGCGTCGAGCCGCGATCGAGATGCAGCAGCATGTCCTCACGCACCGCTCGCATCATCGCTCGGCGATGGAAGTAGCTGAGCAACAGATCGACGACTGGCAGGAGCTGCTCTCGCACGGACCGCCCGCTGCGGCGAAGCTCGCGCCCCGACACGCCGGCGGCCCTGAGCCGCTCGTGGACGTAGAAGTGGAAGAGGTGCACCTCGGCTTCCGCCACGCGTGTCTGGGCGTCGGCGTACGCGCGGACGAGCTGCACCAGCGCGGCTTCCGGCAGCCCGGCCTCGAGGGCCACCCTCGCTTCCCGGAGCATCCGCACATCGTGCCTGTCCAGTGGATCGTCGCCAGTGTTCGCGGCTTCCGTGAGGCGCCGGGCCAGATCGGGATCCAGTCCGGCGATGCCGGCAGCCTCGGCCAGCGAATATGTCGGGCCGACGCCATCAGCAAAGAGGAACTCCATCACCGAGGTGAGGATCTCCTCCTCGTGCTCGGCGCGCGCGATGGCTTCGAGCGGGACCTGGCGCCGTTCCAGGAACTGGATCAGGCGAACGCGCTCGACGTCGTGCCGTCCGAACTGCGAGCCGGATCCGGAGCCGATGAGGTCGAGCGATCGCAGCTCGTGAATGCGCTCGACCGGCTCGCCCGTCGCCGAGCTGAGCTGTCCGCGGTCAACGTTGACGCACTGTCCTGGTCCATCGACGCATCGCCTCGCGTGCTCACATCATCGGTAGCGCCGACGGTGTCGTCAAGCCCCGGCGACCGCGTGAAGACGGATCGGCGCGACGCGATCCCCCTGGCCCGGACGATGCGCAGCGGGGACCGGACCGCGATCCACGTACCCGGAGTCGAGGACGAGGCGCGGCGCGACCTCAGCCGCGGCCGGTACGACGCGATGCAGGATCTCAAGCGCAGCAAGCGCCGGCTGAAGTCGTTCCTGCTCCGCCACGACATTTTCGCTACGAGGGCCGGGCCAGCTGGAATGCCGCCCACTTGCGCTGGCTGGCGCCGGTCGTGTGCCCGACCCCGCCGCAGCAGATCGTGTTCCAGGAGTATCTGCGCGCGGTCACCGAACAGCACGAGCGCCTGCAGCGCCTGGAGCGCGAACGGCACGAAGCGGTCAAGACGTGGCGGTTGTGCGCGAGGCCCGCGAGGAAGCGACGTGAGACCGAGCTGTGGCGCGCGATAAGCCGGATGTCGCGCCGCAGTGTCAGGCGTGCTCCGGCAACGCGCGCCGCGACGCTTCCGGCAACGTCGTCACTAGTAGTGCCCGCAGCAGAGCGGCGCAACCACCGCGAAATCTCACGAGCGCTCGTGAGATTTCGCGTTTCGGGTCGGCGGCCTCCGGGTGACGGAAGTCCTAACGCGCCGTTCTTGCGTCGCACGGTGCTCGCTCGCGCGTCCGGCATGCCACTTGCCTAGATCCCGGAATGTGTTGGACGGGCGCTTCCACCCGAGAGCGCGGGCGGCTCGCCGGGACGCGAGGAGGAGTCTGGCGTGAGCGTCCGGATCACCACGCAGTGGAATCGGAACCGGAGCCGCGCAGTGGTGCGGGTGGAGGGCTGGCTCGATGCGGACGGAGCGGCGGAGCTCGAGAGAGTGGTGGCATGCTTGACCGGACGCGTGAGCTTGCAGCTCTCCGGGCTCAGGTCGGCGGACGAGGCCGGCCTGTCGAGCCTGCGCGATCTGTGGGGTCGTGGGGTGTCCCTCACCGGAGTCTCGCCCTACCTCCGGTTGCTGCTGGGGCGCCGCCCGCGCGCGAGCGGGGGCGGAGAAACGCGTGTCTGACCTGCCGGCGATGATGGCGATGACCCGGCTCACGAGGAGGGTGAACATGCGGAACGTTGCGATCTGCGGCACAGCGCTCGTGGTCCTTTGGGCCGGCCTGCTCGGGCTCGATGCCCAGGCGCAGCCGGTCACCGGCACGCCGGGCGCGCCCGGCGCGACGACCACCATCGATGGCCGGTATCTGCCGAACCCGCCCCAGCTGTTCCGGGGCCACATCAGCCCCAACGCCGTGCAGTCGAAGCCGTACTGGCCGGGCCTCGTCACGCCGCCCAAGGGGGCGCCGAACGTGCTCCTGATCATGACCGACGACGTGGGCTTCAGCGCGCCCAGCACCTTCGGCGGCGTGATCCCCACGCCGGCGCTCGACCGGGTCGCACAGATGGGCCTGCGCTACACCCGGTTCCACACCACCGCGCTCTGCTCGCCGACGCGCGCGGCGCTGCTGACCGGCCGCAACCACCACTCGGCCGCGACCGGCGTCGTCGTCGACCAGGCGACCGGCTACCCCGGCTACGACAGCGTGATTCCGCGCGACGCGGTCGCGATCGGCGAGATCCTGCGCCTGCAAGGCTACGACACCTCCTGGTACGGCAAGGACCACAACGTGCCGCAGTGGGAGGGCAGCCAGGCGGGCCCCTTCCACAACTGGCCGACCGGCCCCGTCAAGGGCTTCGATTACTATTACGGATTCATCGGCGACGACTCCAACCAGTGGCAGCCGTACCTGTTCCGCAACACCACGCCGATCGAGCCCTTTCTCGGCAAGCCCGGCTGGAACCTGATCACCGCGATGGCCGACGAGGCGATCGGGCGCGTCCGGATGATGAGCGAGCTCCAGCCCGACCGGCCCTTCATGATCTACTACGCGCCCGGCGGCACGCACGCGCCGCACCACCCGACCAAGGAGTGGGTGGACAAGATCAGCAAGATGAAGCTCTTCGACGAGGGCTGGAACAAGCTGCGCGAGCGCATCTTCGCCAACCAGAAGAAGCTCGGCGTGATCCCGCAGAACGCGAAGCTGACCGAATGGCCGAAGGACCTCGCGCAGTGGGACACGCTCTCGGCCGAGGCGAAGAAGCTCTACATCCGCCAGGCCGACGTCTACGCGGCCTATCTCGCGTATACCGACCACGAGATCGGCCGCGTGATCCAGGCCGTCGAGGACGCCGGCAAGCTCGACAACACGCTGATCATCTACATCAGCGGCGACAACGGCTCGAGCCCCGAGGGCACGATCCACGGCGAGTACAGCGAGTACGCGGTGGCCAACGGCGTGCATCCGTCGGTCGAATTGAACATGAAGTTCTACGACGCCTGGGGCACCGACCAGACGTACCCGCACTACGCGGTGGCCTGGGGCTTGGCCTGGGACACGCCCTACCAGTACACCAAGGAGGTGGCGTCGCACTTCGGCGGCACGCGCAACGGCATGGCGATGGCCTGGCCGGCGCGCATCAAGGACAAGGGCGGCATCCGTCACCAGTTCCACCACGTGATCGACATCGTGCCGACGATCCTCGAAGCGGCCGGCCTGCCGGAGCCGGTGATGGTCAACGGCGTGGCGCAAAAGCCAATCGAAGGCGTCAGCATGGCCTACACGTGGGCCGACGCCAAGGCGCCGGGCCGCCGGGTGACCCAGTACTTCGAGATGTTCGGCTCGCGCGCGATCTACCACGACGGGTGGATCGCCTCGGCGCCGCCGCCGAATGCGCCGTGGAATTTCACCGCCAAGCCGATCGCGGACGTCATGAACGGCTTCAGGTGGGAGCTCTACAACCTCGAGGAGGACTGGACGCAGGCCAACGACCTCGCCGCGACGATGCCCGACAAGCTGCGCGCCATGCAGCAGGTGTTCATGATGGAGGCGGCGAAGCACAAC